>Ga0209390_10004551_pt1 | contig 20699 bp, 11 predicted proteins | sample BON01_FD_187212 | JGI IMG/M metagenome (GOLD analysis project Ga0209390, IMG submission 187212) | Freshwater microbial communities from Lake Bonney liftoff mats and glacier meltwater in Antarctica - BON-01 (SPAdes) (version 2) | ecosystem: Environmental > Aquatic > Freshwater > Ice > Glacier... | reverse complement strand
CCGGAGACTGACACCCCCCCCGCATCCCTTAGACTTTCGAGATTCCCCTTTTTGATTCCCCTTTGATCTCCGGAGACTGACACCCCACCGCATCCCATAGACTTTCAAGATTCCCCTTTTTGATTCCCCTTTGATCTCCGGAGACTGACTACCCCCCGCATACCATAGACTTTCAAGATTCCCCTTGATTCCCCTTTGATCTCCGGAGACTGACTACCCCCCGCATACTATAGACTTTCAAGATTCCCCTTCCACAAAAGGGAGTCACTAACCTGACTCCCCCTTGTGCTTACAGTGGCATGCGCATGCAGGGGGGGAAATACACCGTCATCCCTTTTTTGACTCCCTTTTTTGACTCCCCCTTGTGACTCCCCTTTGGGTTCGTCATTCCCCTCTCATCTCCGGCGCTCGCTGAAATGCTCGAAACACACTCTCCTGGTTCCGCTCCGGGTTCCGCTGCCTGAAAATGCTGGAAACGGTGAAAATTCCGGAAACGGTGAAAATGCCTGAAAATGCTTGAAACGGTGAAAATGCGCAAACTGAAAATGCCTGAAACTGCGCCGACGGAAAATGCCTGAAACTGCGCCGACGGAAAATGCCTGAAACTGCGCCAACGGAAAATTCCTGAAACTGCGGAAATTTCAGCAAAAGCTGTAAACTGCGGAAAGCTGGTGAACGCTGGAAACCGACAGATCCCTTTCAAATGTCGGGTGGTTTTGGTACTCGCGTGGTGCTGGCGCCGGAGCGCGATCGCGTTGGGGCGGTGCTCCGGCGTGATATGGTGGCGGGGACAATCGCTGAGCGATCTGGTCCGGGTGGGAAGAAGGTTAAGTACATCGAGCATCAGGTGGCGTGCAATCTTGCGAATAAGCATTTTGGGTACTGCGGTTGGTCGAGTGTGGTGGTCGGTTCCGAGTTCGTTTTCGTGGGAGAGAATGCCCATGGCAAGTGGGATGTTTTTTGTAAAGTGCACAGCTACGTCGAGCTTGAAAATGGTGCTCGGCATGCAGACTTTGGTTGGGGTGAGGCTTCAAACATGCCACATCGTGGTGGCGCTATGGAAAAGGCGCTCAAGACTGCGACGAGCGATGCGCGTAAGCGTTGCTTGCGTATTTTTGGCGCGGCGCTGGGGGGTTCGCTCTACGACAAGTCGTTTTTATCTGGTAAAAAGCGTGTATTGACTGAAGACGAGGAGGACGAGGAGGCTGCGCGCGCTGCTGAGGCGTGCCACTATTAACTTTACATAATCTAATTTAATCTAATCTAATCTAATTTAAAAGCGCGGTAGAGATGCAAGAGGTGGTGCTTGATCGAATTGAATTCTCTATACTGGGGCGCGTGGAGATAGCGCGAGGCGTTTCGTCTATCAAAATCGACAACCCCATGCACACTGTTGTTTTCGCAAAGAACCGTTCTTTACACGATACGCGACTGGGTGCATTTAAAAATGTCCCTTGTGGTACTTGCGGTGGAAATGCGGTTCAGTGTGGTGGGCATTTTGGGCACATTGAGTTGATCTGGCCCGTGGTGAATCCGTCGTTCGCGGGCAGCACGCTTCGGCGTATCTTGTGTGGTTTTTGCGCCGTGTGCTTGCGCATGACGGAACGTTGCACGTGCAACGAGGCTAGGGAACATGGTTGCAAGAAGCGGCGCAAGAAGATCCATCCAACGCATATCAAAATCGACGCTAACACAGCGTACACGCCGCTGAATGCGGGCAACAAGTTGAGTTACAGTTTGCGGGGCGTCCCTGTGAGCACGCGAGAGTTGTATTTGTTGGTGCAGTCGGTGCCGCGCGCGGAGTACCTTACTGCTTTCCCTGAGTACGGCGATTACCAAGATTTGACGGATCTTTGCTTTACGCACAACTTGCCTGTGTTACCGCTCGCGCTGCGGCCGCCAAACTTTGTGGGCGGCGCGTGGAAGCCCGAAAACGTTACGCGTCTGTATATTGAGGTGCTTAAACGTAACCAACACCTGAGGCTCAAGATCGGCATAGTGATCACTCCTTTGCTAGAAGAATACCACCATGAGCTGCAGAGTGCTGTGAATGTGCTTTTCGATGTAAAAAACACGCGCAAGCGCCTGCAGGCTAAGGTTCTTCAGAATGGCGGTTTGCGCCAGCGTATCGACGGCAAGCAGGGGCGCATCCGCAAGAACCTTATGGGTAAACGCACCGACTTCTCTGCGCGGTCGGTGCTCTCTGGTGACCCGCGGTTGGGCATCAACGAGGTGGGGCTGCCGCCCTCTGTGGCGGCGAACTTGACGGTGCCCGTAATGGTGACGCGGCACAACATAGGGTCCCTCGGGCAGTTTTCCATACGGTACGTGTTTAAGGCCAACGGGGACCGCTTCGATACGCGAATCAACACGCGTTTCCTGGACCTTATCGAGATAGGCGACAAGGTGGAGCGTTCCTTGGTGGACGGCGACGTAGTGATCGTTAATAGGCAGCCTACGCTGCATCGCGGGTCGATGATCGGGTGTTACGTGCGCATCGTGAACTCGTCCACGTTCCGACTGAACTACAGCACCATGGTCACTTTGAACGCTGACACTGACGGGGACGAGGTCAACGTCCACGTCCCCCAAGACCTGGCGTCGCGCGCGGAGGTGGAGGAGCTCATGATGGCATCTACAAACATCGTGTGTTCGCAGGACTCTGTCCCACTGGTGGGGTGCACGCAGGACTCGCTCTTGGGGTGCTACCAGCTGTCAAAGAACGACCGGCTCTCGACCGCGGACTACATGGCGCTGCTGTTCGAGCTCGGACTGGATGACCCGCGGTTTACGGGGGACCGTGCGCCGGTTTATCGCGGCGTGGAAATTATGGATCGAGTTCTCGAGGGCCTGGGTATGGAGTTCGACCGCATAGAGATACCCAAGAGCAACTTTTTAATGGTGGACTCTAAGGTTTTGCGAGGGGTGTTCGACAAGCGCGTCATGGGGGCCTCGGACAACTCCGTTATACACCACATCTATCTCTCCTACGGGCACTTACTCGCGGCCAAGTTCATACACCAGATGCAGACTGCCGCCACCGCGTACCTTGACATGGACGGGTTCTCGGTCGGCATCGCTGACTGCGTGGTCAGCGGTCACGAGCCCATACACGACGGTGCCCTGGACGGGCACATACAGACCCAGTTCGACAAGCACGGCGTATTGCCTGACGAGGGCAAGCTGCTCCAAGCGACCGGCCTGCTAACGCGCCTCGAGGGCCCCCCGGGAGTTACACCGGAGAACAACGCGCTGCTGGCCATGATTGTTTCGGGGAGTAAGGGGTCAATGCTTAATTTCAACCAGATAACGAGGCTCGTGGGGCAACAAGTGGTCGGATCTGGTCGAGTCCCCAAGGACTTTGCTAGCGGGCACCGCACGCTCCCTCATTTTAATCACGACGAACTCTCACTGAGGGCGGGGGGTTATGTAAACAAATCGTTCACCGCGGGCCTCTCACCCGACCAGTTCTTCTATCACGCAATGGCCGGAAGAATAGGGCTCATCGACACCTCAATAAAGACAGCCGACACGGGTGCGCAGTACCGGCGGCTCGTCAAGATGCTGGAACGCGTCGTTGTCACAGAAAACCATCTAGGGGAGCGTATGGTGACAAATTCGACAACTGGTATGGTAATTCAGTTTAATTTTGGCGAAGATGACCTCGACGGGACCTACATGAAACGCATACAAGAAGACGTGAAGTAAAAAAATTAGCTATTTCGTATCGCTGCTAGGACGATTTCGCGGTCGTTCTTTAGTGCATCCGCCGAAATTCGTCACAGCGGTGAGTACGATTTCGCATCCGAACTCGAGTGCCTGGCCGAATTCCCGAACTGCCTGCAATACGATCTCTCTGTCGCGGGTCATGTTTGTTTAGTTTTTATAGATGTAACATATATAAGACATTGCCATCAATTGTAGTATAGGTTAGGTTAGCCTAACCTCCAATGGCTGGTGATAAGCGCAAACAGAAGCTTGCCAGGAACAAGAAAAAGGATAGGATCTTGAGCGTAGAAGAGATCACAAGAAAAGACAAGGTGGTGGTCGAGAAGGAGAAGGAGAAAGAGAATGTGAAAGATAATTCGTATTGTTTGGTTCAGTGAATAACCAATAAATTACGTTTTCGTGTAGAAACGTTTCCTTGTTTTCATACCCGGTCCCGTGGTGAGAATCATGGCTGCTACGTCTATCTCCCACAGTATCGCCTCGCGGCGCGCCTCCGCGTCGCATGTGGACCGCTGTGGCCTTTCCGTTGCATTGTTTTCGGTGTCACTCTCCCATTCCTCCTCCCACTCCGACTCTGAATCGCTGTATGAGAGCGCCTCGGTGTTTGCGCGGTCTTGCTGTAACGCAAGTGCTCGCGCCAAAACGAACGATGCGCTTGGCACAGATATCCGCGTCGCCGAGATGGACCTGTACCAGTACGTGCAGACACTTTTGATCTTTACAATCAGAAACACTATGTGCGCAGCCGTCCGCTCAAACGTGTAGCACTCTGACATGGGGGCGTGTGTGAGTACTTCCGCTGAGCTCAATTCCATGTCGTCATGGCGTTGCTCTAGGCATATCCCCAGGTCGCATAGCTCCATGAGAAGAGTATCGACCCTCAGCTCAATGGCCACCTGCGCCGCGGTAAGCGCGGGCGTCATGACATTGAATGCCATGGAATAGAACTCGTTGAGCTCTTGTCCTAGGACGTTGGAAGCATCGCATAGGGCGTCGCATTTGAGACCCGACGTAACGGTGTCCGTGAAAAACACATTGGTGATGGACGGTTGCAGTGGAGTATGAGCTTGCATGGGAGTCGGAGAAGGAGTACGTGTTGGAGATGATGACATGATGTTTTAATGTATGTTTTCTTAAATGTTCGTTAACTTGTTATGAGTTAAGGTTCTGTTTGGTTTGGGTTTCGTTGAGTTTAGATCTTCGTAAACGCTGGTTTCGCAAACGCTGGGTAGATATTCGCAAACGCTGGATATGTGTTCTCTGTATAACCTGGCGTTCACTGTGTTTGTGGGTGCGTGTACGGGCGCGTGTCGGGCAGTCCCGAATTAATGCGTCCCTCGTGCGTAATCGGTAAGTTCACAACGCGCGTGCGGCGGCGTTTTCGGCTTAAATACAACCGAACTGACCGGCGGGGTGTAATTTCGCCGTTCAAGGGATACCGTTCTATCGTCCGCGCGGATGTTCCTTCTGTGGAGATCCAGAACATCCTGTTTGAGCGGTTGAGCAAGGTTCCAAGTGCGTCTATCGAATGGAAGTTGATTGCTGCATCGGGTAACCCGTTTATGACTTCTCGCTGCACTGTGTGCTGTGAGGATCTGCTTATCTCGTCGTTTCAGAAGAAGCGCAATGCGCTCTCGCGTTCGTGCAAGAGTTGCGATAGGGATGCGTGCAAGTCGCGTAGTGTGTGCGAATACTCGACTGTGTCGCAGAGCGCTCTCCTCTTGAGGTTTGGGCGGCTTTTGAAAGCTCGGCTCCCGGTCGATTTCGATTGCGCTCGGATGTTTAAAAAGATTAAAAGTGCCGTTGTTGGTGGGGCCAGTAAGTGTATCGAGTACATTTTGGCGCAAGGCGTTGCACACCGTATCATGTGCAGTGCATGCGGAGAACGGCAGTACATGTACATGTACCGGACGGACTGGAAATACGTGCACGGTGTGCGAACCAAGTGTAATGCTTGCACGACGCTGAACACCGATGTGGTGTCGGCCAAGGCGTTTGGGATGCGCGTCCGCGGCGGGGGGGAGTCGGGCTGTATGACACGTGTATTTCAGGGCGCGATCGACCGGCAGCAGGGGCTGGACTACTACTCCCTCGTGCCGTTCACAAGCGAGCACGGGTCATACCTTACGCCATCGCCTGAGCGCCTCGACCGCGCGCTTAAGGTTTACACGGACGAAAACACAGTGGCCTGCCTGTGCATCCTCAATGTCGGGGGGTCGCTTAACTGGTCTAGGAGGCTCGTGCTGCAGACGCTCTTCGCCGAAGAGCTGTCCCTTTTGCATGGCCCGCATGACCTGTTGGAAAAGGGTTCCGTCAACCGCTTCCTCAGCTCTAGCCTTTCGAGGTGCAAGACGCGCTGCAAAGCCCGCGCTGATCGCTTTGACGATGCGGGGGAGTTAGATATAACGGTGCCGTTCCTGAAAAAGCTGCTGGTCCGTCAGGGGTTCCGCTGCGCCGTCTCAGGTATACCTCTGGCGCTGAAGAGCAACCACCCCTGGTTGGCCTCCCTGGACCGCGTAGACCCGAAGAAGGGCTACGTGGAGGACAACGTGAGGTTTGTCGTCAACCGCTTCAACGGATTCATTACTTGGACACCCGAGACGTTCAGTTTTTTTTACGCACAAATGGACCTCAAACGGACCGCCCTTGTGCACACATACGTTGAGTTCCCTGTCAAGTTCACGGCCAAGGGCAAGCTAACGGCAAAGTCCAAGGCCCACTTAAGTGAACGTATATAAGTACAAAACATAGAATTATAAAACAGTGTAGGAATGAATATCTATTTGCCCGCCGATCACTTGAGCGCCTCGTATGCGAGGGGTTTGCTCAAACGTACCCCCTTGCGCCGCACGCACGCAAATTCGCGCCCTACGAACGAATCTGACTATTTCGATTCGATCATTAAGGAGGATGACTCTGACTCTGACTCTGATTCTGATATTAAACGCAGCATGGAATTCGAGGCTATGGTTCGCGAGGCAAACGGATTTGACGATGACTACTCTGTAAAAGTGGCTGGAACCAAGGGCAACGCGCGGGCGGTTGCGCCAAGCGATCGGATGACTCGGTCAAGCGGGCGCCCCCGTATTCCGCCCCGTATTCCGCCCCCCGCTCGGAGACCCGCTCGGAGAGAATCGCTTGGTGGACATGCGTCCGAAGATTATCTGAATCGCATCGCACGCGAGTCGGAAACGCATGAACTTGAACCAAGTTGGATGAAGTACCTGAAACCGTCAAAACCTGAAGCGGTAAAGGATCAATTCACCGAGCAGCTCGATCTCATGCAGGCTGATTTAGCTGAGAGCGATCTTGGTGCTGGCAAGTCGTTTTCGCTCACAAATACGGACAAAGCTATGGATCATCTAGTGAATGTATTTGAGGGGCGTGGTAAAGTAGAAGACGATTTGGACATGGTGCTTGATCAGGACGACGAGGACGAAGAAATAAACGCACTGATGGAGAGTTTCGAGGAAGACGAGAAAACTGTGGAGAATGTGGGTGGCGAGAAAACTGTGGAGAATGAGGGTGACGTTGGTACTTATAATGAGCTTGGCTTGCTCGCATACCCCGGGGGCGGTGCCAAACAATTTGCTGGCATGGAAATCAGTAGCCGCGGTGTAGAAACAAAGTAAATTATATTAACCAAATGAGTTTCGCGAAATTGCAGACACTCGCGATAACATAACATTCCTTTCATCATGTTAAAAAGTGCTCATTTGATTTGATAGCTGTAATTGGATATTTGATTTGATTTGATTTGATTTGTCATTGGATTTGGTTTAGTTTCCGTTGGCGAATACAACCAAGATACTAAACAGGACAACTTGGACCCCACTAACCAGGTTTTTTTGATTGCTCGCATTGGATTTGGTGGTAAACTAACCAACTCCAAAAAAATGAGGTTTTTTAATGTGCGCATTCGTCTCGTAGAAAAAAATCAAATTATAAATTTACGTAGTAAAATTCTCCATCGCTGCCCGACCAAATGAGTTTCGCTATGCCACGAGCTTTGATAGTTTGCAGACACTCGAGGCAGGGGCGCGAGTTCTTAAATCCGCCCAACTTTCTTATTTTAATAACTAGAATTGTGGTACCATTGCTGTATGTCAGCTCGCTTAGCGCGTCGACTTCTGCGTGTATGGATTTGTTTTTGATGTTGGGTGAGGATCTGTTTATACCAACGGCTGCAATTGCGCGACCAAATATGATTGCGCAATGTTTACTTTTACGCACAGTGCTCGTATAGCCCATCGCGTAAGCTAGATGTATGTAGTTGCGAACTGCCCGGGTCGGTTCGTATGTGCGGCAATCCAGTGTGTACGAATGCACGTTTTTCCAAGTTGGTGGATGCATTGGGTGTTTGTTTAGGTAAATAGAAAGCATGTATGTTGAGGGAAAGTCATTTTTTAAAACGAAACATATAATCTGCTTTTCTGTTGTTTGTTTTGTTTCGTTCGATGGAGCGTGTTACCAAGCGCGATGGGTCTATTGAGGCGGTTGATTTCAACAAGGTTGTTGCTCGCATCGAATCGCTTTGCTTTGGTCTGGACATGGGGCATGTAAACGTGTCTCGTATCGCCAAGGCGGCTATCGCGGGCATCTACGACTTGGTGCCGACTGTGGAGCTGGATGCGCTCACCATTCGCACGGCCGCCAAGCTCAACCTCGAGCATCCTGACTACGGTTTGCTTGCTGGAAGGCTCTCCGTTTCTAACCTGCACAAGGGCTCTCCGGCGACATTCTCCGAGGCGATGGAAACGCTCTACCGTTACCGGCACCCGCACGCCAAGTTCACCTCGGCCGCGGACCCTCTGCCGTTGCTCAAGGATGAGTTTTACGACTTTGTCATCAAGCATCGCACGGCTCTAGATGGCATGATCGACACGAGCCTTGACATGACGTACGGTATTTTTGCTGTGGAGACGATGAAGAAGGGGTACCTGCTCCGCGCGGGGGACGACTGTATCGTGGAGACGCCGCAGTACATGCACATGCGTGTGGCCGTGGGGATTTGCATGCGGTACGGTTTGGCGGCCGTGGAAGAGACGTACCGTGCCTTCGCACACAAGCTGTACACGCACTCATCTCCGACGCTGTTTAACGCTGGCGCCATCCGCGACCAGCTGGCGTCGTGCTTTTTGCTTGGCATCAAGGAAGATTCGATCGAAGGCATCTTCGATACGCTCAAGGAGTGTGCCGTCATCTCCAAGTACGCCGGGGGTATCGGGCTGGCCGTGAGTAATGTCCGCTCCGAGAACTCCCGTATCGCGGGTAACAACGGGACCGCGGACGGCATTATACCGGCTTTGCGCGTGTTCGACGCGACCGCAGTGTACGTCAACCAGGGGTCGCGTCGCAAGGGGGCGTTTTCTATCTACCTGGAGACGCACCATGCCGACATCTTGGGGCATCTGGACATGCGCAAGGGACACGGTGCGCTTGAGACGCGCTGCCCGGACCTGTTCAGCGGGCTTTGGTACTCGGACCTGTTTATGGAACGCGTTGAGGCGGGCGCGATGTGGTCGCTCTTCGACCCGAACACTTCGCAGGGGTTGACTACCGTATTCGGTAAAGAATACGAAGACTTGTACCACCGGTACGAGCGCGAGGGCCGCGCCGTCCGCGTGATCCGCGCCCAGGAACTATTCAATGCAATCCTCTCCGCGACAACTGAGACGGGCACGCCGTACCTGTGCAGCAAGGACCAGTCTAACCGGCTCAGTAACCAGAAAAACCTAGGCACGATCCAGTGCAGTAATTTGTGCGCGGAGATCATCCAGTACAGCTCCCCGGAGGAGACGGCCACGTGCAACCTGGCGTCAGTCAACCTCTCCCGCTTCGTTGTACGGAATGTGAATGGAACACACAGTGAAACCCACAGTGAAACCCACAGTGAAACCCACAGTGAAACCCCTACGTACGACTACGACGCGCTAGCCGACATCGCCTCGCTGGCTACGCGCAACCTCAACCACGTCGTGGACGTTGGGTATTACCCACTCCCGTCTGCTGAACTGTCCAACATGCGCCACCGGCCTCTGGGGCTAGGCGTGAGCGGGCTGCAAGACACATTCTTCATGATGCGCGTCCCCTTCGACTCACCTGAGGCGCGGCAGCTGAACCGCAACATCTTCGAGGCCCTCTACTATGGTGCGGTGCGTGAGTCGGTGCGCTTGGCTGCGCTTGAAGGGACATACGAGTCCTATCCAGGGTCCCCTATCTCGGAGGGGCTCCTCAACTTTGACCTCTGGCGTTCGTCTGAGATCAATAGCCGCGTGGACCCGGCCCTTCTCGCGACCCTGGACGCGTCTACGCTTGGGTGGGATGACCGCTGGACGGACCTCCGCCGCGAACTCGCGGTACACGGCATTCGCAACTCACTGCTCATCGCCTTGATGCCCACCGCCACGTCCGCCTCGATCATGGGCGTCACCGAGTGCTTCGAGCCGATCACCTCCAACCTCTACAACAGGGTGGTGTTGGCGGGAGAGTTTACGGTCGCCAACGAATACCTTGTCAGGGACCTCGTAGAACTCGGGGTTTGGACGCCCAAAGTGCGCGACCAGGTCATCGCCAACGACGGGTCCGTGCAGGGCATCAAGGAGATCCCGGCGCACTTGCAGCGCATGTACAAGACATGCTGGGAGCTGCCCATAAAAACGCTCATAGACATGAGCTTCGAGCGCGCCCCCTTTGTAGACCAATCCCAGTCCTTGAACTTGTTCGTCAAGAACCCGAACAACCGCCAGCTGACCTCGATGATCTTTTACGCGCACCGCAGGGGGCTCAAAACGCTCATGTACTACCTGCGCTCACGCGCCGCTTCGGAGGCAGTCAAGTTCACTATCGACTGTACTTCTTGCCAGGCTTGAATTTGAATTTGAATTTGATTTTTGATTTTTGAATTATGCGCAAAGGCAGTCCACTGTGGATGCGCAGCGCAAGCCGTAATCTGGGTACTCGCATGCACAGTAAGCCTCGTTGGGAACTTTTGTCCCTCCGTTGCAATTTACAACCGTCTCGCAGTTGATGCCCCAGTAATCCGTGTCCGTGCAGAAACAGACCCCCGTGTCGGCATTGCAAGTCCCGCGGCCATTGCAGTCGCGGCCGCTGCAGAAGTCGATATCCGACGTAGAAACGTCCACGGGATCCAGTCCGAGCTCGGAGACCAATGCGGCGGTGATCACGGCCAGTTCGTCGCGGACTGCTTGCAGGGCGGCCAGGTTGGCTTCCGACAAGGGGTCATCCCCGGCTGCCTCCTCCGTAACAACGTACTCGATGACAAGCTTGCCGCTCACGGCGCTGAGCGAGATCTCGCTGGAATTCACGCCCAGCAAGGCCGCGAGAGCCTCTTCGAAGGCGGATCCGTCAGAGAAGGACGTGCCGTTCACGGCCAGGGACTCGAACAGCTCGCTGTTGATCGTGTACGTTATCTCCACGGAGATGGACCCCTCGTCCAACACCCGCCGCCGTGCCTCGTCGGGGATTTCGATGGCACACAGCTCGATCACCTCTGGGGGGCATACGATGCTCCTGATGTGCGCTAGCAGCGCGGGGGTGTTGGCGTAATCTGTAAACAAAGTCATGGGCAGCGTGGCATATTCTGTGCCTGCCACGAAGGCGTCGATCTCCTGCGTGATCGCGGTGGTACTCTTGAGGTCCGTGTAAAGGCGCTTCACCATGGCGCGCGCAACCGTCACGTTACTCTTGGTAAAGTAGGTTTTTCGATGACCGTGGTCTCGTAGGCGAACGCTGCCGAGAATAGCGAGAGAAACAAGCACAGCGTAACCCGCATTGTCAGCACATGTATATAGATAGATAGATAGATAGATAGATATATATATATAGATATTTTTCATCGGCCATGCAAGGCGAGTGATGGAGAAAGATCTGGCGAAAGTTGTACACGCGGGGCTTGCTGAAACGCTCCAAATCCTGCAAAGTACATCTGCGATGTGCGCAGTTGAAGACACCACACAATCCATGAAAAACCTAGACCTTACCGCCGATGTCCCCGACGGGAGGATAAGGTAATAACTATGCTGATAGAAAACCAAGTTACCAAACATATCTTTATTAAATCTAACGTTACCTTATCCTATTCGCAAACGGTCAGTCTCCGGAGATCAGAGGGGAACCCAAACGGGAACCTAATCTAACCTAACCTAAAGGGGAATCAAAAAGGGGAATCTTTAAAGTCTAGGGGATGCGGGGGGGGTGTGTTCAAAAGTCAGTCTCCGGAGATCAAAGGGGAACCCAAAGGGGAACCCAAAGGGGAACCCAAAGGGGAACCCAAAGGGGAACCCAAAGGGGAACCCAAAGGGGAACCCAAAGGGGAATTTAACCGCTTTCTTATGGGATCGAATTCCTTCAGTATAAGTCAAGTGTGAGTGAGAGGAGTTGAAGGTCAGAACAACATGTCTCGCGCGGACCGGGCCGCCAGGCGGATCCGCCGGCAAGACATAGCCGATTTGGTGATTGCCTCGAGAAATGGGAATGTTAAGACAGTAACCACTTTGCTCGCGCGCGGGGTTCCCCCAAACAACAAGCACTCGGTTACAGGAGAGTGTCCTAACCTGTCCGCGCTGTTCCTCGCTGCACTCTATGGCCACTCTAGTGTGGTCACACTCCTACTCGCCGCGCCGAGCATCGACGTGAACGCGTCCTGCATATACAAACACAATGCTCCCACAACCGCCCTGATCGTAGCTGCGGCGGGGCGGCACACGAGCGTGGTCACACTCCTACTCGCAGCGCCGGGTATTTCCGTGAACGCGAGTGATGGGGCAGGTATGACTGCGCTCTGCAGCGCTTGCTGCCTAAGGGATGCCGACGATATGGTATCACAGCTGCTCGCGCATCCTGACATCGACGTCAACCTCGGCGCGCAGTATCCTTTGTATCACGCGACGCTGAGAGGGATAATCAGCGTAGTATCACTCTTGCTCGCGGACAATCGCTTCCTCGTGGACGCGCTAAATGTTGCGACGGACGCCGCGGTTGGGTACAATCATCTTCCCGTGTTATTGCTGCTGCTCGCAGACCAGCGTGTACAACTTGGGTCCGACATCCTGTTAGTTGCCGCAGAATCCGCGGACCTCGTGATTGTCGAGTTGCTGCTAGCTCGCCCCGACGTGAATGTCAACCATAGGGACACCTACGGACAGACACCGTTGTCCTCCGCCTGCTATCGCGGTGAGATACCCATAACCGAGCTCATCTTTTGCTCCCCAGCCTTAAACCGCGAGTACTTTTTTAGATGGATGCTTTTGCCGGGGCCGTACAATCTAAAGGTGCGCACCGCAGTATTCAACGGTTGTTTGGGGCGTGCTAACCTAGACCTGACTAGCCTGGCGATCACAGGACCAATGGCGACACGCCTTGGAATCGCGCTGAAAGAATGCACTGGGGTAACGACTGTGGATTTACGCGATAACCTTAGTGTAAACAGCGCTATGGTCAGCATTGTCGCCCAATCTAACCCGCGAATGTTGTCGATCAGGTTCACTGACAGTGATGGGCTCGAGATTCGTAACGCAGAGCTGTACAAACGCCAGCGCGAATTCGTTCAGGAAGCTCACGACCTAGCCAGGTACCTGTACCAAATCACCCGCCGTACCAACATGGACCTGCACCACGTCGCGCACATCGGCGCGATGGCGTTTCCGGAAAAATTTGTCCAGCATGGACCTGACTTTTACGAGCGCGCAAAGTGCCTGCTGCTAAAGCTGCTGCTGATCGTCCAGCACGAACCACCCCCGCCGCACATGCTTAAGCGATTGATGAATCGAAAGTTCGTTCAGAGGGCCGCGATAGGGTTAGGACTAGGTTTAGGTTACGGTTTAGGCTACAACCTTGCCTTCAAAGGGGAATCTTGAAAGTCTATGGGATGCGGGGGGGGTCGCCCCGTCGCCCCCGTCCCCCCATCGTACCATATATATCTAATCTCGAAACGTATTTTAATACATATACATCTCATGGTTTTTAGGTCCATTGTGTTAGCACTATTGTTATCCGCGGTATACGGACAAACTCACATTCAGAGAATAATAGGTGTAGATGCGATTAATTATGCTCTTTATGGGATAGGAATGGATGCAGACGGTGATTGGATGTGTGCGAGTGATTACAAGAACCACTTACATTTCATGAAATGGACAGGGGCAAGCTATGACGACGCGGGGAGGCAGGCGTTTCTCACGACGGGGGCGTACCACGGTAGCAATATACGACTCAGGGGAAATTGGGCGATTGTCGGTGGGTCTACCGACAAAACTGAGTGGTACCTGAAGACGGGGGACACGTGGGCGTTAGATCACACCATTACGTGGGGCACGCGTACAAAGTATTATCCCGACATTTACATGCATGGTTTTAATCAAATCGCCATGAGTATTGATGGCACCCGTGCTGCCGTTTACGACAATACGGGGGCGTCGGGTGTTGGTTCCATTCGGTTCTATTCCTTGTCGGGGGGGGCGTGGGGGCTGCACGGCACGGGCGACGTCGAGGTGGACGGCGACATAGGGGGCGACGCCACTGATATGAAAATGTCGGGCGACGGTAACAAGATAGTTATCTGTAGCTCCGTGGGGGAGAAGTGCATTATCAAAAAGTTCGACGCCGGTACGTGGGATAACACCGTTCAAATAATTGTCAAGGCCGACAGTGTGGAGCCGTACAAGTCTGCCACCAGTCCCTTCGGAGTAGCCACGGAATTCAATACCGACGGATCCCTCCTCATGGTCACCCAGAATAAATTTAACAACGTCGCCGGGTATGTTATCGTATTCGAGGAATCGTCTACCGACACGTACACGTACATGCAAACGATAATTGACGACGCAAATATACACGGCTCCACGATGCCCGACGCGCTTGGGTCGGACATCAGGTACTACGACGGACTGTGGTACCTAAGTGACGGCATGCATAGTGAATCGGAATACACCAAACCGAGGAGGGGGGCATGTTTTGTGTATTCACTAGACCCCAACGGAATTATGCAAGTCGTGTACGATCTCAAAACGAATGACCTCCCATCCGAGGTGGGGTATGGGAATGACGCTGGGTTTGGGCACCGTGTCGTCCCCACGGGCGACCGGGTTTTGGTATACGTCATGTTTGCCGACATCGCGTCACTCACCAACACGGGCGATGGTAGTATTGAGGTATTCATGAAACCAGAGGTGACTCCGTATCCCACCACGGCGCCCGTGGTTTCCCCCACGGCCGCCCCCACCCAACCACAATTCGCCCCCATTGGATCGGTTAAGATTGGGTATAATATGGTCGTGGGGGCCGCTAGAAAGACAGCCACGTCGCGGGCGATCGGCGACGTTCGAAAAAAACTCCCCCCCAGCACGGTTGTGGAGGTGACCGTGAAGAGTACCGAGACCAGTTCCGTCCCCTCGGGACTTATTGACCAGGTGGGGGAAGAGGCATTTAAGACCTCGTTCGCCAAGTCGCGCGGGTGCTTGGTTGATTGTGTAGTCACTTTGTCGAGGAATGATTTACGAGTGTTGGCGGATACGGCGGCTACGGCGTATAGGCAACTTGCGGGTAGCATCGTGGTGTCGTTGGACTTCACTCTATCCGAAGAAGCATATAATACCCTAATCACCACCGGTAACGACCTCGACGACCCAGCATTCCTGGATACACTAGCCGCGGAATTGGGAATTAACGCTACCGACATTGCCCTAACGGTTGTGGGGGGCGTCGTACAGATCGACATAACATTGTATACCGAGGTAGACGGCGAACCGACGGGCGAGGACACCATTGCCGAGCTACAGGAGATTCAGGCGTCACTGGACAATGCAACGGCAATATTGGTGGCCGAGTTGGGGGGGGAGGGGGACAGTGTGGCATTAGTTAAACTGGACCTGTGTGGGGGCCGCACCTGTTCGGGCGTGGGTATTTTCACGAAAGATGAAACCACGGCGGGGGGTTGCTCCACCAGTACTGGCATTTGTAGATGTCCCGTGGGGAAGTGGGGCATTGATTGTGAGACGACGTGCTCGTGCGACAATGGGGGGGAATGTGGCGACAAGTTTTGTCATTGTATTTATCCCTACTACGGTTTCCGGTGCGGTATCAGAAAAGATTGTTCATGTTAATACCCCTATATAAGTCCCCCACGTGGGCCACGCAGGGGGGCTACGCGGGCCCGTGGGAGTAGGTATGATATACGGGACCTTTGCGTTGATGGTCATATGTTGGGTCAAAGTAAGTACGGTGGGGGTCACATTCACCATGACAACGTGCAATAGATTAGATTTGACAGTACGCACTCTGTCGTCACTAAAAAAACATGGTTATAGCGTACAACATTTGTTGATGTTGGTGCGTGCAAAAGTCAGTCTCCAGAGATCAAAGGGGAATCCGAAAGGGGAAGCTTGAAAGTCTATGGGATGCGGGGGGGTGCGTTCAAAAGTCAGTCTCCGGAGATCAAAGGGGAACCCAAAGGGGGATTTAACCGACATTTATTTTTTAGCAAACGCCGAATCTCAACGATCGACCAACGACGCGGAGAACATACGCTCGGAAAGAACGGAAATATCGGAAAGAGGGAAACATACGCTCGGAAAGAACGTAAGGGCGGAAAGAGGGAAAGAAGGAAAAACGCTCCAAAAACGCGGAGACAATAATTTCCGCACGAGCATTTTCAAAAAAATAGTCTATGGTTCAAATTAACCATAGCAAATCTCTCACCGATTGAGATATTGGTTCAAAAATCTTGCGATTTCGAAGAAAAAATCCTGCGAAGAGTGCAAGCAGACCCTCTATTTTTGATTTTGGTTTGCTTTTGTTGATTGGTTGGGGGTGCGTGCAAAAGTCAGTCTCCGGAGATCAAAGGGGAACCCAAAGGGGAACCCAAAGGGGAACCCAAAGGGGAACCCAAAGGGGAACCCAAAGGGGAACCCAAAGGGGAACCCAAAGGGGAACCCAAAGGGGAACCCAAAGGGGAACCCAAAGGGGAATTTAACCGCTTTCTTATGGGATCGAATTCCTGCAGTATAAGTCAAGTGTGAGTGAGTGGAGTTGGAGGTAAGAACAGCATGTCTCGCGCGGACCGGGCCGCCAGGCGGATGCGTAGGCAAGACATAGTCGATTTGGTGATTGCCTCGAGAAATGGGGATGTTAAGACAGTAACCACTTTGCTCGCGCGCGGGGTTCCCCCAAACAACAAGCACTCGGTTACAGGAGAGCGTCCTAACCTGTCCCCGCTGTTCCTCGCTGCACTATACGGCCACTCCAGTGTGGTCACACTCCTACTCGCCGCGCCGAGCATCGACGTGAACGCGTCATGCATATACAAACACAATGCTTCCACAACCGCCCTGATCGTAGCTGCGGCGGGGCGGCACACGAGCGTGGTCACACTCCTACTCGCAGCGCCGGGTATTTCCGTGAACGCGAGTGATGGGGCAGGTATGACTGCGCTCTGCAGCGCTTGCTGCCTAAGGGATGCCGACGATATGGTATCACAGCTGCTCGCGCATCCTGACATCGACGTCAACCTCGGCGCGCAGTATCCTTTGTATCACGCGACGCTGAGAGGGATAATCAGCGTAGTATCACTCTTGCTCGCGGACAATCGCTTCCTCGTGGACGCGCTAAATGTTGCGACGTACGCCGCGGTTGCGTACAATCATCTTCCCGTGTTATTGCTGCTGCTCGCAGACCAGCGTGTACAACTGCCGTCCAACATCCTGTTAGTTGCCGCAAGTTCCGCGGACCTCGCGATTGTCGAGGTGCTGCTAGCTCGCCCCGACGTGAATGTCAACCATAGGGACACCCACGGACAGACACCGTTGTCCGCCGCCTGCTATCGCGGTGAGATACCCATAGCCGAGCTCATCTTTTGCTCCCCAGCCTTGGTCCGCCAGTACTTTTTTATGGTTATGCTTTTGCCGGGGGCGTACAATAGAAAGGTGCGCACCGCAGTCTTCAACGGTTGTTTGGGCCGTGAATATCTAGACCTGACTAGCCTGGCGATCACAGGACCAATGGCGACACGCCTTGGAATCACGCTGAGTGAATGCACTGGGGTAACGACTGTGGATTTACGCGATAACCCTAGTGACAGCGCTATGGTCAGCATTTTCGGACAATCTAACCCGCGAATGTTGTCGATCAGGTTCAGTGACAGTGAGGGGCACGAGATTCGTAACGCAGTGCTGTACGAACGCCAGCGCGAATTCGTACAGGAAGCTCACAACCACGCCAGGTACCTGTATCAAATCACCCGCCGTACCAACATGGACCTGCACAACGTCGCGCACATCGGCGCGATGGCGTTTCCGGAAAAATTTGTCCAACGTGGACCTGACTTCTACGAGCGCGCAAAGTGCCTGCTGCTAAAGCTGCTGCTGATCGTCCAGCACGAACCACCCCCGGCGCACATGCTTAAGCGATTGATGAATCGATAGTTCGTTCAGAGGGCCGCGATAGGGTTAGGACTAGGTTTAGGATACTTGCAAAATGGATTTTCATTTATTTTATTTTTAGAGAGTTATACGTAAATCGCCCGCGTCTGAGGAAAATAGAAATGACATTTTTTTCGCAGATCCCTATTGCAATGGATCGTTTTTTCACCATGCTTGGTAGTAAAGAGGCACCGCTCGGGTTTCGCGCGAGGGATAACGTGGGTATCCTGGACCTAGCGGGAACCATGTCTGTGAGCAACGAGCGCGCCTTGCTGCAGTCGACCGACCCATTCGATTACCTGGAGCGCAACCTGCCCTCTATCTGGGAGAGGGAGCCTGCTTTCTTGGTGCGCAAACACATCGACTCGTACAATTACGCCTTCCGGGTGTACGGCTCCCTGATGGAGGTGTACACATGGGACCTATCGCGCGTGCTGGGGCTGCGCACCAGCCCCCCGGACCCCGTCAGCACGCTCGACGACGTCATTTGGGCCAACCCGCACGCGACGCTCTACCTCAACCCAGAGATGGACCGTGTACGGTACCTTAACGGGTTTGATATCCGCGCGCTCACTTGCGTGCGGGAGTACCTTGTGAGCGAAGACCCAAGGTACCTCGTCCAGGGAGGCAAGGACACCACGAGGGTCATGGTAGAGCTGTTCCGCCTGGGCATCGTTGAGCGCAGCGGACCGCTGTACATACCCAACCGCAACCGCGTGGGCAAGCGCAACACGCTGTCCAGCAACCCGATAGAGATACTCGACTGGGCACCGAGTTTCTCCCTGTTCCGCATGCTCGAAAAGACCAAGATACCTTACGTGGTCGGGCCGACGCTGCCTCGCGTGCCTTGCACCGAGAGCGAGGGCCCGCCCCCAGCAAAAGCATCGCATAAGGTGCTGCTGGTAGTCACGGACAGGTGGATGGCCCTTAAGATTCCCGGCAGCGTCTTGTACGGGTCGCGGGAGATGCTCGCGAGGCTAGCGCGCGGTGCCTTTTCCATCGTCGAGGTGTACTTCATTTTTGGATCCACGCAGGAAATGCTGGTGGGCAAAATGCCACATTTTGTATTCAAAGACACCACTCGCATAGGGGGCTGCATACGTGTCCTCAGCGGTCACCTCAACAACGCCGCTCTTAAGTACAAGTACTACGTTCACATTCAGTAGTTGTACGCCTCGCCCATGACGTCTTCCATCCGTATCGCTTCCACAGGACCGTTTATCCTATAAACAAAGTAATTGTCAACTAGGAAGAAAAAATCTTTGTGCCATCTGTAGAACGACGTGAGTTCGTCCGCCAAGTCCTCGCATTTCTTGGGTTCCGTCACCTCCAAGCTCAAAGGCGCCTTTTTCCAACCCACGAGCATCATCGTGCTGTGGTACGCCAGCGCACCGCTAGGGGTTTCCACCTGGCAGATGAACACCAACGCCACGAATTCGTCACGCAGGACCGTGCAGTATTTGTGCAGCGAACTGCCCTCGCGGACTGCGAAAGGGAACACCGCCGCCATCAGACGCAGCATGCGCATGTAATAGTGCGCCATATCCTCGCAGTCACCCCAGACCGATATCTCAATCTGGCTGTCACCGCAATCAGCCTCACGCGAGGGCCGCGCGAACTCAACGTCGTTCTTGTACACCATCACGTTTTTGCGCACGGCTAAAGCAAACACCTTGAGCATCTCCAACGCGGAACCAAACTCATGCTTGTCGTACACCGAGAAGAACTCAGAGAAGAGCACGCGCAAGTCCATACACTGCAGCTCGGTCGAACCAGACACGTGACAGGACCCGTAAAAGTCTTTTTGGGTAAACCACCCCGGAATATCCGCCTCCGCTTCCGCTTTCGCTTCCGCTTTCGCTTTCGCCTCCGCCCTTCGAGCGATCACCCGCGCGCGCGCATACTTATTCTCTTTCGCCTTCGCCGCCGATTTCGATTTCGATTTTGATTTATTTTCCGAAACCGTTTCGGAATCGGGATCGGGATCGGGATCGGGATCGGAATCGGAATCGGAATCCGTCACTTCATTGTTGCTCTCCATATTGGCTTTCGTTTCATCGTGCGTTACTTGCTTTATTTTGAGAATTGGAATGAGCCTGTACACGGAGTCGGAGAAAAACCTCTTTACCAAGAATGCTTTATGGGTAACCTTTTCGGGGAAGCGCGGGTTGATCACGAGCATGGGCGTATTGGTCGGGCCACCAGCTTCGCCGATGTCACGCACATAGCCGAGTTTGCCGTCCTTCCAGATAACTTTGTACATGTACACCTCTATGGGTTCCGTAGGACTGTGCATTCGCGCAATTTTCTGCTGCATGGAAAAGCGCGCCTGCTCCCCTGGTATCTGCCCTTGGCATTCGTAGAGGGTTAGTTTGATGGTCTTGCTTTTCTTGTTTACCGGTATTTTCAACAGAGCGGTGGGGGAGGTGCACCCCGACAAGTTTGTCTGTGTAAAAACGATGTCGTAGAACACGACACCTGGGTCGGGCTCCGAAGGCAAAATCTTCCCATCGAACAATAACGCCACGTTGATTT
>Ga0209390_10004550_pt1 | contig 20699 bp, 19 predicted proteins | sample BON01_FD_187212 | JGI IMG/M metagenome (GOLD analysis project Ga0209390, IMG submission 187212) | Freshwater microbial communities from Lake Bonney liftoff mats and glacier meltwater in Antarctica - BON-01 (SPAdes) (version 2) | ecosystem: Environmental > Aquatic > Freshwater > Ice > Glacier... | reverse complement strand
CAATATATTAACAGCTCTGTTCCAAACTGGCCCTGCCTAGCCTCATTAACGCCTCATTAACGCCTCATTAACGCATGTTGGTCATGCTTGTCAGTAGCGTTGGCCGGCGATGAAAACACCGACCCGCATCAATGTATAGGCTATGTGATCCAGCAGGCGTTGGCGCAGGGGGCGCTGGCTGTAGGCCACAGGGTCAAGGCGTTGCCCGTGGTTGGCTATGGCAGTACACAAGCTACTGCGCAACTTATCTGCAAACACCTTGTCTTCAACCACCACGTTGGCCTCGCGCGCCAGCAGCAGGCTCAAAGGGTCGAGGTTGGACGAACCCACCGTGGCCCAGTGACCATCGATGACGGCTACTTTCGCGTGCAGAAAACTGGCTTCGTATTCATGAATCTCCACGCCCGCCTTGAGCAGCGCACCATACACTGGGCGCGCTGCATGGTACTGCATGAAATATTCGTACTTGCCCTGTAGCAGCAGGGTCACCTTCACGCCGCGCCGTGATGCATTGATGAGCGCACGGCGCAGCTTGCCACCCGGCACAAAGTAGGCATTTGCGATCAGAATGTCGTGGCGCGCTTTACCAATCGCCTTGCGATAGATCCTCTCGATGCTTCGGCGATTGCGCAGGTTGTCGCGCAGTACCAGCGCGGCCTTGGATCCCGACAAAGGGGGTGGATCGGAGGGCAGCGCTGCGGCTTTTCCTGAGAGCCGCGCGGCTACGCTGCGAACACCATAGCCCGCAGCCTTGAACTTGTCCCAGGCTGCGCCCAAATGGTTTTGCCGTGCGCTATAGCCCACCTGCACGCGCCACCACAAAAGCGCCATCGCCTCACTGGCTTCTAGCGCAAGCGGCCCGGTCACGGCCACCGCAAAATCGAAGCGCGGCGCCAGTAACTCGCCGTGGTTGGGATCGTAAAAATCATCCAGTACATTGATACCGCCGCAAAAAACCGTGCGCTCGTCGACTACGCACAGCTTGCGGTGCAGGCGGCGCCAGCGATGGGGCATCAGCAGGCCAAGACTACCTAAACCCGCAGTCAGTGGCGAGTAAACGACCCACTGCACACCCGCATCGTGCATTTTTTTTTGCCACTCTGCGGGCAGCGGCTGGGAGCCAATACCATCAACCAGCACCTGCACTTTTATACCGCGCTGCGCAGCGTTGATGAGCGCCTGGGCAAGCTCACCAGCCGCGCCATGTACATCAAAAATATAAGTTTCAAACTGCACCCACGAGGTCGCTGCGTCCATGGCCCTGATGAGCGCAGGAAAGTATTGCTGCCCGCCTTCAAGCAGTTCAAGCGCGTGGGATTTGTGCAGCAGGTTCATGCTTTAGTAGTCCATTTCGCCAAAATGCTTACATGAAATCGCGTCTTTTTGTGCCATACGTCGTTGCCCAGTTTTGCCAGACTCCCGGTCTGGCTGCGCCCGTGCGCCTAGTCTGGCGCAAAAATCCATCAATTTCATTTTGTAATCCTTTTGGCGAAACGGACTACTAGCTTATTCGATGAAACCCGGCAGCAGTAAAATCGCTTCGGCATTTGAAGGCGAAAAGCATTTGTCAGCTGCCTCCAGCAGCGGCAGCCAAAGCCACGCCGTGTGTTCACGGGCACTGAGCTTGACGGCCACATCACGCGGCACGCACAGGCTGAAAACATGCTCGGTGTTGTGTGTCATGCCGGGCGCATAGCGCTTGCGCCAGGCCGGGTAAATTTCGTACACATTGGACAGTCCCCAAGCCCGAAAACTGGCGGCCTCTGCGGCAATGCCGGTTTCTTCGAAAACCTCACGCACAGCCGTCTGCAAAAAAGGCTCGTCAAGCGTGTCTCGCGAACCCGTCACGCTTTGCCAGAAGCCAGGGTTGTCGGCACGCTCCAGCAGTAGCACATCACGCTCTGGCGTGTGTATAACGACCAGAACTGATTCGGGGATTTTGAAGTTTGTTGCCCCCACGGTCGCTCACTTCGTGTAGTTTCCTGCCCCCCGAGGGGGCCGCTGCGCCTGCGGCCTGGCAAAGCCAGTTCCGCGGCCCCGACTTGAAGGGGTCCCAGCGCAACGTGCGTTGCGGCTACAAGAGGCGAGCGACCGTGGGGGCCACATACCTATGCTGGCTGCGGATTGCGCAAGCGGATATGCAATTCGCGCAACTGCTTTTCATCGACCGGGCTGGGTGCATGCGTCAGCAGACACTGGGCGCGCTGGGTTTTCGGGAAGGCGATCACGTCGCGAATCGACTCTGCGCCCGTCATCATGGTGACGATGCGGTCCAGACCAAAGGCCAGGCCGCCGTGTGGTGGTGCGCCATATTGCAGGGCATCGAGCAGAAAGCCGAACTTTTCCTGCGCTTCTTCAGGGCCAATCTTCAGGGCGTTGAAGACCTTGCTCTGCACGTCGGCCTGGTGGATGCGCACCGAGCCGCCACCGAGCTCCGAGCCGTTGAGCACCATGTCGTAGGCCTTGGCAATGCACTTTCCGGGGTCGGTATCCATCCAGTCTTCGTGGCCGTCTTTGGGCGCGGTGAAGGGGTGATGCACGGCGCTCCAACGATTGCCCTCTTCGTCATGTTCAAACATCGGAAAGTCAACCACCCAGAGTGGTTTCCAGCCGGCGGTGAAAAGGCCGCTTTTCTTGCCGAAGGCGCTGAGGCCCACCTTAAGGCGCAACGCACCGATGCTGTCATTGACGACTTTGGCCTTGTCGGCGCCGAAGAAAATGATGTCGCCATTGGCGGCGCCGGTGCGCTTCAAAATTTCAAGCAGCGCAGCGTCGTGAATGTTTTTGACGATAGGGCTTTGCAGACCCTCGCGGCCCTTGGTCACATCATTGACCTTGATCCAGGCCAGACCCTTGGCAGCGTAGATTTTGACGAACTCGGTGTAACCGTCAATCTCGCCGCGGCTCATCTCCGAGCCGCCGGGCACGCACAATGCAACCACACGGCCACCCGGCGTGGTGGCTGGCGTGCTGAACACCTTGAAATCAACACCAGCCATCAAATCGGTGAGTTCGGTGAACTCAAGATTCACGCGCAAGTCGGGCTTGTCAGAGCCGTAACGGTGCATCGCATCGGCATAGGCCATGACCGGAAACTCGCCCAGATCGGTTCCGAGAACCGTCTTGAAAATATTGATGATCATGCCCTGGAACAGGTCACGGATTTCCTGCTCACCCATGAAGGAAGTTTCAATATCAATCTGGGTAAATTCGGGCTGGCGGTCGGCACGCAAGTCTTCGTCACGGAAGCACTTGGTAATTTGATAGTAGCGATCAAACCCGGCGACCATCAGTAACTGCTTGAACAACTGCGGGCTTTGCGGCAACGCAAAAAACATGCCCTCGTTGACGCGGCTGGGCACCAGGTAGTCACGCGCACCTTCGGGCGTGCTCTTGGTGAGCATGGGGGTTTCGATGTCAATGAAACCATTGGCATCGAGAAACTTGCGGGTTTCCATGGCCACGCGGTAACGCAGCATCAGGTTGTTCTGCATGTAGGGGCGACGCAAGTCCAGCACGCGGTGCGTCAGGCGTGTGGTTTCTGACAGGTTGTCGTCGTCTAACTGGAACGGCGGCGTCACGCTGGGGTTCAGCACAATCAGCTCATGGCACAGCACTTCGATCTTGCCGCTTTTAAGGTTGTCGTTGGTGGTGCCTTCCGGTCTTGCGCGAACAATGCCTTTGACCTGCACACAAAACTCATTACGCACGCCTTCGGCGGTTTTGAACATGTCAGCACGATCCGGGTCGCACACCACCTGTACATAGCCCTCACGATCACGCAGGTCGATAAAAATCACGCCGCCGTGGTCACGCCTGCGGTTGACCCAACCACACAGGCTAATGGTTTGCCCCATTAGGGCCTCGGTCACCAGACCGCAGTAAGTGGTTCGCATTTGGGAGGTCATTGGCATAAAAATCGCTTTTAAATACGGTAATACCGATAGCGCGATGCGCCTCGGCGGGTTATTCCATTTCTAAATCATTTCTAGATTAGGCGCGAAGCCGCAGACAGTGCTGTAGCACGGCAAGGCGAAGCAACAACATATAGGAATGATTTAGAAATGGAATTAGATGCGGGGAGGACTGTCGGGTCGGGTGGCTGCGGTACTGCCGGGCTTGCCAGGCTTGAAATTGGCACCACTACCAGGCACCACAACACCCATGGAAATCACATAGGTCAGCGCTTCATCGACACTCATTTTGAGTTCGATGCAGTGCTCACGCTTGAGCATCACAAAATAGCCGCCCGTGGGGTTGGGCGTGGTGGGCACATAAACGCTCAGGTAGTCGCCCTGTAGGTGGTTGGCGACGTCGCCGCCCGGTGTACCGGTCTGAAAACCAATCGTCCACACCCCTTCGCGTGGCCACTGCACCAGCAGCGCTTTGCGAAAAGCATTGCCGTTCTCCGAGAAAAGCGTGTCAGAGACCTGCTTGACGCCGGAGTAAATCGAGCGAACGATAGGAATGCGATTGAGCAGCGAATTCCACCAGCGCAGCAGCTTTTTGCCCAAAAAGTTGCTGGCAATGGCACCGATCAACAACACGGTAAAAAGCGCCAGCAACACACCAAAGCCGGGGATATGAAAACCAATCAGTTTGTCTGGATGCCACAAACCAGGCAGGAAGAGCAAGGTCTGGTCCAGCGTGGCAATAATCCACTCAAGCACCCAGAACGTGATACCCAGAGGCACCAGAACCAGCAGGCCAGCCAGCAGCCATCTGCGGACGGCCGCGATCACGAGTTGGCCTTTGGTGCGGCTGGGGCTGCCGCAGGTGCGGGAGCCGGTGCTGGTGATGGCGCGGCCGCAGTCGAGCCAGCAGCCGGGGATGTTGCGGTTGCGGCGGAGGGTGTGGCCGCAACAGGCGCGGATTCGCCAGACTTAGCATCACCACTCGATTCAGCAGCCGGTGTACCCGAGGGCTTACCGTCTCGAAAGTCTGTGACATACCAGCCGGAGCCCTTGAGCTGAAAACCGGCTGCGGTGAGCTGCTTTTTAAAGACTGGTGCGCCGCACTGTGGGCAGTCAGTCAGCAGTGCGTCCGACATTTTTTGCAAAACGTCTTTCGCATGACCGCAGGACTCGCATTTATAGGCGTAGATTGGCATGGTTCTGGAGGTTTTTCAGGTAATACGCAACTCGCAAAATGGTGCAAGAGGCGAAAGAGGCAAAGCTTTTAATTATAGGCGTTGCCGGGGTCGCTTAAAAAAGCCGCACCCGCAAAACCACCTGCATCGCAATCAAGCCCAAAACAAAGCCCAAACCACCGTAAATAAGGCTTTGTAGCAGTTTGTTGGTACGCTTTTGTTCAGCCAGCAATTCCAGCAGTTCACGCTGGTTTGAACCATGCCGGTCTTTCAGGTACTGCGACAGCAGACGCGGCAAACCGGGCAGCAGCCTGGCATAGGCCGGGGCTTCGGCCTTGAGTTGCGCAAACAGTTTTTCAGGCCCAACCTGCTCGATCATCCATTTCTCAAGAAATGGCTTGGCGGTGCTCCACAGATCCAGATCGGGATCAAGTTCACGACCCAGGCCTTCAATGTTGAGTAGGGTTTTCTGCAACAGCACCAGTTGCGGCTGGATTTCGACATGAAAGCGGCGCGAGGTCTGGAACAACCGCATCAGCATCAGGCCCAGCGAAATTTCTTTTAACGGACGGTCAAAGAAGGGTTCGCAGCAGGCGCGAATAGCGGCTTCCAGCTCGTCCACGCGGGTACTGGCAGGCACCCAGCCGGATTCGATGTGCAGCTCGGCCACGCGCTTGTAGTCACGGCGAAAAAACGCGCTGAAGTTTTGCGCCAGGTATTCCTTGTCGGTCTCCGTCAGCGTGCCGACGATGCCGAAGTCGAGTGAGATATAGCGGCCAAAAGTAGCCGCCTCCAGGCTGACCTGAATGTTGCCGGGGTGCATGTCGGCATGAAAAAACCCATCACGAAAAACCTGGGTGAAAAAAATCGTGACGCCATCACGTGCCAATTTTTTCATGTCCACGCCCGCATCGCGCAGGCGCTGCATCTGGCTGATGGGCACGCCCTTCATGCGCTCCATCACCATCACGTCAGGCATACAGAAATCCCACACCATCTCGGGGATCATCACCAGATCAAGGCCCTGCATATTGCGGCGCAGCTGGGCTGCGTTGGCGGCTTCACGCAACAGATCCAGCTCGTCATGCAGGTACTTATCAAGCTCACCCACCACCTCGCGCGGTTTCAGCCGCTTGCCATCTGCCGAGGCGCTTTCAACCCAGCCCGCCATCATGTGCATCAGGGCCAGGTCTTTTTCAATCGCCGGCAGCATGTTGGGGCGCAGCACCTTGACGGCCACTTCACGACCACTGGGCAAGGTCGCCAAATGCACCTGCGCAATGGATGCGCTGGCCACAGGCGTGTGCTCGAAGGTGGCAAAAATCTGCGCCAACGGCCTGCCAAAAGCTTTCTCGATGATGGCAATAGCTATTGCAGAATCAAACGGCGGCACGCGGTCTTGCAGGCGGGCCAGCTGGTCTGCGATGTCAGTGGGCAACAAATCGCGACGGGTAGACATCACTTGCCCCAACTTGACGAAGATAGGGCCAAGACGCTCTAACGCTAGGCGCAGGCGCTCGCCACGCGGCGCTTTCAAATTGCGCCCGACTGAAACAACGCGCCGCAAGAGCCTGATCCACGGTTTTTGAAAACCCGATAGCACCAGCTCGTCCAGACCAAAGCGCAATACCGTCCAGATGATGAAAAAACCCCTGAAAATCCGGCTCATAAAGCCGCCTTAGGCATGTCTGAGACTGCGGTCGTGGCCGCAGATGGCGTTGTTTTAGTAGCTAAGAATTGCTTTAAACCAGCGAACACGCGCCGACCCATGTCACCCAGTGCATGGGCCGGTATGTCGCCGACGACGCGCGACAAGTCTTCTTCAACATCCCAACGCAAATTCTCAGCTAGCCAGCCGAGTTCAGCGGCGAGCTGTACGTCGCCCTTAATCTTGACGAGTGGCGGCTTGCTGGCCAGAACGGATTGCAGCACCAGCATGGGTGAATCGGCAGCCACTGTCACCAGCAGGTCGGGCTTTACGGCGGAAGATGCCCGATCCAGAAGCCCGGCAGGGGTGATGAGCAAGTCAAGCCCGAACAGACCCCAGCGAACGTGAATCACATTGCCTTTTTTTCGGACCAGCCGATCCTGGGCTTCTTTTTCCTGCATCAGGACGTGGTTCAAGAACAGCACCAGGCGTTGCTGGCCCTCATCAACCACCCACGAAGGCGGTTGGAAGCGGCTGGCGATGGATTCTAAAAATGAAAAAGAGGACGTAGTAGTCATACGCCCCCGATTTTGACAGGTAAACAAATGCCGCCGTGAATAGCCGTGAAGCAAAACCAGCCGCGGAACCGGCTTTGCCGGGCTACACGCGACGGCCCCCTCGGGGGGCAGAGAGCTACACGAAGCGAGCAACCGTGGGGGCTATGTTTTTCCGCCGGGCCGCCCCAAGGAAAAATGCGCCCCCTCGGGGGGCAGAGAGCTACACGAAGTGAGCGAACGTGGGGGCCAACAACCTATTGAAGTGCCTGTACACCAGCAACCAGCCAGCCGCCGCCATTACGCGGCTTGGTCATGTTCCAGACTTCACGAAACGGACTGGCACCGGCTGATGCGTCTTCGCGGATCATGCCGGAGAACTCGACGCTGGCCATATACACGTCGGCAAGTTCTTCAATACCCAGAAGCTGCGCCTCCAGTATGACCACGTCGGTCTTGTTGGTGTCACCGCCCGCGTGCGACTCACGGTCAGCGAGTTGCACCTTGATCTGCTCGAGCATTTCGTCGGTCATCATGGCGCGTAGATTCTGGATGTCAGAACGATCCCAAGCGTCTTGCAGCGTCAAAAAGTTGGCCTTGCATGCTTTCAGAAAACCTTCCGCATCAAAGCCGGCAGGCACACCCCAAGACTGCGAACCACCCAAAGCCGAACCGATCATCGAACCCGTATTGGCTGCGCCCGCAGCGTTGGCATCAAAAGCCATGTTGTTACTCTCCCATGGCCGGGCAGAAGCGTCATTTCCGACGTTTTCAGGACTGTAGTTTTTAGGTGTTGTTGCAGCTGCTGGACTACCTGCGCCCTGAAAGGCAAATGGTGATGAGAACTGCCCACCATTTTCCTGAGCACCATTTTGGCCGTTATTTTGTCCTTTGAATTTACGCATCACGAAGCCAATGACCAGCATCACCGCCAACGCCAGCAAGCCAAACATGATGATCTGGCCGAATTCATCGCCGAGGCCTAGCGAAGAGGCTAGCCATGCAAGGCCCAAGCCAGCGGCAAGACCGCCCAACATCGCACCCGCACCCCAAGGCTTCTTGGCTGCAGCAGCTGAAGTCGCGGCGGGAGCGGCGGCTGGCGGAGCCGCCTGACGCTGCGTCACGTTAGACGACTGTTTGCCGAATGAACCGCCACCACCCAGACGCTTGGCTTCTGCGTTGACACCCGCAAAACTCAGCGTGAGCGCGAGCATGGCGGAAAAAATAATAGACCAGATTTTCATGCTATCTCCTTAAACAAACTGTCTTTGACTAAAGCTAATTCCGTTTCTACATCATTTCTAGATTAGACACGAAGCCGCAGGCAGTGCTGTAGCACGGCAAGGCGAAGCAACGACATATAGGAATGATTTAGAAATGGAATAACGACTTTCAACACCTGATTCCAACATGCAAAGCGACCACGCCGCCAGACATGTTGTGATAGTCCACATGACCGAAACCACCTTTGTGCATCAGGGCCTTTAATTCTTCCTGCCCCGGGTGCATACGGATCGACTCGGCCAAGTACTGGTAGCTGGAGTCGTCATTGGCAACCAGCTTGCCCAGCCGGGGCAAGACCTTGAAGGAATACCAGTCGTAAATTTTGGCCAACGGCTTGGCGACTTTTGAAAACTCCAGCACCAACAGCTTGCCACCAGGCTTGAGCACACGATTCATTTCACGCAGGGCATCTTCCTTGTGCGTCATGTTGCGCAGGCCAAAGGCCACCGTGACCAGATCAAAATGCGCATCCGGAAAAGGCAGATGCTCGGCATCACAAACCAGTGTCGGCAGGCTGACCCCGGCATCAAGCAGGCGACTACGTCCCTCGCGCAGCATGGCCTCATTGATATCGGTATGTACCACCAAACCATCAGCACCGACCTTGGGCGCAAACGCCATAGCCAAATCGCCGGTACCAGCCGCGATGTCCAGCACTTTTTGGCCCGGTTTGACGTTGGCAACCAGCACGGTATAAGCCTTCCACGCACGGTGCAGGCCCAGCGACATCAAATCGTTCATCACATCGTATTTGGGCGCGACTGAATCGAACACGCCGCGAACGCGACGGGCCTTGTCCTGCTCGTCAACCGATTGAAAACCGAAATGCGTACTCGTCATAAGCGCAATGCTAGAGGCCAAAGCCCTGATTGATGGTGACAACCCTTTGGGGGTTCAGGGCATTACAACGATATATCGGATTCCATGCTTGAAAAACAACACTCACTGAAAAAATCAGTGGCTGCCACAAGAAGAATGTGGGTGAATCTACCTTATGATCGCCTGGCCCTACCCCCGCTGGATAGCCCACAGAGGCGCAGGCAAACTCGCACCTGAAAATACGCTAGCGGCCTTCAAGCTGGGCGCAAGCCATGGCTACCAGATGTTTGAATGCGATGTCAAACTCAGCGCAGACAACGCTCTTTTTTTGCTCCATGATGCAACCCTCGATCGCACCAGTAACGGCCAGGGCGATGCCAGAGCCATGCGCTGGGAAGGTCTTTCAAAGCTCGACGCCGGCAGTTGGCATTCACCCAGCTATGCAGGCGAGCCACTGGCAAGCCTTGAGGTCATTGCCGGTTATTGCCTGAGCAACAACTTCTTCCTGAATATCGAGATCAAGCCAACACCAGGGCTGGAGGCTGAGACCGGTACGGCGGTGGCCGATGCGGCAGCTAGGCTATGGAAAAATCCGACGATACCGCCGCTGCTGTCGTCCTTTCAACCAGCCTCATTGCGCGCTGCAAAACAGGCCCAGCCGCAACTGCCGCGCGGCTTGCTGCTGGACAAATTAAGCCCTGGCTGGGTTGCTGCCGCGCTTGAGCTCGACTGCGTAGCGGTGGTCTGCAATTACCGGCTATGGACCGAAGTGACGGTGCGCGCCGCCATGCAAGCCGGGCTGCGGACGCTGGCCTACACCGCCAATGACGAGGCGGCGGTGCATAGCCTGCTTGAGTTGGGTGTGGACGGCATCATCACCGACCGGGTGGATTTGTTCAAACCTTCTACTTCCAGTTTTTGCCCAAAATCCACTGGCAAGTAGCCGCCGCCAACACCAGCGCGGCATAGGTTGCCATCTTGCCGTCGTTGCCAAACAGCACCAGCCCGGCGACAAGCACCATCAAATTAACTATGAAGATAATAGTTAGTCGTACCCCTATTGATTGAGCTACAGGTCTTTTAGAATCTGAAAATCGGCCGAAAAAGCTTGCTAACAGCAGCGCCAGAAGCGCCAGCGCTGCGGCAGGGGCTACTAGGTTAAGCAGGTGGTTAGTGAGTAAATAGGCGGTCATAGTCTTGGGTTTATGGGTTTATGGGTTTTTGGGGTCAGAGTCCAAATTCATTGTGCCTTTGGCACACCCGGTGAGGGAGTTATTGGGGTCAGACACCAATTTCGCTGCGCTGCATCGCACCGCGCCCTCCGGGCGAGCCGTAGGCTCGGCGAATTTGGGCTCTGACCCCAAAAACTCTGAAATTGGCGTCTGACCCCAATAACCCATAATCACAGGATGTCTGTCTGGGCCCTTGGGCTAAACCATAACACTGCACCGCTCGATTTGCGCGGGCGTTTTGCGTTTTCGATGGACCAGATGGAGCCCACCCTGAACGGCTTGCGCCAGTCGCTGGCACGCCAGCCCGAGGCCGCCATCCTTTCAACCTGCAACCGCACCGAGATCTATTGCGCGGGCGACCAGCTTGAGGTGGACAGCACGCTCGAATGGCTGGCCCACAGCGGCGGCGTGTCCCCCGCCCTGCTGAGCTCGCACGTCTACACGCTTGAAGGCGATGAGGCCGCACGCCATGCCTTTCGGGTTGCCAGCGGGCTTGATTCGATGGTGCTGGGCGAGCCGCAAATTCTAGGGCAAATGAAAGACGCGGTGCGTGCCGCTAAAGAAGCCGGGGCCATGGGCTCGACCCTGCACCAGCTGTTTCAACGCTCGTTTGCCGTCGCCAAAGAGGTGCGCAGCAGCACCGAGATTGGCTCGCACAGCATCAGCATGGCAGCAGCAGCCGTGCGGCTTGCCAGCCAGTTGTTTGAAGATCTAGGCGAGATCAAGGTGCTGTTTGTGGGCGCGGGCGAAATGATTGACCTAGCCGCCACCCATTTTGCGGCACGCAAACCCAAAGCCATGGCGATTGCCAATCGGTCACTCGCGCGCGGCGAAAAACTGGCCGCCCGCTTCGGTGCCGAAGTGATGCGCCTGGGTGACTTGCCCAGCCGCCTGCATGAATTTGATGCCGTCATCAGTTGCACGGCCAGCACGCTGCCCATCATTGGCCTCGGGGCTGTGGAGCGTGCCGTGAAGCTGCGCAAACACAGGCCGATGTTCATGCTCGATCTGGCGGTGCCGCGCGACATTGAAATTGAAGTCAAGGCGCTGCCCGACATTTATCTTTACACCGTGGACGACCTGGCCCAGGTGGTGCAAACTGGCAAAGACAGCCGCCAGGCCGCCGTCGCTGAGGCTGAGGTCATCATTGATGCAGGGGTGCAAAACTTCATGCACTGGCTACAGCAACGTGGCACGGTGCCTTTGATCCAGCAGATCAATGCGCAGGCCGACGAATGGCGCGCGCTTGAAATTGCGCGGGCCAAAAAGCTGCTGTCCAGGGGCGAGACGATTGAGGCAGTGCTCGAAGCCCTGGCACGCGGCCTGAGCCAGAAAATGCTGCACGGCACATTGGCTGAGTTACATACGGGCGATGCAAGCAGCCGTGAAGCGACGGCGCAAACGGTGTCCAGACTGTTTTTGCGCGGCAAGCTGCCGGGCGCAAGCGCAGGCGACAAAGAGCTTTAGCGAAGTGGATTATTGGGGTCAGACACCAATTTCGCTGCAGTTGCCAAGCACTGCACCCTACGGGCGAGCCAAAGGCTCGGCGAATTTGGGCTCTGACCCCAATAACCCACATCCGCTGCATCATCCAATTTCTTTACCTCGCACGCTGATTCTGTAGCCCATGAAACCCTTCTTACGCCAGACACTGGAACGCCAGCTTTTAAGACTGCACGAACTTGACGCGCTGCTCTCAGCCAGCGACGTGGTGAGCGACCTAGACCGCTTTCGCAGTCTGACGCGCGAGCACTCGGAAGTCAGCGTGGTGGCCGAGCAATACCGCAAGCTCACCAGCCGCGAAGCCGATTTGACTGGCGCCGAGCAGATGCGGCAAGAGAGCAAGGGCGATCTTGACATGACAGCGATGGCTGAAGAAGAAATCGGCAGCGCCAAGATAGACATCACACAAATCGACGAAGCCCTGCAACTGATGCTGATCCCCAAAGACCCTGACGACAGTCGTGCCGCATTTGTTGAAATTCGCGCCGGTACCGGTGGCGATGAATCTGCACTGTTTGCCGGTGATTTGTTCCGCCTCTACACGCGCTACGCCGAGCGCAGCGGCTGGTGCTGCGAGATCATCAGCGAATCACCCAGCGAGCTAGGTGGCTACAAGGAGGTGGTACTGAAGATTGACGGCGCACTCGATGGAACGGGCGTGGGCGTTTACGGCAAGTTGCGCTTTGAGTCCGGCGGCCACCGCGTGCAGCGCGTGCCCGCCACCGAGACCCAAGGCCGCATTCACACCAGTGCCTGCACGGTGGCCGTGATGCCAGAGCCGGACGAAGCCGTGGCAATACAGATCAACCCGTCAGACCTGCGCATAGACACCTACCGCGCCAGCGGTGCGGGTGGCCAGCACATCAACAAAACCGATTCCGCCGTGCGCATCACGCACCTGCCCACCGGCATAGTGGCGGAATGCCAGGACGGCCGCAGCCAGCACAGCAACAAGGCCCAGGCGCTGAAAGTGCTGACCGCCCGCATCGTTGAAAAAGACCGCTCTGAGCGTGCCGCCAAAGATGCCGCGATGCGCAAGGGCCTGGTCGGCAGCGGCGACCGCAGCGACCGCATTCGCACCTACAACTTCCCACAGGGTCGGCTGACCGACCACCGCATCAACCTGACACTGTACAAGCTGCTCAGCATCATGGAGGGCGACCTGGAAGACGTGATCGTCGCGCTGCAGGTCGCACGCGGTGCGGAGCAGTTGGCGGAGCTTGAAACGGCCTCGCAAGGCTGAACCTAGAAACCGCAGTTGACCGCTTGTATCCGCTGGCAAGGCCGCATGATCACTAACTTTCTGAGTCACGACCGCATTCACCTTTTGGGTGCCAGCGCTACGCACCCGATTGAGCCGCCGCGGCCACGCCTGGGGGCGTTGCTCCGCCTTGCAGGCAGTAGCCTGCTGCGTTGTCGCGCCTACCCAGACGCGCCCGCAACGGCCCACTCGGGCACGTCCAACTGCGGTTTCTAGGTTGAAAAGGACTAGAGTTTGACCGTCCTGACCTGCAAGCAAGCACTACAGATGGCCCGTACTCTGGGCCTGGACAGGCTGGACGCGCAACTGCTATTGCTGCACGCTTTGGGCAAACCGGACAGTGACCGTGCCTGGCTGCTGGCCCATGATGACGAACCACTGGCCGAACCCAGCAGCAGCGCTTTCAGTCAAGTCGTGCTCAGGCGGGTGGCGGGTGAGCCGCTGGCCTACATCGTCGGCTACAAGGATTTTTACGGCCTCAAGCTGAAGGTGGATGCCCGCGTGCTGGTGCCACGGCCCGATACCGAGACGCTGGTTGAGTGGGCGCTGGACCTGCTGCTGGCAGCCGATTTTGCAGGCCAGCCTAGATTGCTGGATCTCGGCACGGGTAGCGGCGCGATTGCGCTGGCGCTTGCACATGGCCTTCAACTTGCAGGGCGAACAGCGAGCGTTTTGGCTAGCGATGCGAGTAGCGATGCGCTGGTAGTTGCATCAGGCAATGCGCAGGCCTTGGGTCTTGAGGTTCAATTTTTGCAAAGCATCTGGCTAAATGAAGTAAGCCAGTGCTTTCACCTAATCGCCAGCAATCCACCCTATATCGCCAACGCAGACCCGCATCTGGCAGCACTAAGCCATGAGCCCATAGAAGCGTTGATTGCCGGCAACGATGGACTGGATGACATCAGGCAGATCATTGAAAACGCGCCAGTGCACCTTCAGAGCGACGGCTGGCTGCTGCTGGAGCATGGCTACGATCAGGCGGCCAAGGTACGCGATTTGCTGGTGATACGAGGCTTTGGGCAAGTACAAAGCCGACTAGATTTAGCTGGAGTTGAACGCTGCTCGGGCGGGCAATGGCTCGGCTAGCCGTCAATCGGCAAATAGCAGGATAATCTACCGATTAAAGGATTTAACCATGAGCAACCTAGACCCGACCCAGCAACGCATTGACCAGATTGTCAAATCCGCAGACGTGGTGTTGTTTATGAAGGGGACGGCACAATTCCCGCAGTGCGGCTTTTCGGGCCGGGCGATTCAAGTGCTCAAGGCCTGCGGTGTGAGCCAACCGGCAACGGTCAATGTGCTGGAAGACCCGGAAGTGCGCAACGGCATCAAGGAATACAGCAACTGGCCGACCATTCCTCAGCTTTACATCAAGGGCGAATTCGTTGGTGGCTCTGACATCATGATGGAGATGTACGAAAGCGGTGAGTTGCAGCAGGTGCTGGGCAATCCGGCAGCGTGACCACCTAGGGACCCTCTGCATAACTCCCTGCGGTCTGTGATCGCGCGGTCTCGGGCAGTCCACTGCGTTGTTTTTCTTACCAATAGCCGTGCTATTGGCTGCCAAAAGACGCCTTGCGGCCCTTCCCGATCCGCACGCCACAGCCTCGCCAGAGTTATGCAGAGGATCCCTAGCCGCCTGTTGTTTGGTTTGGTGATCTATTGTAGCTTCGGGTCGCCATAGACATCGTCATCAGGCGGTGCGTCAACCGGCATACGAAAGCTCTCGCGGGCCCAGGCACCTAGGTCCATGCTCTTACAGCGCTCGCTGCAAAATGGCCGAAAGGCATTGCCGGGGCCGTAAATGCTTTTGCCTTTGCAGGCCGGACAAACCACCACTTTAGGTCGCGGTTTTTCAGGTGCTTGAGCGGGCTTCATGGCTGCAAAGAAAACGCTTCAGGAACAATGCGTCAGCTCGAACGACGCATCGTCGGTACAAGCGTGCAGGCGGTCATCGCCCTCGTGACGCATCAGGCGCACCGACACCATCAGGCGATTGCCGCTGATTTCGGGAATCAGCCCCATGGCAGGGTCGATGCGCAGGCGCAGCAACTGGAAAGTTCGGCCTTGCGGCAGGTTTTGCTGGTACTGCCCGCCTGATGCGATGACTTTTTGTGCTGCGCCAGAGTCGCGCAGCAACTGCAGCAAAAGACGAATCGACTCGGCCAGGGGCACTAGGGGGGTGGTCCAGCGTTGCAGGTCGCTTTGGCGCGCCTGCGGGCTCAGGTGCTGCCACGCAAAGTAGGCCGGCAAATCAAATTCACAGGTACCACCAGGTATGCCCACACGGCTGCGAATGCTCATCAGCCAGTCGTTTTCAGTCAGCGTCTGGCCGACTTTTCCAGACAGGCTGTTAAGCGCTGCAAAGCACGCTTCAAGCTGGCTGGTGACATCGTCCAGCACAGCCTCGGCAATCGCTGGATTGCCGCGATAACCGCTGAGAATGTGCTTTTGCTTTTCAAGATCCTTGAGTACATCCGTTTTCAGGTCGGCCCGGGCCGCGACATCCATGATTTCAAAAATCGTGGTGATGGCGTAGTGGTGGTCTATGGCGTGTTCGCGTGCCACCAGTTCACTCAGTCGGCGAAACAGCTGTTCAAGCCGCAGATAAGTGCGTATTCGTTCGTTGAAGGGATACTCGTAAAGGATCACAGGGCTGGCTTTATCGGGTGGTTAATGTCGGGCATGGACTGGACCTGCGAATCATAGCCCGAAGCGCTGCGCTACCTTCGTAACGACAAGGCGTAGCGCCTGCAACGACAGGCCCTCGTTGTAAATGCAGGCATCAGCTGCGGCGCACCTAGCAGCGCGGCTGGCCTGCCCGACAATGACTTTTTGCACATCCCGTGGTGTCCAGCCAGCATGGCGGGCTACAACGCGCGCCACCTGGGTTTCTTCTGTGCAATCGACTACCAGCACGCTGTCAAGCTGATGCCGCCAGCGACCCGACTCCACCAGCAGGGGAATGTCCAACACGATGCAACGGCTGCCAGAGCGTTCGGCCAGCGCCGACTGGCGCACTGTCTCGGCACTTACAAGTGGGTGAATAATCGCCTCCAGACGCAACCGCGCAGCAGAGTCGTCAAACACCAGAACGCGCATGGCATCGCGATCCATCGCGCCGTCTGCCGTGATGGCCTGCGCGCCGAACTGCGCGGCTATGGCGGCCATCGCTGCGCCGCCGGGCGCGGTAAGCTGACGAGAAATCGCATCCGCATCAATCACCACGGCACCGCAATCAGCCAGCATACCGGCAACCGTGCTTTTGCCGCTGCCTATGCCGCCAGTCAGGCCAATGCGCTGCACGCGCGGGGTTGTCGTGATGGGCACGGCCTGCATGGTTGCTACAAACCCGTCAAACCCACGAAACCCACGAAGCGGAGTATGGACTGTGGTCCAAAAATCATGGCGGTAAAACCGGCCCCGGCCAGAAACGGCCCAAAAGGCACATAGCCGCCCTCACGCAGACCGCTTGAAAACTTCATCGCAGTACCCATGACAGCACCCATCACCGAGGCCATCAAAATAATCGGCACCAGCGCTGTCCAGCCAAACCACGCGCCCAGTGCGGCAAACAGTTTGAAGTCGCCATAGCCCATACCCTCTTTGCCGGTTACAAGCTTGAAGGCCCAATAGACCAGCCACAGCGACAGGTAGCCCGCAACAGCACCCCACAAGGCGTCCGGCAATCCAACAGCCGGATTGAACTGCAACGCAGCAACTATCAGCCCCGCCCACAACAGCGGCAAGGTGATGTCGTCTGGCAGCAGCGTGGTGTCCCAGTCAATCAACGCGAGGGCCAACAAGGCGGCTGCAAATCCGCTCCAGGCCAGTCCGGTGCTGGTCAAACCCCAGCGCCAGGCGCAAAAAAAGAACAAGGCACCGGTGACCGCTTCGACCAGCGGATAGCGCCATCCGAATTTCGTGCCGCAAACAGAGCATTTACCCATTAGAAAAAGGTAGCTCAGGATGGGGATATTTTCATACCAGGCAATCCCATGTCCGCAACTCGAGCAGCGGGAGCGGGGAAGCAGTAAATTGAATTTTTCAGCGCTTTCTAGCTCTTTTCCTGTGATCTCGGCACATTCGGCCGCCCACTGCCGCTCCATCATTTTTGGCAAGCGGTAAATCACCACATTCAGAAAACTGCCGACAAGCAGCCCCAGAATGCCGGCCAGCGCGGCGTGAAATTCGGCAGGCACACCGAGCACGAGTCCGGACATCAAACCACTTGGCCCAGCTTGAAGATCGGCAGGTACATGGACACCACAATACCGCCAATGAGTGTGCCCAGAAACACAATGATGATGGGCTCCATCAGACTGGACAGGCCTGCCACCATCTCATCGACCTCAGCCTCATAAAAATCTGCGGCTTTTCCAAGCATGTGATCGACCGAGCCAGACTCTTCGCCGATGGCGGTCATCTGTAGCACCATAGATGGAAAAAGATTGGCATTGGTCATGGCCGCCGTCAGGCCGGTGCCGGTCGAGACTTCTTGCTGGATTTTCACGGTGGCGTCGGCGTAAAGTGAATTGCCGGATGCACCACCGACCGAATCCAAAGCCTCCACCAGCGGCACGCCGGCGGCGAACATGGTCGACAGCGTACGCGTCCAGCGTGCGATACAGGACTTTTCAATCAAGGTGCCAAAAACCGGCACCTTCAGCAGCAGCCGGTCCATGAACCGCTGCACTTTTTCATTGCGCCTCCAGGCCTGCATGAAGAAATAAATGCTCCCACCGATGCCGCCGAAAATAAGCCACCAGTAAGCGACAAAAAACTCGCTGATCGCCATCACAAACAGCGTCGGGGCCGGCAAATCCGCGCCGAAAGAGGTGAACACCTCCTTGAACGCTGGCATCACGAAAATCATGATCACCGCGACCACCACAAAAGCCACCACCACAACCGAGGCCGGGTACATCAAGGCCGACTTGATTTTGGACTTGATGGCCTCGGTTTTTTCCATATAAACCGCGAGGCGGTCCAGTAACGACTCGAGAATACCGGCCTGCTCACCGGCTTCAACGAGGTTGCAATACAGCGTACTGAAGTACAGCGGGTACTTGCGGAAGGCGGCACTCAGGGAGGTTCCGGTTTCCACGTCCGTGCGCACATCATTGAGCAGCTTGGTCACGCTGGCATTGGGGTTACCACGCCCGACAATGTCGAAAGATTGCAAAAGAGGCACACCCGCTTTCATCATGGTGGCCAGCTGGCGCGTGAAAATGGCGATATCCCGGGGCTTGATGGACTTACCGGAACGCATCCTTCGCTTTTTGATCTTGGTGGGCAACACGCCTTGGCGACGCAAGGCGGCCTTGACCTGGTTCTCGCCAGCCGTCCGGATTTCACCCTTGACTACCTTGCCGCCCCGGTTTTTCCCTTCCCACTCGAAAACGAATTCTTCAACGCCTTTCAATGCTGTTGTCATGATGTTTTTTCGTTTTGAAGAGTCGTGGTTTTTTGGGGTCAGACACCAATTTCGGAGTTTTTGGGGTCAGAGCCCAAAAACCCACGGTAGTCGATCAAACATTGGTACAACCCAAAACTTCTTCGACCGATGTCATGCCAAGTTTAACTTTATAGAGCCCCGACTGGCGCAAGCTCCGCACGCCCTCGGACGCTGCCTGCGCCGCAATCTCAAGTGCGCTGCCATCACGCAGGATGATCCTCTGGATTTCCTCGGTGATCGGCATGACCTGGTAGATGCCGACCCGGCCTTTGTAGCCGTTGTTGCACATCGAGCAGCCCACTGGGCCGTAAGGGGTCCAGGAGCCGTCAACGTCTTCTTCCAGGAAACCTGTCTCAAGCAGAGATTCACGCGAAATATCAACCGGTGTCTTGCAGTTGGGGCACAGGCGCCTGGCTAGGCGCTGGGCGGTAATCAATATCACGCTGGACGCGATGTTGAACGGCGCAATGCCCATGTTGCGCAGTCGCGTCAGCGTGGCGGGTGCGTCATTGGTGTGCAGGGTGGACAGCACGAGGTGGCCGGTCTGCGCGGCCTTGATGGAGATTTCGGCCGTCTCCAGGTCTTGGATTTCACCGACCATGATGATGTCCGGGTCCTGCCGCAGAAAGGCCTTGAGCGCGACCGGAAAAGTCATGCCGGCCTTCTCGTTCATGCTGACCTGGTTGACACCGGACAGTGTGATCTCGGCCGGGTCTTCTGCGGTGGCGATATTGACACCCGGCTGGTTCAGAATGTTCAGGCAGGTGTAGAGTGACACCGTTTTGCCAGAACCCGTCGGCCCGGTGGCCAGCACCATACCGTAGGGACGGCCAATCGCGGCCATGAGGCGCTCTTTTTCAACCGTCTCGTAGCCCAGTGCATCAATGCCGAGCTTGGCACTGCTCGGGTCGAGAATACGGATCACGATCTTCTCGCCGTACAGGGTGGGCAAGGTGCTGACCCGGAAATCAATCACGCGGCGATCCGGCCCCATCTTGAGCTTCATTTTCCCGTCTTGTGGCACGCGCTTTTCTGAAATGTCTAGCCTGGAAATAACCTTGATGCGCGCAGCCAGCTTTTCCTTGATGGCGACAGGCGGAGTCGCCATCACGCGCAACTCGCCGTCAACCCGAAACCGCACACGGTAGGTGTGTTCAAACGGCTCAAAATGCAGATCCGAGGCCTGCATGCTGAAGGCGTCCCGCAGCATTTTATGCACAAACTTGACGACCGGCGCGTCTTCCACTTCGGCAGTACTGGTGTCGGCGCTGTCCGCACTGGTCGCTTCTGCGGTGGACTCGTCAAATTCGAAGTCATCACCGATGATGTGGTGCACGGCTTCGGACACCGTGATAGTGGAGGCCTCCACCATCTTGGACAACTTGTCGTATTCGGCGATAACCCAGTCCACACCCATCAGGGTAGAGAACTTGATTTTTTCTGCGGCTTCTTGGTCGGAGGGGTCAGCCGTAGCCACAATCAGACGGTTGCTGCGCTTGCTCAGAACAACGATCCGGTAAGCCTGACAGAATTTAGCGCCCAGAAAACCCTTGGGTAGGCGCTGGGTATCGATCGCATCCAGATCAAGAAGCGGAGCCGCAAACGCGGTAGATAGGGTCTGCGCGAGGTCCGATGGGGACACCGCACCGGAGCCGGTCAACTCGGCAATGAAACTGGTGCGTCCGTTTTGGGCCTTGCGGAAAATATCCTCAGCGGCTTTTGGGCTAAGTTTTCCGGCAACTACCAAGGCTCTGCCAAGACTGGGAAGAGCCTTGAAAGATGCGTCTTGAATCACGGTTTCAAAAGCCGCCATAGTCTCTTAAATCCTGCCTAAGGAAACTCTGCATA
>Ga0209390_10004548_pt1 | contig 20706 bp, 12 predicted proteins | sample BON01_FD_187212 | JGI IMG/M metagenome (GOLD analysis project Ga0209390, IMG submission 187212) | Freshwater microbial communities from Lake Bonney liftoff mats and glacier meltwater in Antarctica - BON-01 (SPAdes) (version 2) | ecosystem: Environmental > Aquatic > Freshwater > Ice > Glacier... | reverse complement strand
ATGCGGCTAGCGTCATCGGGTGGTGGGGGCGTGCGGCGGGTGCAGCTAGCCTTCGGACGGCACCCGATGCACCCCCCCCACACCTGATGATGCTAGCCGCATCCAGAACATCATCCACAAGACACCGACACAGCTACCAACATACAATAACGCTTGCCGCACCCGCCGCACGCCGCCAACACCCGATGACGCTAGCCGCATGCAATACCGCCACAAGACATGTGCCACCAGCCCTCGCCCTGGCCCCATAGTATTATATTATTATAATATAATTATATATATATATATAGTATTAGTATATAGTGTCATTATATATAATGTGTATTTTATATATTATATATATATAATTTACATTATATTTTTTGGGTTTGGTGTGCGGCGCCGTGTGTGCCGTGTACGACTTGTAAGGGTAAGGGTACTACAAGGGGCCGTCGTATACATCCGCATCAGTGTGCGGTCAGCTACATATAGAAGACGAATAATTAATTATAATTATAATTATATTACTAATAGCTAGTATTATATATATATATAGTATATAGCAGCAGAGGCAGAGGCAGAGGAGCGCGCGCATGTGCATGTGCATGTATATATGTATATGTATGCAATTATATAGTATGCGTATGCAACAATTATACAAATACAGGCACACCGCCCCCAGCCCCAAGGCGCCACACACACACACACACCACCATAACTTTACAACGCGCCACCGCCAGACTACACACTACTGGCGCGTCTACAACAACGGCTGCCTGCTGCGGCACCACGCTCTCTCGTCGCGCTCTGCGTTGAAGCAAGCGTGGTCTGCCCACGAAATAGTCGAAGAACTCCGGTGCAGAATAGCAGTAAAAGGTGGCCTCCGCCGCAGCAGCAGGTGTGCCTGCGTAGGCGCTGCCCCGCCCGGGCTGCCGATTGTTCCCTGCGATGAGTAGGCGGAGACTTTGCGCAGGATGGTGGACGTGGAGCGGCGCAGCGTCGGCGCGTGGGGCCCTCGCAAAGACGTCGAGCAGAACGAGCGAAAGGAGGCGGCTTCCGCGCGGTCCGAGCAGCACGATTCCGAGCACGCGGAATGGAGCGAGCCCTGGTCTGAGTGGCCGAGGACGGAATGCCCCAAGCTCTTGAGTTTGGTCGCCCGGAACTCGAGAGCCTCGTCGAAGTCCGCTTTCGTGGCGACTGCCGACGTGACGGGCGGTGCAGGGGCCGGCGCCGTCTTGCAAGCGGGTCGCAGCCACCCGCCAAAGAGGTGGAGGCGAGACGTGCGCGGCGCTGAAGACGCTACGTGGGTGCCTGCCGATTCGGGCGACACCCGCCCCCCTCCCCCCGCGCTGAATCGAGGGAACACGTGCCAGGCAGGCGGTATCCTCCACCCCCGGGCCGCCCGGCACCGATATGCCTGTACGCCCTGCCCTTCGACGCCATAAGACAAGGCGGATGGGCCGGTCGCACTCGGGGCCGCCGGTTTGCACTCCGGTTGCAGGTCGGGCTGACGTGCGTCAAACGTCTTCTTCTTACGGAGGGTCACGTGGCTGAGCAGCGTCTCCAGCATCTCGACGCACGCGGCCTCGGACGCACTGGTGGCACACAAGTTGGCCATCTTGATCACGGAGGTCTGCGGGGGGTGGGGGGTTGTGGTGGTGATATTTGGGCATGGGCCACGCGCGGAGGACCGGCGGAGCTCGCTCGGAGAACACTCCAGGCGCGTCGCCGCGGCGGGTGGTTTCTCACCGCAAACGTGTCGAACCCATTAGTGTCGCTGTTGCGCTTCGAGTCCGCGTCCCACTCTTCGAGCGCCGAGCTCTGAAAGTCGTCTGCAGTGAAGGCCAAGCTGAGGGAGGTGCCGATTTCGTGAATGTCCAAGTACTCGTCCTTGTTCATCCGATCCTTAGCGTCCTTGCCCACGGCGAACCACCTGAGCGAACGGCAGTGGTTGCCAATGAGTGGGGGCGGCCGGAACTGCCCGGCAAAGTGCGGGAGCCGTTTGCCGGCCGAGTGGCGAGCTCCGGCGGCCAACGACAGAGTGCCAGTACGGTGGGGTTTACATGGACTGGATCGGTGCGCGGGCACCATGGGACTGGCACAGGAAGGCCTGCCGCTGCTTGCGCGAAGTGCGGGCGGCGGCAGGAAGCACTTGGGACCAGGCCTGGGTCGGCATGTTTGAGACGCATTTTTTTTTTTTTTTAAATGGTTAATAGAAGAAGCGACACATACTCGTAATTGAGTTAATCGCGATGAAATGTCTAGGCGTTGGCCCGACTGATGCATTTGGAATCGAAGTTTTACCGAGAACTCGCCGAGAATTCGCCTTACTTATTAACCCGAAGGCTACGAGGTTTGTGCAAATGTTGTTATGCTTGCAGGTTCAGGCTAAACTAAAGGAAACAGCCGTTCTAATGCGGGAATGATCCTACATTAGCTTAAATCATCACCGAACACGAGTAAAAAGGCGAAGACGAAAATAGATATTTTTCAAATCCTCAACCGCCGTCCGAGGCGGGTTTGACCAGAACGCTGAATGAAGGCCGACGAGCGACGGCAGAGGCCATTGAACGAGCCGGGCTACGCCTCGGCTAACGCCACGCCTGACGCGAGCGAGCGAGCGAGCAGCGCCGCGTCAGCGGCGGGGCCAGCGCCGGACACGTCAGCACGCCGAGAGCGGCGAGCCGCGCGTCGCCAAAGCAGCCTCTCGCAGGACCCGGCGCTGGGCGACTCTGGGGCGGATGCGGGCGACCTCGGCCGTTCGACCTCGTCGCCGGCCGAGTCTCGGCGGCAGCGCCGCCAGTCCGCAGGGCTCGCCGCGCCGGCCACGCCACTCGCACCAGGCGACGGCTCGCCGGGCATGCCACCGAGGCGCGCGGCGCGCGCGGCGGCGATGGCGGCCGAGGAGGCGGACGCTGCGGAGCAGGGCCTCTCGAGCAGCCTCCGGCGGAGCTGCTCGGGCGAGCCGGCGGGCGGGGCCTCCGCACGCCGAGGGGGCCTGCAGGGTGGTCCCCCAGCGGTCAGCTTTGACGCCGCGTGCGTCGGCGGCAGCGGCGCGCGGGGCGACGACGACCTGGACCTGGCGGCCGAAGAGCAGGTGGGCGGGTGCGCAGAGCGCGGCCGCGCCTCGGTGCGGGCGCCGGTGAGGCCGCTACCGCCCGTGACGGCGGTGGTCGCGCCCGGCAAGCGAGGCGCCTTCAAACAGGTCCACGAGCGCGCGCCCGCCTCCGGAGCGCCGGGCCTCGACGGGCGCTCCGGTGCGCCCGCGTCCTCCGGCGGCGGCGGCTCCTCGGCCGTGGCGGCCCTGCGCGCCGACTGGTCGCAGGGCGTCGCGGCCGAACTGCCGAGTTACCTGCGCACTGCGTCGGCCGTGCAGCAGGGCTGGCTCGCCTCTTCTCGCGTCGCGGCGGGCTTCATGGCGGGCGCGGCGGTGCTCGAGCTCACGCTGCTCAGCCAGGCGCGCGACGAGCCGCTCTCCCCCTTCCTTCTCTACGCCGACTCCGCGCTCCACTTCCAACGCCTCTACCTCTGGGGCGGCCTCGCCTCATGCGTGGGCGCGGGGCTCGTCATCCTCCGCCGCCGCCGGTCGGGCCACTACGCCTACTACCCGGCGACGCGCTGGCTCTCGTGGCTGCTCATCGCGCTCAACGCCGCCGTCGTCGCCTTCACCATCGGGCTGCGCGAGCCCAGCTTCCGCGTGGGCGCCCCCGCCGCGCGTGCGGCAATCCCCTACCGCGTCCCCACCAGCTCGGACGCCTACCAGGATCACGTCCGCGCCACCGGCCCCTTCGCCGACCCCGTCCCCGCGGCGGTGCTGCTCCGCGCGCTGCTCTGCGTTGCGGCGCTCCTCCTTGCCTACCTGCCCGACGCCGACGAGCCGCCCGAGCGCGCCGTCGCGCTCGAGGCGGCGCCAGCCGACCGCGCGGCTGCGGCGCTCGGCGGGCGCCTGCTGTGGCCGCACCTGCTCGCGGGTGACGCCGCCGAGGCCCCCGACGGCGGCGCGTCCGTGCTCTCGCGCGGCGCCATGTTCGCCGTCGCCTTTGGGCAGCCGCGGCCGCTGCCGGCCTCTGCGCCCGACGGCAAGCCGCCGCTCGCGCCGCTCGAGGACGAGGCCATGTCGCGCGCCGGCTACGCGACGCGCGCCGCGACGCTGGTCGCCTTCCTCTCGCTCGACCTGGTCGTCAACCTCCTCTCGTGCTCGCTCGTCTGGGAGCAAGCCTACCTCGCCGGGCTGCAGGACGGCGCCGTCGACGCCGACGCCGGCCAGTTTGCGCGGATGCTGCCCGACCTGATGGGTCTCATCCTCTTCTGCGTCTGCCGCGTCGTGGTCGGCGCGCAGCTCTTCGCCATGGTGACGCAGACCACCGCCTTCAAGATCGGCATGCTCAGCCAGCTCATCAAGCACTTCCGCCGACCCTTCCTCGTCCACGCGCTCGCCTTTGTCACCACGCTCGTGCTCATCGGCATGCGCGTCGTCGCCGCCGCCGACACGAGCCAGCCGCTGCTCTTCTGGGGCGCCTCGCCACTCGGCACCGCCTACACGCTCCTCCTCTTCCTCCACCTGCCCGCCACGGTCCTTTTCTACGTCTCGACGCTTGACGCGCTCCGCCGCCTCGCGCGCAGCGAGTACTACCTCGCCACCGACCGGTCCGCCGACTTTTGAAGCCGGCGATCCAGAGCGGCGCGCGCGGTTGGGCCCCGCTGACGGACCGCGAGGGTGTCAACGGTCTCGTTGCCCGACCGGTCCGCAGCCGTCTCTAGCCAGAGCGCGTGGCTAGTGTGGAGATCATGAGGGCCCAGCGGGCCGCAGGGTCCAGGTTAGGGCTGCGCACCCCGCGTCAGCGCCAGGGCCCTTCCTGCATAGCTGCGCAGGCCCTGCGCTGGGGTCTATGCGACTGCATTCGTTTTTATATATTTGTAGTCTTAGTCAGGGTCGGGCTCCGGGGCGCCCGAACCCGGAACCCCTCTTCACTTATACCCCCGCACGCGCGTGCCGGGGGCCTCGCGCGCACGCCGATCATACTAAATAACATTCGTGCTTGTTGCCGTGTTGCGTCCGTTAAAAGGTGTAAGTATAGTATATAAGCACCATAAAATAAATTTCATATAAAATAAAATAAACTACACAAAGGCAAAGGAGTATACGGTATTAAATAATTTGTATACGCTGCTGGCTGCTGGTGCTTGGGGCGCCCGCTGCGCATACACTCTCTCAAAAACCACACCGTATACGATGCGAACACACAAACGCTGGCTGGGAGGTTGGGTGGAGAGCGCGCCCCAGCCGCTCCAGCGCACCGTGCAGGCAGGGAGAGCCGCGAAGACAGATCAAGGGAGGAGACGGTCCCGACGAGTAGTCGATGGCACACCGCCGTTAACCCGAGCTGCCTAGCAGCAGCGCGACTGCACAGCGCCAGCCAGGCCCAGGCTAGAGCTTGGAGGGTGCGATGACGGAGCTCGCCCGGGTCTGGGGTGCTAGCCTGCCCATTGAAGATTGACGCACTCCTCGTCGTGATCCCGGCAGGTGATAGGCGCCGCAGCACCGGATGCCACAGCGCACTCCTCGCAAATCACCAGCTCGCACTGGCCCGAGAGCGCCTGAGGGCACCCAAACCGCGCTCGGAGTTCCGGCAGCTCGCAGTCGACGTCGTCGCGACCTGTGTCGCCTTCGCCAACTCCACCTGTGTGGCAGTCGCGGTCGCATTGAATGCACCCCACAACTAAACACGGCGGTGTTTCTTCACTGGCGGCCAAGCCGCCGACGGCTGCCGCGTCGTCCCCCGGTTCGAGGGAGCGCTTCCGCTCGACCGAGGGCACATTGGCGCATCCCGTCCCACTCGGCTCGCCCGTTAGCTGCGAGCGCAGCAACTCCACGCCCCTGTCAGCGAGAGACGCGGTCAGGCCCACGTCTGACAATGTCTGCACCACGTGCCCCTCAAACACCTCGCGCCGCGTCGCGCAGGCCTTTCCAATCAACAGCTCCTCGTCGTCGAGACAGACCCATGCGGCGGGGGCCACCTCCCCACGAGCTGTGCGCCGCTCCAGCCACACTGCAATCTCGTGCTGCCGAGGACCAAACACGTTCACGGACGTCGTGTCGTAGAAATGCTGCGTGGCGCCTAGGGTCGCTAGTGGGCTCGTGGGGTGCGCGGCGCCGTACCGCCGGAAGTCGGCGAGGATGTCGTTGATAAACGCCGGGCGCGCCCGCCACGTCGACGAGAGGACCACTTCGGCCGCGGCGCCGCCCGGGAGAGGAGCTGCCAGCAGCTGCGACAACGCGCCAAGGCATCCGTCGCTGAGTATGGCAGGCGGCTCGATGGCAGCCACGCCGTCGCCGAAGGGCAGCAGCACGCCGTCGATGTCGAGGAAGACGAGCGTCGGTCTCGCCGTCATAGAGCTAAGAGGCAAGCCGCGTACAAGCAAAACCGTGCGAAACGGGCGGCGGTCACATTCACAAGAAATCCCGTTCACATTCACAGACGGTTTACAATACAAAGGGCAAAGGGGAAGGAATGACGGTTTATATAATACAAAGATTCACAGCGGTCTCTTGTCGTGTGTGACTTGTGGGCCCTCGCCCCGCCCTGCACAGTGTATTTCAGGCCATATTCCGTTTTCGAGGCGGTGGGATACGGTGAGATACATACAGTATACAGCGGGATACAGCTCTAGAGCGCTAGAGAGAGAGAGAGCTAGAAGATCTAGATCTGCTAGATACAGATACACGACAGCTAGATACAGAGATACGTACGGATACAGCTGGACTCGTACAGTGGGATACACACGCGATACAGCGGGATATAGTGAATCTGCTCAGTAGGCTACTGCTACTGCAACATAACTATAACTAGGGGTAGGGTGTAGCAGGGCGGTACCCTGGCACCCTGGCAGGGTACCGAAATCGAAATACCGAAATGTATATTAGTATATTAGATTCAGGTCGGTATTAGGATTAGGATTAAATTGGTATTAGCAGGTATTAGCAGGTATTAGTGTGGTATTAGCAGGTATTAGTGTGGTATTAGGAGGTATTAGGAGATATTAGCAGGTATTAGCGAAAAAGTGCTAATACTATTATATTACTAATACTAATACTCGCTAAAATACTCGCTAACGCTAATATCTGCTAATACCTACTTATACTAATAATACCTGCACTAATACCAAAAAAAAACACTAATACCACCACTAATACCACATACCACTGGTATTGGTATTAGTATTAGTGATAGTGATTTATTTTTGGTATTATTATTAGTGCAGATATTAGCAGGTATTAGCAGGTATTAGTGAGTATTAGTATTAGCGAGTATTAGTATTAGCACGTTTTGCTAATACCTGCTCATACCTGCTAATACTAATACCTGCTACCTGCTAATACTTATACCGCACTAATACCAACACCTGCTAATACTAATACCTAGCTGCTAATACCTGCTAATGCCAATTTAATCCTAATACCGACCCGAATCTAGTACATTTCGGTACCGCTCCCACACACATCCCACATACCACATAACTTAGATATATATAGATCGATACCCCAGATACATACAGTGTCATACAACATACAGCTATATACGATACAGATACAGAGAATCCAGTTCCAGAGATAGCAGAGATACACGGGATACCAAGGATACAGTATACAGTGAGACAGTGAGAGTAAGATACGGGCGGGATACAAGTTCAACAGGCGGAAAATTCCAAAAATACACGCCAAGGGGAGGGCTCTTGTGTGTGTTAGTCGTAACTTGTGTTTGTGTTCAAAAAGAATGTTATTATTATGGTTCTCTTGTTTGTTTGTTGTGTTGTTGTGTGTGTTTCGTGTTTCTGTGTGTGTGACATGTTTCTTCTTACTACAGCTTACAGATGACGGTTAACGCCCGATATATAACATATCAATATCTCACGATCATTGATCATGCATGGCGAATCATGCACATCAATTCATCATCTCAACGACGAGTCCACGGTCCACGACAACGACAGACGACAGGGCACAGCGGGCTGTGACAGTCATCAGTCATTGTACTATACCAGTGCGCAGTGACCAGTGACCAGTGACGACACACCAGTACCAGTAGCAGTAGCAGTAGCAGAAGCAGTACCAGTGTACCAGTGGTAGGCCAGTGAAGTGGCCAGTGGCAGTGAAATATATTTTTGCTAATTATATATACAATATATCCTGATCACGATCACGCACACCTGCTTTTCATCTCAACGACAACGAGTCCACGAGCGCAGACCACCAAATCCACAAATACCAAACACGCATCACGGCAGCCCTTCACCCTCACACACCTCCAAGCTCCAAGTCCAAGTGGTTATTAGTGTCGTCATAGATACGCCCCTCTTCCCCACTTCCCCAAGATGGCCACATCTCGCATCCCACCACCAAATACACCGCAAAGACACATCCGGACAGCAGACTCCAACGTCCCCTTATTGAAATGACCAGACCCAGACCCACGCCAGAGATGCCATTTCTATCTAGAATAAACCACGCCTGAAAACCCGGACAGGGAGGCGGGTTGCTACAATGGCTCACCATCCGTTACGCCACCAGCCTGGCCAGCTCGCTATTGACCACGCGTCGCCGCGCCGCCACGCGGGCGCCCTCGCCCTTGGCAAGCCGTGCGGCGAGCGAGCGGCGCGCAAAGGCGGCCTCGCCGCCGAGCTCGCGCACGTCGCTGACGCAGCGCTCGTCGCGCGCCGCCTCGAGCAGGCAGGCGGCCGCCTTCTCGAAGTAGTCGTCCGAGCCCCAGTGGCTGATGAGCAGCCTGACCAGCCCGTGCGCGAGCGCCTCGTAGGAGCGGATGCGCCGGCGGCAGGCGGGGTCGGCCAGCAGCGTGCGCAGGACGGCGAGGGCCTTGCTGAGCAGCTCGAGCGAGTGGGGCGAGCGGTTGCACGATCCCACGGCGCGCAGCAGCGAGCCCAGTGCGCCCAGCTCGAGCGCGAGCGGCCGCAGCGGCGGCGCGGCGAAGAGGCGCGTGAGTTGGGCCGTCGCCGCCGAGGCGCGCGGGATGTTGGAGGGGAATAGCGCCAGCTCGCGGCAGGCGCTCTCGAGCGCGTGGCGGCGGGCCCATAGGCGGCGGAACACCTTGGCGCGGTGGGCGCGCTGCAGCACGGCGGCGCAGCGGCGCGGGCTGCGACGGAAGGCTGCGACGCGCAGCGCGAGCGCCAAGCGCGAGGCGAGGCGGCGGCGGGCGGCGGTCTGCAACGCGAGCGCGGCGGCGAGGCGAGCCAGGTGGGCCACCCGACCAACGAGGGCACGCGCCGCCGCCTGGAGACGGACGACCGCGGCGAGCGTCTCGTAGAAGCGCGTCCGCGCCGCGAGCCCGCGCGCGGCCGCCTGGGTGGCGCAGCTCGCGCCGAGGGCCCGGCGCAGCGCCCGCTGGGCCGCGAGGCGCCGGCCGGCCGACTGCAGGCTGGTCGCGGCGCGGCGCGCGCGCCCAAGGGTGCGGGCGGCGGCGACGCCGCGCACGAGCGACTGGACTCGTACCGCGTGCGACGCCTGCCGAGCCAGCGCCGCGCGCGCAAGCAGCCCGCGCGCCGCCGCCGCGAGCAGCACGGCCGCTTTGCGCTGCGAGCCGAAGACGCGTCGGCGCAAGGCCATACACAGCGCCGCCTGGAGGGCCGTCGCCGCAGCGTGCGTCGCGCGCACTCGGCGGCGAGTGGCGGCCCCGCGCCAAGCGGCCTGCGCGACGCAGTCGGCGCCGAGCGCCGAGCGGAGGGTCCGCGTCGCAACGAGGCGCCGCGCGGCCGCCTGCAGAAGCACGAGCTGCCGCACCGCCGCGCCGAACCGGCACTCGCACGCGTGGCGGCGCGAGGCAGCCTGCAGCGCCGTCGCCGCCGCCAGCGCCCGCCGCAGCCTGCGCTGCTGCGCCAATCGACGCGCGGCCGCCTGCACCGCGCGGGCGGAGGTGTGCAGGCAAGCGAGCTCGACTGCGGCGCGGCGGCGCTCTGCCGACTGGATGGCGACGGCGGCGGCGAGGGAGGTGGCGAGGAGCCAGCGCGCCTGCAGACCGCGCGTCGTGGTCTGAAGAGCGATCGCCGCCGCCACGCTTTGCCGAAGCAGTCGCACTGCCGCGGCACAGCGCGCCACCGCCTGCAGCCTCGTAGTTGCCGCATGCATCACACTAACCCAGACGCGGTCGGACGCGCCTCGCCAGGCCGCCTGGATAGCGATGGTTGCCGCCCTGGCCTTGCACAGGCCACGCAGTGCCGAGGCGCGTCGCGCGGCGGCCTGCACGAGCGTCACCTCGCGCACACGCGCGGCGAAGAGGCGTCGGCAGACCCGGCGCCGATGCGAAGCCTGGATGGCCGTGGCAGACGCACGCGCCAGGTTGAGCATCCTGCGCGCCGGCAGAGCGCGTGCCGCCGCCTGTACTGCGCGGGCCGCCACGTGCGAGCGAGCGAGCGCGATCGCGGCACGGCGGCGAGCGGCCGACTGGATGGCGACGGCGGCGGCGACGGCAGAAACAAGCTTCTGGCGACCCTGCAGGCCGCGTGCCATCGTCTGAATGCGAACCGCAGCCGCCACGCCTTGCCGAAGCGTGTGTACCGCCGCACCACAGCGCGCCGCCGCCTGCAGCCTCGTGGTTGCCAAATGCATGACACTGATCCAGACGCGGGCCGAGACGCCTCGCCAGGCCGCTTGGATAGCGACGCTGGCCGCTCTGGCCTTTTTCAGGCCACGCAGCGCCGAGGCGCGTCGCGCGGCGGCCTGCACGAGCGTCACCTCGCGCACACGCGCGGCGAAGAGGCGTCGGCAGACCCGGCGCCGGTGCGAGGCCTGGATGGCCGTGACAGACGCGCGTGCTAGGTTGAGCATCCTGCGCGCCGGCAGAGCGCGTGCCGCTGCCTGTACCGCGCGCGCAGCCAGGTGCGAGCGAGCGAGGCGCTGGGCGAAGAGGCGCCGGGCGGCCGATTGGATGGCGACAGCGGCGGCGAGGGAAGTAACGAGCTGTTGGCGACCCTGCAGGCCGCGCGCCATCGTCTGAATGTGAACCGCAGCCGCCACGCTTTGGCGAAGCGTGTGTACCGCCGCGCCCCGGCGCGCCGCCGCCTGCAGCCTCGTGGCCGCTGCGTGCATCACACTGACCCAGACGCGGTCGGACGCGCCTCGCCAGGCCGCCTGGATAGCAACGGTGGACGCCCTGGCCCGTTGCAGGCCACGCATCGCCGAGGCGCGTCGCGCGGCGGCCTGCACGAGCGTCACCTCGCGCACACGCGCGGCGAAGATGCGTCGGCAGACGTGGCGCCGGTGCGAGGCCTGGATGGCCGTGGCAGATGCGCGCGCCAGATTGAGCAGCCTGCGCGCCGGCAGAGCGCGTGCCGCCGCCTGTACCGCGCGGGCCGCCAGGTGCGAGCGAGCGAGCGCGGTCGCGGTGCGGCGGCGCGCGGCCGACTGGATGGTGACGGCGGCGGCGAGGGAGGTGGCGAGGAGCCGGCGCGCCTGCAGACCGCGCGTCGTGGTCTGAAGAGCGATCGCCGCCGCCACGCTTTGCCGAAGCAGTCGCACTGCCGCGGCACAGCGCGCCACCGCCTGCAGCCTCGTAGTTGCCGCATGCATCACACTAACCCAGACGCGGTCGGACGCGCCTCGCCAGGCCGCCTGGATAGCGATGGTTGCCGCCCTGGCCTTGCACAGGCCACGCAGTGCCGAGGCGCGTCGCGCGGCGGCCTGCACGAGCGTCACCTCGCGCACACGCGCGGCGAAGAGGCGTCGGCAGACCCGGCGCCGATGCGAAGCCTGGATGGCCGTGGCAGACGCACGCGCCAGGTTGAGCATCCTGCGCGCCGGCAGAGCGCGTGCCGCCGCCTGTACTGCGCGGGCCGCCACGTGCGAGCGAGCGAGCGCGATCGCGGCACGGCGGCGAGCGGCCGACTGGATGGCGACGGCGGCGGCGACGGCAGAAACAAGCTTCTGGCGACCCTGCAGGCCGCGTGCCATCGTCTGAATGCGAACCGCAGCCGCCACGCCTTGCCGAAGCGTGTGTACCGCCGCACCACAGCGCGCCGCCGCCTGCAGCCTCGTGGTTGCCAAATGCATGACACTGATCCAGACGCGGGCCGAGACGCCTCGCCAGGCCGCTTGGATAGCGACGCTGGCCGCTCTGGCCTTTTTCAGGCCACGCAGCGCCGAGGCGCGTCGCGCGGCGGCCTGCACGAGCGTCACCTCGCGCACACGCGCGGCGAAGAGGCGTCGGCAGACCCGGCGCCGGTGCGAGGCCTGGATGGCCGTGACAGACGCGCGTGCCAGGTTGAGCATCCTGCGCGCCGGCAGAGCGCGTGCCGCCGCCTGTACCGCGCGGGCCGCCACGTGCGAGTGAGCGAGCGCGGTCGCGGCACGGCGGCGCTCTGCCGACTGGATGGCGACAGCGGCGGCGAGGGCAGCAACGAGCTGTTGGCGACCCTGCAGGCCGCGCGCCATCGTCTGAATGCGAACCGCAGCCGCCACGCTTTGGCGAAGCGTGTGTACCGCCGCGCCCCGGCGCACCGCCGCCTGCAGCCTCGTGGCCGCTGCGTGCATGACGCTGACCCAGACGCGTTCGGACGCGCCTCGCCAGGCCGCCTGGATCGCGACGCTGGCCGCTCTGGCCTTTTTCAGGCCACGCAACGCCGAGGCGCGTCGTGCGGCGGCCTGCACGAGCGTCACCTCGCGCACACGCGCGGCAAAGAGCTGCCGGCAGACCCGGCGCCGGCGCGAGGCCTGGATGGCCGTGGCAGACACGCGGGCTAGGTTGAGCAGCCTGCGCGCCGGTAGAGCGCGTGCCGACGCCTGTACCGTGCGGGCCGACACGTGCGAGCGAGCGAGGCGCTGGGCAAAGAGGCGTCGGGCGGCCGACTGGAGCATGATCGCTGCACCGCGCGCGGCGACGAGGGTGCCGCCGGCGAGCAGGCCGCGCACGCGGGCCTGTACACGTACCGCCGCAGTGAGCGCCAAGCGCAGCGCGGCGACGGCGGCGACGCGGCGCGCTCCCGTTTGGAGGCCGACGGCCGCGAGGTGCATGCGGCTGAGCCGAGACCGCGCGTTGCGTCCGCGCCACGCGGCTTGAATCGTGGCGCTTGCAGCGAGGGCCGCCCGAAGCAGACGGACAGCGCCGGCAGAGCGCGCCGCAGCTTGCAGGGCGACGGCTGCGGCGATGCCGGTGCTGCGGACGCGACGCGCGGTGAGGCCGCGGGCGCACGACTCGAGGCGGCTGGCCGCGCGAACCGCGGTGCGGAGGCGGGTCTGCTGCGCGAGCGAGCGGACCCATGCCTGGACGAGTCGCGCCGCGAAGTGGAGATGGAGGAGGCGCGTCGCGGAAAGGCGGCGCGCCGCAGCCTGGATGGCGAGGACGGAGGCGAGACGTGCGCGGGCGGACGCGCGTCCGGCAAAGCCGCGCGCGGCCGCCTGCAGGCTGAGGAGGCTGCGTGCGGCGTGCGCCCAGGCACGGCGTGCGGCGCGGCCACGGAGCGCCGCCTGCAGGGCGCTTGCGGCGGCGATGGCGCGACGCAGCCGGCGCTGCTGCGGCCGCCGGCGCGCCGCCGCCTGCAGCGTACGCGCCGCCACGTGCGCGCGAGCGAGCGCGATTGCGCCGCGGCGGCGCGCGGCCGACTGGATGGCGACAGCGGCGGCGAGGGAAGTAACGAGCTGTTGGCGACCCTGCAGGCCGCGCGCCATCGTCTGAATGTGAACCACCGCGGCCACGGCCTGCTGAAGGGTCTGCACCGCCGCACCACGGCGCGCCGCCGTCTGCAGCCTCGTGGCCGCTGCGTGCATGACGCTGAGCCAGACGCGGGCCGAGACGCCTCGCCAGGCCGCCTGCAGCATGAGGCTGGCTGCCCTTGCGGCGCGCAGGTGCGAGCGCGCTCGTCGGCCCAGCTCCGCCCGGCGGAGCAGGTCGGCCGCCCGGCGGCGGCGCGCCTCGAGGCGCCGGTCGGCGTAGCCACGCACGCAGCGCTGGATCCGCAGCACGGCATCGGCGCGCCGCTTGCGCAGAAGCAGCAGCCTGCGGCGGATGGACTGGCGCTGGAGTGTGCAGGCTGCGCGCCAGAGCGACGCCGTTGGCGCCAGCGAGCAAAAGAGATGCGCGGCGCATGCAACGGCAGCGAGCCGCGGCAGCTGGACCGGTACGTCGGCTCGGGTTAACCCGAGCATCCACGGCGCCACGGCGAGCGAGAGCGAGGGCTGCGTCCCGTCGAGGTGGCAGTAGGCGTTGCGCACCGCTCTGATGGCGCGCCCGCCCAGGGGGCGCGCCATCACTGGCCGGTCCGTTTCGTCAGCAAGGGCGGCGGTCTTCGTCTGGATCAAACTGGGCGTGCCGGGGCCGGGACCGGCCGAGCAGAGGTCGGCCCAGCTCACGGTCGCCGCCTCCTCGTGCCGCAGCCCGCCGCGCGACGCCGCCGAACGGACCCAGAGCAGGAGCGCGCCGTCGGCCCCGGCCGTCTCGATCAGCGCCTCGACGCTCAGCATGCCACGCACGCAGCCGGGGAGCGCACCCTTGCCGCAGAGCCGGACGCACTCGGAGCGCACGTCCGCCTCGGGCGCGTGGCGCGAGACGAGCAGCGCGGCCGAGGTCCAGAGTGCCGTGAGCCGCGCCGGTTCATCGCCCGAGGCCAGGGCCGACGCCTCGATCAGCGCCGCCGCCGGCGCGGCGTGGGCGCCCCGCAGCGCGGCCAGCGCGTCGACGGCGTTGGCCTCGGCGTGGCGCAGCGAGCGCGCCGGCCAGCGGATGCGCGCCGCCGTGTCGATGGCGATGGCCGGGTGGACGAGTAGCACACACCGCAGCAGCAGCGCCACGTCCGTCGGCAGCCCGGTCTTGAGCGTGTCGCGCGGGTAGGGCGGGCCGGGCGGAAGCGTGAGCGCGGTGGGCTGGGCGTAGTCGAGCGGCGCGCCGAGCTTGCGCAGCGCACTGGTGAGGTCGCCGTACTTGCCGAGGAAGGTTGCCGCGTAGCTGCGCAGGAGGTCGGCGGTGGAGCGGTGGCGTGAGTCGGGGCAGAGCGGCAGCGGCGCAGCCAGAAGTGCGGCATTCGCGCCCGCGTCCAGGAGGGCGATCAGAGCGAGGGTGCGGCAGAACCACGCCTCGCGCGGCTCGCGCAGCCGCAGGTGGAGCAGCGGGAGCGGGTGCGTTGCGTGCGGCGCGTGGCCGGGCGCGGCGGTGGCCGTGGCGGTGGCCGCGCCGCGCCAGCGCGCGGAAATCTCCACGCCGCTCAGCTCGGTGAGGAGCGCAGGGAGCGGGTGGTCCGGCGGGCGGCGCAGGAGCACGGCGAGGGCCGGCTGGAGCCACGACGACTCGTAGCATGAGAGCAGCGAGCAGAGCTTGTCGCGCACGCCGAGGTCGCGCACGAGGTTGACCTCGTCGCCCACGACGCCGATCGAGCCGTCCGCCGCGGCAGCGCACAGACGGTCGACAAAGCCGGCGATGGCGGGCTCGCCCGCCAGCCTGCGCATCGCTGTGTACGCGTGGAAGCGCTCCGCCGCCCCGGGCGGCGCGAAATGTGATGCAAGCACACTCGAGAGGGCGGACCACTCGGCGGCGCGCTCGTTTGCGGGCGCCGCTGGGGCACGGGTCGCCGAAGTGCGAGCGCTCGGTGCCACGGCGGCCGCCGGCTTGACGATGGCGGAGGTGCGAACTCTCGGTGCCACGGCCGGCTTGCCGACCGGCCGTGGTGCCATGGTGGCCGCCGGCTTGCCGACCGGCCGTGGCGGCGCGGTGTTGCCGCTACGCGCGACCAGCGGACGTCGGACCTGCTCCATTGAAACCGGAAACCGATGGATGATTCAAATGTGAAGACAACACAAGGCCCTCGCGGTATTTTTCAGTCCTCGCCCCCGGCGGTATTTATGGCTCTGTGTGAATTTCTGTGTGGGTTGCATGCGCGCTTTTCTCATCGCCTTCTTCGCAGCTTACGCAAACCTCACGACCGCCATGGTTAGCCCCGAGGTCAGCGCCAAGACGTACGGCTTCGTGGGTACGGGGACCATGTCTAGCGCCATCGTGCGCGGCCTGGCGACGCTCGAGCGGCCGCCCGCGGTCATCCTCATCTCGCCGCGCAACGCTGCCAAGGCGGCGGCGCTCGCCGCGGCCTTCCCGGGACTGGTGACGGTGGCGGCTGACAACCAAGCGGTGGTGGATGGGTGCGAGGTGGTGATGATCGGCGTGCTTCCCACCATCGCCGAGGAGACGTGCCGCGCCCTCCGCTTCAAGCCGTCGCAGACGGTGATTTCGCTCGTCTCTACGGCGCCGCTCGAGGGCCTCCGCGTCTGGTGTGCGGGGGTGCCGAGCGAGTCGGTGGTGCGCGCCATCCCGCTGCCGCCCGTGTCCAAGCACGAGGGCGCGACCATCCTGACGCCGCCGCACGAGCTCGCCGTCGCCGTCTTCTCGGCGCTCGGCACCGCGGTGCCTGTCGCGACCGAGGAGACGATGAAGAAGATGATGCCCGTCACGGGGCTCATGGGCCAGTTCTACGCGATGCAGCGCGCGACGCAGACGTGGGTGCAGGCGCAGGGCGTGCCAGCCGAAGACGCGGCGCGCTACGTCGGCGCCGTCTTCCACTGCATCACCTACGACACAGCCGAGGCTGGCGCAGAGACGTTCGACCACCTGGTGAAGGAGCAGACCGTGGGCGGAATCAACGAGCAGGTCGTGCGCGAGCTGACCGAGGCGGGCGCGTACGACGCGCTCTCCGACTCGCTCGACGCGATCCTCGCGCGCGTCGAGGGGCGCCCGGCGCCGCGGAAGCTGAAGCGGCCCTACCAGGCGACGGACGAGGCGTGAGTGGGGCATGGAAGTGCCAGGGGCGGCCCCGCCGGTGCTCAGTGGAAACATAATCATGGTTGATACCCCCCCAGCGACAGCCGATACGGCCCACAGCGCGCACAGCCAGCACTTCGGCACTTCGGCCTCCCCCCCTTGAGCCAGGGCGGGAACTTGCCTTGTGCGCTGTGCGTTGTGCATTGTTTACCGTGTCCGTATCGCGGCTAAAGACTACACTTTCCTTCCCCGTACACGGTGGCTTACTGGGACGCCCCCCCAGTTGGTCAATAAACCTGCACTCAGCGTATATAGTATAGGGGTCGGGGGAGGAGGGCCGGCGGAGACCGGACGCGGAGGGCCGCGAGGGCGGAGGGCCCCGTGCCCCATCACACACCCCGCCCTCTCCCAACGCGTTGGGTGTGGGTGGGTCGTGGTCGTGATGATGATGATATGCTTACCCCCGGTTCTTGGATGTTCTGTAGCATATAGCATCTATAGCATCGGGGGATGCTATACATGCTATATAGTATACTACACTATAGTACTACACTCCGTCCTAGATGCAAATTTTGGTATTTGACCTAGTTTTTAACATTTTTGGGCCTGGCCGGGGCGTGGGCTAGCAGCCAGCAGCCGCAGCACCAGTAATCGGGTCAACTCGAAATGGTTCAAATATCAGCAAACAGTAGAGCTATGCTATAAAGTAATGTAGCATCTGGTGGAGGCTATATAGCATTGTAGCATGCTATATAGTATGCTACAGAACAATTATTAAGTACAACTACCAAGCAAGCCCTGAAGCCCCCGCGGTCGTGGGGTGTGAAAAAAAAGTGTAAAAACACCCCCCCACCAACCACACATACACACAGGGTGATGATAGGCGCCCCGACACGGCCCACAGCGCACACAGCCAGCACTGCATACGACACCACCCCGCCGCGCCCCCCCCCCCCCGCATTTTCAGATAATACAGGGGGGAGGGGAGCGCAGCAGGACCCACACAGCATCCGCAGGGTCTCCGCAGCGGGATTCGTCCGGTTTCCAGGTTTTCGTCTTGGGGCCATCCAAGCTCTGCCTCGCGCCATGCGCTACTCGGTCACGCTCTGCGCCGGCGGGCAGGAGGTCAACTGCGCCATCGCTCTGCCGAAGAACAGCAGCGTCGGCGACTGCTTGAAGAAGGTCAACGGCCACGGGGCCAAGTCGCGGCTTGGCAATGTCAATTTTGTCGAACTGCGCTTGGGTTCCGCTCGCGGCGACCTGCTGGACGCGAGTGACCTGCTCGAGGATCTGGAGGTTGGGGACGAGCGCCTGTTCGCGCTCGAAGAGACAGTGTTCGGCGCACCGGCGGTGAGCCTGGCGGCGGCTCCTAACGGCACGGCCTTCCCTTTTGGCGCACCGGCGTCGGAAAGTGCCGGCTTCCGCTTCAGCGCACTGACGGAGGGCTCGCCTACCCCCACCACCGGTTTCCGCTTTGGTGCAGCGACGCCGGCCTCCGAGTCCGAGACCGTGCCCCCCGAGACTGCAGTCGCAAGCGTCCCCGAGACTGCAGTCGCAAGCGCCTCCGAGACTGCAGTCGCAAGCCCGTCCCGCCCGACTCGGTCGAGGTCTACTTGCAGACGCTCTCGTCGAGCTCGAGCGAGCCCACGCGTTTGGGGTGCTACACGCTGCAGACGCCGAGCCTGGCCGACCTAAAGCGCGACGTCTACCCTCGCCTGGGCCTCGTACCCGAGGCTGTGGAGGCGGCGCCATTGCCCGACGATGGCAATGCGCTCGCCGTGGCTGTGGCGCCGCTGCCCTTGCCGCCCTCACTGACGGTGCTCCTGCCCGAGGGGCGCTCCGTGCCCCTCTTCCTGCGGCCGGGCGACACAGTCGAGACGCTGCGCGGCCGGATCGAGCACTTCTGCCCTGGCGGCGCTGCGGTCCTGCGCTTGGGCGGGCGCGAGCTGCTCGACTAGGAGGGGGTGACGGCCGGCAGCGTGGTCCATGCGGAGACCGCAGCGGAGACGCCCGCCGCGGAAGAGTCTGCGCCGGTGCAGATCCACGTCCAGACGCTCACGGGCCAGCGGCACACTCTTAGCATCAGCCTCTCGTCGCGCGTCGAGGCGGTCAAGCAGCAGGTGATGGAGTGCGACGGCCTCGCGCTGGCGCAGCAGCAGTTGTTGTTCGGCGGCCGCCGCCTGCAACCCTACCGCCGCCTGGCCGAGGCGGGCGTCCAGGCAGATTCTACGCTGTTCCTTGTCGTGTCGAGGGCGGCGGCGGCGGCGCCTCCCGCGGCGCCGAGCGCGCCCGACGAGCCGCTATCGCTCAAGCTGGTCCGCAGCTCCCGGCTCGCCGAGCGCGTGATGCTCGACGACGTTCTGACCCTGCCGCGCGGCGCGTCCGTCGAGCAGCTCCAGTCGCTAGTCGCGCCGCTCTTCGGCTGGCCGGCCGCGCGCGCTAAGCTGCGCGTTGCCCACGCTAGCATGATGGTGCCCACCCTGAGAGACATAGACATCCCTTTCGACTCCGAGGGATGCTATCGAGGCGGGGCGCGCGCTCTGGGAGCACGGGATCGAGACGGAAGCCACCATCCTGGTCGAAGACGGCTCGGTTAGGGAGAAGCGCGGCGAGGGAGAGCCCGCCGCATGTGACGGCATTCCAACGGAGGCGGCGCGGGGGGCAACAGCAACAGCGAACGCGTCTCGGCAGGTCCTCGAGCTGAGCCTCGCCACGCACCCGCTCCGTGCGACGGCCGTGAGCGAGCGTCGCTCCCTCGCGGCCTGGGGCTTTGGCGGCGGCCGCGTGGTGCTCTATGCTCAGGCGCGGCTCGCGGGGTCGCGCGAGCGAGAGCGCTCGGTGCGCGCGACGGAGATCTTTGCCGCCGACGGCGCGTGGCAGCCCGCGGTGGCCCAGACCGAGCGCGGTCTCTCGGCCTTCCTGTCTCTCGGCCTTCCTCGCCACGCTCATGGTCTTCGTCGACTTTCTGCAGGTCCGGTTGCCTTAACCCGAGATTCACGTACCGAAATCCATAAAATGGGCCAAACAGTATCTAGATTCGGGATTGTTGTCTTCGCTGCGCGGATTGCTAGTACTACATCTTTCTCGCCACCGACTCGGCAGCGTTGCCTGACTCCCCTCGTGACCCCACTCTTCTGGTTCTGGTCCCTTCCCTTGCCTGCGCCGACGCACTCCGACTTTCGGATCCTGCGCATTGCCCGAGCAGAAGCACCCACTCGTGACGCACTCCTTACGGTCTTGATCCATTCCCTTGTTGAGCAGAGACACTCTTGACTTACGATCTCGGTCCCTTGTTGAGCTGAAGTCCCCACTCGTGACCCCACTCGTTCAATCTAGGTCCCTTGCCTGAGCAGGAGCGCCCAATCTTCCGAACCGGATCCTTTGCCTTAGTAGAAGCGGTTGGTCTTTCCGATCATCCGATCCGGGTCCTTTCTCACGACCCCTCCTCAGCCGTGCCATCCACCAGGAGTCCTCCTGCCCTGCCCATGCGCATCGCGCCCGGGCATCCTGCCTCCCGGACTCCAATTCCTACGGCCGTGACGGTCTAGCACACAGTCGCTCTCTCTCCACCGCGCGGCGCGCTTTGCGTGTTGCCTAAGTCGGTGTCGCTTCTTTTATTAAGCAGTTTACACCCCTCCACTTCCGACCATGGTCGTTTTCCTGGGCAGTCGCACCCGGCCGACGCAGAGTTAGCGCTCGGCTTCTTCCGCTCGCTCGTCGCCGACTTCCCGCCGGCGGCCTACGCGCTCAAGATGCTAGTCGACAAGCAGCCCGCCACGCCAGCCGACAAGCACGCGCTCGCCTCCGCCGTCTACAGCTTCGGCCGCGCGCTGCTGCCCGACGCCGTGGGTACGCGACCAACCACCGACCCATCGCCCCGCCTCGCCCCAAACTACTAACTCCACCCCGCCGTCCCCTTTCTTGTACAGGACGCGAAGAACCACCAACCCACCTCGGTTAACCCTTAACTTATATATATATA
>Ga0209390_10004547_pt1 | contig 20709 bp, 10 predicted proteins | sample BON01_FD_187212 | JGI IMG/M metagenome (GOLD analysis project Ga0209390, IMG submission 187212) | Freshwater microbial communities from Lake Bonney liftoff mats and glacier meltwater in Antarctica - BON-01 (SPAdes) (version 2) | ecosystem: Environmental > Aquatic > Freshwater > Ice > Glacier... | reverse complement strand
AACTGCATCATTATGCTCGCGAAGTGGTGCAACACCCGCTCACCATCCACGACACGCTGGGGCTCGCCAAAGCCATAAACCGCTGTGCCATCGCGCCTTCCCGGCTCGATATTGGCCGCATCGGCGTGGATTGGCTTGATGAAAAATCCAAGTATCCCAATCAACTCGCCTTTATTAAGGATAAGTTGAGCGACTACATCGGCAAGGACAAAATCAACCTGAAGCCAAAAGATGTTGTGCTGTATGGCTTTGGCCGCATTGGCCGCATTGCAGCGCGGGAACTGATTACCCAGGCCGGAAAAGGGCAGCAACTCCGGCTCCGCGCGATCGTCACCCGCGACAAAAGTCCGGACGACATTATTAAACGCGCCGACCTGCTGCGCACCGACTCCGTGCACGGCCATTTTCCCGGCACCGTCATCGCGGATGTGCCAGAAAAATGTATCTGGGTGAACGGCCATAAAATCCACATGATCTCAGCTTCAGCACCAGAAGATATTGATTACACCAAATTTGGCATCAGCAACGCCCTGCTGATCGACAATACGGGTGTATGGCGCGATCGTGCCAATTTGAGCCGCCACCTCAAATCAAAAGGCATCGCAAAAGTGCTGCTAACAGCCCCTGGGAAAGGTGATATTCCAAATGTTGTTCACGGTGTAAATAACAACGCTTTTGACGTAGAAAGCGAAACGATTTGGTCGGCGGCAAGTTGCACCACGAATGCCATCGTACCCGTTTTGGCGGTTGTCCAGAAAACTTTGGGCATCGAAAAAGGCCATATCGAAACAGTCCACTCCTATACCAACGACCAAAACCTGCTGGACAATTATCACAGTAAATATCGCCGGGGCAGGTCTGCCGCGATGAATTTGGTTATCACAGAGACAGGTGCAGAAAGCGCCATTACCAAGGTGATGCCGGAATTGGCAGGCAAATTCACGGGCAACGCCATCCGCGTGCCCACACCGAACGTATCGCTCGCTGTCTTAAACTTGCAAATCAACAAGGCAACAACAAAAGATGCCATCAACGAAATCATGCGTGATGCAGCCCTAAAAGGCGGCCTAGTGGAGCAGATTCAGTACTCTTTCTCCAATGAATTGGTTTCTACCGATTTGGTGGGCAGTCCTACACCCTCCATTTTTGATTCGCCGGCGACGATTGTGTCGAAAGACGGCAAAGGCGTTGTGTTGTATGTCTGGTATGACAATGAGTACGGGTATACGCGGCAGGTGATCCGCTTTGCAAAGCAATTGGCGGGTGTGCGGCGGCTGCAGTATTATTGAAGGGTTTGTCAATCAGCCATTTGCCCATTTCCTACAGACCTTCATCGTTGTATTGCACACCGATGGAGGTCTTTGTTTTTTTAGACAATGGAGCTGGCCCGGCTGCCGAAACAGTCGACATCATCCATGTGAACAGCATTTTCCTATTTTTAATCTGTGAATTATGCAACTTATTGCCAGAAAGGTGTAAATCTGTTGGTCATACTTGGATATACCTTTGAACACAAAGTTAGCAAGTCAACTAAAAGGAAGATGAGCCAATAATATGACAAAATTGCAATCATTCTGAATTGAAAAACTGTAAAAAAATGAATCAACATCTTCCGTTAACGGTAAAGCGCTCCATAGAATTATTAGGTCTTGTTTTAGTCGCATTAGTAATCATCCAACTTCAGAATATCATAACACCAATACTCATGGCCTTAGTGGCATCTATTGCATTACTACCGGTTTTCAGGTTTCTGATTCGAAAAAAGATTCCCAACAGTATTTCTATTTTCTTAACGATACTGCTAATGTCAATTATTCTTTCGCTGATTGTATTTTTTATCACATTGCAGCTAAAACCATTAATCAATAATTTTGAAATCATCAAAAAAAATATCAGCAATCACATTAATGTAATTAGCAATTGGTTTAGCAATAAAACAGCTGTTTCTATTACCCAGCAAGCCGAAATTGTTAATCAACAAGCAAATAAATTTCTTGATTCTGCTGGTAATTTCCTTAACGATGCGGCAGGGTCTGTTGGGAACTTATTAATATTTTTCGCGTTGTTTCCAATCTATACTTTTCTTATTCTGTATTATAAGAATTTATTAAGAAGATTTTTGTTGATGTGGTTTCCACAAGATGAAAGTGTTCAAGTAGGCGAAACAATAAAAAGTATTGAATCTATTATTCAAAGCTACATAGTTGGACTAATGATACAGTTTGGTTATATGACCATTTTACTTGGGGTCACGTTACTACTTTTTGGTATAAAATATGCCTTCTTAATTGCCGTTATTTTTGCCATACTCAATCTGATACCCTATGTGGGGGCACTTATTGGCAATGTTATCGGCGTATTACTAACCCTTAGTTCCACTCCTGATCTGGGTTCGGTATTTACTGTGTTGATAATAATTGCAGTGGTCCAACTTTTAGATAATAATATTTTAATGCCATTTATTGTTGGGTCTAAAATAAGAATAAATGCACTGGCAAGTCTTTTTGGAGTTTTTATAGGCGGCGCACTGGCAGGCATCCTAGGCATGTTTTTATCCTTACCAATTATGGCAGCTTTAAAAATAATATTTGACCATACTGAACAGTTTAAAAAATGGGGTGTGCTGCTTGGCGATGATAAGCCCATTGTAAGTAAATGGATAAAAAGGAAAAAGCCGGGATGATGTGTGATTTGTAATACGAAGCAATCAAAAAAATAAAAACATGGCAGCACTGAACGATAAAATATATCCAATAGAAAACGCTCATTCAATAAAGATTGAGGAGCTTGAAAAGCTGTTGGATGTAAACCTACAAACCGGGTTAAAAGAAAGTAGTATTAATGAAAGAATTGCAAAATATGGCTTAAATAGTTATGCAGCACAAAAGAAAAAAAGCATTTTACTGATTTTATTTGAACAATTTAAAAGCCCGATAATATTATTGCTGGTAGTAGCCGCCGGCTTTTCTTTTTTCTTTGAAGATTGGATAGAAGGCTTTTCCATTATTGCTGTAATTTTTATTACTGCAGCGCTGGGTTTTATTATGGAATTACAAGCCCGTAATTCCATGAAGGCGTTAGAGGAAATGGACATCAGCGTTTCAAAAGTGTGGAGAGACAATGCTCTTAAGGAAATTCCGTCTGAAAGAATTGTACCCGGAGATGTGTTGGCGTTAGAAGCCGGTGATATGGTTATGGCAGATGCTAGATTAATGGAAGTAAATCAATTTGAAGTTGATGAGTCGGCACTTACGGGGGAATCATTTTCAGTTGAAAAAAATATTGAAATTGTAAAAAAGGATGTCTCCCTTGCTGATAAAATAAATTCAATATTTAAAGGCACCTCTGTTGTAAAAGGCAATGCAAAAGCCATCGTAACTGGTACAGGGCTTCATACCGAATTAGGAAAAATTACGCAGCTAGTAGAAACAGCAAAGCAGGATGATACACCGTTGGAAAAAAAATTGCAGGGCCTTACAAAAGTATTAATGGTGGTTACGGCTGTATTTGCAAGCATATTTATAATTACAGGATTGTTACAGGGCAAAGAGTTTTACCTTATTGTAGAAACAGCTTTGGCATTGGCGGTGGCTGCTATACCGGAAGGGCTGCCCGTTGTAAGTATTATTGCACTTACTTATGGCATGTTGCGCCTGGCAAAGAAGCATGTACTTATTAAAAGGCTGGCATCTGTAGAAACACTTGGTGGCATCAATGTCATCTTTACGGATAAAACCGGTACATTGACAGAAAACAAAATTGATGCAAACAAACTGGTGTTTTTTGATGAAGATATAACGATAGAGAAAAGTGGCGAAGATAGTAGTATCGCAATCAAAAAAAATAAAGCTGCGTTTGAAAAGTTATTAATCATTTCCACCTTATGTAACAATGCCGTAAGCAAACATGAAAAAAATAAGCAAAAATATTTGGGCGATCCTATTGAAATCGCACTATTGCAATTTGCAAATTCCAGCAAAACAAATACGGCAGATATAAACGCATCCTATCCCCGTATAGCAGAAGAACCGTTTAATTCTGAAACAAAATTAATGGCCACTTTGCACAAAAAAGATACTGGCAACTTTGTGGCGGCAAAAGGTGCCGTAGAGGAATTAATAAAGAAATGCAGCTTTTATTGTGTCGGTGATAGGGTAGTGCCTTTAGCAGATGCAGACAAAAAAACATTTCTACAAAAAGCAGAAATAATCCAGGCACAAGGCTCAAAAGTATTGGCATTTGCTTTTAAGAAAGCTGCCAATATCTCCACCAATAATTTTATATCAGAATTAACGCTTGCAGGCCTGATAGGGTTTTTAGATCCTCCTCGAATGGAAGTGGTAGCGGCGTTGCAGTCATGCAGGGATGCAGGCATTAAGGTTATTATGATTACGGGTGACCATCCAGCAACGGCACTCAATATTGCTGAAAAAATAAAGCTATCAGAAAAAGACAATGTTGTTATCAATGGCACAGAATTAGACACCAAATTGTCGGAAGAAAAATTATTCGCCGCTACCATTTTTGCAAGGGTTACACCAAAGCAAAAGTTAGACATGGTAAGCCTTTATCAGAAGCGGGGCAATATTGTTGCCATGACGGGTGATGGAATAAACGATGCTCCTGCCCTGAAAAAGGCAGACATTGGTATTGCCATGGGTGTACAAGGCACACAGGTGGCAAAGGAAACGGCTGCGATGATTTTAAAAGATGATTCGTTTACTTCTATCGTTGCAGCCATCATGCAGGGCAGGGTGATTTTTAAAAACATTAAAAACTTTTTAATGTACCTCCTCTCCTGCAACCTTAGTGAAATATTTATTGTATTTTTTTATGGGTTATTAAACTTTCCGTTTTCGATACTTCCTTTACAAATCCTCTTCCTCAATTTGGTTACCGATATTTTTCCGGCGCTGGCATTAGGTCTTGGCAAAGGCAATAAATTAATTATGAAAATCCCGCCACGAAACCCGCAGGAGCCTATTGTGGTTAAAAGAGATTGGTTTACAATGAATGCGTATGCGGTATTACTGGCTTTGCCTATTCTGCTCGTAACCTGGTATTGCAGTTATTACTTAGGGTACGATGCAGAATCGTGTAACAATATCACCTTCTTCAGTCTTGCTTTATCACAATTGTGGCACGTACTAAATTTGTCTTCCCGTAAAATTTCCTTCATTAATAATGAGATTACCCGTAATAAATTTACTTGGGCAGCCTTGCTGTTATGTATTGCGATCATGGCTGTGTTCTATTTCATTAGTCCGCTTAATAAATACTTAGGGCTTCAAATGCTAAGCACAAACACCTGGTTAATTATAGCGGCTACCAGTATTGCACCTGTTTTTTTAATCCAACTGTTTAAAAGAGTTTTTAAAATTATTGATTAAGATGAAAAGAGAAATTTTTGGTATTGCAGCAGACCATGGCGGATTTGAACTGAAAGAATTTCTGGTAAAAATGCTGTACGAAGCAAACTATGAAGTAATTGATTTCGGCAACAAAGAATTGGAAAACGATGACGACTACCCGGATTTTGTAATTCCCTTGGCAGATGCGATTGCAAATGGTACTGTTAACCGTGGCATTGCTGTTTGCGGCAGCGGGGTTGGAGCCTGTATTGCAGCAAACAAAGTAGATGGTGTAAGAGGCTGCCTGATCACAGAAAAATTTTCGGCACATCAGGGTGTCGAAGATGACAATATGAATATGATCTGCCTTGGAGGCCGTGTGGTTGAAGAGCCTTTAGCCTGGGAACTGGTAAATATTTTCCTGAAAGCAAAATTCAGCGGCGCGGAAAGACACAATCGCCGACTGGCAAAAGTGGCAGCTATTGAAAACAGAAAAAAATAAAGAAAAGATGACAATAAATCCACAAGGTTCGGATGATGAAATGCTCGGTGTGCTGCAACGGAGAACTTTTACCTATTTTCTAGAAGAGGTGAATGACCGTACTGGGCTAATAGCCGATAAAACCCAGCCGGGATCGCCATCAAGTATTGCAGCAACCGGCATTGGGCTTAGCTGTTATATAGTAGGAGTTGAACGCGGATTTATGACGCGGGATGAAGCCATAAAAAGAACGCTTACCGTTTTAAAATTCTTATATACCAGTCAACAAGGCACCGAAGCAGATGCAACAGGATACAAAGGGTTTTATTATCACTTTCTTGATATGCAAACCGGGAAGCGTACATGGAAATGCGAATTATCAACGATAGATACTGCTATACTTTTAGCGGGGATATTGACTGCAAGATATTATTTCACGGGTGAAAATAAATCCGAAATTGAAATAAGAATGTATGCCGATGAACTCTACGCCCGGGTAGATTGGCAATGGGCATTAAACGGCAAAGATTCTATTGCGCATGGCTGGAAGCCAGAATCAGGATTTCTTCGTTACCGTTGGAATAAGAAATACAGCGAAGCGCATCTTATCTATACACTGGCACTTGGCTCACCTGCTTTTCCAGTTAGCCCTTCCACGTATAAAAAATGGACATCCACGTTCGAATGGAAAAAACTGTACGATATAGAATGCATTTATGCAGGGCCGCTCTTTATTCACCAGATGTCGCAAATATGGCTGGATTGCAAGGGCATCTACGACGATTTGAATAGAAAGATTGGTATTGATTATTTCGAAAACAGTCGTCGTGCCACTCAAATTCAACAACAATATGCCATAGAAAATCCATTGGGTTTTCCCCATTATGGAGAAAATGGATGGGGATTTACGGCCAGCGAAGGTTCCGGACCTGCTACCCGCACAGCTGATGGTATTAAAAGAAAGTTTCATGACTATAAAGCAAGAGGTGCTCCATTCGGCCCGGATGATGGAACCATATCACCCTGGGCTGTTGTATCTTCTCTGCCGTTTCTGCCAAAAGTGGTACTGAGCACAATGCGTCATGCGATTGAAAGGCTGGATTATGAAAAACATCATGACTATGGTTTTGATGCCAGCTATAATTTATCCTTCCGGGAGAAGAAGACTAAGTCTAAAGGCTGGAAATCTGAATGGCAATTTGGGTTAAACCAGGGGCCGATTATTCTAATGATTGAAAATTATAAATCAGGATTAATATGGGATATAATGAAAAATTGTCCCCATATTACCAATGGTTTGCGCCGGGCGGGTTTTAGCGGTGGCTGGCTCGATTTATCAACAATAAAAGAAAATTAAACCATGAAAACATCTCCTTTAGCAGGGAAACCTGCAGCACAAAATATACTCGTAAACATTCCCAGACTTGTTTCAGCCTACTACACGGGAATACCTGACCCCGCTGAGCCTGGCCAACGTGCTGCTTTCGGCACCTCCGGTCATCGTGGTTCTTCATTAATAAATTCGTTTAATGAAAACCATATCCTTGCTATCACGCAGGCAATTTGTTTTTACCGCAAAGAACAAAAAATTGACGGGCCGTTGTTTCTGGGCTTTGATACACATGCGCTCTCAGCGCCTGCATTTGCCACTACCTTGGAAGTACTGGCAGCAAACAATGTTGAAGTGATGATTGCTGCCGGAGATGAATACACCCCAACTCCGGTAATCTCTCATGCCATCTTACTATACAACACGGGACGAAAAATCGGCCTGGCAGATGGTATTGTTATCACACCATCGCACAATCCACCGGACGATGGCGGCTTCAAATACAATCCACCCAATGGTGGCCCGGCATCAGGTACTATCACGAATTGGATAGAAGCCAAAGCAAACGAATTGCTGCAAAATAATCTGCAGTCTGTAAAACGAATTGCGCTTAAAAAAGCATTGGCTGCTGCTACAACCCACCAGCACGATTATCTGAATACCTATATAAATGATCTTGGAAATGTTGTTGATATGAAGCTGATCCGGGATTCCAAGATCAGTATAGGCGTTGATCCGCTTGGCGGCGCCGGCGTTCATTATTGGGAACCCATTGCAGAACGTTATAAACTCAACCTGACTGTCGTAAATAAAATAGTGGACCCTGCTTTTAGTTTTATGACCGTGGACTGGGATGGGCAAATTCGCATGGATCCATCCTCACCTTATGCCATGCAACGGCTGATCGCGATGAAAGACGATTATGATATTTCTTTTGCCTGCGACCCAGATCATGACCGACATGGCATTGTTACCCAAAGTGCGGGGTTATTAAACCCGAATCATTATTTATCCGTGGCTGTTTTTTACCTGCTTCAACATCGTCCGGACTGGGATAAAAAATCTTCCGTTGGCAAGACGGTTGTCACCACGCAACTCATTGATCGCATCGCAGCAAAACTGGAAAGAGCGGTTTATAATGCGCCTGTTGGATTCAAATGGTTCGTTGATGGCCTATTAGATTCATCGCTTTGCTTTGGCGGCGAAGAAAGTGCCGGCGCATCTTTTTCAAGATTAGACGGCAGCGTTTGGACAACCGATAAAGACGGATTTATACCGGCGTTACTCTCGGCTGAGATAACAGCAAAAATGGAAAAAGATCCCGGCAACCTATACAATGAACTCGCCAAAGAATTTGGCGAGCCCTTTTATGACCGCATTGAAGCAAAAGCAACTCCTGAACAAAAGGAGAAATTGAAAAACCTTTCAGAATCACAAATAAAAGACAAAGACCTGGCAGGGGAAAAAATTAAAAACATTCTTACCAATGCTCCGGGAAACAATGCTCCGATCGGAGGGCTGAAGGTAATAACAGAAAACGGATGGTTTGCAGCACGCCCATCAGGAACTGAAGATATTTACAAGATCTATGCTGAAAGTTTTTTGAGTAAAGATCACCTGAAAAACATTATTGACGAGGCACAAACCATTGTCAATGCTGCTTTACAGACAAATGACACAAACGTATGAAACTGACATTGATTCCCGCAGCACATGAGCTCATATCGAATATGAGGGCCTTTTTCCAGGCAAGTGATACGACACTCAACTATTTAAATGAAGAACCGCTGAGAGAAGAGCTTTTCAGCTCTGATCAAATGGAGCGTTTCGGTAAAACACTGGCTACAAGGCATAAGCTGAGTACGATCCCTGGAAAAGATCATTTGCTGAAACGGCTGGCAGACAATGAGGACACTTTACAGGAAGTACGAAAACTGCTGACAGATTCTATTAAAAAAAACTACCAGGTAACGCCGGCTGGCGAATGGCTGATAGACAATTTCTACCTGATAGAGGAACATATCCTGATCGCTAAAACGCATTTCCCAAAAAATTACAGTGAAGCTTTGCCCCAGCTTCTAAATGGTATATCTACGGGTATTACACGCAGTTATGACATTGTTCTCCAGATAATTTCTCATAGTGATGGAAGAATAGACATTGAAAGCCTCAGCCGTTTTGTAGAGGCTTATCAGACAATTGTCAATTTAAAATTGGGGGAACTGTGGTCTATTCCCATTATGATTCGACTGGCATTGATTGAAAATATCAGGCGTGTGTCTGCCCGCATCGCTATTGACAAAGTTGACAGGAACCTTGCTGACTACTGGGCGGAAATAATGATTGACACGGCGGAAAAAAAGCCTAAAGAACTGATACTGGTACTAGCTGATATGGCCCGGTCGGCTCCGCCGATTAAAGGAGCATTTGTGTCTGAATTAATTCGCCAGTTGCGTGGAAAAGGCCCTGAGCTTGCTTTGCCACTCAACTGGATCGAACTCCAATTATCGGAAAGTGGGTTGACGGGTACCGAATTGGTAAATGCTGAAAATCAAAAACAGGCTGCAGACCAGGTTTCCATAAGCAACAGCATCGGAAGTCTTCGATTACTGGGGGCAATGGATTGGAGAACCTTTGTTGAATCACACAGCATTGTTGAAAAAATACTGTTACAGGATCGTGATGGAATTTATGGGCTAATGGATTTTGCCACCCGTGACCGCTATCGGCATGTGGTAGAAAGCATTTCAAAGAAAAGCAATTTAAGCGAGGCGGAAGTTGCCCACATTGCTATACAATTGGTGCAAGAGCATTTGCCACCACCAGGAACGGATCAAAGCACTGCGCATGTTGGATACTACCTGATAGGAGCGGGTACGGCACAAACTAAAAAGTTGGCAAACATGCGGGGGACGGGTATGCAGAAAATGTCACAGACCGTAAAAAGGTATGCTTTCCCGATTTATTTATTTTCAATTCTATTAATTACCGCTGGCATTGGGTCGGCTATCTTTTTCAAAGTTCATTCAGAAACAGAAAATATATGGCTGCTCGGGGTAGTTAGTATTCTTGCCTTTTTATGTGCCAGCCAGCTTGCGATTTCGGTTGTTAATTTTTGTGCTACATTACTGGTTAAGCCAAATCTCCTGCCGAGAATGGATTATTCAAAGGGAATACCGCAATCATCCAGTACGATGGTTGTAATTCCTGCAATGCTCACGACTGTTTCTGAAATAGACGATTTAGTTGAGGCGCTGGAAGTGCGGTTTTTGGCAAACAGGAAAGATCATTTATATTTTGGTTTGTTAACAGATTTTACGGACGCTTCGCTTGAAACACTTCCCGGAGACCAGCTGCTTTTGGATACAGTAAAGCATGGTATTGAGGCGCTAAATAAAAAGTATACGAGAGAAAATGATGGCTTATTCTTTCTTTTTCATCGCCCGAGGAAATGGAATCCTATGGAAAATGTCTGGATGGGACATGAAAGAAAACGCGGCAAACTTTCTGATTTTAATGCCTTATTAAAGGGAATATCAAAAGAACATTTTTCATTGATCATAGGGAATCAGTCTGTTTTACCGAAAATAAAATATGCCATTACATTAGATGCAGATACCCAATTGCCGCTTAGCTCCGCTTGGAAGTTAATCGGAACCATGGCACATCCTTTGAACCATGCCTGGTACGATGAAAATAAGAAGCGGGTAACAAAAGGATACGGAATATTGCAGCCGAGAATAACGGTTAGCTTGCCTGACCTAACTAGTTCCAGGTATACCCGGATGCATGGAAATGAACCAGGCATTGATCCTTATACCCGTGCATCTTCAGATGTTTATCAGGATTTATTCGGAGAGGGTTCTTATATAGGCAAAGGAATTTATGATGTTGATATATTTCAAAAAGTACTGGATGGTAAGTTTATAGAAAACCGCATTCTCAGCCATGATCTTTTAGAAGGCTGTTATATCCGCTCGGGATTACTAAGCGATGTTCAGCTGTTTGAAAAATACCCAACAACCTATAATGCAGATATGAAAATGCGGCTGCGCTGGATACGTGGCGACTGGCAAATTTTTTCCTGGATTTTACCATGGATTAAAGGCCCGGAAAACCATTTGCATAAAAATCCCATTTCTGCATTATCCCGCTGGAAAATATTTGACAATATGCGGCGAAGCCTGGTGCCCATTGCGCTGACAGTATTATTGTTGGTCGCATGGATTATTCTTCCCGCTGCTTTATTCTGGACGATTACAGTGTCCGGAATTATTGTTTTCCCCATTTTTGTTACCGCACTTTGGGACACCATTAGTAAGCCAAAAGATGTGGTATTAAAATACCACCTTATAAATTCTTTGCTGAACCTGCGGGACATTACGGTCAAAACCTTGTTCACACTCATTTGCCTTCCATATGAAGCTTATGCAAATTTGACTGCTATCATGCGGACTATTTGGAGAATGAGTGTCACTGGAAAAAAGCTGTTAGAGTGGAACCCGAGCGCTCATGTGGCACGTACAGATCAATCCAGTTTGCGAATCTCTTATTTATTGATGTGGATTGAGCCCGTTCTTACGGTTATTGTCTTTGTTATTTTAGCGATTTATGCACCGGGAAAGTTGTGGATAGCAGGACCGGTATTGTTGCTGTGGTTCATTGCTCCGTTTATTACATGGCATGTAAGTAAACCGTTAGAGAAACAGGTTGCCAAACTTACCAATGATCAAAATATTTTCCTTCAAAAGCTTGCCCGGAAAACCTGGAGCTTCTTCGAAACGTTCGTTGTTGTTGAAGACAACTGGTTGCCGCCGGATAATTACCAGGAACAACCTGTGGAATTAATAGCCCACCGTACTTCTCCCACCAATATTGGCCTGGCATTGCTCGCCAACTTAAGCGCCAGCGATTTTGGGTACATTACGACCAGCCAGTTTCTGGAGCGCACCAGCAATACAATCAACACGATGGAGCGGATGGAGCGGCACAATGGCCATTTTTATAATTGGTACGATACGGAAACACTGAATCCACTGTATCCAAAATATATTTCCACTGTCGACAGTGGAAACCTTGCGGGCCATTTGCTGGTATTCAGACAAGGTTTATTGGCAGTTCCGCATCAAAAAATTATACCTATAAAGTTATTCGAGGGACTTCGAGATACATTCCGTGTATTGGTGGACACGATACCCGAAAATGATATTAAGTTGACGGAACAACTTGCCATTTACCTGGATACAATTTGTAATACGGAAGCAACTGCTGTATGTGATATCCAAAAATTCCACGAAGATTTTGCAGAAAAAATGAATCCCATAGTTGCGAAACTAAAAGGGGACTCAGACAGTGAAACATACCGATGGAAGCAACTGCTTATTGCACAATCAGAACAGGTAAACCAACACCTTCAAATTTTTGCGCCCTGGTATTTATTGCGGTCAGCCCCTGCTGCATTCAACGTTGTTGTCGTTTCTCCCGACGCAAACACAACGTGGCATGAATTATTGAAAAAGACAAAAGAATTACAAGCGGAGCTACATGCCAAGCAAAACAACACTGCAGATGAAAATCGTTGGCTTGAAATAATGCAGGCCGCTTTAGCAAAATCAATTCAACAGTCAGGCGAATTAATTACAGCATCTGAAAATCTTGCGCAGCGATGCAATGCGTTAGCGGATATGAAATGGGATTTTTTATACGATACATCAAGCCACCTTTTTTCCATTGGCTACAATGTGGATGAACACCGAACAGATGCCAGCTTTTACGACCTGCTCGCTTCCGAAATAAGGCTGTGCATCTTTGTTTGCATCGCGCAAGGAAAACTTCCGGAAGAGAGCTGGTTTGCATTAGGACGCTTGTTAACCATTATGGATGGAAATCCAATTCTGCTTTCGTGGAGCGGTTCCATGTTCGAATACCTCATGCCGCTGCTGGTAATGCCGACATACGAAAACACACTCATTGATCAGTCCTATAAAGCAGCAGTACATTGCCAGATTATGTATGGAAAAAGGACAGGTTTGCCTTGGGGAATTTCCGAATCGGGTTACAATATGATCGATGCCGGCTCCAACTATCAATACCGTGCATTTGGCGTTCCCGGACTTGGGTTGAAACGCGGACTGGCAGAAGACACTGTAATTGCACCTTATGCAACTGTGATGGCGCTGATGGTGGCACCTGAAAAGGCTTATGAAAACCTGGAGCTGTTGAACAAAAAAGGACTACAGGGACGATATGGGTTTTATGAAGCGATAGATCACACCCCATCACGGTTACAACGTGGACAATCCGGCGCCATTGTTTATTCTTTCATGGCGCATCACCACGGGATGAGCTTATTGTCCTTAGCATACCTCTTACAGGATAAACCGATGCAAAAACTGTTTGAATCTGAACCACAGTTTATGGCCTCCCTTTTATTATTACAGGAAAGGATTCCAAAGGCAACTTCCTTTTTTGCACACACGACAGACATAGCGGATATTAATTATACCGCAAGTGGCCAGGAAACAAGAATACTCCATACGCCATCCACCATAATACCTGAAGTGCAATTATTATCCAATGGAAAGTATCATTTGATGATCAGTAATGCAGGCGGTGGATACAGCCGGTGGAATGATTGTGCCATTACCCGCTTTCACGAAGATGTTACCTGCGATAACTGGGGCACGTTTTGTTATATCCATGATTTGGGAACTGAAACCTATTGGTCTAATACCCATCAGCCCACACTGAAAAAAGTAGATAAATATGAAGTAGCCTATTCCCAGGGTCGTGTAGATTTTCATATTTCCCAAAATAAAATAGAGATCCATACAGAAATTGTCGTTTCGCCGGAAGACGATATAGAGATGCGCAGATTACACGTGACTAACCGATCCGGTGTCCGCAAAACACTCGAGTTTACCAGTTATGCAGAAGTAGTACTGGCTCCTGCCGCATCGGATTTAATAGCCCCGGCTTTCAGCAATCTTTTTGTTCAAACAGAAATTATTCCGCATCTAAACACGATCCTTTGCACCCGCAGGCCGAGATCTTCGGAAGAACAAGCCCCGTGGATGTTCCATTTAATGGAAACAGAAAAAAAAGCTGCTGAAGAAATATCCTTTGAAACAGACAGGATGGCATTTATTGGTCATGGCAATTCAATCGTCAATCCGCAAGCGATGAACAATCCGGGTAAACTTGGCGGCAGTCAGGGATCCGTTTTAGATCCCATTGTCGCCATCCGTTATAGAATAAGCCTTGAGCCTGAAGAAACCATCAGTGTTAATTTGGTTACAGGCATTGCTAAAACCAAGGAAATCTGCCAGGGTTTGATACATAAATACCAGGATAATAAAGCGCACAAAGACCGTGTATTTGAAATGGCCTGGACACACAGTCAGGTAGTCCTTCGCCAGATAAATGCCTCAGAAGGGGATGCGCAGTTATACAGTCGTTTGGCAAGTTCTGTGCTGTTTGCGAATGCTTCGTTTCGTGCTGACCCGGCCATTCTCATCAACAACCACCGGCAACAATCCGGTTTATGGGGCTATGCTATTTCAGGAGATTTACCCATTGTGCTTTTAAAAATTGAAAACCAGGACAACATGCAATTGGTAAAGCAATTGATACAGGCGCACGCCTACTGGTGTTTGAAGGGGCTCGTGGCAGACCTGGTAATCTGGAATGAAGAGCATAACGTGTACAGGCAGGTTTTTCAAAACGACATTCAGTCGCTTATACCTGCCGAATTAAATTGTACTAAAGGAGGCATTTTTTTAAGAGCCTCAGACCAGATATCAAATGAAGACCGCATATTATTTCAGTCAGTAGCCCGTGTTATTATTTCTGACAGTGGCGGAACATTTGCAGAACAGGTTAATAGAAAAGAGCTTGTAAAAGTGACAATTCCATTAATGGATAAAAGTCAAACGTTTCCACTTTCTTTAGCAGCCATTCCGCTGCCCAAAGATCTTGTCTTTTTTAATGGGCTGGGAGGCTTTTCACCAGATGGAAAAGAATATATTATTATAACTGACAAAAATAAAAAAACGCCTGCGCCATGGGTAAATGTAATTGCGAATCCAAATTTCGGAACCGTCATTTCAGAAAGTGGGTCGGCCTATTCATGGACTGAAAATGCACACGAATTAAGACTTACATCCTGGAGCAACGATCCCGTATCAGATACCAGCGGAGAGGCTTTTTACATAAGGGATGAAGAGAGCGGGCATTTTTGGTCCACAGCATTGCTGCCCGCCGGTGGTCAGTCGCCCTATATTACCCGTCACGGACTTGGTTATAGTGTTTTTGAACACATCGAAGATGGAATTTATACGGAGATGACCGTGTATGTTGATATAGAGTCGGCAATTAAATTCATCGTTTTAAAAATACGGAACCAATCAGGACGGCCACGTAATTTGTCTGCTACGGGTTATATCGAGTGGGTATTAGGCGATAAGAGAACGAAAACCGCCATGCATATTCATACAGAAATTGATCCCGATAGCGGGGCGCTGTTTGCAAAAAATCAATACAACACGGAGTTTAACTGCAGGGTGGCTTTTTTTGATGTTGATTATTTGAAAAAAACTTTTACCGGCGATCGCACAGAATTTATTGGCCGTAACGGCAATTTGCAAAATCCCAAGGCCATGTCCCGTTTAAAACTTTCCGGAAAAATCGGACTCGCTTTAGACCCCTGTGCAGCAATCCAGGTTCCCTTTTTTGTAGCAGAAGGCGAAGAACAGGAAATTATTTTCAGGCTTGGAGCAGGTAAAGATTCCAACGAGGCAAGTTTCATCGCCAAACAATTCAGGGGCCCACAAATGGCAATAGAAGCATTGGAAAAGGTCAAAAAATATTGGGCAGAAACCACGGGCGCTTTGCAGGTGGAAACGCCGGATGCTGCCATCAACATCATTACCAACGGCTGGCTTACATATCAAACCCTCTCCTCACGGCTGTGGGGCCGAAGCGGATTTTACCAGTCAGGCGGAGCATTTGGTTTCAGAGACCAGTTGCAGGATGTTTTGTCGCTGCTCCATACCAGGCCAGCACTTGCCAAGGAACAAATTTTGCTTTGTGCATCACGACAATTTAAAGAAGGAGATGTACAACATTGGTGGCATCCGCCAGTCGGACGCGGGGTACGCACCCGCATTTCAGACGATTATCTTTGGTTGCCGTTTGTAACCGCTCAATATGTTAAGCATACAGGGGATATTGAAGTGCTGGATGTTTCAACCAATTTTCTCGATGGACGCCTGTTAAATCCGGGAGAAGAATCCTATTTTGATCTCCCCGCCGATGCGCATACATCCGCTACACTCTATGAACATTGCGTCCTGGCAATCGAGCATGGGCTCAATTTTGGCGTACGTGGATTGCCCTTAATTGGCACAGGCGATTGGAATGACGGCTTTGATAAAGTTGGTGAGCATGGTAAAGGCGAAAGCGTCTGGCTGGCATTTTTTCTCTATGAAATACTCAACAGTTTTGCAGAGACTGCCCGTTTGCACAACGATCTTGTATTTCTGGACACCTGCAAAAATGAAGCAAAGAAGCTAAAAGAAAACATTGATAAACATGCATGGGACGGTGAATGGTATAAACGTGCCTGGTTTGATGATGGCACACCGCTGGGATCTAAAATTAATGACGAATGTAAGATTGATTCCATTGCACAAAGCTGGTCGGTTTTGTCCGGTGGCGGAAATGAAAGCCGGGTTCATACGGCCATGGAATCGGCCTATAAAAACCTGGTACGGAACGACGTGGGCATTATTCAGTTGCTGGAGCCTGCGTTCGATAAGTCTGATCTTGATCCCGGCTACATAAAAGGATATGTGCCCGGCGTAAGAGAAAATGGCGGCCAATATACCCATGCCGCAGTTTGGATGATCATGGCCTTTGCCCGGTTAGGCAACAATGAACGTGTCTGGGAATTGTTAAATATGATCAATCCTGTCAACCACGGTAAAACGGCAACGGACATTGCCACCTACAAAGTGGAGCCATACGTGCTTGCGGCAGATGTGTATTCCCGTGCGCCACATGCTGGGCGCGGCGGCTGGACCTGGTACACCGGTTCAGCCGGCTGGCTGTATCGTTTAATTATTGAATCATTTCTTGGACTGCAGCGGGAGGGAAACAACCTCATATTCAACCCTTGTGTCCCGGAAGCATGGACATCATATAAAGTGCACTACCGGTATGAAAATACGGTCTATCATATTGAAGTGATGCAAGTCCCTGCTGATGAAAAAATGAGGTTGACCGTTGATGGCGTGGAAAAGGAGGGGAATGTGATTGTGCTTGTGGATGATGGGGGGGAGCATGAGGTTGTGGTTGCGGGGGGATAAAGCTTATAGGTGGGCTTTAAAGCTTGAATAGCTTGTATGTGGGGGCTGGTTTTATGGATGGTGACAGGTGCCGTTTCATTGGGAGCGGGGGTGATGATTAAGATTGGTAATAGCAGTTGTATCGTGGAATCAGGTCCATCAACTGGGCGAAAATATATTTACGTTTATGCATAGATGCTCACTTTTGAGCAGCAGGATACGTAATTGAAATCGTTCACAAGAAAAAAACGCTGTAATTGCCTGATTCACATGTTTTTATAGCACTTTTTTAAAAACTTAACCGGACAAGGGACTAGCCCTTCCATTTAAAAATACCAAGGATTAACGAAAATATGGGATGACTCATGTTTTGATATTTATAATCAGGCCAATACGTGAATCATGTAACTTATTTCCAGAATGGTGTAAGTCTGTTCACTATGCCTGGATTTACCTTGAGCACAATAATTAAATTGCAAATCAATCAAAACAGACAGTGAAAAATTCAACGATTCTTTCAATCTTCTTCGTAGCGTCAGTGGGTTTCCTGTTTGCCTGCAATTGGATCATGCGTTGTCTCCCATACTCAGAGACATCTATCGGATAGAAGATTTAAATTATTTCAAAAACCAATGCCATGTTTAGCATCATCATCCCGACATTCAATGAAGCCGACCAGATGGCTCAGACAATCAGCAGGGTAAATACGGCCAATAGCAAGCATGAAGCAGAAATCATTGTGGTTGACGGTGGCAGCACAGATAATACTTTAGACATTGCCAACCAAAGCGGAGCCATTGTCATACCATGTAAACGCAAAGGCAGGGCAGCACAAATGAATATAGGTGCATCAGTGGCAAAATACGAAATCCTTTATTTTCTGCACGCCGACAGCATTCCGCCCGATAATTACACATCAGCAATTTTTAATGCCTGTAATAGTGGCTCAAAAAGCGGCTGCTTCCGACTGCAGTTTGATTATGATCACTGGTTCCTGAAAGCAAATGCTTGGTTCACCCGGTTTAACGTTAATGCCATTCGTTTCGGAGACCAAAGTTTGTTTGTTACGAAAGAATTATTTCAAAAAGTGGGCGGTTTTCGCGAGGAATTGATGTTGATGGAAGACCAGGAAATCATCAGTCGGCTGAAAAAGTTCGGAAAATTTGAAGTAATTGATCATTACGTTACCACTTCAGCTCGAAAATACCGAGACAATGGCATCTATCGGATGCAGGGTATTTTTTTCAAGATTTGGATCCTTTATTATCTGGATTATCCACAGCACAAATTATTACAGCTTCATCGGAAACTGATTAAAAACCATAAATTATGATAGACAATACTTACGATATATTAGTAATCGGCGCTGGTTCCGGAGGGCTAAGCGTCGGAATGACCATGAATAAACTGGGATTTAAAGTCTTAATGATTGCAAAAACAGATAAAGAAATTGGCGGTGAGTGCCTCAATGACGGCTGTGTTCCCAGCAAGGCGCTGATTCATGTGTCGAGAATACTCAGGCATGCAAAAACAGCGGAAGCGTTCGGATTAAAAGTAACTGGAAAACCCGACCTTAAAAAAGTGATAGACTATATCGTCCAAAGGCAGGAAATCATCCGCAAACATGAAAATGCCACGGCATTGCGGGAACAGGGAATCAACATAGCATTGGGCGAAGCCAAATTCACAGGCAAAAAAGAAGTGACGGTCAACAATACCAAATACAGCGCAAAAAATATCGTCATCGCAACCGGATCGAAACCCCGGAAATTAAATGTCCCCGGCATTGAAAAGGTAAATTATTTTACAAACACTTCTATTTTTTCCATTGAAAACCTGCCCCAAAATCTTTTGGTCATTGGTGGCGGTCCCATCGGAATCGAATTAGCGCAGGCATTTAATAGTCTCGGTGCCAAAGTCACTGTCGTACAACATGGCAATAAAATTCTGGAGCATGATGACAAGCATGTCACATCCGTTCTTTTGCAGCAACTCAAACAGGAAGGAATCGAGTTTCTCCTAAACGCTGATGTGGAGCGTTTCCTATCTTCTGACAAGGCAACCATACTATTGAAAGAAGGGGAAAAAAGAAATGTAAATTTTGATACTGTCTTTGTTGGTATCGGACGGGAACTGCCTTTAAAAGCACTGCAATTGCAAAATGCCGGGATCAAGACCAAAGGCGGAAAGATCATTATTGACAAGTACCTGCAAACCACCAACAAAAAGGTTTACGTGTGCGGTGATGTCGCCGGCGACCTGATGTTTTCCCATGCGGCTGAATTTCACGCGCGGATTTTGATCAATAATTTTCTTTCTCCATTCAAAAAGAAATTGAACAATGATCACATGTCTTGGGTCACTTTCACCGATCCTGCACTAGCGACGTTCGGTCTGAATGAAAAACAATTGCAGGAAAGGGGAATTCCTTATGAGAAACTCGAACAAGCGTTCAATGCTGACGATAGGGCAATAACCGACGATTATCAATACTCCCGAGTGATACTTTATATAAGTAAAGGAAATTTTTTTAAAAAGGAAAAAATCCTCGGTGGAACGATGATAGCCCCAAATGCGGGAGAAATGATACAGGAACTGATCCTGGCCAATACAGCAGGATTGTCAATTCAAGAAATTTTCAGTAAAATTTATCCCTATCCTGTCGCTTCAAGAGTCAACCAACAGTTAATTGTAAAGCATAAGCAAAAAATAATTTCTCCCGGATTGAAAAAATTACTACAAATCGCCTATAAAATATTCAGCTGATGGAATGGTTTGAAACTTTTAAAGACTGGTTTTTAAGCCTTGGTGAAAAATACCATGTCAATCCTTTCATTTTTGGAGGCATTTACGTGGGAGCGGTCCCATTTTTCTTCCTCTGTCTCTATTGGACAATTAAAAATATCAGGCATAAAAAATCAATTGTGTTGCCTGCATTGCTGACCGGGCTTTTTTTTATTTCGGCCTATCTGTACCTTTTAATCGTTGGTAAAAATATTCCGCTTTGGGTTTATTTTTTTATTATTTTAATGGTGTTGTACGGTATTTATTCAACTGTTAACAAAATAAAGAAAAAAACTAAAAATCACGATTATGAAACAAAAGACTTGTTGTGGTGTTGTAAATCAATCAGTTATGCTCTAAATAGAAATTCCAGAGGCCAGCACAGACACCCAGAATGTCGTCGTAAAGGTCGAAATC
>Ga0209390_10004543_pt1 | contig 20718 bp, 16 predicted proteins | sample BON01_FD_187212 | JGI IMG/M metagenome (GOLD analysis project Ga0209390, IMG submission 187212) | Freshwater microbial communities from Lake Bonney liftoff mats and glacier meltwater in Antarctica - BON-01 (SPAdes) (version 2) | ecosystem: Environmental > Aquatic > Freshwater > Ice > Glacier... | reverse complement strand
GCCGCACTGGCCGACTTTGGCGAAGACGGCGACCGTCACGGCTGGGAGCAGTTCCTCGCCCGCGCCGCAGAGCTGCTCAGCGCCCACCCAGGGATCCGCTTCGTCCATTGGGCCAACTACGAGAAGAAGATGCTCGACCGTTACATCGAGCGCTACGGCGACGACGAGGCCGGCACCGCCGCCACAGTGCTAGCCAGCCTGCTCGACCTGCTGCCAATCACGCGGGCGGTCGTTGCGATCCCGGAGCCGAGCTACTCACTAAAGGTCGTCGAAAAGTCCGAGGCCGTCGTCGCCCTGACCGGCTTCAGCCGCAGCGCCGACGACGTAACAAAAGGCGACGACTCAATCGCCGCGTACATCGAAGCGGTCGAAACCGAGGACATGACACGCCGCGACGAGATCGTGGCGGCGATCTGTGCTTATAACCAGGAGGACTTGGAGGCGACTTGGGCTGTGTTGCGGTGGTTGCGCGTGGTTGGGTGATGGTCGTTACTCAGTTGGACAGATTGTGGGCTGGGAGGTGGGTTGGCCAGGGAAGTGCGGTGGCCGCCTGACTTGATCGGTCTTGGCGACTGCCAAGGTTCCAAGCCGTTATTTCACACGGATATGTCACTTTGGCCTATGTTTGCGCGACCGTAAGTATAATCCGCGATGCCTGCCAAACAAACAAAGACGACCCAGTGGGCTGGTGCCGAGTCACCGGTCGTTCAACGCGTCGAAGAAGGCTCCAGCAAGACCCTGCAGGCTTACGGAAAGCAGGAGAAGCTTGTCGCGGAGCACGCCAACCTGGAGCGAGCAACGCTGGAAAGCGGGTACGGACAGCGCCAGGTGTACGAGCTGATCCAAAATGGAGCAGACGAGCTTCTGAGGGAAGCTAAGGGCGGTCGAATCGAGCTTGTGCTCACAAAGAAGTGCCTCTACGCCGCGAATGAAGGCTCCCCCATTTCACCGGAGGGCGCCGAAACGATTCTTTTCTCAAACCTCTCGAGCAAGAGTGGAATTGAAATTGGTCGTTTCGGCCTCGGTTTCAAGTCGGTCGTAGGCATTTCGCACCACCCCCAGATCTTCAGTCGCTCAGGTTCTTTTGGATTCGACCTGACGTCCAACAAGAAACGAATTCGCGAAGTCGTCCCAAGCGCGAAGGAGGTCGCAACTCTCAGGCTCGCGTCCGGTCTGGATCCAGACGCAGCCGCAAACAGCGACCCCGTTCTGAAGGAACTGATGCAGTGGGCAACAACCGTCGTGCGGCTCTCACGCGACGTGAGCGACACACAGTGGTTACACCAAGACTTCAATGACTTTCCGAAGGAATTCCTAATCTTCTGCCCGCAGGTACGGGAGCTGGTCTTTGACGACAGGCAGAAGCAAAACCGCCGCAGCTTGACGCTCGAAAGGCTCAAGAAGGGGCGTTTCAAGCTCAAGAATGACCAACTTGAAAGCCTGTGGCGGGTCTCAATGGAAGTCCACGAGCCCTCAGAGACTGCGCGAAAGGCTGGCGGCTACGCCGCCGACCGCGACGAAGTTCCTGTTTACTGGGCTGTCCCGGATGGCGGCGGGGGCGTCGGTGAATTCTGGGCGTTCTTCCCGACAAAGGAAAGAACCACCCTCAGCGGTGTCCTAAATGCACCGTGGCAGCTCGACCCGGCTCGTGTTGCACTGATCGATGGTCCGTTCAATAAGGAACTGCTCGGAGTAGCTGCGCAGCTTGTAGTCGAGAAGCTGCCCGATTCAGTGACCAAAGATGACCCTGGGGTTGTTTTGGAAATCATTCCCGCGCGTGGGCGTGAAACCAGAGGATGGGCCGACGAGACTCTTGGAAACCTGGTCTATGACTTGGCGTGCTTCAGCCCTTGTCTGCCAGATCAGAATGGTCAGCTGGATCTGCCTAGCAACCTTACGCTCCATCCCGGAGATATTCCCGAGGCAGCGCTTGAAGCTTGGGCCGAAGCCCCTGGGCGGCCTGTGGATTGGTGCCACCGTACAGTCGATAGTCGCAATAAAACCACGCGACGGGCTCGTGTCGTTCGCCTGATCAATGAGGGCGGCGGTCGCCAATCTAACCTCAAGGAATGGCTTGAGATACTGATCGACGAAGACAACGCGGTGGCCACGTCAAGTGCGGCGATAAGGTCGGCTGCGCTCTGCATGACGTCACGCGATCTTGACCACGACCGCATCCGAGCCGCGAACATCGTGCTTACAGCTGCTGGCACGTTCGCGTCGGCAGCAGCTGAAGTCTTCATTCCGGCGGGAGAACCGGCCGGTCCCTCGGTCCCGCTGGTTCACCCTGCGCTGGCGTCCGAAGAGGACACTCGCCAAGCGCTGATAATGCTTGGGGTCCCGGTCGTCAGCGCCCTGACATTGCTCGAGGAGAAGCTCAAGGACCCAGCGCTTGAATCGCACGATGCAAGCTGGGAGGAGATCTGGAAGCTCGTTCGCGACTGCACTCCGGACGAGGTGCGCGAAACGCTCGCTTCAAACGACCTCAACGCGGATTCGATCAACGTTCGCTCAGTCGCTGGCACATGGGGACGGCTTTCTGCGCTCCTGCTGCCAGGATCGATAGTGAGTTTGGCAGACGCAACTGAAGATGACCGCGAGCTGCTCGTCGATACCGACTGGCACACTGAAGACCTCTCGGTACTCCGAGACCTTGGTGCTACGGAAGGCCCCGTCGCTGAAGCAGGAGCGCTTGAAGAACCATGGTTTGAGCCATACAAGAAGGAAATGATCAAGCGATTCAACGCGCAGCTGAAGGGCCAGAGCGTGAAGGACACCTCGCTCGAATTTGATGGCCTTGCAGGGAAGTTTGCTGGCCCCCTAACTCCCCTCCGGCACCTATCCGACGCAAGCGGTGCCAGATTCGCCGCAGAGGCGCTCCGACGAACCGAAGGTCGCATCAGTGGCATCGCGCTCGTGCACAAGACCAATAGGAAGATGCCCCGCGTCAGCGTTCCACATCCGATTATTTGGTTCATTCAGTCGAGCGGAGTAGTTGATACCAGCGACGGGCCCGTGAAGCTTGAACTGGCAGTTAGCCCGGGCCTCGAAATCCCCGAGGGGCTGCTCCCGCGAGCCGCGATTCCTCCGCTGGCCGCAGTAGAGCTAGGGCTTCCACTTCAGTTGGACGAGCTCAGTGCGGCGCATTGGGCCGAGTACCTGAACTCAGTCGAAGGCACCGACCGCGCTGACGAACTCGCAACTCTATATTCACTAGCTGCCCCCCATGCTCCAGCCCCGCCACAGATCGCAGCCCTGCTCGAGGGCGGCCAACACTCTTTTGACCCCGCCGAGGTTGCCGTTACAACCGATGGATCCGAAATCCACATCCTCGAGCACTCGGGCAAACCGTACCTCGCTAGCCGAAGCGAAGAAGAAGCGCAGCTGCTGATAGAGCACTGGGGCCTTAAGCGCGCTGCAGACCTCATCAGCTCGGAGCTTAAGTTCACGCCGGCAAGCCCGCCAGAGGCGCTCGCGGATCGCTTCCCGCTGCTCGGCCTACATCTTGCTCCGGGTGACCAGCGAAAGCTTATGCTCCAAGACTGCCTCGAAATTACCCGAGAGGTGTTCACCGATTCCGGCCGTCTCAGCAAACCCCTCGAGTTCGAACTAACTACCGAAACCGTTTATCGCATTGCAGACGCCACCGACGACCACCTGCTTGGCTGGATCAACGGCAAATTGTCGTTGGAGCTGGACCAAACCGGCATCTACGCGATCCTCGAGAACGCTGAGAGCAAGATCACGGAAACGCTGATGAAGAGGATGCGCAAAGCAAACTCTGACGCTGAGCGGCTTCTGCTTGCAGTGCCCGCTGACGAGTTGCGGCAGAGAATTCCAGCCGAGCTGCTCGCCGCATTCAAAGAACGTCACGGTAAGCCAAAGGACCCGACAATCGCAGAGCTAACGTTGGCTTCCGAAGGGTACGAAGCTCTGTCCAACCTGAGCGCACAGCTAGCCAGCGCTGGACTGAAGCCGCCCTCACGATGGGGCGGAAGCCCGCGGGCCATCCAGTTCGTGACTACCGACCTGGGATTTGACCGAGGTTACGCTGGATTCGTGGGCGGCCGCCGCGAGGAAAACCTTGACGTTTACGGGCCTGTCCCGCTACCTCGCCTTCACCCGTACCAGGAGAAGGCGTCGGCCGCAATGCGGGAGCTTATCCAAGCTGGCGGCGACCGCCGCGGGCTGCTTTCATTGCCGACCGGAGCGGGAAAGACTCGTGTGGCAGTCCAAACGCTTGTGGACTCAATACGCGACGAAGCCATCGGGTCACCCGTCCTGTGGATTGCACAGAGCGATGAGCTGTGCGAACAAGCAGTCGAGAGCTGGGCAGAAGTCTGGCACGCGTTGGGGCCACCTGAGCCTCTTCGAATAAGTCGCCTTTGGAACGTAAACACAGCTGAGGCCGCTACCGAGGGCCATCAGGTCGTGATCGCAACCATCGACAAACTGAACGCGTCCTGCGTTGGAATCGACGGATTTGATTGGCTGAAGCTCGCGACGGCGATCGTCATCGACGAGGCCCACGGTTCCATCACCGCTGAGTATACGAAGGTACTCAATTGGCTTGAAGTCAAGAAAAACGCACCCCACGCACCACTCATCGGACTTTCGGCCACCCCATTCCGCGGAGTCAGCGAAAGCGAGACGAAGCGTCTAGCCGCACGTTACGCCAATCACAGATTGGACGAGAAAGCGTTTGACGAGAAACCAACCGTAAAGCTAATGCAGGCACAGAAGATCCTCGCCACGGTCGAGCACCGCGTGCTGGAGGGATCTCAAGTAGCGCTGACAGATGCCGAGCTGGCCGAGCTTACGAAGCTCCGCCAGATGCCATCATCCGTCCGCGAAAGAATTGGCGAGGACGTTGACCGTAACCGTACGCTCGTCGATTCCATCCTCGGCCTGAACGCCGATTGGCCGGTTCTCGTGTTCGCCGCATCCGTCTCCCACGCGCAAACCCTCGCGGCACTCCTGCAGCACGAGGGCCGGCCGTCGGCGACAATATCGGGGCAAACGAAGCCCTCGACTCGGCGCTACATCGTCAAACAGTTCAAGGAGGGCAAGATCAAGGTGTTGACAAACTACGCGGTCCTCACCCAAGGGTTTGATGCGCCATCGATCAGGGCCATCTACGTAGCGCGGCCGACCTATTCCCCGAACTTGTATCAGCAGATGGTTGGTCGTGGCCTACGCGGCCCACTAAACGGTGGTGAGGAGGAGTGCCTAGTCGTAAACGTTGAGGACAACCTGCTCCGCTATAGCGAAAAGCTCGCCTTCGAAGACTTTGAGCATCTATGGAAGCCATAGGAACGCTCACGTCCGAGCAGGCCAGGGTGGTGGAGGCGCCAATCGCTTCGCGCCTGCTTGTAATCGCTGGCCCAGGCACTGGGAAGACACACACACTCGTAGCGCGGGCGGCCTCACTTGCTGACCCAACCAAGCACTCTGCCGCGGCATCAGTTCTTGCGCTTAGCTTCACTCGTTCGGTTGTGTCCGAAATACAGAACCGGACCCGTGATCTGAGTGCTTCGCCCGTATCTGCTGCGACAATCCATGCGTACGCTTGGAAGCTCCTCGCCCAACACGGTGAAGCCGCAGGCTTTGGTTTCGATCGCACCGTAACCAAAGCCGCCAAACTGGTACGCGATGGTGACGTGACGGTCCACTTTGAGCACATTCTCGTAGACGAAGCGCAAGACCTCGTCGGCGGAGTCGGCGACTTCATTCGAGCGTTGCTGGCCGCCACCGACGGTGGGTTCACTGTATTTGGCGACCCTGACCAAGCGATATTCGACTTCAACGCAAAGGCCGGCGAGAGCAACTTCTTCTCCCATCTCAGGCAGATCGGCGGCTTGACAGAGGTCGAGCTGACCCAGAACTTTCGCGCCGACCCAAATCTGGGCGAGCCGCCTTCACCAAACTCGCCTGAACTCGTTCAACGACATCTTCGAGAGCTCAATCACCTGACATCCCCCGCGCAACTCGCGACGCTCATGAAGCGCCGGAATGGCAGCCTTGTGCTACTCACATGCACAAACGGCGAAGGACTGCAGTGGGCGCGTGACCTTCAAGAGCTTGGGATCTCAAGCCTTTCGATGCGCCAATCCGTGACACTGTCTGCCGCTCCTCCCTGGATCGCCAGGTTCGTGAATAGCGAGTCGGCGACAAGATGGACCCGTGACAGCTTTCTGGATTGGGCCAAGGCATCGGCGTCGATCCCAGACCCGGTTGCCGCATGGAGGGAGGTCCGCCAGTTGACTCGGGGAATCGACAATGACAATGCCGTCACCCAAGCCGGAATACGCACTGCGCTAGCGACGCCGCGCCGCGCTGATGACGGCATCGCGTCGGCCGCTGGCCCAACGGTTTCAACGATCCATCGCGCAAAAGGACTCGAGTGGGATGACGTCGTTGTTCTCGAACCGCGTGACCCGATCACGACTGAAACCGAAGCTCGGCAACTTTACGTTGCGATCACCAGAAGCCGTGGCGAAACGATCGTCCTTAGTCGAGGGAAGATCGACTTCAAGATGCACAGGCTCAAGCGCGCATCCCGCAGATGGGCTGCATCTAGTTGGTCGGGGAAGTTACTCGCAGTTGAGTGTCAGTTTGGCGATGTCAACTCACTGGTTCCTCCATCAGGATCAGGCGATGCCGCCGCGATCCAAGGCATCCTCGGAAGTCGTATTGTCGCCAACGATCCGGTCGAACTCATCGTCGAAGATCGTGAGACAATCACCGTCACTGCAGACGGGGAGACAATTGGCTACATGAGCAAAGCGTTCGCTGACGAACTGAATCAGGAGACGACCCTGTCAAGCATCACCAAGCTGATCGGTGCCAGAGTTCTATGTGTCCGCAGTACGTCGGGAGACCCAGACGAGTGCGAACTCGCGGGATTGCCAGCGACAGGCGTGTGGCTCTGCGCTGAAATATACGGGCTTGCCAGTCTGGAGGGGGTTGCGTGATTCCAGGACTGGAGGAGAGGTACCTGTTAAGAGACTCTTTGCTCGACGATATCGCTCGCGACCTGGTTGGGCTGGCCGATCCCCACGAGGTGGAAGATATTGATGACCCCCCCATGACCCAATACGTCTGCGGGATGCTATTCCCGGAAGACGCCCCGCCCGACAGTGGCGAACTCGACATTGACGAGCAGGATGACGCCGACGAATCACATGGGGCCGACCCTGGGATCGCGCGTGCGGCGTCGCGCTTTCCTTCGACTTGCGGCATAACATTCGCGGTTGACACAGCTGACACAGGGAGCCTCAGCTTCGTCGTTAACGCCGCGCGATATGTCCCCCTCGACGATGAGGGTCAAGCGGCAGATGCATCGACACTGACGCGGGAACGGCTCCTCGCTGCGCGTTGGCGCAGGCAGCCACTCAAGATCCCACCGGTGGAGGTAGCCTTGGATGCCGAAGAAGATTCCGAGCAAACGTTGGCTGATGGATTGTCACTATTCGTCCGTATTCGCAATCCCGATACAGAAGGCGTCGCAGCTGTCACCGCAGTTCTCAGAAATCGCCTCCCGTCGGACGAATCGAAGACACGCGATGCGCAGGTGTTTCTCCAAGTCAAACTGTCGGTGGAAGGCACTAGCAGCAACGGCTCTGGAGTCTTCGTTGATCGCTCGCGCGTCGGTGCGTCAGTTGGCGACGATGAGCTCGCCTCATTCCGCCTGCTCTATCGCCATGCGCGATCTTTCGCGGTGGGACACGGTTGTTCGGCCAGCTGGGTTACCAGCGCCGACGACCCAAGCAGAGCTCAGACGATCACCACCGAGTTCGTTCCGCGAGCGCCCGTCGCGGCTTCGCAAAGCAACCCTGCGATCGCGTGCAGAGCGCTTTCGATGAAGTTCTGCGCGACGGCGTCAAAGGAGGAGCTCAGAGAAGGCCTGCGGGAGCTCGTGTCCGGCTACGAGGCATGGATCGCAGATAAGCGCGATATCGCTGGCCAGCTTCCGCCTGAGCTCCGAGAGGCGGCTGACCGGCACATACTGAACTGCGAGGAAGTTGCCTTACGCATGAACGCAGGAATAGCGCACCTGGAGACCGATGATCGCTCACGCCATGCATTTCGGCTCGCCAACGAAGCGATGCAATCTCAGAGGGCCAGGAGCGATTGGCAGAAAGCTGGCGCCGGAGGAGATGCCCCCAGCGGCGACGGCGAGAGCCTCTGGCGTCCGTTCCAACTCGGATTCATCTTGCTATGCCTTGAAAGTACGGCGGATCAGAAGTCCGCTGATCGCCAGGTCGCGGATCTCCTCTGGTTCCCGACCGGAGGTGGCAAGACTGAGGCGTACTTGGGCTTGATCGCTTTCACTCTCTTCAGGCGCCGGCTAGCGAACAGCACCGAAGAGGCGCGCGGCGTCACGGTGATCATGCGATACACGCTGAGGCTCCTAACCATCCAGCAGTTTCAACGAGCGAGTCTGCTTATTTGCTGTTGCGAAGCCCTCCGCCGCCAAACACCGCAGCTTGGCGATGCGCCAATTTCGATCGGCCTCTGGGTGGGACGCGAAGCGACCCCCAACACCCTTGCCGATGCTCAGAGTGCGTTGACGGATCTGAAGACGAGTCCCGACAGGACAACGGAGAATCCAGTCCAACTGCGGTCGTGCCCCTGGTGCGCGGAACCCCTCAAACCCAAGCACTACTGGGTCACCAGCAAATCACCGACGATGGTCATCGGTTGTCCGAACAAGCAGTGTGAGTACACCGATGGTCTTCCGGTCTATGTCGTCGATGAGGACATATACAACCACCAGCCAAGCTTGGTAATCGCCACGGCCGACAAGTTCGCTGCGATCGCAAACAAAGAAGAGGTTCGGGAGCTGTTCGGAATCAGGAGTAGTGTCCGGCCGCCAGAGTTGATCGTTCAGGACGAGCTGCACCTCATCTCAGGTCCGCTGGGAACGCTTGCTGGGCTATACGAGACTGCAATTGATTTCTTGTGCCAAGCCAATGGGGCTGGGCCAAAGGTGATCGCGTCCACCGCAACTATCCGCCGAGCTGACGACCAGACGTCGGCGCTGTTCGACCGTGGGATGCAGCAGTTCCCGCCACCCGGGCTCGATGCACGAGATTCATATTTTGCGACGGAGGCGCCCCGTGACGGGCAAGCCAATCGGCTCTACGCAGGTGTCATGGCACCAGCGACTTCGCAGACAACAGCGATGGTGAGGGTCTACGCCAGATTGCTCGCGTCCGTCGAGACGTCGTCGTCGTCGAACTCGACACGCGACCCCTATTGGACCCTGCTCGGCTACTTCAACAGTTTGCGAGTCCTAGGCGGCGCACTTCTGCAAGTAAGGGACGATGTTGGTTCCGCCCTCAGGCGCATGCTGGGGCAAGACACGTCTCGGCCGTTGGAACCGATAGAGATGACGAGCCGCACGGAATCGGGGCAAATTCCGGACCACTTGAGGCGAATGAGCTGCTCGCTTGGCGGAGACGAGCCGCCACTCGACGTGGTCTTAGCAACAAACATGATTTCAGTCGGCGTCGATATTGACCGCCTGGGGTTGATGGTCGTGATGGGGCAACCGCAGGGCACATCTGAGTACATCCAGGCGACCAGCCGCGTAGGCCGGCAATCGCCGGGGCTTATCGTCACTATCTTCAACCCTGGTCGGTCTCGTGACCGCTCGCATTACGAATCCTTTTGTGCGTACCACAGCGCACTCTACCGGCAGGTTGAGAGCACGAGCGTAACGCCGTTCTCCTCGAGGTCTCGGGACCGCGCACTTCACGCAATCTTCGTCGCGCTTTGCAGGATGACCGTGCCCGCGCTCGGCCCCGACAGCGGTGCTTCCCTGATTCGCGATCACTCTGACGGCGTCGCCCAGGTGGAGGAGATAATTCTTGACCGAGTCCGTTCCGTCTCGCCAGACGAAGTCGAAGCAACGCGTGACGAAATCCGGTCTATCCTCACGCGCTGGAGGGCAATGGCTGAGACTCACGGCTCTTCCTTGGTCTATCGGTCTTACGCGAAGCCACCCAAACCGGCGCTTCTGATGAGCGAGGGGGAAGCGGGCCACGAGACAGCAAGCTTTCCGACGCTTCACTCACTCCGCAACGTTGATCTCGAATCGAGATTGGAGCTGCTCCAATGAGCTCAAAGACGCATTCGCCAATCAGACGGACTCAGCTTGTGACAACTTTCGGCGTGGGATCGATGGTTCCAATTGGGAACGAGTCATTCATGGTTGCCGGCTTAGATTTCTGGCCACAAAAGTTGCCCCTGGACGTAAGTGAACCCCGCCTAGAGAGCGCTCTCCACAAGAGAGGCTTTCTTCAACCGCCCGGAGGTGACGACGCACCGTCAATCCCGATCGTCAGGTTTCCACTCTGGCATAGCTGCCCTGAGTGCGACTCGCTCGATTTGCACTGGAAACTTGCCGATAGCGGAACCAACCACTGCCGCACGTGCGCGATCGATCTGATCCCGTCACGATTCGTCGTGGCCTGCGGCTGTGGGCATATCGACGATTTTCCGTACATGAATTGGGTTCACAATGGGAGGAATAAATCTGATGCCTGCAAGCTGACGATTACGACCTCTGGTGTTTCGGCGGCACTTCGCGACGTTTTGATCAAGTGCGAGGCCTGCGACATCACACGAAGCCTCGACGGTGCGTTTGATGAACACGAAGTCAATCAGGTAACGAAGTGCTGGTCAAAACGCCCTTGGCTGCAGAACGATGAGGCTGGACAATGCACGGAATCCGTGCGAACACTTCAACGCGGCGCGTCGAACGTCTGGTTCGGCGAGTACAGAAGCGCACTGTCGATCCCGCCTTGGTCGCAAGCGGCATTTCAAGTAATCAGCCCCTTCTGGCCTGCTTTAAGAGCGATTGACGACCCGACGCAGCTGGCGAATGCAATTAGGGGCGCCGTTGGGGACAGTGCGCCGGACGTCCCCTTGGACCAGCTTCTGGCCGCCGCCGAAGCCCGCAAGGCGGAAGAGCTGGGCACTGAGTCGACTGATGAAGCTTCATTCAGACTGGACGAGTACAAGGCACTGATCACGGGGCGACCAGCTACTGGCGACGCCGACGAGTTCGTTGCCGTCGAGACAGAGTTGCCGAGCTTGGTTAGCGAGCAGATTTCCAGGGTAGTGCTCGCCCATCGCCTTCGCGAGGTCCGGGTCCTCACCGGGTTTACGAGACTCAAAGCCGCCGGACCAACCGGCGACCCGGGGACGGCGACGGCGCGCCTCGCGGTCAATGACAAAGACTGGCTACCTGCGATCGAGGTGCGAGGAGAGGGCATTTTTCTGGAGTTCAGCGCGCCCGCCCTAATGGCGTGGGAGCAACGTAAAGATGTCAAGGCTCGAGCCCGGACACTCCTTGACCGCTACTTGACTTCAGTCGCGGAAGGAGGAATGAGAGAAGGGAAGACGGTCAGCCCGCGATTCATTCTGATCCATACGTTCGCACACGCCTTGATTAACGCGCTCACCCTCGATGCCGGCTACCCCGCCGCGTCCCTGCGCGAGAGAATATTCGCGGCAGACGACATGTGCGGCGTCCTCGTCTATACCGCCACAACCGACTCCGCCGGATCCCTCGGAGGGATCATCGAGCAGGGCCGAACCGAACGGATCGGAAGAGTAGTTCGTGACGCGGTGCAACGCTACGAGTGGTGCTCCGCCGATCCGGTCTGTGCCGAGTCTGAGGCTCAGGGGGTTGATGGAATGAACCTCGCCGCGTGCCATGCGTGTGCACTACTCCCCGAAACATCGTGCGAAGAGCGCAACCTCTTCTTGGACCGCGCGATGCTCGTCGGTACGCCCGCTGATCCAGAGATTGGCTTCTTCAGGAACCTGATCGACAGCTGATGGCGAAAATGCTGCCAGCGGCACCAAGCGAACACACAACCAGCAAAGCGGAACTTGTCCTCTTCGAGCGGCTCCGCAGCGATTGCCCAGACGACTGGGTTATCTTCCACTCTCTGGGCCTATCCGGCCATAGGCGGAAGCCGTGGGCAGAGGCAGACTTCGTCGTTGTGTCGAATCTGGGGGTACTTGTCATCGAGGTTAAGGGTGGCAGCATCGAGCGCCGAGACAGGCTCTGGTTCACCAATGGCATTCAGCTGAAGGAGTCGCCGTTCGAACAAGCCGCCGGCGCTGCCGCAGCACTAGCGGCTGACCTCCATGACGCGCTGCCGGAAACTCGACGTGCAATAGTCGGACATGCAGTGGCGTTTCCCGATGTTGTGTTCACACCTGAAGGCCCAGACATCACAACAGAGGTCATCTACGACGAACGGAATGTCGCCCAGCCAATCTCAAAATGGGTGGAGCGAGTCTTCGAATACTGGAAGCAGCGCCTTAGCGCCGACGGCAAGGCAACCAAGCCCGGACTTTCCAAGGACGCGGCAAGCGCGACCGTTGAGAGAATTGCCGCTGATTTTGATCTCAAGGCATCACTGCGCTCGACGCTCAACGGAGTCAACGACCATTTAATTAGGCTAACGGACGGGCAGAGAGAAGTCATGGCTGAACTCGCCGGCAATTCTCGGATGGTCGTAAATGGTGGAGCTGGCACAGGAAAAACTTGGCTGGCGCTTAATGAATGCCAGCGCCTCGCGGGGGAGGGCAAGAGCGTTCTACTTACTTGCCACTCTAAAGGCCTCGCGCGGTACCTGAGTGAAATTACGGCAGACAATTCAGATGTATACGTTGAGCACTTCCACGGGATGACAACACGCTTGATCGAGGAGGCTGGCCTGTCGCTCCCCGATGTTGCGCCGCCAGCACTGTTTGACCGATTCCACCCCGAGATAGCTCAGGAAGCGCTCATACAGCGCGATCCGCCTTGGATCTTCGACGCGCTCGTCGTCGATGAAGCTCAAGATCTACTAGGAGAATCAAACCTCGATCTTCTTGACGTGTTAGTAAAGGGGGGGATCTCTGATGGAATCTGGCGGATGTTCCGTGACCAACGCCAGGACCTGTTGAGCGGCTCCTCGCTGCGCGCACTCGATCGCTTCCCAAACTCGCACCCGGCGACGCTCCGTCTCTCTATTAACTGTAGGAATACGGCTGAGGTCGCGACCCAAACCGCGATTTTGGCGAATCGGGACCTCGAAAAAGCTCTGCCCGTGTCGGGTCCAGCGGTCGACTTCTTCTTCTTTGAAGACGAGGCCGACGAGATGAAGCAGCTAGCGGCGCTTATCCGGCAGTGGCTTGACAATGGTCTTAACCCACGTGAAATCACGATCCTAAGCCTCCATCGTCTAGAGCGCGGGCCTCTCCGCGACGGGCTACCGAAGGGGGTTCCCACCTCGCTCGTCGACCTCGGTACAGCGGCAGGGAGCGCGCCCAAAGAAGCAGCAATCCGATTCTCCACCGTTGCTGGCTTCAAGGGCTTGGAATCAGAAGCCGTCATATTCCTTGACGCCGGTGACTTGTCCTGTGAGGGAAAATCAGCGGACTTGTACGTAGGGCTATCCCGAGCACGCTCAGTTTTGGCTGTTGGGTTGAATGAGAGCCAGCGAGCAACGTTCGATCTTCGAGCCGTTGAGTTTGGAAAGCGTCTCGCTTCCCGCTAATCGGCATCCTGTGGTCGATTCATGCTCTCGAGCTGTGGTCGATACCGTGGCCGCGGAGCGTGAGTGGTTTGGCGCGACGCCGCGTTCCCCCCGCGGCAACGGGGCCCGCAGCAAACTACTCAGCTACCTCAAGCGTACGTCGGCGAAGAGATCTACGGCTAGCGGGTACGTGTAGTCGGTGGAACCGGCGAGTGGGCGCCGCGGATCCGGGAGCTGCGGGACGAGTGCGGCTACGACATCGAGGAGGTCGCCAAGGGCACCTATGGTACGCATCCCCAGGAGGCCGCCGCCGCCGCTGCCGAGAAGTGGCGGCTTCAGAATCGCATCCGTCGTCAAGCAGGCTCGGCCACACCCCGGACACAGGCTCTGCTGTCGGAATCGGTCGGGCAAGTAGTCACGCGGGAGCAACTCGACTTCGTGGCGAGAATCAAGGAGGGAAGTCGCCGCGTTCGAGAACTACGGGACGAGCAAGGCTAGCCCATCAACTCCCACATCGATGAGCCCGGACTCTCGACCGGGCAGTACCGGCTCGTCCCCGCCGACCCAGCCGACCGGCCTTGACAACGCCGCGGCCCATCCGGCCCTCTGTAAGTGCTCCAGTAGGCTCTGGCCATGATCAGCGGTTTCGCAACACTCGGTATCGACTTGGCGGCGCCTCCTGATCGCACCGGCCTTTGCATCATTGGTTGGCATTCCAACGGGCCGGTCCTCATTGCTCTGGCGAGAGGCAGTTATGACGGGTCCACGCTTGATAACCGATCGATATTGGCGGCGTTGAAAGGTGGAGCCCAAAACCTCTCGATCGCGAAGGCAGGGATTGACGCACCGTTCGGCTGGCCAGACCCATTTGTTAAGGCTGTTCTAGATAACCACGAAGGGGGCGGTTGGCCGCGCGAAAGCGAGGTATCGCGCCGTCAACTGATGCTGCGCCACACGGATCACGTCATCTGGGATAGGACGGGCAAGAAACCGCTCTCAGTGAGTGCTGACAAGCTCGGAGCGACGGCGATGAGATGTGCCGCGCTGCTGACTGAGATTGGCCAGGTGCTAGGCGCCAAGGAGGTCGCGCGCGACGGTTCGGGGCTCGCCTGCGAGGTCTATCCCGACCCGGCGCTGCGTCAATGGACCTCCGATAGCCCCGATAGTCTTGGGCCTCGGGAGTCCTACAAAGGTCCGAAGCACGGTGCGCGCCGGCTAGAGCTCGCCAATCTTCTGGCCAAGCGCGCGGGCCTTCAAGATCCCGACGGGCTGCTCGATCTTTGCGGCTTGCAGGATGACTACATCGACGCATTGTTATGCGCGCTGATCGCTCGGGCTGCGGAGCGCGAGAAAACCTTCGCTGCTCCCGCCGAGCCAGAGAACGAGCGCGACATGATCCTGCGCGAGGGTTGGATCCACCATCCATACTGCGAGCTGGATGATCTCAATGACAGAAATATCGCCGTGTAGCGGTCGCTGATGACCGACGAATCTAGGTCCACCAGCGCGCCCACGGACGCCCGCGAAGCTGGCGACCCGCCAGCTCGACTCACTCGCGCCGCCGCATCGCTCAAGGCACTCGCGGCCAAGCTGAGCGACGAATCCGGCGGCTCCGAGGACCTTGATCGGATAATCGCGGAGATTGTCGCGGCCCGAAAGGCGCAGTTCGGTAGCAGGCCGCGATCGCGGAAAGGCCAGGGCGCTCGGGCCAAGCTGCTCGCTTATTTCCAAGAGAACGTCGGGCGGCCGATCGACGGCGAAGAGTTGCAGGCCGTCAGCGGAATAGGAGAGTGGGCACGGCGAGTTAGAGAGCTTCGGGTTGAGCACGGTTACGACATTGAGCAGGTTGGCCGTAGCGCCTACGTGATGCACAGCTCCGAGCCGGACGCCGACCTGGCCGCGCGCTGGCAGCTCGCTAACTCGATCCGCCGACAGCCCGGCGGAAGCAGGTCACGGATCGAGGCGTTCTTCGAAGCAAACGTCGGTCAGGTCGTTACGCGCGAACAGTTGGACTACGTCGCCAAGATCAAAGAAGGCAGCCGGCGCGTGCGTGAACTGCGCGACGAGGAAGGCTGGCCGATCAACTCACACATCGACGAACCACAGCTGGCGTCGGGCGAATACCGGCTCGTCTCCCGCAACCCAGAAGACAGACGTGACCCATTGCAGCGCGACTACACCGAGGACCTTCGTGAACAGGTCTTCTCGCGCGATAACTACAGCTGCCAAAGCTGCGGTAGAGACCGCGTCAAGGCTGAGCAGGCGGGCGACAGCCGCTTCTACCTCGAACTGCATCACAAGGTTGCCGTCGCCGACGAGCTGGCCGCGTTGCCAAAGAGTGAGCGCAACGACGCTGCCAACCTGCTGACGCTGTGCCACCGCTGCCACAACCTTCAGACAGAGAAGCTGAAGCGGGCGAAGAGCGCCCAGCGCAAGGGCGACCGCTAAGCCACCAAGGCCAGCTCCGGCGGGTGTGATCGAGCGCGCGAGCTGCCGTCAAGTGCCTCCACCAGAGTCGCTGCGATCGCCTGCGCAAGGCGCGGCGGCACTGCGTTACCGATCTGCTTGGCAACCACCGTCATCGGCTGACCGGCCGGAAACCTGAACGAATCCTTGAAGGTCATGCAGCGCGCTGCTTCGCGCAGCGTGATCGGTCGATGCTCACTTGGGTGTAGATAGCGGCCCTTCTCCGGCTTGTAGAACTCGGTGCGGATCGTAAAAGCTGGTCTGTCCCACCAGAGCCGGCCAAACACGTCAGTTGACCCGGTCTTCTTACGTAGCCAACAGTCGGGCGTGATGTCGGGGCGACGCTCAGCGAGCTCAAAGCGCCCTTCGCCCTCGTTCGGGATCGTCCGATAACGCTCAAGGCTGACGGGCCGCGGGTTACGCGCGTTATGCCAATTCTTACCGCTCGGCTGCAGCGGAAGGCCCTTAACTGCTTGGCCGAACGTGGTCCACGGCTTGCCCCCGTGAGGAACCTTGCCGGGCGCGAAGTGGGTCTGCTCAGGCCACCTGACATCACCGACCCGTGTGCCGATTACGATCGTCCGTCGCCGGCGCTGAGGGACGCCGTAGTCGGCTGCATTGAGGATCCGGCCTTCGACCCGGTAGCCGAGCTCCTCAGCCTTCTCAACAAACTCTGCGTACTCGGCCGACTTCAGAAGCTCGGGCACATTCTCCATCACAAAGACGGCAGCTTGGGACTGCTCCAACGCTCGCAAATACTGCCTCCACAGGTCACGCCGCTCAAGCCCGACGCCGCGCATGTTGAGAGCCGAAAATCCTTGGCAGGGAGGTCCGCCTATCACCACATCGGCAGGCGGGAACTGATCAACATCCTCGATCGGGACCGCCTGGACATGATCGCCGAAGTTGAGCGCGTAGGTATCGGCTGCGGCCTGCTCAAACTCAACTGCGAAAACGGACTCAAAACGGCCCGTATCCTCGAAACCACGGGTCATACCGCCGCAGCCAGCGAAGAGATCCATGAGCGTGTAAGTCTGAGCCATCGGAACGGCAACGGTAACCGCGGCCCCGGACGCTTGGGCGAACAGACGTTCGGTAGCGGACGCCCGATCAGCCAGCCGCCGCGATAATGATCGCTCAGATGAGCAAACCAGAGCGCGGTAAACACAAGACCACAGACCCGGACGGCCGTAGCGTCTACGTCATTGAGATAGACCAGCGCTGGAATGATGTCGTCGAGCGCAAAGCCAAGCAGTCGCTAGCGCCGGGCCGGTGCGCTTTCTATGTCGGCGAGACCGGGCTCTACCCCGGCGCCCGGTTCACGAAGCATCGGCGCGGCGCGAAGGCGGGCTCGATCTTCAAACGAATCCGCCGCGCGCGAGAGCGTAGTGGCGAGGAGAAGACGCTGGAGGAGGGCGTCGACTTGCACTTGCGCCGCGACTTGATGGAGCATTACCCGAACGAGCTGAGCGGCAAGGACGCGAAAAAGCTGGAGAAGAAGGTCGCGAAAGAGCTGCGATCCGAGGGGCACATCGTCTTCTCGAATTAGAAACCGTCAGTTTCCCCCACCCCGCTGCGACCTAAGCAGTGCGATGACAAAACGGACCGATAAGAACTTCGATGACAGCGCCGGCTCAGCCGACGACGACTCATCGAACAGGATTACCCACGCACAGTGGCGAGAGGCAAACCCCTTGCCGAAGGACGCAACCCCAGACGAACTAGAGAAGTGGATGGAGGCGAACCCCGGCCTCGTGAAGAAGCAGCCCCCGGACGACGAGGCCGTGACGACGGTTCGCTTCTTGGGCAAGAAGCAAACCGAAGCGTACAAGAGGCAGATAAAGGCATCCGAAGACAAGAAGAAGCGGAATAAGTAGTCCGCTGGTCGCCATGGCCCTGACCGAAGAACAACTTGCGTTTTGGAACGATCTCTGGCCCGAAGGGCCAGCGCGGGACGCTCGGGAGACAGAGGACTTTCAGGTGATGTCGTTGCAGTATGTATTCCAGTTTGAGGGTTTGGACGTGCCAAGCGAGGCCGATGTGCTAGCGGAACTTCGCAACCGTCAAGGGAAAACGTAAGGGCAGCGCAACTGGAACTCCGAAAGGGCACGGCCAGCCAGAAGGTCACGATGCCGCTGAGTAGGCCACACTCAAGGGAATAATTCTTTCACCCAACACTCCCGGCCTTAGCGCCGCCCTCGCCTACAACTCAAAGATTATGGCCGAAGGACGCTGGCCCGAATCATTGGGCCTTCCGTCCATGTTGGATGACGCGGGAATGGAGCGCCTTGACGCAATTGCGGACGGTGCGCTTATCACCGAGCTAGAGGATCGCATTCGCCGCGATAACGAACGCCGGGCCGAAACAACTTCGGACGATGACAACGCCGCCTAAGATGACCCCCCGACGAACAGCAGCGTCGCGCTCGGATGGGCTTAGAGAGCGACGACGCGGACGCGACGACGTTCACGTTCCGTAGCGGCGACCCCGCCGCCCTGCCAAACGACAGCTTCTGGGTGATCCCAGGGCGGCTGCTGGCCGGCCCTTACCCCGGCTCGCTGAAGAAGGACGCGGCGCAGCGGACGCTGACCGAGCTGCTGCAGACCGGCATCACGACCTTCATCGATCTGACCGAGGAGCGCGAAACTGCCCTTCAGGGCAAGCCGCTTTACCCGTACGCGCCGCTGCTGCGCGAGATCGCCGCTGAGCGCGGCGTTGACGTCAGCTACCTGCGCTTTGAGATTCGTGACGTAAGTGTGCCGCCGCTGTGGAAGATGGACGCGATCATTGCGGCGATTGAGATTGCAATTGCTAACGATGAAGCCGTTTATGTGCACTGCCTGGGCGGCATCGGTCGTACCGGAACGGTGCTCGGCTGTTACGCGATCCATAGCGGCGCCAGCGCCGAGCAGGTCCTGCCTGAGCTCGCCGAGCTGCGCCGCCACACGGGGCGCGCGACGACCAAATCACCGGAGACGAGTGAGCAGCGCGACTTTGTAACCAACTGGCGCGCGCCTAGTATTGGTTAAGCGCAATGGCCTCGCTCAACCTATACCAATGCCCAAAATGCGGCCGCAGCTTCAGCGAGATGCGCGGCCCGCTGATGGGCGACCTCGGCCCCGAGCCCGCTGAAAAGCGTGAACAGCGCCGCCTGATGCTCCGCCCTCTGCGCGATCGCCTTCACGGAATCAAACGACGCCCGCCGCAGGCCAGCGACACCGGCGATGCCCCCGACACCAGCGACACCCCCGACGCCCCCGACACCAGCGACACCAGCGACGCCCCCGACGCTGAGCTGCGCTTCGTCGATCTCGACAGCGAGCTGATCATCTGCCGGCGCTGCGACCTAGCGATGCCGGTCGGGATGCAGGCGAGGGTGGATTAAGCGGCGCTGCGCGCCCGGTGTCAGATACGAGGCCGCGAGAGCGACTTAAGGATCATGACGACCACGGCCGTTCTCCCCCGCATCTACCTCAGCCACCTCCACCTCCCTGATCTCGACTGGCTCACCGGCCTCGAGTTCGGACGTGTCGACGATGGCCAGCCATCAGAGTGCTGGGTCGGCCTGGGCGAGAATATCGGCCTGCTGCTGGGCGAGCCGGATGGCGCGCCGGTCGGCTTCAGGCTGCAGGAATTCTCAAAGTTTGACAGGAACGCCGAGGGGGTCGACGAGGTCTGGAACGGTGCCCGATTCCACGCCCCTCAGGTTGGGCTCGAGGATGCCTCGATCGGGGAGATCGCGCTAGCCGCACGCAGCTTCTTCGAGGGCAAGCGAAGCGTCAATCGGGTCTTCTTCGGCGAGGCGATGAACGCATCGGGGGCTGAAGCGCTCTTCCAATGGCGCTGCTGCCTAGAGGCCGGCGACAGCATGGCCCACTTCGCGCTCGGCTACACGCTCTACGACCTCGGACGCTTCCACGAGGCCTACCGCCACCTTCGCTACTACGCCCACATCGCCCCCGCCGGCGCCTGGAACTGGTGCTGGCTCGGCAAGGCCGCCGAGGCGATCGGCGAGACCGCCGAAGCCCGCGCGGCCTACGCGAAGGCCTGTGAGATTGAGGTCGCCGGTGGTGAGGCGACAGATGCGGCGGAGCTGCTGGTTCAGATGGACTCCGAGCAGTCTTCTCAGACCACGCCGGCTGCTCCACCGGAACCCCGCGACGACGACTCGCCCGCCTAGCTCTGTGCACTGCCGCGAAAAGCATTATCAGCAAGAACTCTTAAGCAATTAGGCCAACCCACAAAGGACAACAAATGGGAACTGACCAGAGAAGTGCCAAAGAAATCGCCGACAGGCAAGCAGAAGCAGAAGCGGGCGTTTATGTTTTCTTCTTTGCCTTGAAAGCAATTGTTTTTGTAGGACTTTATATTTTGGTCGTTTACTGAGCCTGAGAAAGCAATAAAACAGCTCCCGATGATCCCAGAAGAATCACTCCAACACGCGACCGAGATTGCTGGGATCGCCTCAGCCCAGCCCAGCCCGGCGGCCGCCCGCCCAGCTCACTCGCTCTTCGACCCCGGCTTTGGCAGACCAAACCCTTTGCGGTGCAAAGCGTCTTGGGCGGCGTCGGGAAGGTGCGCTGTAGCGGCCAGCAGGTGGGCCTTTGAGCCTGTCAGGTAATGGTCCTTCGGCTTCTTTGTCGTAAACGCTTCGATGATCACGTCGGCGACGCCCTGCGGCGCGCTGCCGGAGGTTTGCGTCTT
>Ga0209390_10004533_pt1 | contig 20742 bp, 18 predicted proteins | sample BON01_FD_187212 | JGI IMG/M metagenome (GOLD analysis project Ga0209390, IMG submission 187212) | Freshwater microbial communities from Lake Bonney liftoff mats and glacier meltwater in Antarctica - BON-01 (SPAdes) (version 2) | ecosystem: Environmental > Aquatic > Freshwater > Ice > Glacier... | reverse complement strand
TCCCCCAAACGACCATATAGAACCATTAAATGCACTTTTAGCGATTTCTGTCGTTTGGGAGTGTTTTTTTGTATTTGAATGTGTTAGGAATTTTCTAAGTATTTTCGCTGATGGACAAAAAAACCCCTCGCGGTACATTTATTTCAACGAGCTAAAAACAGCTACTGAACACAAAAGCCGAAAAGGTAGTGTAAGTCAGCAAGTTATTCACCCGCAAAACTAAAACAGATTCTCATCCTATCCTAAATTGTCGCCTTTTTCATTAATATAGTGATTACATTTTATTACTTAGTTGTACTTTTGATGATTCGATATTTATGTCGAACCTACTAGATAACTACAAATGACTGATAAATTTACATTCTGTGCTGTCTCTGCTGCGATCGGGTACGCTGTTCGCTGCTACGAATGCGGCGACGTAGATGAAGACAAAGCTCTAGAAGTTGGCTTTGATGAGTTTAAGATCGATATCGAAGATTTACCAGCAGCAGCGAATTTAGTTTACGAATCTGCTATCGAAGATTATCGTCAAGACGAAGATTAAATAGCATCTCGCACACATAAATCGATTAACTAGGTTAATTAACCTAGTTAATGTCAAAACATCTAACCACTCAAAATAATTCACATCTACGGAATTACAGAATAATCATGCCTATTTCTCAGATCGATCGCTTAGTGGAGAATTCTATCGGCTGGTATCTCCGTTCCTGATGCTATCGCGAGATTGCCAATATTGCTGAATGCGGGGAATTACCTTGAGCGTGACTTCCCACGCCTGCATGAACAGATCGTTATTAATCAATTCCGTCGCCCGCAGGAGACGGCGCACGGGTTCGATCGTTTGTTCTTCCCGATCGATCGCGGTCGTGGCGTGGAGGGCATCGATCGGCTGACTTTTTACGTTGTTTTTTCTGTTCTGGAGTTTCGGCTTGAGGGAGTTTGGGTTAGTGTTCTCTATTCCACAGCTTTTGCCAGAGCAGCCCCATTGTCTGTCCCTGAAGGGATTCAATCGCTCGTCTCCCAATTGGCAACTTCCAAAGTTTTTTCTCCACCATTCCAGCATTTTTTTGACATCTACCGTGTAGTTTTTCTCGACTCTATCTCTAATAGTCTCCTACCGCTATTATTCTTTCCCTGACTGGGCTTCAGACTTAACGTAAACAGTCAGGATCTCAATTTTCGCCTTGTTCCACCCCTTTGCCGCAAATTGCTTTTTCCCAAGCTGAACTGAGGAGAAAAAGTAAGTACTTATGCGTATTAACTCCCTAGATCGGCTCTGTCATCGTGATAAGCCGCCGATCCACACCGATCGATCGGCGATATTTTTCCACTATTTTAGCTACCGTCCCAAAAATCCCTTTTACTGCGATCGGTCTCCCCTTTCGAGTAGGCAAATTATCGAATTTGACAAACAACTGCCACCCCATCTTCAGGGATATCTCACCTGGATAGACAAATACCCCCTCATCGGTAGATATATCCCCAAAAATCAAATGAAGGTCGATCGATCGTAAAGGTGGGAAATCCCCACCTGTTTTTATTTAGAGATAGGGTTTTTGATAAAGAAAGGTGGATTACAACTTTGTGTTCTCAGCTACGGCGATGTGTGCCAACTTGCGATCGATCTCATTGTCTAACTCCACCTCCAACTGTCATCAATACGGAAAAACCCACATGAACGCCACAATCACCGAACACGATCGGCTGCGATGGATTACAGTAGACAAAGATTTGCCGACGATCGATCGAGGTGAAGACATCATCGCTGGTTTGAGGTCAACCCCTAAAACCTTACCACCTCGCTACTTTTATGACGATCGCGGCTCCGAATTATTCGAGCAGATTACCGACTTACCAGAATATTATCCCACCCGCACCGAGCAAGCGATCCTCGATACCTACGTCTCAGAAATTATCGGATTGACTGGAGCTTGCGAAATTGTCGAACTCGGTAGTGGTAGCTCCCGCAAGACTCACACCTTACTCACAGCCTACTCGCAACTCGGTAATCCTCTTCATTATTACCCGATCGATGTTAGCGCGGGCATCCTCCGCACCACTGCACTAGAATTACTCGCAACTTACCCCCAGCTCAACGTCTGCGGTGTCGCAGGTACCTACGAACGCGCTCTCGCCAAACTTCCCCCTCGGATGGTGGAAAACCGGATGTTGATGTTCCTGGGTAGTACGATGGGGAATATGGACGATCGATCGTGCGATCTCTTCCTCACCCAAGTCCAGCAAGCACTTCAACCTGGTGAATTTTTTCTCTTAGGGGTAGACCTCCAAAAACCGATCGATGTCCTCGAAGCCGCTTATAATGATGCTCAAGGCGTTACTGCTGCTTTTAATCTCAACATGTTGCAGCATCTGAACGATCGCTTTGATGGTAACTTTAATCTCGATAATTTCGCACATTACGCCTTCTTTAATCCAGTCGCTAGTCAGATCGAAATGCACCTCAAGAGTCTGACAGCTCAAACCATCCAGCTCACAGCTCTGGACTTAGAAATTTTGCTCCAATCAGACGAAACCATTCATACCGAAATCTCACGAAAGTTTCATCTCCCTACGTTGAGCGATACTCTTACCACTCACGCACTGCAACCGCTCAAAATCTGGACAGATCCTCAATCTTGGTTTGGGTTAATTCTGTGTCAACGGCAATGTTTACTTGCTGGTGATTGTCGTTAGATTGGTCAATCATAATTTTTGGAAAGGATATAGTTGTTACTGTCCAATATATCCTTTCCTCAATTGTTCAGAAATCGGCGTAGTTTGCTAATTGCTGCTCCAGTACCTTCTTCTTTGGCAATTACGAAACAATCATCGATCGTCTGTTGAAGTAAAATACCTGGAAAATGTAGTTGACAAAAATCTTACCGCGAACCAGGAATCCGAAGTACCGAGCCAGGTGGAATTGAAATGCGATCTGCCGAAACAACTGCGTATCCGATCGAAACTCCTGAGGATGAGATGAGTTAATTATAACAATCCTAAATCTAAGTTAATCCGGCGATCGATGATTCATCTATCCCCATCGACTTATTTATATCGATCGAATATCAAGTACGATTTATCCTTTCCAGATTTTTTCAAGTACATCAGAAGGTGGAATATCCGCGATCTGACCAGTCCGAGATTTGACGGCGATCGCGCGACCATTTTTAGGTAATAATTTATCTGGATCGGTGGGGCCAAATAACGCGATCGTGTATGTACCCACGGCTACAGCGAGGTGCATCGGGCCACTATCAGTACAGAGCATCAGATTGGCACCTGCGATCGTGGCGGCAAGTTTGCCGATATCTGTGGGGCTAATTACTTTGAGATTGGGACACGCAGCCAGCATTAACTCAATAAACTCGCCATCATCGGGGCCTTTGACGATCGCCACGGGGATATTCGGTTGTCGAGTTTGGAGATCTTTAACGATTTGTTGCCACTGTTTGACTGGATAAATTTTGTCAAAACCGAGGGTTTCTGAGGACTTGCTCGAACCCACATGAATCAGCACATAACCGTCTTGAATGCCCAGACGCTGCTGTTCGGCTTCAGACCACTCGATATCCGTTTTTGGGACATTGATCGCTAGAGCGGGACAAGGATCGGTTACGCCTAATCCTCTGACCAAATCGTGAAACATGTCCGCCGCATATTGATTAAGATTCAACATGACGGGATTGGACAAGAATAAATTACTAGTACCTGCTGTAAATCCAATTCTGACGGGGATACCAGTCAACCACAAGAGCAAACCGACTCCAAATCTGCGCCCCAACGACATTGCGACATCATACTCGCGATCGCGTATAGTCCCCAAGAGATTACCCCAATCAGCAGGGCCATTGGTATCTTTGAAATCGAAGGGAATAACTTTGTGGACGGACTTGGAAACGCGATATGCAGCAGTCGAGCGAGGTTCGACGATGACATCTATTTCTGCGTCTGGGTAACGTCCTTTGAGATTATCGATCGTGGGGAAGAAGAGGATCTGATCGCCAATTCCACCAGGGACAAGAGCCAGGATACGCATTTGTACTCAAGTTACTGCTGTATTTACAACTGATTTTAGCAGGAATAGGGGTTGGTTGTTAAAGTGGATCTTAAATCGTCACTTGCTACTATCTAATAATTTTGCACTTATTTAGAAGCGATCGGCATTCGCCAGCCTGTACCAAAAGCTCGATCGGTTATTTTCAATCCTGGGGGAGCTTGGCGGCGTTTAAATTCAGCAAGTTTGACAAGTCTAGTTATTTCAATTACTACTTGTGGATCGTAACCGCGAGCGACTATTTGTTCGATCGACTGATGATTGCAGACGATCGCTTCTAAAATCGCATCCAATATTTCATAAGGTGGTAATGAATCTCGATCTACTTGTCCAGGCTTTAGTTCAGCACTCGGAGGTTTTGTAATGATATTACTCGGAATAATTTCTCGCTCTCGATTTAACCAATTGCAGAGTGAATAAACGCGCATTTTGGGGACATCGGCAATGGCAGCTAAACCACCATTCATATCCCCGTATAGGGTGCAATAGCCTATAGCCATCTCTGATTTATTACCAGTCGAGAGCAGTAGATAACCAAACTTATTTGACATTGACATTAATAATGTCCCCCGAATCCGTGACTGGATATTCTCTTCAGCTAGTCCAAATTCTGTATCTTTAAATTGGGACTCCAGACTGCGATCGAATCCCTGCATTAACTCGCCAATCGGGATAGTTGCGGTTTTAATCCCTAGATTAGCGGCTACAGCGATCGCATCAGTAACTGAATGCTCCGAACTATATATCGAAGGCATCAGGATACCCAAAACGTTTTCGGCTCCAATCGCTTCAGCCGCAATTGCTGCGACTAATGCAGAATCTATTCCCCCACTCAAGCCTAAGATTACTTTTTGAAAACCACATTTGTGAACATAGTCATGAACTCCTAATCTTAATGCTTGCCAAATTTCAGCATCAGTAGAATCGAATTGAGGTTGAATTTTTCCTGGCTTTAAATCCTTACTAGATTCATCAAACTCGACGATTAGTAAGTCTCGATCTAATGATATGCCGCGACAAATTAGCTCACCCGATCGATCGAATCCTAAACTACAGCCATCAAAAATTAAATCGTCATTAGCTCCAACTTGATTGACATACAAAACTGGACATTTATATTTAGTTGCTATATGTTTTAACATCGCCGATCGAACTTGTTGTTTACCCACGCTAAATGGAGATGCTGATAAATTAATTGACAAATCTATCTGATGTTCGGCTAATTCAGCGATCGGGTTAATTAAATAACTACGTTTACCCCAGAAGTCTTCGTCATTCCATAGATCCTCACAAATCGTTAGTCCAATTTTTATTCCCTCTATAGTGAAGTAATTAGCCTCACTACCAGGTGCAAAATAACGATTTTCATCAAATACGTCATAGGTAGGTAACAGTCGCTTATGGAAGGTATTTTTTACCTGACCAGCAGCTAATAAAGCCATACTATTAAACAGCGGTTTACCGCCTATTACCGATCGATTGAGATTGGGAGTAGCTAGTCCAATTAGAACATATAAATCTGGGGGTAAATCCTGGGCTAGTTGTTGTAGCTCTCGCTCCATTTCATCAATAAAGTGAGCATTGAGTAATAAGTCTCTGGGTGGATACCCGCACAAGGAAAGTTCTGGCGTGAGTAAGAGAGTTACTCCTTGGGCCGCAACTTGCTGGGCAGTTTTTAAAATCTGTTGAGCGTTAGCTTTTAAGTCACCGATGGTAGGGTTGAGTTGGGCTAGGGCTATTTTCATTTTACGCAGAGTTCGCAGAGTGAGGGGAGAACGCAGAGAGGTTAATAGTGAGGGAAATATTTTTAGATCTGTCGGGTGGATCGATACTTTGGATAATATTTTCACCAAAGATTTAATCTAAAATTTACTTTACTTTTCATATAATTAATTAATAGTTGAATTATATTAAATGAATAATAGTGGTTTATCTTTTAGGTGGGCAAATGCAACTGGATCGAAGCGATAGAGAGTGGCTGGACGACCGCTACCACGCGAGGATTTTATACCTGTTTCTTGGAGAAATTTTAGTTTGATTAAACGATTACGGAAATTGGAATAATCGGAAAATGTTTCGCCGAGGACTGTGGTGTATAGTTGATAAATATCGCTGAGTGTAAATAGTTCAGGGAGTATGTCAAAGGCGATCGGACTATATTCTAATTTGTTGCGGAGTCGTTGATGTCCATATTCGATAATTTGTCGATGATCGAAGGCAAGATCGGGTAATTTGTCGATCGGATACCAGGCAATTCCACCGACACCAGTGGCGATTAATTCTGCTGCTTCATATCTAACTAGAGCAAAGTAACTGACAGATAGATATCTGACATCATAACTATCGGCTGCTTCGCGCGGATCGCGTCCTGGCCCACCAAAGGTATATAGTTGTTCTAAGTATAAGTTATCTACCTGAATTTTTTCTGATAAGATCCGATCGGCGGCAGTTTCTAAGGCTTCTCCATTTCTAACTAGGGTACCAGGCAAACACCAATATCCCAAGTAGGGTTCATCCTGTCGCATCACTAATAAAACTAGTAATCGATTTTGCTGGGTATCGATCGAGAAGATGGCATTATCTACGCCTACTTTAAAGTCAGCAAGAATCTGTTTATTTAAGTTTCGCTCTATCACGGGAGTCATCAATTATAGAATAGAGATTATGTTGCTGAATATATGTGGCGACGCTTGGAGCTACACCCTGAATCAAGTGACTGGTACGAATTACTGTAGATGAAATAATTGGCGTGGATAATGGGGCAATCTCGATTTGTGCTCCTAGATCTGTTAGTATTTGTAAGTCAGTAGATTCTATGTTATTACCAGTACGTGGAACGATTAATAATTTAACTTGAGTTAATAGTTCCCGCACGCGATACCACTTGGACATTTGAGCTACTAAATCTGCGCCAATTGTGAGAATAAATTCACTATCGCTCCAAATTTCCTGAGCAGTAACTAAAGTTTCTAAGGTGCGCTTACTACTCAAATTGCGGTAAACTTTGATATGTCGATTACTTCCCGCTGGTTCAATTTCCTCAATTAATAACTCTAGCATTTGGGACCGCTGTTCTAGAGATGCACCATGTGCTTTAAATGGGTTGTCTGCTGCCCATACGGCTACTCGATCGAATTGTTGCGATGCCAACCAGCGGATAATGTCCCTATGAGCCACAGTTGGCGGATCGGCACTAGTTCCAAACAAAGCAACTTTCATGGAGTTAGGGGATAGAGAATAGCTCAGAGAGAATAGAGTATTATCGGATGTACGATTGCGGAGCGTAACGCACTACCAAAGCGATCGAACCCTAGCAGTTCTCATCAATAATTTAGGATAACTACCAGAGGTATAAATTATTATTCTAGCGACCTCGATGATTGTTTAGCTTTTAAGCTTTGAGTTAATTGCTCTAGGGCTGGAGAAATATTCACTGGTGTAGATTTATCATAATTAATATCTCGAAGAGTGGTAGGTAAGCTAGCGACACTTAGATCGGTACGATGTCTGATGGTGGCTAAACAATCATCTGCTTGGATCCGAGTACCTTGATTTATCACCTGCTCTAATAGCCCTACACCTTCAGTAGCTAAACCTAAAGTATCTCCAGTAAATTGTCCATCTTTAAATTGCCGAAAGATCTGTTTTTTACCAGGATACGTCATTTTATCAGTCGATCGCTTCATGGTTGGGATACTATCGATTTCGACTAATTTATATACTCCATTGACTGGGCTACCAGTAACTAACTTAGTTCCTAAGCCATAGCCATTAATCGGTGCTTTTGCCGCACGTAATTTGGTAATCTCCCACTCATCCAAGTCCCCACTGGCAAAGATATCCACATTTGGTAAGATTGCTCGCACTTGCTGGGATAAACTAATCAAATCTCCAGAATCTAGCCGAATTCCTGACAACTCCATTTCTCCCGCCGCCACCTGTTTGGCTAATTCTGTGGCTGCGGCGATGGGATCGTAAGTATCAATCAGCAACGGTGCGCCTGGAAAATAACGGTGAAAAGCTTTGAATGCGGCTTGCTCGCTACCTTGCTTGGCATCGATTGCCATCACTAAGGCATGTGCCATCGTACCACTAGGTTGATAACCTAATTTTAAGGCGGCTAAAACGTTGGAAGTGGTATCTAAGCCCCCCGCAATCGCCGCACGAGCTGCCCAGATCGAAGCTTGAGGGCTAAAAGCGCGACGGGTACCAAATTCGAGTAAGGTGGCTTCAGGCCCTGCCACATCGCGCAATCTAGCGGCTCTAGTGGCGATCGAGGTTTGATAGTTGATAGTATTGAGCAGGTAAGTTTCGACGATCTGGGCTTGCCATAGAGGTGCTTCAATCCGCAAGATTGGCTCATTGGCAAAGATCGCGGTTCCTTCTGGTACCGCCCACACATCACCTGTAAATCGAGCCGTGGCTAATAGCTCCCAAAACCTGTCGGGAGCGTTTTTAAAAATACCTGTAGCCTGAAGTGCATCAATTTGAGCGGAACTAAACTGAAATCGTTCGAGATATTCTAAGGCTTGAGCTAGCCCCATTGCGATCAGATATCCAAACCCTTTTGGTAGTTTCCTCACAAATAGCTCGAAACTAGCCGCCGATTGCTCGATTGATTCGCCCACATAACAAGCTGACATCGTGAGTTGATACAAGTCGGTTAATAAGCTATAGTCTCCATCTGATATAGATAGTATCGATTGCTGCCGTGTTTGCTCGGTTGCGGCGATCGCGATGATTGGATTCATTATTTCTTCAAAATAACTTTATTATATTATGGTGTTTCTTACCATAATTTGTCAAGAATTTAGTAGAGACCGCCCGCTGCGGGGAAGAGTCGGGTAGTCCGCTCGATCCTCTTGATTTGGCGACCGCCGAAGACGGCGCGCCAGCTTCGAGATTAGTTCTGGTGGAGTTTGGGTACCCTGGGGAATTCGCCGGAACCGATCCCGAGGTTGTAGCACTACTCAGATCCATTCATTAAAGCGAAGCATTTTTGCAAAAAGGGTATTAGAAGTGACATTCAGGGGTAATATGATAAGCATAAGCATCAAGTATTGTTGTGACTGCCAACGATGCTGTTACTAACTTCGCAAATTATTATTTAGTACTTATCTGTTAGTCGAAAGCTGTTATTCGATCCAAGTCGGGTCGCTCGGTCGGCAACCTGTCTGGCAATATGTAGTAAATCGCTATAAAATCTGCACAAGCGATCGCTGCTATCTGTCAAGCATAACTAGCCAACACGTTCGGATATTTTACTGTTGCTAAAATTGTGAAAAAGAGTACCTTTTGAAAGGATGGTGTAAATCAGCAGCACTACAAAATTAATAAATGAATATGTCCTTGGGTGGAGGTAAATTAAACTATATGGAATTTTCGATCGCCACGCTGCTATCGCATGTGAGTTCTGAGAAGTTAGTTACCCCAAAGTTACTAGAAAAGAAGTTAGGTTGCGAAACCCCGTCGAGTGTCGAGCAGTTAGATCTGGCTCTAGAATTACTCGAAAAAATTGGGATTCTAGCAAAGGAGAAAGGGAAATATCGCCGCGAACAGACGGAGCATATTGTCGAAGCAAAGTTACGCTGTTCGAGTAAAGGTTTCTGCTTTGCGATTCAGGATGACGAGAGTGCAGATGATATCTATATCCGTGAAAGTCATCTCAGCAACGCCTGGAACGGCGACCGCGTGTTGATCGAAACGATCAAAGAGGGGACTCGGCGGCGGAGTCCTGAAGGGGCGGTCAAGCTGATTTTAGAGCGAGCTAATCCTTCGGTTTTAGCTCGGGTAAAACGGCTAGAGACGGGTGAATATCGGGCGACACCTTTAGACGATCGGCTATTATTTGAGTTGGAGGTGATGGCAAATGGCATCACGGCTACCAATGAACATGAGCCAATCGTCCTCGATGAAATTCTCGATCATCTCGTGCATGTGGATGTACTCCGTCACGCGATCGGGCAAGATTTACCGATCGGTAAAGTTGCTAGAGTCTTGGGAACTACGGCTGAGTCGGCGGCGGATCTTGACATCGTTACTTGCAAACACGATCTGCATCAGACATTCGCGCCAGCAGTGACAGCAGCAGCGGCGAAGATTGCCAAAGGATTGAAAGATCCGATCTCTGGAAAACGCATCGACCTGACGCAACTACCGACAATTGCCGTCAGCGAACACTCACTCCCAATCGATAGCGCACTAACGATCGAACATTTAGATGGTGAGATCTGGCGATTGGGTGTCCATATCGCGGATATTGCCAGTTATATTGCGGCTGATGATAGACTCGATCGCGAAGCTAGGAAACGCGGTACATCGGTATATTTGGGCGAAAATACCATCCCCTTATTACCGACAGCCGTTCATCAGACTTGTGGCTTTGTGCCAGGTGCGGAGCGATTGGCGATTTCAGTCATGCTCTCCCTCAACGAGCGCGGTGAGTTGATCGAGTTTAATATCCAACCGAGTCGGATTCAGTTAGATTGGTTGCTAAACCCGACGCAAATTAATGCCGTATTAGCAGGTGAAACCGCTGAGATCGACCCACAGGCGATCGAAATCATTAAACCGATTTGGAACACGATCGCCCCGGCTTTCCGAGCGCAGCGGCGGTCTAGAGGCGGTCTGGAAGTCGATCTGATCCAGAAGCAAGCACCATTTGCGGATGAAGGGAGGTTAGGTGTCATCTTTTTGGACGATCCACAATCCCTACTTACCGATGTCATGGTAATGGCAAATTATGCGATCGCCGTACATCTCCAGGCGTTGCAGGTGCCAGGGATTTATGCAGTTCAACACAATCCCGAACTAGTAGAAGTCAACGACACCATCAAGCTAGCGATTAATTTAGGATTGAATTTCGAGGGCGAAGTCGTCGAGACAGAAATCAGTGTCGCCGACTTACAACGTCTGAGCCTCCAATTCGCCCAGTCACCAGTGCCGCAGGTACTAAACTACCTGTTCAAATCTTTACTGAAAACTACGGTTTACAGCACTACACCTGGCACTCACTTTGGACTAGCGATCGAGAATGGCTATACACATGCAGTCTCACCACTGCACCGCTATCCCGATATTTTAGTCCAACGAGTACTGCATGAAGTATTTGAAAATGGACGCGATCGCAAAACTTCTCGGGCGAAAGAAGTAATCAATTTGGGTAGCAGTAGCTGTCACGGACAAATTACCTGGAACGTTCTGACTCCTACAGTCCAACAGGAACTAGAAGCACAAATTGGCGGATCGATCGCTCATCTGAACGATCGCACAAAAATCGCCCAAGATGCTGAAAACGATCTGGCTGGTTTACAAAAAGCCGAGAAAATGAAAGCCCGCACCGGCGAAATTTTTCAAGGCTTAATCACTGGCGTTCAATCCTATGGTTTCTTTGTCGAAATTGAAGACTCCCTTGTGGAAGGATTGGTTCACGTTAGTTCGCTCAAAGATGACTGGTACGAATTTCGTCCCCGATATGCTTGTCTCGTCGGACGCAAAAACCGGACTTCCTATCGTCTGGGCGATCGAGTCGAAGTTCAAGTCAAGAGTGTAGACTACTATCGTCAGCAAATCGATCTAGTCACTGTCACTAGTATGATGTCCGAAGCCGCTGCTACTGAATCAGCCCAAGTCGAGCCATCAACATCCGAAGCGGAACTAGAGGAACTAGCGGAACTAGCGGAACTAGAGGAACTAGAGGAACTAGAGGAACTAGAGGAATTTGAATCTGTCAGTGAGTAGAAGATCTCGCCGATAATGGAATCAGGTTAGAGGGTAAAGGTTCGACAGTTGACAGCAAACCAATTTTCCCCTCTACCCTAAATTCGATCGGATTACCTGACATCTAAGACGATCGGGAAGTCCTACTATTGCCAATGAAGGTGCGCAGAAATATATCTTTATCAGTATTTTCGCCCAGCCCTCTCCCCTTTCCCCCTTCCTTCCCCGAACCCTCAATTAATGACCAAACCCCTAATTCTTGGTATTACTGGTGCCTCTGGCTTAATCTACGCCATTCGAGCGATTAAATATCTGCTCGCCGCCGACTATCAAATCGAACTAGTCGCATCTAGATCTACCTACATGGTATTTCAAGCCGAAGACCAAATTAGATTGCCCAGCGAACCAGATGAACAAGCAGAGTTTTGGCGCGAACAAGCTGGCGTTCCTACTGCTGGTAAATTACGCTGTCATCGCTGGGGTGATGTTGGGGCAAATATCGCCAGTGGTTCCTACCGGACTCAAGGGATGATAATTATCCCGTGTAGTATGAGTACAGTTGGTAAACTAGCCGCTGGATTAAGCGGAGACTTGCTAGAACGTGCTGCCGATGTCCAACTCAAAGAAGGGCGTAAACTAGTCATTGTCCCCCGCGAAACTCCCTTTAGTCTGATTCATCTACGCAACCTGACTAGCCTAGCCGAAGCCGGAGCCGCGATCGTACCAGCTTGCCCTGCGTGGTATCATAAACCGCAATCGATCGACGATTTAGTCGATTTTGTCGTCGCTAGAGCCTTGGATCGACTCGATATCGACTGTATCCCAATTAACCGCTGGAAAGTTGACAGTTGATAGTAGCGCGGATGATGACGGAGCAAACTTTGATAGCGAGCTTAACAGATCGGCTCATTTTCGGGTAGGGTGTACTCGGCACCAGCGGCTGGCGTTGCTCCTGACGGAGACGCTCGGCGAACGTCGGGAAACTAGGGCGGTTTGCGAACGGGTGCTCTACTTGGGGCTTTCCCCAAGTAGAGCCAATACTGCTCGTTTAAGCTAAAAACTAGTTAGTCCGCCTACACGGACTTCGCATCACTAGCTGCGATTTCAATCGTCAGCAATTCTTAACCGAGAAGTATTGCAAGTAGAGCAGCTTTTCAAGACAGGCAAGACAAGATAGCCGTAACGTAAACTTGGTAACACTATGGAGCTGATTTAAAGATTGCTACAGCTAGCAGAATATCACTAGAGTGGGGCTTAACTAACTTAACGATCGATTGTTAATTGATTTAACCGCTATTATTTTATGAAAATAATCATTACTCTACTAGTACTGATCACATTAGGAATTGTAGTGGGATCGAATCTATTGCCAACGATGACAGTAGTCATTCTCAATCAGCCCACAGTAGCATTACCGATCGGGGTATGGTTAATGATTGCTGTCGGTGCGGGATTATTATCTAGTAGTTTAATTCAACTACTAGTATCTGTCGATCGGCGGCTATTAAAGCGGCAAATTCGGCAATTACAATCTCGCTCTCCACAGCAGGGTGAAGATACTTTTACTTACACCTCACCAGCAACCGAATCTGACAGCTCATCACGCGACAAATCCGACACTCCATCAGCAACAACCAGCCGATTTAAGAGTTATCGCTCCAATCTAGCCGACAGGTTTAATCATCCGCCATCAGCACAGCCAAGGGTAGTAGATGAAGATGATTGGAAAGCAGAACCAGCAGTAAATCGTCAACTAGATTGGGAAGATCCGCTGCCACAGAGCCAGCAAAACCTTCAATCTTCAATTAATAGCTCTACTACCCAAACCGAACGAATTTCCACAGATCGAAGCACCGAAAAACCCCTCCGCCCAGCCCTACAAACTAGTCGAGAAGTATACGATGCAGATTTTAGATTGATTCAGCCACCGTATAAAGAGCCGCTAGAAACTAAATTTGATGACGATCGTGATTCAGCCGATTTTGAGTACACTCAAACAGATGAAGACGATCGTCGATCGACATCTCCTGTCAAGTCAACATCGCCAAATCGCGCTACACCTTCAACCGATCTAGATGATGAAGATTGGGGATTTGATTTTGACGAGCGAGATCCTCCAGCTAGAAAAAATTAAGATCGATCGCGGTCATTTTTCCAATTAGCTTTAAATTTAATTGTAACTATCATTATAATTAAGTGCATAATATACTAATATGAGGTCAGCTTCATCATGGCTAATACATGAAGTAAACTGTATATCTAGCCAAAAATATCCGCCGTATCCAATATCAAACTATGTCTAAAGTCGATTCCGTAGCAGAACTAACCATCCCTACATCCCCAATTACAGGGAAAGCTCTGCTTCAAAGAGTTAAAGAACTTTCACATCTTGCCAAGCGTGAAACCGCCACACAGTGTGGCTATGTGAAAACTACCAAAGCAGGTGTTACCCGCACCGATCTATCTGGATTTTATGATGCTGTACTCACAGCCAAAGGTGTCAAACTTGACGAAACCAGCAGAGATAATCGCGGTAAAACTGCGACTTATAAGGCAACGGTTCACAAGAATGGTCAATTGTTGATTGGTGCTGCTTACACCAAAGAAATGGGATTAAAAGAAGGTGACACTTTTAGTATTAAATTAGGCTACAAGCATATTCACTTGGTTCAAGATTAATTTAAATAGCAGTAGCCAAAAGTAGGGGCAATTTATTAAATGCCCCTACCTCTACATGTTCTTTGATAACTTGACATCGTGCACCTTTAGGGACTGGTGCGATCGAGTACCCAGATCTGAATAGTTGTGGATGAAGACGATCGACCTACTAACTATCAGCTCCAACGACAATCCGATCGGTAACAAATTTGACAACTTCAGCTAATCCAGTCCCAGTTTTGAGATTGGTAAAAATAAACGGCTTATTACCACGCATTTTGATACTGTCCCGTTCCATAATGTCTAGATCGGCTCCAACATGAATGGCAAGGTCGATCTTATTGATGACTAACAGATCGGACTTAGTAATACCTGGCCCACCCTTACGGGGAATTTTATCACCACCTGCGACATCGATCGTGTAGATCGTTAAGTCTACTAATTCAGGACTAAAGGTAGCCGCGAGATTGTCCCCACCACTTTCGAGAAAGACGATATCTAGATTGGTAAATTGCTGTTCCAGTTGTTCGATCGCAGCAATATTCATCGAAGCATCTTCACGGATCGCTGTGTGGGGACAGCCGCCAGTTTCGACACCAACGATTCGCTCTGGCTCTAATGCTTTGCTGTTGACGAGAAACTGAGCATCTTCTTTGGTATAAATATCATTAGTAACTACAGCCAACTGATATCGATCGCGCAATTGCTTACATAAACCATCAAGTAATGCGGTTTTACCTGAACCGACGGGACCTGCAATACCAACGCGAAGGGGTGTCATAAGGTAAGAGATAGGGGTGATTAAAAGAGTTGATAGTCGATAATTGGGTTGTGATACTGGGTATTTCAACCCCAGTATCACAACAATCTACCTTCATCTGGGGGGTTTCAACACCCGTTCTTTGTTAAAAACTCATTGCACTGGAAAGTAGATTATTGCGCTTCTTGTTCGCATTGCTCATTAGAGCAAGAAACAGTGATTTGACCGATCGCCGCTCGTCGATCGTACTTTTGAGTTTTGAGATACTCATCATTACTTTCAGGATATTCTCCCGCAAAACTGCGAGTTCCAACTGGTTTGGGCCGAAAAGCCAAACCATTAGGGTGTTGGGTAAAGTTAATAAACTCCCGAGATTCGTTTTCTTTGCTCACCGACAGGGTAGCACCGCCATAGACTGAGACAGCTTGCCCGATCGGCGTACCTGGGCCAACACCCTGCTGTGTCCGGTAGTTGGGATTATCAGTCATCAGATGTTGAATTCGATCGGTGTCGGTAAATTGAGTTCCAGTTGCATAAGGAATATAGTACTGCACCGCCCCCGCTTTAGTCACAGCGATCGCGTCAAAATCCACGAGCAAGCTAGTCTTGATTGGAAACTCGAACCCTGCGCCCAACTGCTCCTTCAGCTCCTTGAAACTCATGCCAATTTTCGCCGCACCGATCCCGACTGGGGTGATTTGCTGGGCTGGATCTGTCGGTGGCTTGAGTTTGGAGATTGGCTCGGTTTTGGAATTTGCTTTAGTTTTAACTGGATCTGGTATGACTGGAATCGGGACAGGGGTAGGGATCGGGTACAAAGCTTTAGGTACTGAGATGGTGGGCTTGATGGTGGGTACCTTTACTAGTACAGGCGATGTTATGGGTGGCGATACTCGATCTGGAGGCTCGATCGTCACAGGCGATGGCATCGGTGTCACGCTTGGGCTAGGCGTAGGTAAGACTATCGCTGTTGGCTGGCTCTTTTTCCCACAAGCAGTCACCATCACCATCGCCAGTAAACATAGGCTGAGGTAAATTTGTCGTTTCATCGCTACTACCCAGCTAGCTGAATTTCAAAAAAATACTTGAGAATTTAATTCTACCTCTAGTCAGCAGTCGATCGCCACTAGCAAACGATCGCATCGAGATCGAAAATATCCATAGACTAGTCGGCTGCCAGACCACTGCACTATTAACAAAGACCAGAATAATACCGATCGCGATCGAAATCTAGCTAAACCCCACTTCTCGTCGCTAAAAGGTGAGCGAACTAATTCCCGCAATTAATGCCAGTACCGCACCTGTGGCTGATATTTTTTGCCATCAGCGAGATGGGAAATAGGTCATGAAAGAGATCTCTTGACCTAAAAAATAAATACTGACAACGATTAATATTAAACCTAAGATGGTAGACATGAAGACTCCGATTGTTTGAGAAATTGAGCGATCGATCTCTAAAGTACCCAAATATTCAGATCGGATGATTATTTCAGCCCATGCCAGTTAAATTAGTTGTCGTACTTGCGACGATCGTCAGTTTGCTATTTCTGGAATATAAGTTTCCCTTTTTTCCCTTCCAGAATTCCTTCCGAGCGAGAATTACCAATAATTTCGAGTTGGGAGTTGTGAACTTGGTCGCCTCAAGTATCTGGACGATCGCGATCTCTGGATATGTAGTCAACAATCGATCGCCGCACGGGATAATTGCCGTGCTGCCATCCCCAGTCATTGCGGGCATCTTAGCTTTTTTAATTCTCGATATTTATATGTACTTTTGGCATCGAATGATGCACAGATTACCTCTAGCCTGGAGATTTCATCGAGTACATCATACCGATCGATCTATGAACGTATCGACAGCTTATCGATTCCACGCGATCGAAATTATTAGTTCGAGTATTCCCAAATTAGCCTTAGTTTGGTGGCTGGGAATTTCTGGCAATTTTGTATTAATCTATGAGCTAGTATTTACCGTAATTGTTGCGCTGCATCATAGTAATCTCCGTCTCCCTAGAGCGATCGACAGGCTCCTCGCATATGTCATCCTCACTCCCAACTATCACCGAATTCATCACTCCCAACTCGTCGCCGAAACTAATTCTAACTACAGTAGTGTCTTCATCTGGTGGGATCGGATCTTTGGCACATACCACTTCCGCCCCGATATCGAGAATATTCAACTTGGTGTCAGTGATGAAGTTCGGGAATTAAATATCTGGCAATCGATCGTCCTACCGATTTCGTCAGTTAAGGACTAACTTTTCTAAGTTGGGAATTTAAACCCGCTTACCCTTACTTAAGACCGATCCCCCAGCCCCTAATTTAATGCTAGCCTGTTGAGTAATTTCGCGATCGTGCAGATAGAACATGAGTAACCCCGAGACAGCCCCAAATTCTCCCGCACCAACATCATTAGATCTCGATCGCGCTAGAGCGAGTTTACAGCAGAGTTTATCTCGATATACTGCCGATAAGGTTGGAGAAATTTCGCCTAGCTTACAGAGCGATTTAGACACTTTAGCATACACATTAACCAAGCTAGAGCAAACTAGTTATAGTATCGCCGTGTTTGGATTGGTCAGTCGCGGTAAATCAGCGGTGCTAAATGCCTTGATGGGGAAAAAAGTCTTAGAAACTGGGCCACTAAATGGGGTGACGCGGTTCCCTCGATCGATCCGGTGGTCGCCAGATGGCACGATCCAAATCGATCTGATCGATACCCCAGGTTTGGATGAAATCGATGGTGAAGCACGAGCGACAATGGCGGCCGAAGTTGTCCGCCAAGCCGATCTGATCTTATTTATTATTGCAGGTGATATTACTCAACTAGAATATCAAGCCTTGCGCGAATTACGTAAAGCTCAAAAACCCCTATTACTAGTATTTAATAAATCCGATCTCTATCCCGAACAAGAGCGACAAAGTATCTATCAGCAGTTACAAAGTTTGAGTGGGGATAGTGTCAGTGATGAATTATTGCAACGATTGTTATCGGCTGATGAAGTAGTGATGGTAGCCGCAGATCCGACACCCCTCCAAGTGCGGATCGAATATCCCGACGGTACAAAGAAGTACGAGTGGGAAAAACCCGCACCCCAAATCGAACCCCTCCAGCAGAAAATTCAAGAGTTATTAGCACGAGAAGGTCGAGCATTATTGGCGATCAATGCGCTGGTTCAAGCTCGGTCGGCTGAAGGTAATCTGGCAAAAATTACCTTGCAAGGAATGCAGTCAGAAGCTAATACTCTAGTGTGGCGATTTGCTCAGTATAAAGCGATCGCGGTAGCTGCAAACCCGATCGCGATTTTTGATGTATTGGGGGGCGTATTTGTAGATCTGATCCTGATTGGATCGCTGGCTAAGTTATATAATCTGCCGATGACTAAATATGAACTGAGTAAGTTATTGAGCGGGATTGTGTTTAGTAGTGCGAGTTTATTGTTGGGTGAACTGGCTACTGGTGTTCTATTTGGCGTGGGTAAAACGACTGCACTGATCGTCGGCACTACTTTTAATGTGGCTGCGCTACCTGGTTATCTAGGTGCAGGTGCAATTCAAGGTGCGATCGCCGGTTATGGTGCTTATATGGTCGGAAAAGCTGCTCAAACTTATTTATCAACAGGTACAACCTGGGGTCAATTGGGTGCAAATACTGTTATGCAGGAAATACTCGATCGAGTCGATGATGCTACCATTATTTCACGATTACGGGAGGAGCTACTACCTACTCTCATAGCTGAAAATTCAACTGAGCAAGCAGATACCTAATCGGGGAAAACTTTAATGAGTATACCTCAAATTGAGTGCGATCTCAATCGATCGCATTTCATCAATATGTTTGCTCGAAGATCTCGAATTTAACAGCATCGATCGATATCATCGAAACATAGATATTAATGACGATCGATCGACCCATATAGCTAAATTGAATAATTAGTGCGATCGATGAGCATCGTGATTCATCGGCGATCCAGGTTGCTCTTGATTAATCTGAGATGAATTGAGTTGAATCAAGCTCATATTCACTCGACCAAAACCGACTAGTCCCATCGTAGTTATTCCCGCACAAAATATTCCCATCGGTACTAAACCAATCGAAATTATCCCCATTGGAACTAAGCCAATCGATACTAATCCGTGGGGAACAGCACCAATTGAAATTAATCCATGCGGTGACACACCAATCGAGATGATACTATCATGTGGGGCAATGCCAATAGATATTAGCTTGAGTTTTTTAAGTCGATTGAGATTAGTCATCATGGAAATTACTTACTTAGCTGACCCATCATATGTATAACTCACCCATAATTGTCAAAAGACAAAGTGTCAGATTGTGGTTAATTTTTAGAGTGCAAAACCAGACATTAGTAGCATAATCGATCCGATCCGATCGCGATTCGATCGCCGAATAGACAGACTCCCTGGCGTAGCCTCCGCGGTGCGGAATCGACTTATTTCAAAATATGAAGCGATCGACCACAATTCAGCTATAATCGGTGAATCGTCGAGCCACCAACGATCGACGACCGAATCAGTTCTGGTGGAAATCCAGCCATCAGAGGCAAGAGGGAAAGTTTGGTGCAAAGCCAACGCTGTCTCGCAACTGTAACCTAACCGATCGAGTCTATAGTTAGGAAGTCAGAACACCTGCTGATTCGACACATCCACATCAGTACAATTCAATCTCTGCGAGGAACAGAAACCATGCTGCAAAAATCTACCGTTACCCTGCCCCAACAGACAATTAATGCTACTCTTTCCACCCCCGTTCAATCGGGTTTGTACCTGTCACTTTGTGCGTTGACACTGTGGACTGTCTACTTCACCACCAGCCCCGTGATTCATGACAGCGTACATTCCAGCCGTCACCACACATTACTAGTTAGTTGCCACTAGGACTGAAAGTTAAATTTAGCAGATTGAATCATTCAGCCCGTAACTAAAGATATGCCAAAATTTAACCTCACCTCGCTCATCAGCAGTTCTGGCTTGATGAGCTTACTTGCCGTAGGCTGCCTTAATGCCCCTGCAAAATCGGCTCCAGCTAGTGTCAAATTGACCACAGAGCCGTCACTAGATCGAGTTGTCCCCTATGAAGCGGAATTAGAAACAACACAGCAGCCAGTCAAATTGACGCTCCAAGCGATCGATAGTACAGGATCGCCCCTCACCAATGTGCGGATGAAGGCAAAGCTATTGGCTCCCGCTCCTACACCCTGGTTTACAACTGATTTTCCGATCGTTGAGGGGACTCAACTATTCGAGCTTCAGGCAGATGCGCCCACTGGACAATTGCAGTTACAGCAGATGTTCCCGATTCGGGGTAACTATCAGTTGCAAGTCACAGCTACCCCGCTCGGTGCTACTGGGGGCGAAACTATTCAACAGAATATCACCATCACTGTTCCTGAAAATTCAATCAAGTACCAAAATTTTGCAATCCTCGCACTGCTCCTCACCGGAGCTGGATTAGGTGGTGGCTGGGTAATTGGGGCGAAACGAATCACCAAAGCTGGTGAGGTTGCGCCGCAACCAGTACGATTAT
>Ga0209390_10004532_pt1 | contig 20745 bp, 11 predicted proteins | sample BON01_FD_187212 | JGI IMG/M metagenome (GOLD analysis project Ga0209390, IMG submission 187212) | Freshwater microbial communities from Lake Bonney liftoff mats and glacier meltwater in Antarctica - BON-01 (SPAdes) (version 2) | ecosystem: Environmental > Aquatic > Freshwater > Ice > Glacier... | reverse complement strand
CATGGAAAACCCCGACGCCGAGCTTCTTTTCGGTTAAAATTTAAAGCCACCCGCGCACAGCCAAACTCCGGTATTTTTTGGTTTTACTTTCTAGTTAAATTTACTGGTACCCGTACCAAAAAACTCCGTCAAACAATACCTGTACCCTTACCAAAACCTGCTTGAACCTCAAATATGCAATGTACCTTCTATTACGTGATAGAATCACTTACCTATTGATTCGGGAAACCTTATTGCGTAATCCGCATTATTAAAACTGGATTAATAATTTATTTCCCTTTCCGGAATATTTTCACCATGCCATGGAAAAGCATAAGTCGGGGGGTTTTGAAACCGGATCATTTCAATTTCCAGTTTCACAACCGATCCCGGCGATATTTCTGCTTGAAAAAATTTATGATCGATTGTATCAAATTGATAGGGATATTTGTCAATCATATTTACCCGTTTGATATGGTGTTCTCCAAACATCCCACCTTGAACAATTATTTTCCTTGTTTCGGTAGGATGAAGATTAACCAATGTAAGGGATATACCAGCATCTGTGATTTGTTCAACCAATGCTGCCATATCTGAAGGAATTCCAGTTCTTCTATTTTCAAGGTCAAAATAGCGAACCGAAGTATGTAACAATCCTCCATGGTAGATGTGGTTAGGGGCACCAAGCATGGTCTGAACAATTCCTTCTAAAACAACTGGATTCAGGTTCAACCAATGATGAACATCCTGAAAATCCGGTGTTGAAGTGTCTTTTCTGATCCTATCCAGTCGGGAAAGCATTTCATTATACGTCGCCTTTAAAATATCAACAGGATAGGTGGGAACCTTCCCTTCTAAATAACCCAACCATGTTGCCGTGTTAATTTCATCTCCTTTGCCCTTTCTATAATTCAATTTTTCCATTTCCTCAGGATCCAACAAGTCTTTTACCCTTTCCCAATCCTTTTTTTGACGGGACATGTACCATAAATGCGTAGGATACATAGGTTCCATGGGACGGAAATCGTACCAGCCCCTATGATCATAACGGTGGGGAACCAATTTTTTATCATTTTCTTCCTTTGCTTCATTCGAAACAGATGCTATCACTGCATTAGGTAAAGTCAGGTAATTTTCATCTCCTGAAACCAGATATGCATTAGAGGCGCCAATTGTGGTTGCTTCCAACTTATTTTTGACGCCATGGGGCCATTTCCACCCATAATATCCCCCCCACCAATTACCATTCATATATTCTCCAATTTCCCCGGAAAGGCCCACATTATCCGGAATTATTCCATTGTTTTTTTCTGTCCTTTCAATCCAGGCTTTGACATAAGACGTTACCCATTCCTTGTATTGGTCCTCGCCCGTGTACATATAGGCATTCACCATCATACTGGTTGAAGCCAAATTTAATGGTACATCTCCTTTCATCATGCGGTTATTTAAAGCTTCCAAAATGAAGTGGAATTTTTTGTCATTGTTCCAGTCTTTTCCAGAAGTGACATGGGGTATGTCGTCATAAGGAAGGGGATAATTGCTTAAAATGGGTCTATGGGTAACCCAATCTTCAGCAGTATTTACAAACCTGGGGCCAAGGCTTCCGGTAAGAGGGGAACGAATAAGCTGCAGGGTACTGTCAAAATTGGAATTTTCGGTACCATCATCAAAATACAATTTGGCAAATTTTATGGCCCTATCCCGCATCTTTTTATCTGTCGGATCTGCCAAGCCGAAAAAATAAAAATAGGTATAGGACTCCCCATGATGCATCCAATCATATCCTGCATCAAATTCATCTACAATCTGACCATAATCAGTAAACTGTTTGGTTACACCTTCCCATAATTTTCTGGAAAGCAGGTCTATTTCTTTTGGTCCGCCAAGCGCGTAATACAAAGGGAAATTATAAAAACTCTCATAACCGTCATCAGATCCATCCATTCCGGGCCATTCATCTCTCCATATCAATGAACCATCAGGATTGGTGTATTTCGCAACAAATTCCATGGCAGCAGGATAGAGTGCTTCCATCATTTGTCTTTGTAGCAAGGCCCATTCCGGAGGCGGAGAAGGAGAATAATACGGTATTGATTTGAGATTGGGTATCGAATCTAATTCCTGACTTACAGCAGGATGAAAAATTATTATCACAAAAAATATTAATATTTTAATACATTTCATAATTTATTTATTTCAGAATTATAAATTTTGATTTTAATAGATACCAAAATCCGCAGGATTTCAGTTTGGTTTATAAAGTTATAAATATACACCGCAATTTTATCGAATTTTGTTTGATTTGACAGTAAAATTAAATAAAAAAGGTTTTGTATGTTATGTGGGATTATTTTAGGTATCATTTTATTCTTTTTTGTCAATTTTTGGAGGGAAAGGACAGAGATGTTTCCTGAGGTGGTCATTGATATCCCAGGTACAATCTCCTCCATTTTGGTATATGCCGGGTGGTTGGCGAAAATATCGCTCTTAGAAAAGCCGAAGTCCATTTCCTTCATGCGCAGCTGTTTATCTATCAGATCCGAGTGGCCGGAACCTTTAAAAAATTTAAAACATATTCACAATATCCTTTTCTCGTTTCTTAGGAGTAACCTTTAGCTGTGTTATTTCACCGTTTTTAAATATCCCTTCTATAATGGTATTCTGAGGAGCATGCAATTTAAAATCCACCTCCCAGTCTTTAGGCCAGGCAGGGAAAAGATAGATCTTATCCCCGTCGTATTGAACCAGCATTCGCTGCAAGGCAGTCATGGCAACGGAACCGTGGCATTGGTCCGGCGTCCAGTCGTAATTTGGCCCCCACATGGTGGGAAAACGATACGAGGTTATACTGGCATTAAAATTCTCGGCCGTTAATCTGGCGGCTTCTTCCGCTAATCCCAGGTGGGCAGCTTTAATGGCATTCTGTTGCCATCCTCCAGTCACTTTTATCAAACGATTTTCAAACGTTCGTCTGGCCATTTCAAGATCTTCTTTGCCCACACCATACCTGCGGTAAGGGAAAATGGCATATAATTCAGGGTTTTCAATATTCTGCTTACCACTGTACTCGTAAGCAGGGGCCAACACGGGTTCTCCGTCCTTCTCCTGAAAAGGGATTTCGGGCAATTCAGTGATTAGACGCTCATACTGTTCCCGCTGCGATTCGGTCAATACGGATTCGGGCAATCTTAAAAGTTCGTTACAAACCTTTTGTATCCCCACGATTTCGGGCAAAGGGTTTACAGCGGTATTATACGTTTCAAGGGCCATGGCCGGGTCAAAAAGGATTTTTCCGTTTAGGTCCCGTTCCCAATGCTGGTCAAAAAAAGTGATCACTTCCTGAACAAGAGGAAGAATGGTTTGCTGAAGCGTATTCTCATCCTGCGTAAAGGAATAATAATCCAGCATCATCAGGGAAACCTCTAAACCACTTTGCCAATAGTACCTGATATACCGATTTTCAGTCATTCCCAAAGGCAGTTTAGACCGGTCACGGCCGTAATTGACATCAGTATAGGTTCCCCAGAAATACATGGTTTCGGGAAAAAATGCCCCATCGTGTTTATAATATATTTTGGTAGCCTCTTTGCGAACATCCAGTGCATCTCTATACATTTTAAAAAGGGGAAGCATCAGGTCAAAATCCCCGGCGGCAAGCATCGACCAGTAGGGAAGTCTTGTATTTTGCCACCAGTACGGACCACCCCACTGCCGGTAATCGGCATCAAAACCACCAAATCTGTTGTCAAGGTTTTTGGTGTCAACGGTAAATATAGAACCATTAAACTTAATGGGGGAGTTTCCCCTTCCTGAACAGGCATTCATATACCGTTGCAAATTGTAATTCTTTGAAACATTGGCGACTTTTTCTTTTTCTTCCTCATTTTGCGTGCTTACAAAAACATGATTCCTGTTCCAAAACGATTGCCACCATTCAGTATGAGCTTTAAGTCTGTTTTCTCTTGTTTCTGATTTCACCTGCTCGGAAATATACCTAATAGCTTTTTGCCATTTTCCGATGTTTTTGGTTTGTGAGGTTAATGCAACTACCGATACAGAAAAATTATTTAATGCTTCTTCCGTTTGTAATTTTTTCGGGGTTGTTTTTTGTAGCTGGTCTGAATGGATCAACCCTCCAAATGTATTGTGCAATAAAGGATCCTGGCCTTTTTTTATGTATCCTTCCAAACCTTGTAATGTCAGGTTTGCCTCCCATATCGACCTTTCATTTCTATGCGCCCAGATTACGTTTTCCTTATCGTTATCAAAAATAGTGTCTTTCTCTACAATAATTGATTTTAAACCATAAGCAGAATGAATTTCTACGTTATCAGCTATTTCTCTTTGTTCAAGTCTCCATGGTTCTGTAGTTACCGAGGCTGTTATCTTTTTCTGACTTTTAACATCAAGTTCTACTACTGGTTGATTGGCATCTACCCAAACATCTATGGTAATCTTCTCCTCTTGCTCCCCGGCTTCTATGTGTATCAAACCATCTTTCAAAATCAATTCCTGTGAAAACGGCTTTCCTGACTGAAAAGGATTGGGTGATAAGGACAACCTTACTTTCCCTAGTTTTAACAATCGGGCATTTTCGCTCCAGGCGTCAGTTTTTGAAAGGTAGAACAGTAAATCCCCGTTTTCTTCTACCCAGAGATTAATTCCAATATCGCCGTTCCCGGCAGGCATGGACCCCAATGAATTTTGTGAAGGGAAATTCCAAATTACGTTGCAATCATCCAGCGTATTGATTGATGTTTTTTTGTGTATCCCCTGAGCGATATATTTTATTGATTGATTTGCCATTAACTGATAGCCTTCGGGTTTCCAGTGAAACCTGTCCAGTTTTGCCAGATTAAGCTTAACTGCCACCAATCCATACAAATCGTTCACCTGTATGTTGTACTTTTTCATTACACTGGCTGCCAAACTGTTTCGTCCAGTGATGGTTGGATTAATTTCCTTGTTCAATTCTGCTACCCCTTCTTCTGTTACAGGTGTAGTCGTTGCCCAAATCAGCTTTGCATCTTTCGCATGATCAATCAAGGTTTGAACATACTTTTCAAGCAATGGAACATATTCATCATCTTTGATGCGCCCCTCCGGCCAACCATGCAGTCCAATATTAAACTGGATGATTTCGTAATGGTTGGAAGAGACCACTTTTTGTAAATCCGTAAAAAGATGTTCGCTGTTTAAATGTTTTGGTGTTAACCAGCAATCAACATTGGCAGTCTTTTTCAGGCTGTCGGTTACAAGTTGACGAAAGCCATTCATTACGGAATCGCCAATGAGCAGGACATTTTTCAGACTGTCATTCTTTTCTTCTGCGGGATAAAACTTCCAGGGACCACCCTCAGCATGTAGTCCCATTTGTTCATCAGTCTGGGCAGTGGCAAAACCAATTTGCAGCGCAAACAACGTGAAAACGATCAGATAACGTATTGCATTCCTATTATTTCTCTTTTTCATCTACAATTTTCTTGAATAAAGCTACCCTGGCTGCAGCCTGCATCGGATTGTTTCCCTGTTTCGGCGTTCTGTAAGCGGCCACTTTAAAACTGATGTTTTTAAATTTTTTATTTTTAACAGGATTTCCTTTATCTCCTTTAATGGTAATAAATTTTTCAATTATGGGTATAAAAGCTGAAGCAGATTCTATTTGTTCTCCCTCCATGGGAATGTAATACAGATACCCATCATTTTTCAACAACCATTCTCCCGGGGCAATTTTAACAAGGACGGTATCAGGGGTGTTAAACTCCCTGATTAAATCCCTTGCTCCTGTTAATGATGCAAGTGGTTTTTCTTTTGTTCCCGGATTGGCATCCTGGCCATTTGGCGATAGGTAAATGATCTTTTCTCCAGCAACTGTTGCAGGCCAAATGCCTATAAAAAGTAATATTATCCCAAGAAATTTCATTTTATTCTTATTTATTCAAGTTTTTCTGAAAATCAAAAATCTGTTCCATTTGCACCCATGTTTCTCCAGTTTCTGCAAAGGCAGGCGGGGTTTGGAACGGGGCCATAAGGTCTCCCCACTCTTTTATTTTTTCTGGGCGGACACTTGCATAGCGTTTACTAAATTCTTCCCACGTTAAACTTTCGGGAAGCGACACAATCATTACAAGCCGTGTGTCTTTTAAATAGATGTTAACACTCCTTGCACCACTTTCCTCAAAGGTCTTTATTACCTCCGGCCACACACCTTCTTTGCTATGGTAATATTTGTACCTGGCAATACTGTCTGGATTATTTTTCAGGTTACAGGTATAGACAAAATCCACTGTATCTTCCGTTTTAGTGTCAACTTGCCTATCGGATTGGTCTGTATTACAACCGTACATTGCAACGGAAAGCAATAAAAATGTTAATCCTTTTATCATATCTAATGCATTAAAAAAAGGGTATAATCCAATCATTATTATCGTAATTAATATCCACAAATGCTATACAAGTTTGTTGTTTTTTCTTTTCCTATTGTTTCTCTGAATACAGGCAATTGGCTACCCTTTTGTTAATTAACCTATCCTATAACTAAACGGATATCTTATTGATAATCAGTCAGTAGAAATTTAATCCCTGTTATCAAAATAGCTAATAGGAGCATCGCTCATTGATGAACTGAGTTCGATTTATACACCTACCGGTAAAATGACGTTTATTTGGTCAAGCAGTACCCTCCTTGAAATAGACACAGAAAAAGCAGATCAGGTAAATCCCTCCGCCACGGCGGAGGGATTCGCTGGAAATGAGATTTGGGTCGATTCTTAGATGTTTTACGTTATCAGGCAATTACCCATTTGCTTCAGAAAGTATTAGCACCCGCAATTCGTACTGTTTTATAATCGAACTCAGGTTAATAAATGTTTTTTAATATTTTGATTTAAAGTCTTCAAATAATAAAATATGGATCAGTGCACCCCGGGAGACCTCTTTTTCAAAGGTTCCAAAAGCGCATTGATCCATAAGTGTTCAGTCCAATAGCATTAGAAATACCCTGGATTTTGGGTCAACTGTGCTTCTGTATTGGTTTCAATTTCTCTGAAAGGAATAGGCCATAAATTTTGATGGTCTAGAATATTATCTCCCGTCATGGTATTGTAAGTTTTTACCCTATCCACCAATAAATTCAGCCTCATAAGGGTGAGTAACCGCAATTCTTCCCAGCACAATTCCCTGGCCCGTTCGTCCAGAATGTATTCGATATCCACCTCTACAGCCGAAATAGGATTAGCTTTGGCCCGCTCCCTTATTATATTAATGTCAGAAGCTGCACTGGCTCCATCTCCTTTGCCTAAATGGGCTTCTGCCCTCAAAAGATAAGTTTCTGCCAAACGGAATATATAATTATCTGTCATCATCCCACCGGCTTGGTTATTCAAAAGCCCTGTTTCTGGATTCAGTAAAAATTCTTCTGGAAAATTATTGATCGGCGCAATTTTGGCATAAATGAGGTTCCACCACCTGTCGAAGGTATTGGGGAAATTTGCTATCGCACCGCTTTCAATAATATTCTGTCCAAAATACTCGGAATTTGGATTGGTGGCCTTGATGTCCCGGATAATATTGTAAGATGAATTTCGGATATCATTTTCAAAATCAGTTTCCCAAACCGTTTCTCTCATATAATTAGTTGGTGCAAACCATCCGATTCCCCGGCCACCATACTGATTCATCGGCCCTGAAAAGAGACTAATTCCGTTGGTATCGGTCAACTGCCAGTATAGGGGTATAAGGAACCTTGGCCAGGTAGGGCTACTTCCTCCTCCCTCCACCAGGTATTCAAATTGGCTAACCCAAATCCCTTCCCGGTTACCACTGGAGCGATTTTGGTTGTCTCTTCTGAACAAATCCCAATAAACATCACCAGGCTCATCCATTCTGGATCCAAACCTCTCCGTCATAAGGGAAAAATTTGGGTTATCGATCACCCTTGAGGCAGCAGCTATGGCTTCATCCCAGTTTTCTAAAATAATATGAACCTCACTAAGCAGGTGATCTGCTACTGCGTTGGGTAACCTGCCTTCCTCTGGTACTTCATTGATTCCAGGCAGATTATCCGAAGAAAAGGTCAAGTCTGCAATGCATTGCTGGAAGACCTCTTCCCGGCTGGCTCTGGTAAAATCTCGTTTTGGTTCCTGGGTTTCTTCCAAAATGATCGGAACTCCGCCATATACGATACCTAAAACACGATAGGCAAAGGCCCTGAAGAACATGGCTTCCGCTTTATAGGCATTTCGTTGCTGGATGGAACTAAAAATTACATTTTCATCATCTATCCTTCCAATAATTACATTGGCATTAAAAACAATTTCATACATGGAGCTCCATAAGTTTTGGACTTCTCCTGTAACCGAGTTCAACTTATCACTATACGCATTAAGATCATGGGAGATATCAATGGCATCGTAAGCTACGTCTGTAGGATAAAACATGGCTCTTGCCACAGAACTATTTACCTGATAAATGTTAGCTACATTTTCGTACAAACGGGCAATTGCCGAATTGAAATCAGCCGGATTTGAAAAAGAGTTCGTCGGTGAATAAAAATCCAAAGGCTTTTCCTCTAACCATTGCTCACTGCAGGATGAGGATAAAGTTAACAGAATGCTTAATATATAAATATATTTTATTTTCATGACGGTATAAATTAAAATTGAACATTTAATCCCAGTGTAAAGGCTTGCATAACTGGCAATCCAGCTACCAGTCCAATACCGGTTTCAGGGTCCCAACCTTCCCATCTGGTCAGGGTAACCAGATTTTTAGCACTCAGGTTGACTTTCAAATTACTGATATTCCATTTTTCCAGGAATGCAGGATCGAAATTATAGGCCAATGAGATGTCCTGAAGTCTTACAAAACTCCTTTGGTCATAGGGTCTGCCTACAAAACTTGACGGAAGATCCAATCTTCTGTATTTGGCATCGGGATTTTCAGGCATCCAATAATCAAAAGGCATGGCATTGGAATAAGAAAGTTGATCCCTTTTAAATAATGCCCCGGAAGCGTAAGGACTTCCATCCCCGTAATAAAAATCGCTACCTCCCTGAATGGAATTAATAAACACATACAAGGATAAATTTTTATAGCGCAAGGTATTGGCAAAACCCAACCTATAGGAGGGGTCCCTGTATCCCAATATTTTTCGGTCACCAGGGGATATGATACCATCTTCATCCACGTCATTCAAGCGATAGGTGCCCGGGAAAAATCCCTGTGGAACCTCATCCTCCAGCTGCCACATGCCCATCACCTCATAATCAAATATCACATTTTGAGGCTCTCCGATAAAAAGTCTGTTGGTGACTATATCATCTTCCATGCCATCATTGTTATTGTCTACTCCCAAAATGGACCGGATCTGGTTCCTGTTTCTGGAAAAATTTAGGGTGGATTGCCAACTAAAATCAGAGGTCTTCATTACTTCGCCTGTGAGGGAAAATTCAACTCCGTAATTGTATACTTTTCCTATATTGGTGGCAATATTGGAAAATCCTGTTACTTCAGGAATCTGGATGTTGTAGAGAATATCTTCGGTATTGTTTTTGTAATATTCAATGTTTCCGAACAGCCTCGAATTCAACATATCAAAATCGACCCCTAAATTTAGCCCTGTCGTGGTCTCCCAGGCCAAATTGGCGTTGGCCATAGTAGTAATCCATTGTCCGATAGTAGCAGACCCACCATCTCCAAACACCCTGCTTGGAGCAGCGTTCATTCTTGCCTGGGTTTCATACCTTCCTACACCTCTCCTGGCTGTCTGTCCATAAGATGCCCTCAATTTCAGGAATTCAATTAAATTGTTATTGAAAAATTCCTCTTCACTTAGAACCCAGCCTAAGGCAACAGATGGGAAGATTCCAAATTTATTGTTAATACCAAAACCCGAAAACCCGTCCCTACGGATAGTGGCAGTAAATAAGTACCTGTCTTTAAACCCGTACAGAATTCTTCCCATATTGTATAAACTCGTCTCTTCTTCCCCACCTGAGTTGATAGTATTCAGCGAGGGATCACCTGCCTGCATTCTATAAAAACCCAAGGCCGGATTGGAAAAGTTTTGCGCAGAAGCATTGGTATAACTGGTTTGTATTTTTTCTACGCCATACAAAAATGTCAGACTTACCCGATGGTCATCTGCAAAGCTTTTTTCATAGCTAAAGATATTATCTAAAATATAACTGTAGTAATAACTGGAATTTTTGAATCCCGAACCAGTAAAGTTGGCTCCCCAGGGATTAAATTGATTCTGGGTGTTGTTTCTGTAATTATGACCGTAGTTTACACGGTAATTAAAACCTGAAAGAAAAGGCAATTTCACATCCAGGTGGAAATTTCCAAACAGGTTTAATCTCTTGTCAACATCGTCGATTTGCGTTTGCAAAAAGGGATTTAGGCCAGCTTCCGGTTGTAGTTCATAATTCCCTTCACTATCGAATATTGGAGCAAATGGCTGCAAATGAAAAACGGTACCTACGCCAGGAGAAACTCCTGAGTAATCACTTGAGGTCAGGAAGGATTCCATTCCAAAGGTCAACCAATCTGTTATTTTGGTGTCAAAATTAGCGGTGATATTGATCCTGTTGTACAGGTCATTTTTTATAAAGCCTTTCTGATCCGTTATTCCTGCTGCAACATAGTAGCCTGAATTGGCTGTTCTTCCCCTTATACTTAAGTCATGTGTTTGGATGTTTCCATTTCCGGTAAATAAACCCCACCAATCATTGTCCCGGTCATTCTGGTAACCTTCCGAGATTTGTTGGGTTTTCAAATATGGCGTCACGGTAAAATCGGGATTGGGTTGCAGGTAATCTGGAGCCAACCTGCTCTGCTCCCAGAAAACATCCGGTAAAAAGACTTTGTTTTCAGCAGTATTCCTGGGCCGAATATTTTTTGTCGGTACCTGGATGGTGTACTGCCCTGAATAATTGATGACGGGTTTTCCCATATCCACCCCCTTTTTTGAAGTGAGCAAGATCACACCGTTCGCTGCTTGAGAACCATAGATCGCCGCTGCACTTCCGTCTTTCAGCACTTCTACCGATTGTATTTGTGAAGGATTAATATCAATAATATTGCCCCTGTAAATAATACCATCCAGCACTATCAAAGGTGCATTGTCCGATGCACTACTTGAAAGGGTATTTTGTCCCCTTACTTCAATCCTTGGATCCTGGCCGGATTGGGTAATTGCCCCAACGTTCAATCCTGGAATCCTACCCTGAAGAGATTGTAGCACACTGACATTGGGAAGTTCATTCTGTTGTTCAATATCAACACTCGCAATGGCTCCGGTAAGATCCCTTTTCCTCACTGCTCCATACCCCACTACCACTACCTCTTCCATAGAGGATTGACTTTCTGTTAATGTAATGTTCAGGATTGTCTGATTACCAATCGTGATGCTTTGGGATTCATAACCGATAAAAGAAATCAGCAAAACATTACCTTCATTGGCTTCAATGGTGAATTTACCCTCAATGTCAGTGGCTGTCCCTGTATTTGTCCCTTCTACCAGTATCGTTGCACCGGGAATAGGTTGCCCATTTTGGTCAATTATAGTCCCCGATATGGTAATAAAATTTGCCTCATGAATGTTTGCTTCTTCTTTGAAAAGAAGGTGGTTTGCGTTTAAAATTAAAAGTTCATTTTCACCTTTTGTGCGCTCATTATGGCTGGTGGCCATCGCTTCGGTTAGCAAGTTCATCAGAAGGAGTTGGAAAACAATGCCAAACAACAAATTATAAGCCAATTTGCCTTTAATCCTTAGTAATAGATTTTTCATATTTTTGGGTTTTATTGAAATTTTAGCTCAATTAAAGATCCATGCATTTGAGTTAATGATGATTGGAGCAGGCCATTTTTAGCAATAGTTTTTTATGGCGCATTTATGAAAATCATTAGCTTAAAATTTAATAGGCGTAACAAAATTTTTAAAATAATAAAGTATTGACTTGGTATTATGGATAAACTATTCAAATCAAACCCTTTCGCTAGTAATAATAGGCTATTTTCTTATATTTTTAAAAATTAGAGATAGTTTTTTAGCAATAAAATCAACAAAAAGTTTTATTTATTAGCTATAGTAAATATAAAAGCCTTGGCGATTCTCAATTCTTGTCGTTTGAACCAGGATTATGCAATAGGGTTCGTAGTGCCTGTCCCGACTTCAATCTGGAAATGGTGCAATCACGAGAAAAACATAGGAGTTGGAGGGTAAGTGTCAGGACAAGATTTAACCTCCAAGTTCCGTCTAACTCATTTAATATATGAAGGTTTACTTTCGTAAAAATTTATTTTTAAATCAAATTTTTTAAGTCGCCTTTATCCTGATTTACTAGAGTATAAGAGCCATTTTCCCCGTTATTTCTCCCCGTTCATTTTTGGTCCCGATTTGCTTCGCTCGGGACAGGCTGTGATCCAAAAACGAACCAATAAGATCAAGGCTCTATGAAAATCTTAACGCAAAATGAATCAGGGCACTAACGATAAATGAGGAAGCCGGTAAGCGATTTGGAATCAAAAAGGACAGAAAATCATTATATTTGATTATGGCAAACACAATAATTCTATCAATCGGGTTATTCATTTCTCTTTTTTTTAACTGGAAACAATATCGAAGGGCAAATAGGAAGGAAAAAATTGATATAGAAGAAAAAAGGAGAGAAAGAGAAAAAAAAATAAGATTTTTGATTGGTCCATTCAACAAAAAAATGAAGAAAGTTAATGAAAACAAAATATTAGAGTACTATTTAACAGAAATATCAATTACTAATACAGGTTATGCAACCGTTTATCCAGATAAATTAGTAATTAGACTCTGTGATAAAAACACGCTTAAACCTATCAAATTGGATGATTGTTATAATGGTAATTTTCCTGTTAAAAAATTTGAAAAAGGAAATAACCAATTGGTTAAATACTTTATCAGGACATCAAACTTTAATCCATCAAATTTTTCCAAATTTCAAGCAAAAGTAATTCTGACTGATCTTGACAATGAAGAGGTCGGGTCTGAAGAATTTCAAACAATATCATACACAGGGCGCAAATGGTGATTTTTCGACATATCATGCCCTTACAATAGCAACCCAAGCTTCCGATTTCCTGGCTCCTCCTACGAGCCGTTTCTAGGACCTAAGCATCATCTGGTATTTGAAGCTCTCTGATGGGGTTGTGCTTTCTATGGGAAGGCGATGAATGAACAGTTGCTCACTTTATTTGTCCTTAAAGGTCATAGTGCAAAAGAGATCAATAAAGATTCTATTGTTTTTTGATTAGTGAAGACCCATTGAATTATGAAGCTCACCATACACCCCCTCCTTTTACAGCATATCTTGAAAAGGAATTTTTTTTTAAACTGACTGGAAAGAGTTTCCAGTAAATGCCTATTAGAAATATAATTGCGCTCTTAGTTTCTAACGGTTAGATTCAATTATCTCATTAAGAATTTGGATTTAAAACTCAATCACTCCCAGGGGGTCATTTAAAGCTTTTTGCTGTTTGACCATCAAGGCCATCATCTCCTCCTTGACATTTTGATAAGTCGGAGCATCTGAAAGGTCTCTCATCTCTTCCGGGTCTTTTTCCAAGTCAAATAGCAAGATTTTATTCAATTTTGGATAAAAAATCAATTTGTGTTGATCTGTCCTCACCATTCTCTGGAGGTTAAGGTAACAACTGTAAATCGTCGGATAGGCACTTTTTGCATTATCGTTGATATAGGGCATAAGGCTATTAAATACAGTTCTTTTCGGTTTTTCCACCTCAGCCAGGTCCATCATGGTGGCACTTACATCCTGCAGGTATACCTGTTGACTATATTTCTTGTTTCTCGGAATCCCCGGGCCAACGATGGTCAAAGGAGCTCTCAAACTGTGATCAAACATATTCTGTTTTCCCATCAATCCGTGATGACCAACCGCCAGACCGTGGTCAGCAGTAAATATAATATAGGTATTGTCCATCTTCCCACTTTCCTCCAGGGCATCGAGGATTTTTCCTATTTGTGCATCCATATGGCTGATGATGGCATAATATTCCTGTATGTTTTTCCTGACGGCATAAGCAGTCCTGGGAAATGGCGCAAGAGCTTCATCCCTCAAGTTTTCACTCAAGCCAATACTGTCTTTGTAAGGATACATGTCCATATAGCTGGGTGGTAAAGCAATGCTTTCCACGGGATACATGTCCACAAATTCTTTTGGGGCCTGCCTTGGGTCATGGGGCGCATTGAAAGCCAGGTACATCATAAAAGGGGAGTCGCTTTTTGCTGCTTTATTCAAAAAACCTAAGGCATCATCAGCCAGCACTTCTGACCAATGCTTGCCCCCTTTCCAGAATCCATCAAAACTTTTGTCCCAGGGTTGCCAGGTGGTATCTGCCCTGCTTTTTGGGCGGTCATAGCCTTCAGGTGTCTGATTGGGCATACCCGGTCTTACATGCACCACGTTCTGAAAGATGGATTCTGCATCGGCTTTTACATGCCATTTGCCGGTCATATAGGTTTCATAACCTGATTTTTCGAGCAATTGGGGCCAAAACTGACCCTCATCAGCCATTTGTTGAAATTGTTTTTCCTGGTCATGGGCATCCCATACCGAAAGGCCACTGATCATCATGGCACGGCTTGCAACACATACAGCCCCATTCCAGGCACCCATATTATAGGCATGGGTAAAGGTGGATCCGTTATTTACCAACCTGTCTAAGTTGGGGGTTTCCACTTGTGTACTGCCCAGGGCATGGATCATATCATACCGTTGGTCGTCTGAAAATATAAATAGAAAATTGGGTTTTTCTTCGGTAGCCCTTTGGGCCTGAACGTATCCGGATAGTAAAAGGGTAATCCCAAGAAATAGTATATTGATTTTCATAATTAGGTTATTGATAAAGCTCTAAATTTACTTTTGGTAATCCATTCCTCTGTTGCTTTTTTCGCAAGAGATCAACCATTCCTTCAACTCACTGGACAGGCGGGACGTTATCCGTGGATTCACCGAGGCGATATCAGTATTTTCTCCGGGGTCATTAAGTAAGTCAAATAGGGCAAAATGTTCGCCATTGTCCGCCGAATATAACTTAAATTGATTATCCATGATGGCCTTTTGCTGCTGGAATTGAAAGGCAATAGGGCTTTCCCTCTTTTCAATATTTCTCTGAATTAATGGAAAAATATTGATCCCATCCAGGGGCTGTACCCCTTTTTCACTATTAATACCTAATATACCAAGAAGTGTTGGGAAAATGTCGCTTGTGGAAACAGGTAAATTGGTTTTTTGTCCTGCCCTGATTTTTTCCGGCCATTCGATCAGCGCCGGCACGCGGATACCTCCCTCATGCAGGCTTCTTTTCCTTCCCCTGAATGGTCCTGCTGATCCCTGTGTCCGGTTAATTTGTTCAGAACCTTCCGGGCCATTGTCGCTGCAAAATAATATGATCGTATTATCAGCTACTCCCTTCTCTCTGAGGAACCCCCGTAACCTACCAATTTGTTCGTCCATAGCCGTGATACTGCCGTAATAATGCCGCTTGTCTTCTGAAAAATCCGCATACATGTTTCGATAAGTTTGCCCTGCCACTACCGGAAGGTGGGGGGTATGGAACCATATTACGGATAAAAAGGGCTGATCGGCCGCTACAGCCTGATCGATAAATGGAATTACCCTATCCATAATGATCCTGGAATCATCCCCCGAGAGATTATCTGTAACCTTTTCATCTTCACCCGTCCAATAATAGGTGCCAAAATGTTCTCCGGGTACCCTGTTCCCAATATCCTGGGCACTGGGATCAGGTGTCACCATGGGATCAAAGGTAGGCACTTTGGATTCTGTGGAAAAACTAACATCAAAACCATTTTCCCATGGAGGCGAATAATGTTCTGCTCCTTCAGGTCCGCCCCGATTGGCATCTTTTTCCGTTACGGTTAAGGTGCCCAAATGCCACTTGCCAAAGTGGCCGGTAGTGTATCCCTGTTTTTTAACCACTTCGGCGATGGTGCTTTCCTCCGGTTTCATATGTCCGGTATTTGCGTGCGTAATGCCGTACCTTTCGGGATGCCTACCGGTAAGGAAACTTCCCCGAGTAGGAGAGCAAACAGCAGAGGCAGCATAAAACCGGCTCATTACCAGTCCATATTGGGCCATTTTATCCAGTTCCGGCGTCTGCAGGTACAGGTTGCCATTAAACCCCACATCCCCCCAACCCAGGTCATCAGCCATGATCAGGATGATGTTGGGTTGGTCTGGACTTATATTCTGAGCATAAGCATACGCCATACTGGAAAAAAATACCACAACTGCAAAAATCCGTCTAATGAAATTTCTCATAGTATCAAAGTTATTTAAGAAATAGGAGCAAGTAAGAATACCAACTCCCATTTCAATAAAAATATTACCAACCAGGGTTTTGCTCCAAATTGGGATTCAATTGGGTTTGCATATCCGGAATGGGAAAAAGCAGCATAAAATCTTCTACATTTTTTCCTTGAGCTCTCATTTTATTTAGAAACAAATTTCTTCGTTTTAAATCCCAGGCCCTCTGATTTTCAAAAGCCAACTCGAATCTTCTTTCCTCCAATACGGCAGTTCTGAACTGATCCTGGGTGGTTGCTGTAAGGTCTGGTAAATCGGATTCAACACCATTTCTGGCTCTTTCCCTAACCCTATTTATCCATTCGTATTTCTTTGGATCAGTCGGGTCTGTCTCATTTAAAGCTTCGGCAGCGATTAATAAAATATCTGCGTACCTCATCACAGTGTAATTTACACCACTTTGCAATTCACCCTCCCTGTCATTAAATTTACTGATATAATAGGGGAATCCTCCACCATATACTTCCAGCATGGTAATGACTCCAGAGACACCATCTATGTGGTCATAATGGTCAGCTATAGTCACAGACCTTCGGTACGATTCCGGGTTTTCAGCTACGAATTCTGCAGATGGTGCATAGGAGCCTGGAATGGTCGTTCCAGCCCAAAATGACCTACCATAAGGTCCTGAAGGAGCTCTGGGTCCATACCTTCCAGGTAAAGGGTTATTGATCTCTCCGCTCAGGTATTGGATTTGATAGATATGTTCAATACTATTATTGTTCTCAGCTTTAAATAAATCCGCATAATCATCTAATAACCTATACCTACCGGAATTGATTACCGCTTCAGCATGGGAAAGTGCATTTTGAAAATCCCCTCTGTACAAATATATCCTTGCCAACAAGGCATTTGCAATGTCCGAATTAATCCGACCTGAAGGACTGGAAGGCTCCAATTCATCTGCTGCTATTTGAAGATCTTGGATTATAAAGTCATAGACAGCATCCTCCGTAGACCTTGGTTCGTAAATATTGTCAAAACCTACGGTCGGTGAATCATATAATGGAACCCCTCCCATTGCCCGGGCCAAGTGAAAATAATAAATAGCTCGCAGAGCCCTTGCTTCTGCTATTAAATCCGCTTTTCTGCCCCCTTCAAAATCAATTCCCTCTGTGTAGCGTATTACTTCATTGGTCCGGTTGATGGCCGTATAACATTGTGACCAAAGCCCACTGGTGACTTCACTATTGAAAGTAAATTCATCCCATTCAAATGCATCAGGAACAATTGGCGATATTGTCATATCGTCGGCAATCATTTCTCCATAATTGGGCGCTTGTGATACCAATCCATAAAGATTACTATAGGCACCATATAGTCCGACAAGCACATCTTCTTCGGACTGATAAAAATTGGCCAAACTAATATTACTAGGTGGATCTTCTACCAGAAGATCATCGCAAGCTTTCAAAGGAAATATTATCAGAATAATAATATAAATTCTAAGTTTCAGTGTATTTTTCATGATTTGATCCATCTTCAATTAAAATCCTAATTTTACGCCAATCCTTACACTTTTTGACATAGGGTAAGCACCATTATCAACACCCATTTGCACGTTACTTGAAGCATATAGGTCCACTTCAGGATCAAAACCTGTATAATCAGTGAAAGTGAACAGATTGTCACCAGCTAAAAAGACCTGTGCATTCCTGATGCGGTTCATTCCAATCAGACTGGACGGCAAATTATACGATAAATTAATGGTTTTAACCCTCAGGAAGGAACCATCCAACACATCCCTGTCACTAAAATTTTTCCATTCACCGGCATTGGTTATCGGAGCCTCAATGGTATTACTTGTACCTGGTCCGGTCCACCTCTCCTCGTAATAAACCTTGTAAACATTGTGTTTTTGGGGTTGAGCCAATAACCCTATCCTGTTCATATCGGCAATTTCGTTACCATAAACACCATGGATAAAAACAGAAAGGGTTAGGTTTTTGTAAGAGAAATCGTTTGAAAAACCATAGATAAAGTCCGGATTGGGATCTCCGATAACCTCTCTATCTTCATCATTCTGTCGAAAACCATCCCCATTTAAATCGGCATATTTAGGTAATCCTGGTCGATTTATGCCTCCTACAGTGTTTCCTACAGCAATGATTTCTTCTTCTGTCTGCCAAATCCCGGCAAACCTGTACCCATAGAATAAACCTAATGGTTGGCCTGGTTCGGCAATGGTACGGCCATGAGCTGATTCTCCCCGTCCTATTCCAAAAAGCAACCGATCTGTGCCTTCTGCTAAAGAAAGCAACTTGTTTCTATTGAATGACATGTTAAAAGAGGAATTCCAATTCAGTTCTCCAAAAGTATTCTTTATACCAATTTGAAATTCAAAACCCTTATTTTCCACCGACCCAATATTCTGCACTGATGTTCCGTAACCTGATTGATTGGGTATGGTAACATTCAGCAAAAGGTCCTCCGTTCTCTTAATATAGTAGTCAGCCGAAAAGTTAAGTCTTCCTTCTGCAAAAGTGGCATCCAAGCCTACATTGAATTGCGCTGTCTTTTCCCATTTTAGATCCGGGTTAGGTATCCTGTTTGGAAACAACCCAATCACCGGTGCTCCATTTATGATCGGCCTGGTTGTATTGTAAAGGGCCAGGGAAGAATAAGGACTGATATTTTCATTCCCAGTCAACCCGTAGGAAGACCTTATTTTTAGATCATCTATCGCGTTCAATTGTTTGATGATTTCTTCATCGCCAAGCCTCCAGGCAAATGCTGCTGAAGGAAATACACCCCATTTATTTTCAGCACCAAATTTAGATGATCCATCTCTCCTTACGGTTCCAGTAAAAATGTATTTGTTATTAAAAATATAATTTAACCTTCCAATGTAAGACAACAATGCCGTATTAACCGCATTACTTTCGGAAGGTCTGGGATTGGATCCTATACCTAAATTATTGTATTTAAGTGAATTGGTGAAAAATTCGTCCGTTCTGCTTAAGACACTTTCGGTTTCTCTGGTTTGAATTGTATATCCCAAAAACGCAGATAACCTATGCATTGAACCAAATTCCTGATTGTAAGACAGGGTGTATTCCTGAAGCCAATTGTTACTTTGAATGGTTCCTATCGATGCGACTCCCAAATTAGGAAGAGCCTGTGTTTCGGCGGTATTAGGTATGTAAACATCACGCTTGGAATTAATCACATCTGTCCCAAAATTAGTCTTGAAATCAAGCCCCTCAATAATATTGAATACCACAAATGCATTACTTAACACTCTTGTGGTTTCGGTAATATCCGTTCTTGTTTTTGCGATGGAAACTGGATTTTCGAGAATTTTCACCGTTTCATCATGGTTATGCATATAATTACCCTGTGCATCAAATACAGAAATTACCGGAGTGGTTGTTAATGCATTCCATAAGGGAGAATCGTGTTGAAATCCGCTTCCATCTGAAGGGACCGCATCATTAATTGACATATTGGCATTCAAATTAATCCCTATGTTTATCCTGTTATTAACTTTTTGGTCCAAATTAAATTTCAAACCTCCCCTTCTAAAATTGGATTCAATGATAATTCCGTCCTGATCTAAATAGTTTCCTGAAACCATATACTTGGTATTCTCTGTTCCGCCAGAGAGAGAAAGGTTGTATGTATTGGTAAGTGCTGTTCTAAAAATCTGATCCTGCCAATCAGTGCCTTCTCCCAGATCCTCAGGAATAGGCTTGTTTATTCCATTATATATTAATGGTTGATTATTGTTAACAGCCCATTCATTAGTAAGAATGGCGAGTTCTTCAGCATTGGCCAAATCAAGTTTTTTTCTAACATTTGCAATGTTCAATGAATAATCAAAATCAACTTTAACACTACCAAGTTTACCCCTTTTGGTGGTAATCAAAACTACACCATTAGCTCCACGAGCGCCATATATTGCAGTGGCAGAAGCATCCTTTAAAATTTCAATGGATTCTATTTCATTAGGGCTAATAGAAGAAAGAGGATCTGTAGCTAGGGCATTGTTTCCAGCGCCACCCGGTGTGGTATTGATATTGTCTATGGGAAAGCCATCAATTACATACAAGGGATCACTAGAGGCATTTATTGAGTTTGTCCCTCTTATTCTTATTTTCATACCCCCTCCAGGTGCATTGGAAGCAGCCCTTATATCTACTCCTGCAGCCCTACCTTGTAGAGATTGAATCAAAGTATTGGCTGGTGTTTTTTGCATGTCTTCACCCTTTACCGAAGAAACAGAACCACTTAAATCAGATTTCCTCACTGCTCCATAGCCCACTACCACTATCTCTTCCAGAGAGGATTGACTTTCTGTTAATGTAATGTTCAGGATTGTCTGATTACCAATCGTGATGCTTTGGGATTCATAACCGATAAAAGAAATCAGCAAAACATT
>Ga0209390_10004525_pt1 | contig 20762 bp, 19 predicted proteins | sample BON01_FD_187212 | JGI IMG/M metagenome (GOLD analysis project Ga0209390, IMG submission 187212) | Freshwater microbial communities from Lake Bonney liftoff mats and glacier meltwater in Antarctica - BON-01 (SPAdes) (version 2) | ecosystem: Environmental > Aquatic > Freshwater > Ice > Glacier... | reverse complement strand
TGCGAGGCCACCGGGCCGCAGCTTCGCAAACTGATCATACTCTGCCGGGAAGTGCCCGACTGGCGGAAGAAAAAAGGCAAGGACTACCCCCTGCCCTGCCTGCTGGCCATCATGGTCATGGCCACCCTGGCAGGCATCGTGCGCGGCCAGCGCGACCTGGCCGCCTTCGCCGCCAAGCTCACCCAGTTCCAACTGCGCACCCTCGGCAGCTACCGCAAACGCAGCCGCCGTTGGGATTACCCGAAGGAAACGACCTTCCAGCGCCTGCTCGCCAATCTCGACGCCCGGGCCTTCGAGCGAATCCTCATCGCTTGGGAAATCCAGTGCGCCGGAGGTGCGGGCAGCGCCGCAGACGACCAGGTGGCCATCGACGGCAAGGCCCAGCGTGGCAGCACCCCGCACGTCAGCGACGAGCAAAAAGCCCAGCTCGTCAGTGCCCAGAGCCAACCCTCGGGACATGTCCTCGGCACCGTCGCGGTGGAAAAAAAGAGCAACGAGATCCCCGCCGCGCGGAAACTCCTAGACAGGCTCGGCCCCTTGGACGGCAAGCTCGTCATGCTCGACGCACTCCACTCCTGCCAACAGACCTTGCGCCAGATCCACCAGGAAAACGGCGCGGACTACCTCATGCCAGTCAAAGGCAACCACCCTGAACTGGAAGCCCGGGTCGCCGCCTGTCTGCCGCCAGACCGCCAATTGGCGGTCATTTCCCCCCTCGGGCGCGGTGTTGCCGGTGCCTCCGGTGGTGTGCGTTACCGCCGCAAGCGAGGATGAGAACAACCGCTCGCGGCGCGAGTGGCGCAGCCTGCGCTGGGTTGCGGCGGATGCCGAGACACTCTGCTGCGTGGGAGCGCGCTCCGTGGTGGAGGTCACCCGCGAGGTGGAGATACTCAAGGGCAAGGACAAGGGCAAACGCACCAAGGAAACCGTCTTGTATGTCTGCACGATCGAACCGGATCCCGGGCGCGGGGAGGAATTGTTAGAGCGTATCCGCAGGTATTGGGGGATAGAGGGCGGGCTGCACCAGCGGCTGGATGTCAGCTGCGGCGAGGACTCCAGCCGGGTGCGCAACCGCAACGCCCTCCTTGTGCTGGGCATCGTACGCCGCGCCGCGCTGGGCATCTACCTGCAATGGCGCAAACGCTTCAAAAACAAACGCCAATCGACCGTCAAAGACTTCCATGATGCCATGAACAAATTCAACAACCGACTGGCCTTCGCCACCATTACCGCCCACTGACCTTCATCCCGTGCAAAAATCCGCCGTGCTTGCAGGGAGATCAAGGTAGGGGAGAAGTATCAGGAATTCGGATTTTTTAACCGCGAATAAACGCGAATAGACGCGAATTTTGAGGGCTTGGCTTCAATGATGCAGTTTTGTTAGAATTTCGATCTAAAATTTTTTAAAAAATTCTTTATATCTCTAAAAAATTCGCGTTTATTCGCGGTTTCTTCTCCCTAACTTGATCGCCCTGACCGGGCCGGGATCACTCGGGACGCGCGGGGTAACTGAAATGACCGATGATCTGGTGATCGAATAGGGCGCTCTCCCATTTGACGCCGCCACCCGCCGGATGGTGCACTACCCAAGGGGTTGGCCCCTCGCCCTCTGGCCCAGGCACCACGATACCGATGTGGATGTCGGCGTTGGAAAGCGCCCAAACAACGATATCACCCGTCCGGAAATCAGATGGATTGCGGGTGTTTTTTAAAATCTCTCCCTTGCGGCTGAAAAAGCGCTGCAAGTTCGGGACGCGGCGATGATCGATGTTCTTATCTGGAGTGCTCGACGACCAAAGCTGCGGATATAGCCTGTAATGAGAACTCATGTCCTCGTTGATCAGCTCTTGAAGATCGCTTCCAATTTCACGGTAACACCGCACCACAAGATCTGCGGCAACACCTTTCGTGCGTGGCACGTCGCCATTCGGAAAGCCGATCTCATAATATGCGGGATCGTAGCTGATGTTGCGGTTGGAATATTTCAAAGCCTCTGCCGCAAGCCTGTCTCCGGGAAGCAGGGAGCCTTCGAGCTCGCTAACGATACGCTCGCTCTGTGCATCGGTTGGCCCCTTTTCGGCGGCCATGAGGGTGCCGACCCATGGCTTGGCAAAAAACACTCCTGCGGCAAGTGCAATGACTACAATAACCCACCCGCCGAAGAAATTCGGCTTTTTCGGCTTCTGCGGCCGGGGACCGATATACTCGATTGCGTTGTAATAACCTGAACGTGAACGTGCCATTTCGTGGGAAAATCGTATTGGTTTAAGCAAATCCGATGCCACAGCACCATGAAAAACTCTAATTTTAAGGATATTTCTGTTACGTGGCGATGATGGCTCGCATTTCATCGAAATCTGGATTTCAAAGTTCCTATGCAAATTTTCTCATCGGACACAGCCCTGACTTGGGGCGAACTTGATCTGCCGCTCTTCGGAATCTCTAATGACTGGCATGGGACCCCCCTCAATCCGCCTCTCGCATTCTCCCTCGCGCGGGATGAATTCAATCTCTGGTTTATTGCAACCCGACAAACCACCGCCACCATCCACCCGGTCGCTATCCCCGGAAAATTCACCCCGGAACTCTGGAAATACGATGTGGCCGAACTATTCCTCGCTGATGCTGAAACAGGCGAATACCTTGAGTTCAATCTAGCTCCCAACGGTGCTTGGTGGGCGTATAAATTCTCCGCTCCCAGAGTCCCATCGCCACACCAGCCGGACTTTCACTCGTCCGTGACCACGTATGCCGATGACAGAGATCCCGCGACTTGGCTTGCCGCGCTGGTCATCCCGGTCGCGTTTCTCGAAAGGGAAATAGGCCTCGGCACTGGCACAACTGGCAACGCGGCCTTCATCCAAAATAGCCCGAAACAGGTCTTCCTCACAGCCGAAAATCTACCCGGCAGCAAGCCCGACTTCCACCAGCCCGCTAATTTCACCGTATTGAAACCCGCGAAAATACCTATCTGTTAGAATTCTTCCTACTTGGAGGATTCAAATTTTCCGCTAGCATGGTCTTGAAGATGGAGAGATTCGAGATCAAAGACATCGTCAGCCAGGACAATCATGGCATCGTGTTCCGTGCCATTGACCAAGAGTCAGGCAACACCGTTGCGATACTGCGCTTTTTTCCCTTCGGTCAGAATCACGGGGGATTGAACAAAGAAGAAACCACCGCCCACACGACTGCCTCGAAGCGCCTGACTGAGATCGACCACTACGCCCTCCGCTCGGTAATTGCCGGTGGAGTTGATCCGATAGATCATATTCCGTTTCTCGTCAGTCAATGGGTCGAGGGTGCTTCACTCAGATCGGTTCTTGACGGAGAGCCTCTCGATCCACGCCTTGTGATCGATATCATGCGACTCGCTCTCGAGGTTTCTACAGTAGCTTCACACGTCCTCAACGAGGAGGCCGTGTGGGTGGAAACCGACATTGATTCAATCATCGTCGGGACCAATGACAGCGGACGCGGTTTCACATTCTTGATTTCACCGTTCAAATGGCTCGGCACGAATCCGAGATCAAAGAAACTTTCGTCGCTCGTGGACCTCGCCGAAGACCTCTCAGGTTGGAGGAAGAAACTCTACAGCGACCACTCAGGATCCGGACTTGGAGGCTGGCTCAAGTGGCTGAAAAAAAATCCTGATGTCGGCCTTCACGAGGCGCTAGAATTTCTTGCTAGCTCGACCGGAAACGACCCACCACAGCCCGAGGAAAAGATCGTTCAACAAGCGGTCGTTCCGTCGGTGCAAAAACACCCGAGTCGTAATTCCTCGAAGTCTACGCTGCTCGTTTCTGCCCTTGCCGTATTTATGGTCCTTTGCGGCGTGTTATTCGTCCTTCAAAGAAACGCTAATTCACCCCGCGTCGTCGCAGAAAACAATGATCCGAAAATCTCGGATCTTATCGCCGATATTCCCAGAAGCCAGCGAACTCGAGCTCCCGTATCGGAGAAACTTCAGGCTGATAAAGTACTCAAAATTACCCAGAAACCGAACGGGACCACAACAGGCGACCCAACAGCAAAGCCTCAAAAAGAGCCAAAAGAACCCGTCTACAAGGAGCTTTTCTCGCCTAACGAAACCGAACGGTTCAGCACCCTGAAGCATGGAAATCGCGTAAAAGTTCAAGGAACGCTTGCCAATGTCGCTTTCTCCAAGTCCGGGAAGAGCATGTATTTCTATTTTTCGGATCCTTACAAGCAGGGACAAATCCGCGGATTCATACGTCAAAAGGATTACCGCGGAGCCTACACGCTGAAAGCTTTCAATGGCATGATTGGAAAAGAAGTGACCATTCTCGGAAATGCCGTCACCGAATTCTCAGAGATCCCCACAGCAGTAAAAGCGTGGGAACGAGCTCATTTCACTGTGAAGAAATAGCGATTGATTACCACTCTGGAGATTGTTGCCTTACCGCCTCATAAAGCACGATTGCAACTGCAGTAGACAGATTCAAACTCCGCGTTCCACCTGGTGCCATCGGAATCCGTAGCGACGCATCTCCCGCATCTTTCACCATCTCCTCCGGTAAACCCTTGGTTTCTTTGCCAAAAACCAAACAATCCCCAGCTGAAAATTTCGCCTGCCATGGCGATTGTTTCGCTTTAGTCGAAAGCATCCACATCTTCTTTCCCGGCATCGCCGCTTCAAACTCCTGAAACGAATCCCAGACGTGGAGATCCACATCCTTCCAGTAATCCAGGCCGGTCCGTTTCACGTATTTGTCTTCGAGCGAAAACCCGAGGGGCTTCACCAGATGCAACGCGGAGCCGGTCGCAAGTGCGAGTCGCCCGGCCGCGCCGGCGTTGTGAGGAATTTCCGGCTCGACGAGCACGATATTGAACATGGGTGGCAGCCTATCCACCGCCGCCAACTCTGTCCACGTTCAGATGTGGATTTCCTCAACGCTTGAGGACAAGCTACGGGCTTTTCCAATCCGACTTCTGGCGGTTGCTGAAACCTCCTGATTCGTCCGGCCCGTAGGGAGCTCGCTCATTCTTGGTATCCGGCGCAAATGGCGAAGCCGGGAGTCCCGCCGCGTTGTAGAGATACACTCCGTCCGGATAATTCGTGTAGGCATAGCGGACTGCGATTGGTTCCTTGGCATCCTTGCTGGAAACGATCAGATCGGAACTATCGATCCGAGCTTCCGCCCAATGCCACGTGCCATCCTTCGCTTGGATCGAAAGCCACCGCAGCTCTGCATCCGCCACGGGGACAGCAGAAACGTAGTCTTTCTTTTCCCCGATATCGACCGCCACTGCCATACCGGTATGGTTCATCGTCAACACGTGACGCTGCGCTTCGCGTATCCTTGCGCGACCGTCACCCATCGCCGGATCGTCCATGGGTGATTCGCTGATCCCCGCCAGTTGGACAATATAAAATGGAAAGTCGCCGAGATCCCATAAGGCCCTCCAGTCGTTGATCATGGATTGCATTTTGAGAAAATATTCGTGTCCTTCGTTCGAGTTCGCCTCGCCCTGATACCAAAGCGCACCCCTCATCCCGTATCCGACCAGCAGAGCTACCCGTTCCCGATACAGTTTCCCGTATTCTCTCTTCTTGCCCGCGGGGCCAGCAGGCAGGTTCCCCGGTTCGATCCGCATCCAGGACTCGATGCTAGAACCACCGACACACGAGTTCAGCAGGCCAATCGGCAAATTGAGCTCCTGTTGCACCTGCCTCGCAAAACAAAATCCGACACGTGTAAACTCCCCTACCGAGCCCGGCGTCGCCGTCCGCCACCCATCGGGTAGGGAAACTTGGCGGATTGTGGGAAGGTCCGACTTCAGAAGGTTGTCGTTCGGATCCTGATTTAATTGATTGTGCCTGACCTTGGCCGTCATGTTCGATTGCCCGGAACAAAGCCACACATCACCGATCAAAAAAACAAAAACCTCCCGTGAGGGGAGATTCCCATTGGTCGGGCTAGCGGGATTCGAACCCACGGCCTCTACACCCCCAGTGTAGCGCGCTACCAGACTGCGCCATAGCCCGTTGCACGAACGGATGAGAAAGGAAACAGCCGATTCGCCAGTTGGCAAGCACGTAAAACCATGGGAAGAATTTCCCCGTGAAAACCATCAAGACAGCGATCGTAGGAGCCAGCGGATATACAGGGATGGAACTTCTCCGCATCCTTCTGGCACATCCCGCCGTCGAGCTCACCGCCTTCACCTCGCGGGCCGAAGCCGGGAAACGCCTCGACGAGGTCTTCCCACGATTCGCCAAAGCCGCTTCCGCCGGCCTCACTTTCTGCCAACCCGATCCCGATCACATCGCCTCCACCGGTGCGGAAGTCGCGTTCCTCGCTCTACCCCACGGAGTCGCTGCGGAAATCGCCCGCGCACTTCTCGAACGCGGCCTAAAAGTCATCGACCTCAGCGCGGACTTCCGCCTCAGGTCCGCGGAGACCTACGAGGAGTTCTACGGCGGACCCCATCCCGCTCCTGATCTCCTCGCCGAGGCGATCTACGGCTTGCCCGAGATCCGCACAGAAGCGATTAAAAACGCCCGCCTTATCGCTTCGCCGGGTTGTTACCCGACGAGTATCATCCTTCCCCTGCTTCCGTTGCTCGGTGAAAAACTCGTCGATCCCGCCACCATCGTCGCAAACTCCATGAGCGGAGTCAGCGGTGCCGGACGCAAAGCCGATCTCTCACTCCTCTTCTGTGAGTGCAACGAATCGGCACGCGCATACGGCGTACCTAAGCACAGGCACCTTTCTGAAATCGAACAGGAGCTATCCATCGCTGCTGGGGAAAAGGTGACCATCTCTTTCATCCCCCACCTCATCCCGGTCAACTCCGGCATCGTCACCACCACCACCGCGAAGCTAATCCCGGGAACCACCGCCGGACAGATCGCGGACGCCTTGGAAAAGGCCTATGCCGGCGAACCCTTCGTCCGCCTGCTCGGCCGTGGCAAACCCGCCGATACCAAGATGGTCACCCGCACCAATTTCATTGACATCGGTTTTGAAATCGATCCCCGCACCGACAGAGTCATCCTCATGAGCGCCGAGGATAACCTCGGAAAAGGAGCCGGCGGACAGGCCGTGCAATCCTTCAATATCATGCACGATCTTGACCCACGCACCGGCCTCGGGTCGTGGTGAAGAGAAAAACCACGCATTGCTCAAAAATGAGCTTGCCCAGTATCCCACTCCTACCTAATTTCCCGCCCTCCAAGGGCAGATGTCAGAGTGGTCGAATGAGCACGCTTGGAAAGCGTGTGTGGCAGCAATGTCACCGAGGGTTCGAATCCCTCTCTGCCCGCCATTCAAGCCCCGAAATTTTTCCAGGCTTTGCCACTCGTTCCACGTTGAACAATCTTTCAAGCCAGAGAGGGATGAGAACCCCTGCGAAGCACCGGGTTTGAGTGCCCGGGTTTCGCTCGTAGCGAACTTTTATGCTTTCCGCGAAGCGCACCCTGCACAGCCGGAGGCAATCCCTCTCTGCCCGCCATTCATCACTTGACCTCAGCGACAGCTCAATCCCCGGCTATACCGCGAACATTTACGAGAAACTGCAAGTGCCCGATATCCTCGCGGCAGTCGGCGACCCCAGCCGCAAGGGCTTGATCTAAGTAGCTGGTAGGGAGGGGACCTCCGGGAAATCCGGGAAATTGGACGGCTCGATGGATCTGATGGTGGAAAGCTCTCGCCCCTGATGTGGAATGAATAAAGGCGATAGTGCATGTCGATGTCTTGGTGGTCGGCGGGGGGACTGCCGGCACGGTTGCGGCGATCCAGGCGGGGCGTGCCGGGGCGAAAACCTTGCTCGTGGAGCGTAAACAGTCAACTCGGAGGAGCGATGACCACCGGTGGAGTCGCAATTCCGGGCCTCTTTGATGCTTGGGGAAGACAAGTGATCGCCGGCATCGGCTGGGAGTTGGTGAAAGAGAGTGTCGAGATGGACGGCGTCGATTTCCCAAATTTCGCCAAAGTCCCCAAAAGCCACTGGCAGAACCAGCTCTATACCAACCAATTTCTCTACGCCATCCTCGCCGAAGAAAAGTGCAGGCAAGCTGGAGTTGAGATCGCATACTACGAATTTCCACAGGCAGTGACGAAAACCGAGAAGGGCTGGCAGGTTGATTGTGTCGGCTTCGGAACGAAGCGGCGAGTGCGCTGTAAACAGATCATCGACTGCACCGGCGGAGCGGAGGTTGCGGGCCTGTTGGGTTAGATAGACTACGCGAGGAAGAACGCCTGATGCACTTGCAGCCGGAAACCGGATTCCGGGAGAGTTACCGCATCGTGGGGGGGAAACCATGATCACGATGACCAACATTCATGCATTGCTGCGTGAGCATGGACAAATCGTTCCCGGTAAGGGTTAATACTGCATGAACCGGAAGCGTAGCTTCATTTCACTCCTCACTGCGTCGAGTTTTGTCGTCCTGTCTGTGTCGGGCATCTTGGCGTTCATACTGCCTTTTTCGATCCAGATCATCGGCCACATGCACTGATTGGGTTCATTTTGTCGGACTGGTCGTGATGCATGTGACCAATAATTTCGCGCATCTCTCACGATACTCGAAAAGCAAGATTCTCTGGGTGACTTTAGGAATCACGTCGGTCCTGACGGCGCTTTTTTTCTGGCAGCCGCGACCCGTAAAAAGCGTTCTTGGCATGAGTGGGAATTTTAGGGCCGGCGCTCGATCGTTTTGAAATGACCGATGACGGCCTGTTCTACAAATACAGCCCTGTGCCTTCATATAAAATGGCCCTAACAGTCCGGCTCGGTGAAGATTTTGATTCCAATAAGCCTCCGTATTTCGCCGTATGGCTGGAAAACGCATCATTCTACCACATCAAGACGCTGCACACACCTAAGGATGAGCCCAAGGGGCGGGCGGCCCTGCCCTACTGGGATTTTAAAATGCGCGGTTGGGAGAAAGCGAAGCGTAAAGCAGCGGAAACCGATATCGATCTGGCCGAGCAGGCCGGAGTCGATGCAATTTCAGGAGCCACACGCACCAGCTCCTTCGATCCTGCCGACTATGTTTTACCCTCCGATTCCGAAGTGCCAATGCCCTACCGATTGCTGATCGAAATCGACCAACCCGGCGATGACCAGCCCTCGCTGGTTTACTCGGTGGAAATCGACAATGCGGATCCAGATGACATTCCCGCATATGCCCTGAAACTGACTACGAATCCCCTTCCTCCGAGCAGCGAGTGGTTGTTAAAAATGCCCAGTGGCGCAAGGTGGTCCAAGCCTATCTAGCCAGCACTTCATTCACCGATCCATCGAAACCACGCGGCTTTCCTTGGCGGCAAGCGCAGCTGCGAAGCCGATCCGGTGCCCCTCGATAAAATCTTGTGAGTCTTCCGCAAGCAATCCGGGCAGTGCCTGGATCAGGCCGAAATCACCACCGCCATGGCCGTGGTAGTCACCGGTATCCTGTTCCTGAACGGGGATGTCAATTGCAGCCCCATTGTGAGTGCGGATCCGTATCGACGGCGCTCCACCCCCGCCTCCCCTCTCCGACAAGCCTTCAAGCACACCTTCCGTTCCGTAGACCCGGATCCACCTTCCGGTGTCGAAGGCGGTCATAGTGAGATCCGCAGTGATCCCGTTTTCAAAATGCATGCCGACAACCTGATGATCCGGCGTGTCGTGGTCGCAGCGGTAGGCGCAGCGCCCCCACTTGCTCGTCTTGATCCATTCGAGCACCGCCGCATCGTCCATCTCGTTCGAGTCCGGACGGACATGCCGCACCCAGTTGCGCTGGTCGGTGAGATAGCGGTGGGCATCATAGCTACATTTCCCGACATGCGGGCATCCGTCGGTGCAACGGTCGGTCGCACCCTCCGGTGCCTTGTCCGGGCGGAAATGCAAGGTGTCCTCATGGCTCGTCACCGATACCGCACGCGATCCCGCTATCCATGCCAGCAGGTCCGTGTCGTGCGAACATTTCGCGATGATCATCGGCGTCGATTCCGCGGTCTTGGACCACTTTCCGCGCACATAGGAATGCACGTTGTGAAATGGGCCGACCCCCTCGGAGGCCTGGATCGTGATCACCTCGCCGATTTTCCCCGCGTCGATCGCGCCTTTAATCGAGCGGTAGAACGGAGTGTAGCGAAGGACGAAACAAAGGATCAGCTTGCAGCCGTTTTCCTTCGCGATGCTTGCCAACTCCTCGCACTCCTCGGAGCTCTGGGCGGCTGGCTTTTCCAGAAGCACATCGTATCCAAGGCGCAAGGCAGCGGATGCGTGCCCGAAATGCTGTGCATCCTGAGTGCTGACCAGGGCGACGTCGGCGAGGCGTTTTCCGGTGGCCAGCAATTCCTCGCCACTCGCGAACACCTGTGGAACGTTGTCCTTGGCGATCTCTTTCATAGCGGTCAACGCCGCTTCGGAAGTATCTGAGATGGCTACGATGCTGTGGCCAAGCCCACGTGCAATACGCATATAAGTACGGCCGCGTGAACCGCAGCCGATAACGGCGAAGGAGAGGGATTTGCTCATTGGAAAAGCCGGAAATAGATCACTGTTTCGGGGCGTATTTGTCGGCGAGCCGTTTCCAATATTCTGTCCAATACTCATCATAATAATCCAGCCCAGCGATTTTGATGTGTTCCTGATCCTCGATCACCGGAGCGGTGGCAGGGTCATAACCTTCGAGATGCTCCTTTCCAGCACGATCACGCGGTGAAACGAATCGCCATTCGTTGTCGCCAAGAATCTCTGCGCAGAACTTGGCGAGCCCTGGATCATACTCCTTGAGCTGCTCGCGGGTGTGAATGCGATTGTGATCGTGGTCCATGGTCCGGTTTGTGTCATACCAGCACTGCACACCCTCCGCGAAATACTCGGCCCGGTTCTTGCTCGCGTAGCAGTCCTTTTCCCCACCAAAAACGATGAGCACATCGTCCTTGCCCGTGACTTTCACCCCGGAGTCCGTTGCCTTGCCGTTTACCAGAATATCGCCGCCATCGAGATACTTCTTTAATAGCTCAGGAGTCTGCTTCGGGAAGGCTTTCACCAATGCATCCAGAAGACTGACTGGCGTATCCCCTTCCACCCTTCGAAACCGCTGAGCGGCTCGCCCATCATTCCAAAGCCCTTTCGCCATTGCAGCTTCATAAGTTTCGGTCCATCGACGGGTGAGTTCCTCATCAAATCCAGCCCCATGGATCACATGCCCGAACTCATGGATCAGGATGCTTTCGATCTGCATTCCACCCTTGTATTCCATCACATCCTCCTCTGCGAAAAATACCACATACCGTCCCTCCACCTTGGAGAGGAAACCGCGCTGACGCCAGTTGTAGAAATCCAACTCCTTCCCGGTCTTGTCGCTCTTGAACTGCGGCACATCTGAGGTCAGCTCGTCATGGGCAACAAGAATACACAATACCTTGTTGTCACGGATTCGCTGCGCGATCTCCGGCTTGAGGTCTTTCATCATCTTATCGAACAAATACGCCGCCTCAAGATGTGTGTGATTCGTCACCTTTTCAGATGTCGCAATCAGAATATCCTGCACCATCGTGCCTTTCTTGAAAAACGAAGGCTCCAGATTGTATTCCTCCGTGAGTTCGGAACCGAGAGGCTTAACCTCAAAAGCGTTGGCGAACCCAAGCAGGCAAAAATAAAGCACAAATTGCGCTCGGATTAGCGGTGTAAATAAGGATCGGATACTCATAAAAATTTGAAGGTCGTTTTTGTTCTGGGAACCTTCGACAGATTACGCCGACTGAATCCTATTTCTTCTGCTTTTTCTCATTTCCATCAAATTTGTAGCGATCACGACCTCAATTTCGTTCCTCATTTCCGCCTTCGGGGTCGAAACTGTGCACTTGGGAGTGCGACACTTTTTTGGCTTCGCCTACTCAAAGGCAACCGTAATCTTGTCCATCATCGGCTTCGACTTATTCGCCGTCGTATCATTCGTCCGAAATTCAAAAGCAAAACCTTTCCCCGCAGGCAGAACACTCAGATCAACCTCGGCGGCAATCTTGTCGATCTGCTTCGCGAATCCTTCCCGCTGTTTATAGCTCTCCTTCACCTCCTGCCAATCAGTCCATTCATCGATTCTCCCATCATCGTCAGTATCAACTCCTACGCGCGTCTCAACCTTTTCAACCCACGGACCGGGACTCACAAAGTCGGTCGACTGCTGGGTGACGAGTTGAAATTTCCCTTCCGCGAAACCGATATCCGGATCCGGATGACCCTTTCCGATATTGCCGCACCAGGTAAACTGCTCTTCCAGGCTCGGGCTCGTAAACCAACCCACGCTCATCTCATGCTCACCCGCCGGATCGAAATCACCGAATAACCAATAACGCCCGCCAATCGCGATCGCTGCCCAATCCCCATACGCGTCCTGCTCAGGCTCATGAACCTCATACTCTCCAATATTCGTGTCCCAGTCGGGGTGCTGCTTCCAGTGCGGGTGCTGGTAAGTAAGTGTCTCGCCTGTCGGTTTTGTCCTGTTATCCACAGCCGGATCTAGAAACTTGAAACCGCCGATGCCGTCATCGCTAACCGCATGTCCCGCCAACGGCGAATCCCACGAGCGCTTACTCGCATCGATCGGACTCCAGTCTTCGAAAATGACATGGAATCTGCCGTCCAATCCGCGGATGACCGCGGAATCCGAACCATGCGAGGGATCGGGAACCACCAGCCCTTTGTTTTCACCGGGCTTGCCGTCGGCAAGGTCCGCATCGATGTAGAGATGCGGATCCTGATCATTGGGGTAATCGTAGTATATGTAAGCTTTCCCATCGACATACTCAGCGCTCGTCACCCATCGCGAGAATCCCTCGGTAATAGGTCCGTGATGGACCCAGTTCTTCATATCCCGGCTCTGCCACGCATGATATCCGCCAAGTCCTTTCTCCAACCCACCCGGAGCATCGAACTGATTCAGAAAAGGAGTCGTCTTCAGTGGGATATCAAACCCCTCCAACTCCGCCGTTTCCGCCTTAAAGCTTTTGGACTCCACACCGTAGATTCCAAACATCCAGTAATTTCCTGGCTCAATGCACAGCAGCACAGGCGCGTCCCGTAGATTTGACGGGCCGATATTTTCAACCGGTTCCCAGTTCAGCCAAAGCGGCGACTGCTCGAAGGTAATCGATTTCACCCGACGTTTCTCTCCAAAACGTTTCACCTTACTTCGAAAAATCGAACGCTCGGCAGTCGGCACCGCCACCCCTTCTTCGAACTCAAGATTCTCATTTTCAGCCATCGCGACCGACCACTCTTTCTGACTATCGATCAGCCATGTCTCAGCGTCCACAATGGCAAACAACATAAAGAATGAAGACAGGATAAAAAAATGGGATTTTGGACGACTCATTACCTTTCGGTGGTAAACTTTAACTTCAATTACTGCAACGGCTAACTTTGCCCCATTCACGTCCCGATCCCAGAGCTGCAAGATTCATTGGCCGTAATCCGTAGTTGGAAAAACGTTTTTCCTGAACGACATTCTGCAACCCCAATGAAAACTTTCTTAAGAGCCCTGTTTCCTATCGCGATCCTTGTGATCGGCTTCTTCGCGTGGAAATGGCTAGGCATTCCAGTCGAAAAACCCAAACCCCAGGTTCACGCAACACAGAAGATCAAAACGGAGAAAGCAGTCCTCAACCCCACCGACTACCATGTCGTTATCGAGTCCCAAGGCACCGTCCGCACTCAGCAATCGACGACCCTCACCCCGCTCGTCGGGGGGACTGTCGTAAAAATCTATCCCGCTTTCGAAGACGGCGCTTTTTTCAAAAAGGGCGAGATCCTCTTAGAACTCGATCCCGCCGATCTCAAAACCACCGTTTTAACGACGCAATCCCGTCTCGCTAGCGCCGAGGCCACGCTGGTCCAGGAAGAGGCACGCGCCAAACAGGCCCGCCTCAACTGGAAAGACATCGGCTTCGAGGATGAACCCTCCGCTCTAGTCCTTCGCATCCCCCAGCTCCGTGAAGCCGAAGCAAACGTCAGCGCCGCGAAAGCAGATCTCGAACAGGCAGAACGCAATCTCGAACGCGCCAGCGTCAAAGCCCCTTTCGACGGGCGTGTCGACAATCGCCTCGTCGGCATCGGCCAAGCCGTCGGCGCAACCACTCCGCTAGGGGACGTCTTCGGAACTTCCACCGCCGAAATCCGGCTCCCTCTGGCACCATCTCAACTGCCTTTTATCAACCTTCCGGTGAATGATAAAGACACCCCTGTCAATGTCATCCTCACCGACGCCCTGCGCGATCCATCTCAACCCGCCGAGCACCAGTGGTCCGCCAGAATCATCCGCACCGAAGGCACTTTAGATCCCGATTCCCGCGAACTCTTCGCCATCGCTAGAATAGAAGATCCTTTTAGCTTGGGGTCCGATCTCCCCCAGCTCCGCATCGGCCAGCCCCTCCGCGCCGCCATCGACGGCATCACCCTCAAAGACGTCTACGTCATCCCACGCACCGCCATGCGCGGCCTCAACCGTATCTCCCTTATCGACAAGGAAGATCCGAAAATTCTCCGCAAGGACATCACCCCAGTATGGTCAAACACCGAGGTCATCATCGTCCGCAACGACCTTTCCCCTGGCGACTGGCTCGCCATCTCACGCCTGCCATACGCGCCCAACGGTGCCCCTGTGGAAATCGTCACACCGCCTCTCGCTGATCAAGCGGCCGGACCGACGTCTGATGACATCCCAGATGAATCCTGAGAAATCCGATTCCGGTTTATCCCTCGCCACAGATCCGGCTACTCTCTCCGCGTGACACCTCCTATTCACGAACTTCCTATTCACGAAATCTCCGCCGACCTCCGCGAGGCTGCTTCGAAAAACCAGCGCATCCTTCTAACAGCACCAACCGGATCGGGGAAATCCACCGAAGTCCCCGGTATCATCGCTGACCTCGCTGAAATCGAAGGCCGCGTCATCGTCATCGAGCCACGCCGCATGGCCGCCCGCCTGCTCGCCGGATTCGTCGCAGCAAACCGTCATACCCCCCTCGGCAAGGAAACCGGTTACGCAGTCCGCTTCGATACCAGATACTCAGCCGAAACCAAAATCCTCTACCTCACCGACGGAGTCTTCCAACGTATCCTCCAAGAAAACCCCACCCTCGATGGTATTTCGGCAGTCATCTTCGATGAATTTCACGAGCGCCGCCTCGCCGTAGATGTCGCCCTCGGTCGTTGCCTAGATCTCCAGGAAAAACAACGCCCTGACCTCCGCCTCGTCGTCATGTCCGCCACCTTGGAAACCGACAACCTCGCCAAATACATGGCCCCGGTCCGTAAACTCGAAGCCGGCGGCAGAACCTACCCGGTAGAAATCCTCCACCGCCCGCATCGACCACCTCAAAACCACCGCCAAGCAGGTCCACAACGCGAAATCCCCATCTGGGAACAGGCAACAGCCCTTACCCGCGAGGCCCTCTCACTCCCCGATCCCGGAAATCTCCTCATCTTCCTCCCCGGCACCCACGAAATCCGCCGCACCATCGAACTGATCTCCAACCTCGCCGCCGCAAAATCCTATGACATTTTCCCACTCTATTCCGCGCTCCCTCCCGCCGATCAGGAAAAAGCTATCCGCCCTTCATCCCGACTCAAAATCATCGTCTCCACCAACGTCGCCGAAACCTCCCTAACCATCCCCGGAATCCGCACCGTCATCGACTCAGGCCTCGCCCGCTCCTCTTCCTTCGATCCCCGCCGCGGCATCAACTCCCTCCTGATCCGGAAAATCTCACGCGCCGCCGCTGACCAACGCGCCGGTCGCGCAGGACGCACCGCACCCGGCCGCTGCCTCCGCCTCTGGTCCACCAACGACCACGCACGCCGCGACGAGTTCGAACTCCCCGAAGTCCACCGCATCGACCTCGCCGAAGCCGTCCTCCTCCTCAAAGCCTCGGGAACCCAAAACCCGGAAAACTTCCGCTGGCTCGATCCACCAACCCAACCCTCGCTCGAAAAAGCCAACCGCCTACTCCACGATCTCCACGCCATCGGCTCCGACGCAAACCTCACAAATATCGGCAGGGAAATGGCCAGCCTACCCCTAGAACCCCGCTTCGCGCGCCTCCTCCTCGCCGGTCTTCATCACGACTGCCTCGCCGAGACCGCCTTCATCGCCGCCACCGTGCAAGGCGAAGGCATCTTCGCCAAAGGCAACGCCCCCACCGGGCGCAAAGACTTCATCCTCCCAGACGACCCCTCGGACTTCGCCGGTGAATACCGCGCCTTCGAATCCGCCCAAGCCATGCACTTCGACGCCCGCCGCCTCGCCGCCCTGGGAATCCACGCCCGTGGTTCCAAAGACACCGCCCAAATCTTCTCCAGGCTCATCGCTCTCTTCCCGAAATCCGCCTCACAAAAAGTCGACTTCCACACCCACCGCGAAGCCGTCGCCAAATCCATCCTCGCCGCCTTCTCGGACCAACTCGCCATCCGCCTCTCCCAAGGCAACCTCGCCTGCCGCCTGGTCGGCAACCGCCGTGGAAAACTAGACGAACAATCATGCGTCCGCAACGCCGCCGCCTTCGTCGCCTGCGAAATCACCGAAGTCGAAGCCCGCGAAACCATCACCCATCTCCGCCTCGCCACCGCCATCGAGCTACCATGGCTAGAAGAACTTTTCCCCGATGAAATTATCACAGTCGATGGAGCCAGCTACGATGAATCTCGTAGACGCGTCGTCCGCCTCCGCCAGAAGAAATTCCGCGACCTCGTCCTGGAGTCCAAAGAAACCGATCAGGACGTCCCACTCGATGACGCCGCTGAAATCCTCGCCAAGCGCGTGCTCTCCGGCGAACTTGTCATGAAAAACTGGGACTCCCAAGTCGAGCAATTCACCCACCGCCTCGCCTGCATTTCCAGGTGGATGCCGGAGCTCGGCCTCCCGACCTGGACCGAAGAAGACCGCATCGCCGCAGTCTCCCAGATCTGCCACGGCGCCGTCAGCTACAAAGAAATCAAAAACGCCCCAGTCTGGCCCGTCCTCGACGACTGGCTCTCCTCCCACCAACGCCACCTGCTCGACACCCATTGCCCCGAACGCATCCACCTCACCTCCGGACACTCCGCGAAAATTACCTACTCCACAGAAAACGATCCCTTCATCTCCTCCAAACTCGCCCAACTCGTCGGCACCAAAATCACCCCCACCATCGCCGCAGACCGCATCCCATTGCTCGTCCACATCCTCGCCCCAAACCAGCGCCCCTGGCAGATGACCAAGGACATCCCCAACTTCTGGCAAAACAGCTACCCACAGATGAAAAAGGAACTCGCCGGCCGCTACCCCAGGCACCCCTGGCCATAGGAAACGCGTTCTCCAGAACGCGAGCCCATCAGCAATAACGGAGCCTCGCGTCCCAGAGAACCCGTCTCCCCTTCCCTCAGAACGCGAGCGCATCTGCTAATCCACCTCCAGTTTTCCCTATTCACCCCTCATCATTCACTCTTCAATCCTCCCATGGATTGGAAACGCATTCTCATCGGCCGCTGGAGTTGGAAACGCCCTTTCATCTCGCTAGCCTCAATCTACATTCTCCTCGCCATCACCGCCTGCTCCTTCGCCGACAAAATCATTTTCCAACCACCCCCAAGCTCCTACACCGCCGAGCTTGAAGGCTTTGAAATGATCCGCACCGACAACACCGGGCCCATCGCCATCATCCACCTCAAAGCCCCTCCCGGCGCACCTACCCTCCTCTACAGCCACGGAAACGCCGAAGACATCGGCCAGAACATGGATATCTTCAAAGAATGGCACGACCGTGGATTCGGCGTCATCGCCTACGACTATCCCGGCTACGGACTCTCACCCGGAACCAGCACCGAGGAAACCACCGAACAAGCGATCAAGAGCGTATGGGATCATGCCCTTGCCTCCGGCATCCCTCCGACTTCGATCGTCATCGTCGGCCGCTCGATCGGCAGCGGCCCGAGCATCTGGCTCACTTCCTCAGTCAAACCCGCCGGACTCATTCTCATCTCCCCGCTCAAATCCGCCTTCACCACCGCTATCCCACTCCCATTCGCGATCTTTCCCGGCGACCGTTTCCCAAACCTTAACCGAATCAAAACCATCGAAACGCCTCTACTCGTCATTCACGGCGAAAACGACCGCGTCATTCCCATTTCCCACGGCAGAGCGCTTCACGAAAATTCACCCGCAACTCGGAAGTCCTTCATCGGTATCCCCAACGCTGGCCACAACGATCTCTTCGACGTAGCCACTGAGGAAATCTTCGAAACCACCACGACCTTCGCAAAAAAACTCTCCCGTTGAAATAGCAACCAATCTTTCCTTCACTCTTTAGCACTCACCATTCACTCTTCCTTAGCGTGTTCCGTCTTCTCATCATACTTGCAGTTATCCCCATCGTCGTCGCTTTCGTCGCGCGTTGGTGGTATGGACTGCGCATCATCTCCTCCGTCGGCCGCCGCCAGTGCAGCTGCGATCTCGAAAAATGGGACCGCGCCTTCGGCAGCGAACACATCCCCGTTTCCAAATCAGCCGATGCCTTAGTCTACGCCGATCTTCTCCGCAAATCCGCCCTCGCCGACTGGCGCATACGCGACTCCAAAGCATCCATCTCCCGCGAGGGCGCACGCCGCTTCGGCATGGCAGTCCCACCCCTAGCCGCGATGGGTGCGATCCTCGGAATGATCGTCGGACGCATCCCAATCACCGGCGTCCTCGCCATCTTCCTCACCGCAATCGCCGTCGCAGTAATCATTTCATACCTCAGCATCGCCCCGGAACTAAAAGCCATTCTCGTCACCGCCCGCCGCCTCCGCGACAGCCGCGTTTTCCCCCGCAGAGACGACGAAGAAGCCGTCATCCAAGCAGCCAGCGCAATAGTCTGGAAAGAGGCCGCCCCCCCGGTCTTCAACCTAATCCAAAGATAAATTCTCAACTCTCTCTCTCCTAGCTCTTCCTTGAAAGTTGAGAGTTGAAAATTAAAAGTCATGACCACCCTCGCCATCATCATAATCATCTCCGTCTTCCTTCTCTGGAACCTCGAATTCATAGCCACGCTACTGAATATCAAGACATTTCCCACCACACCTCCATCCGAATTGGAAGGCCTCATGGACCAGGAGAAACTAGACAAAGCTCGCTCCTACCTGACGACCAACGCTCGCTTCGACCTCCTCCAAGCCACATCCTCCTTGGCCATCTTTCTCGTCTTCTGGTTTCTCCAAGGATTCCCCTTCGTCGATAACCTCGCCCGCTCCATCGCCAGCAACGAAATCCTCGCCGGAATGATCTTCCTCTCCATCCTGTTCGGCGCACAGAACCTCACCTCTCTGCCCTTCGATTGGTATGAAACCTTTGTCATTGAGCAAAAATTCGGCTTCAACAAATCCACACCGACGACATTCCTCGTAGATCGTTTTAAAGGCCTAGCCCTCGCCGCCGTCCTTGGCCTCCCCTTGATCGCAGGCATCCTCTGGATTTTCCAAGAAGTCCCCAACGCATGGATCTGGGCATGGGCATTCGTCACCGCCTTCCAACTCCTTCTCACCTACCTCGCCCCCTCCCTGATCCTCCCGCTCTTCAACAAGTTCACCCCGATGCCCGATGGCGAACTCCGCTCCAAAATCGAAGCTCTTGGAAAAAAATGCGATTTCCCCCTAGAAGGCGTCTTCATCATCGACGGCTCGAAACGCTCAACCAAAGCCAACGCCTATTTCACTGGCTTCGGCAAATACAAGAAAATCGCCCTCTTCGACACCCTGACTGAAAAATCCACCACCCCCGAATTACTCGCCATCCTCGCCCACGAAATCGGCCACTTCCGCCTCGGCCACATCAAACAACGCCTCTTCGTCGGCATCGTCCAGATGGCCCTCATCTTCTTCCTCATCGGCTTAGCTACCGATCCCAACGGAGCCTTCGCCCGGCTCCTGCACGATGCGTTCTTTGTCCAAACCATCTCCATACACACCGGACTAGTCTTCTTCACAATCCTCCTCGAGCCCGCCTCCAAGCTCCTCTCCGTCCTCGCCAACGCATGGTCACGCAAGCACGAGTTCGAAGCCGACGCCTACGCCTCCCAGGCCACCGGCACCCCCGAAGCTCTAGCTACCGCCCTCAAAAAACTCAGTAGCGACCACCTTTCCCACCCCGCCCCCCACAAGCTCCGCATCATCCTAGACTACTCCCACCCACCGCTGGTGCAGAGGCTCCAGTCCCTAGTCAAAACAAAGTAGCGGCGTCCTCCAGTCGCCACCCAAAATCTCCAATGGCAAGGGTGGAGCTTGTGGCGAACCATACTGGCCTTGATTAAATCACCCGGATCCCGAGTTTCAATTTTCATATGCGGAGTTCCTATCAAACCTAAAAATAGCTTTTGCCAGAACACTTCGATCTTGGGTAGTTTTAGCATTCATTTTCACGATTACCGTTCCTTATGCTTACGCCGAGGAGTCCGCCACCACGAAGGCCGAAGAAGTAGAGGCTCCACCTAACCTCACAAAATGTCCTGGTTGCCTCCAGCCAGTCTCCAAGCGCGCGACCATCCGTCCCCACTGCGGCTGCCCCGGAGACGCCATCCAAGCGATGGTCAGGAAAGCAGAAGAAGCAGCCAAACCAAAATCCATCGTCAGTATCCCGAGACGCTTGAGGGAGCTCCAGTCAGTCTTTTCCCAAGCCTCCTTCACCCGGCTGCGGATGAGATGCCAGATGCGGTCTTGGCTGACTTTGCTTTGCTTGCTGACCTCTGTGACAGGTAAAACCTTTGCCAGCATGAGGAGGTAAGCCTCCA
>Ga0209390_10004524_pt1 | contig 20765 bp, 18 predicted proteins | sample BON01_FD_187212 | JGI IMG/M metagenome (GOLD analysis project Ga0209390, IMG submission 187212) | Freshwater microbial communities from Lake Bonney liftoff mats and glacier meltwater in Antarctica - BON-01 (SPAdes) (version 2) | ecosystem: Environmental > Aquatic > Freshwater > Ice > Glacier... | reverse complement strand
CAGAAGCGCGCCGGACGCTTGAACTATCTGAAGCCACAGCACCCGACGCGCTTGCCACACCCGAAACCACCGAATATCAAACCCAAAGACTCTCGTTATGAACGAGGGACGACCGGGGGGCAGGTCAAACGATAAACTATGAACTTCATCTGACGGAGAGTTTGGTGAAAGGCCGGAAATCAAATCAATAAGGTCTGGTGATTCAACCAAAGCACTTAGTTTAACCGCGCAACTTTTGAGTTGGTCTGGTTCAACCAAATCAAGGCGTTTTTTGGCGTATCTGAATTTACTATCGAAGGCCTCTGCTTCGGTACCATCGAGCAAACCAAGTGCCGCACAAATCGCAGGGACGCTATATGCTTTTTCTGCAGCAATGATGTCCGCCAGCTTTTTCCTTATTGCTGCAGGGTGCACATCTTACCCCTCAAACCAACCTCGACGCCTCAACCGCAGCCCTTATGAAATCCGCGAACAACGGATGCGGCGCAAACGGTTTGCTTTTCAGTTCCGGGTGGAATTGCACGCCGATGAACCACGGGTGGTCTTTGACCTCAACGATTTCGGGGAGTTTGCCGTCGGGGGAGATGCCGGAGAACATAAGCCCGCATTTTTCCAGCTTGTCGCGGTAGGTCATATCGACCTCATAGCGGTGGCGGTGGCGTTCTTCGATTTCAACGGTGCCGTAGACCTCGGCCACTTTGGACCCCGGCGTCAGATGCGCGGAATAGGCGCCGAGGCGCATGGAGCCGCCTTTGTCATCGGTGACTTTGCGTTCCACTACATGGTTGCCTTGGACCCATTCTTTCAGGTGATAAATCACGGGGGTAAAGCGTTTGGCGCCGGATTCGTGGTCAAACTCTTCAGAGCCCGCGTCGGGGAGGCCAGCCAGATTGCGGGCGGTTTCAATGACGGCCATTTGCATGCCAAGACAGATGCCCAGATAGGGAACCTTGCGGGTGCGGGCGAATTCGACGGCTTTGATCTTGCCTTCGGTGCCGCGTTCGCCAAAGCCGCCCGGCACAAGGATCGCGTGGAAGCGTTCAAGGTGGGGGGCGGGGGCTTCGCGTTCAAACAGCTCGGCATCGACCCATTCGACCTTGACGCGGGTGCGGTTGGCCATGCCGCCATGGGTTAGCGCCTCGGCGATGGATTTATAGGCGTCTTCAAGCTGGGTGTACTTGCCGACGATGGCCACGCGGACCTCGCCCTCGGCATTGGTCATGCGGTCCATCACATCGGTCCAGCGCGCAAGGTTGGGGCGCGGGGCGGGGGAGATGCCGAAGGCATCAAGGACGGCTTGGTCAAGACCTTCGCGGTGATAGGCGAGGGGGGCCTCATAGATGGTTTTCAGGTCATAGGCGGCGATTACCGCCTCTTTGCGGACGTTGCAAAAGAGGGCGATTTTTTCGCGTTCTTTTTGCGGGATCGGGTGTTCGGAGCGCAGGAGCAGCACATCAGGGGCAAGGCCGATGGATTGCAGTTCCTTGACCGAGTGCTGGGTGGGTTTGGTTTTCAGCTCACCCGAGGCTGCGAGGTAGGGCAGGAGGGTGAGGTGCATCAAGATACATTCGCCGCGCGGGCGTTCGTGGATGAATTGGCGGATCGCCTCAAAGAACGGCAAGCCCTCGATATCGCCCACGGTGCCGCCAATTTCACACAGCATGAAATCGACTTCGTCTTCGCCAATGCGTAGGAAGTCTTTGATCTCATTGGTCACATGCGGGACGACCTGAATGGTTTTGCCCAAGTAGTCGCCGCGACGTTCCTTTTCCAGCACGGTGGAATAGATGCGGCCTGAGGAAACGCTGTCAGTTTTGCGGGCTGGGACGCCGGTGAAACGCTCATAATGGCCAAGATCAAGGTCAGTTTCGGCGCCGTCATCGGTTACGAACACTTCGCCGTGTTCAAAGGGTGACATCGTGCCGGGATCGACGTTGAGGTAAGGGTCGAGTTTGCGCAGGCGGACCGAGTAGCCGCGCGCCTGAAGCAATGCGCCCAAGGCGGCCGAAGCGAGGCCTTTGCCCAATGAGGAAACAACACCACCGGTGATGAAAATATAACGTGCCATTTGGTGGACCCCCGTGGAAATTTGAACATGCGATAAGGCGTCTCAGAATCGCACCATCACGGGAGATGAGACATAGTCGAAAACCGGGCGGTCTGCAACAGTACCGCTAGATGATGAGGAAAAGATTTGGCCAGCCCCAAGGGATAGGGGCAGGCGCAAATCGCAAATAGTCTTGAGGTTAGGCTTAGTTAACCGGCGCTGGTGCAGGTGCTGGAGCCAGTGCAGGCGGAACCGCTGGCGCATCGTCCGCACGGGGCGGGGTCAGCGGTGCGTTGGCCGGTGCGGGGGGCAACAGGTCTGTGCCAAGGGGTGCTGCTGGGGCCGTTGGGGCCGCCGAGCCACCGAACTGATCCACGACCGAGGTGCCAGAGGCGTTTTCTGCGGCGATCAGCGTCAAGGAGATCGAGGTGATGATAAAGCCAATCGCAAAAATCCATGTCAGCTTGGTGAGTGCCGTCGCGGCCCCACGCCCCGACATGGCACCACCGCCGCCACCGCCGCCGCCCATGCCAAGCCCACCGCCTTCTGAGCGTTGCAGCAGCACCACGCCAATTAGGCACAGTGCGAGGATAAGGTGGACGGTAAGAACGACATTTTCCATGGGTATTTGGCTTTTCGTTTTGGCTGACGGGTCTACTTAGGCGCAACTTGGCGCGGGGGCAAGCCCCTCGGCGCGACGCGGGGGCGATGGCTGCGGCAATCTGGCGGAATTTCAAGACTAAGTCTGCGCGGCTCGCCTTAAAGCTGTGCGGCTTTGGCCATAGTTCCGGCCCTTTTGTAGGTGACGAAGGGGAACTTTGGTTTGTGCAGTCTGAAAGGGGTTCGCTATGATGTTGACAAAAATCTTTGGAAAAAAGACCGGAAACCCTGCGCCTGAAGCCGCTGCGGCCCCTCCCTCCGCGCCCCTTGCCGCCGGTCACGTCGGTGTTGCGCCCGATGCTTTGGCTCTTGTTGAAGGTGCGCCGAAACCTTCGATGTTTGCAGCCACTTTGGCGATGCCGGAAAACGCCAAGGATGAGATTTTTCACGCCCAACCCGCCCATATTCAGCATGTTCTGACGGTGCTGCACCGCATTTCCCGCGATACGGTTTTGGTGGGGGATATTTTGCGGCTTGGGTATGATGTGCCACCGCTTGATGGGCCTGTGGGCGCGTACCCTATCTATTGCCGTGACATTGAGGCGCTGTTTCAAACGGTCGCGGAGGATGGCGGCAAGGCCTATTTGTCCTTTGCCTATTCCACGGATTTGACGGCGATGGACCCGCGGGCGCAGGCGCATCTGAGCCGCTTTTTTGGGCGGATCATCGCGTGCAATACCTTGCTGAATAAGCGCGACCCCAAGCTGGCCAAGCAAATTGGGGCGATGTTGGACCAAATTTTGCTGGAAGCGCTCTGGTTTAAAGGCTTTTTCAGTGGGTTTGCGGTAAGCCATGCGCTGCTGAACAGCCCCACCCCCGACCGCCGCATGGTGGCGCAGCTGGACGCATTGGTGGCACGGACCAAGGCGGATTTGGCCGGGGCGGTGGCTGTGTTGCATGATGCGGGTGCGGCTTTTGCCAGCCTGCCACGGGTGACGCTGTCGCTGATCGTGGAAATGGTGAAGCCCTATGACACCGAGCAAAGCGTGCTGAATGGAGTTTGTCTTGATACCAAAGCGGTGCAGGTTTTGGGCCAAGACAGCGGGCGCGCGCGGACGCAGACCGTCTGAGGCGATTTGCGTTTTACGCGGGACGGCGCGCCGCTTTAGGTATCGACATCATCTACGGTGGCTTGTCCGGACATGCGTTGCCACAAAATGCTCCACGATAGGCCGATGCCCAGAACGAAGGACATGGCAAGGATGCCAAGCCAGACGTTAAGCGCGGAATTGGTGGTTGCCAGAATGCCCCAGTCGATCAGCACCCAGATGAGGGCTGCAAAAATTGCCCCGACAAGGATCATCCCCAGCGCGCCGAGGGACCGCAGGGTGGCCGCGATATAGATGAGGAACGCGACCGCCAACAAAAGGCCGAGCAGCACTGTGAGCGGGAACTCTGTGGTGTAATTGGCATTGGCCCAGCGGTAAAAGTTCCACTGGCTGGGGTTATAGCTTGCCGCAAGCAAGGCGAACGCCCCGAACCACCGCACCAAAAACCCCATAGACCCAAGCCCCTTTTTCAATTGCCGCGTTTGTGACACGGAAGGGCTGCGCCGTTCAAGGGGTATGGGATTGCGCGTATTTGGCGCTGACTGCCGGATCGCGTGAAATAGAGGTTTCGCTGGCGCGGCAAGGCGGCTATACCCCAAGCGGTTTCAACTGGACCAAAGCGTAAAGGGATCATCAAAATGGCCAATGTCGTTGTCGTCGGCGCCCAATGGGGCGATGAGGGAAAAGGCAAGATTGTGGACTGGCTGTCGGAACGCGCCGATGTGATCGCGCGTTTTCAAGGCGGGCATAATGCGGGCCACACGCTGGTTATTGATGGCAAAGTGTACAAGCTATCGTTGTTGCCATCGGGCATTGTGCGCGGCGGCAAGCTGTCGGTGATTGGCAATGGCGTGGTGCTGGATCCGTGGCATTTGATCATGGAGATTGAAAAGCTACGCGGGCAGGGCGTTGAAATTACAACAGAAAACCTGATGATTGCTGAAAATGCACCGTTGATTTTGCCAGTGCATGGTGAGTTGGACCGCGCGCGCGAGGATCAAACCTCGGTTGCCAAGATCGGCACCACCGGGCGCGGGATTGGCCCGGCCTATGAAGATAAGGTGGGGCGCCGCGCGATCCGGGTGGCCGATTTGGCCGATGAGGCGACGCTGGAGCTGCGGGTGGACCGTTTGCTGACCCACCATGATGCGCTGCGCCGTGGTTTGGGGCTGGAGCCGATTGACCGTGACGCGCTGCTGGCGCAGTTGCGCGAGATTGCGCCGCAAGTGTTGCCCTATGCCAAGCCCGTGTGGAAAGTGCTGAATGAGGCGCGCCGTGCCGGCAAGCGGATTTTGTTTGAAGGCGCGCAAGGGGCGCTGTTGGATATTGATTTTGGCACCTATCCGTTTGTGACCTCGTCCAACGTGATTGCGGGCCAAGCGGCGACTGGTACGGGGCTTGGGCCGAACGCGATTGATTTCGTTTTGGGCATCGTCAAGGCCTATACCACCCGCGTGGGTGAAGGCCCGTTCCCGGCGGAATTGAAAGATGCCGATGGTGAGCGTTTGGGCCAGCGCGGGCATGAGTTTGGCACGGTGACCGGGCGCAAACGGCGCTGCGGTTGGTTTGATGCTGTGCTGGTGCGCCAAACCTGTGCGACCAGCGGTGTGACCGGGATTGCGCTGACCAAGCTGGATGTGATGGACGGTTTCCCGATTATCAAGATTTGCGTCGGCTACGATCTGGACGGCAAGCGGTTGGATTATCTGCCCACCGCCGCCGATCAACAGGCCCGCTGCACGCCGATCTACGAGGAAATGGAAGGCTGGACCGAGGATACCGCCGGCGCGCGGTCTTGGGCGGACCTGCCGGGGGCGGCGATTAAATATGTGCGCCGGATTGAAGAGTTGATCCAATGCCCGGTCGCCCTACTTTCTACAAGTCCGGAGCGTGAGGACACGATTTTGGTTACTGATCCCTTTGCGGATTGACGTGGAATAAGGGGTTTTCGGGATGACACTTTCCTATAAGGCGCGGCGGCGATGGTCGCTGGTGGTGCTGCTGATCGGTTTGCCGCTGTATATTGCGGCGGCCTTGTTTGTGGTGTCGTTGTTTGATCGCCCGCCGTTTTGGGTAGAGCTGATAGTGTATATCGTCTTGGGCTTTTTATGGATGTTGCCGTTGAAAAAGGTGTTCTTGGGGGTGGGCAAGCCTGACCCCGAGACAGAGGCAGAAACCAAGGCGTAAACGCAAAAGGCCGGGAAATAACCCCGGCCTTTTGGTTTTGTATATCAGGGGGTTAACCCATCGCAGCTTTGCGGGCCTCGGATTGGATCGGAGAGGTTTCGCTGAGCGCGAAATGACCCCGGCGGACTTTCTCAATCCGACCTTCGCGCAGCAAAGTGCCAAAGCTGCGCAGCACGGATTCGCGGTCATTTTCCAGCTCTGGCTGCAAGGACAGCACATGCTTCAACATTTCAGGGCGCGAGACATCGGCGCGGCCTTCGACAAGGGCGGCATAGGCCACGGCGGCCTCTAGCAAATCTGACAGCGATTCTGCGCCCAGCTTTTCGGCATAGTCGGCAAAATTGGTGGTGGCACCAAAGATATTGCCCGAATCTGTACCGTCCAATGCGGCGTTCAGATCTTGGTCCTCGTCATCCTCATCCGTCAAGGACGACGCATTGTGGGCAGGCATGTTGGCGGGCGCAGTGGTGGCAATTGCGTCCGGTGACACGCGGCGCGGGCGCACGGGGGTGATATGGGTTTGCGCAGCATTCGGTTTTTGGCGTGGCGTATCAATGCGTTGCTCGGACACCAGCATCAGCGGTGCCGGGCGTTCGCCTGCCGTATTGCTTGCACTTGGCCCACTGCCTGGATTTGCAGAAGTAGTCCCTGCGCCCGGACGGGTACGGACGGCGCGTTCCAGATCACTGCGATACGGCGTCATGCGCATTTCTTCGGTCGGGCCTTGGGCGCCTCCGGTTTTGCGGTCAGCAACGGTGGCTGCCACTGCGGCTTTCAGATGCGAAATCGCAGACAGACGGCGGCGGTTTTCGGTGCCTTCCAGCTCGGTGTTGGTTTGATCGAGCAAGCGCTTAACCGAGGCGTCATCTTCGGAAGACGACAAATCACCTGCACGGCGACGCGAGGAGACCGGGCGCTGTGGGCGCACGGGGGCCACGCTGTCTGTTACGTTTGCCGTTACGGATGCGTCATCAACGGTTGGATTTTCCGTCGGCGCATCGGCCTGAACATCGGCGAGTTCGCGCATCAGGTCGGCCTCGGCCTCGGGCGATAGCGCGGTGCTGGTGGGCGTTGTGTCGGGCGATGCGGGTTTTGGCGCGGCCTCGGCAGTAGGAGCGTCGGTGGGGGCGTTGGCGCGGCGAATTTTGATAACCCGCGCACGGGCGCGTTGCAGGGTTGGGTTTGGTTCTGCTGTTTCAGCTTTTGCTTCGGCGCTTGCTTCTGCGGCAGGTTGTGGCGCGTCTTGAACCGGCTCTTGGACATCTGCTGTGTCCAAAAGTTCTAGATCTGCGAAATCATCGTCTTCTGGCAAGTCGTCTTGCAGATCCTCTTGGTCCAGATCATCGTCTTGCGCATCCAGATCGACGTCTAGGTCTAGGTTTGGGTCGGCAAGCTGGCTTTCAGGCGCTACTTCAACAATATCTGCGTCATCTGCGGCGGGCATAGCGGCCGCGGCAGTTGGGGCTGGGCTTGGGCTTGGCGCTGCAGCGGAGCTTGTCATCGCGGCAAATACCGATGCCATAAGTGTATCTTCGCCGTTTGCGTCAGGCTGAGCGGCTGGTTCAGAGCCTGTGTCTTTTACGGGCGTTGCCGCTTCGGTTTCATCGTCAAAACGGGCGTCATCTGCGATGACTTCATCGTTAAAGGCACCTGCAAGCGAGGAAAGCGTTTCGTCATCCGACGATGTGTCGTGGTTTTCTTCGACGTTTTCCTTTGCATCGGCGGCGACCTTAGCGTCTGCTGCGGTTTTCGCAGCAACTTCGGCCTCTGCTTCGGCTTTTTCTTTTGCTGCGGCGCTTGCTTGCTCGGCCTCGGCGTCAGCGCGGACTTTGTTTTCGGCCGCGTCTAACAGGGCTTGGGCTTTTCCTTCGGTAACAAAGGCGCTTGCGAGAGAGGAAAGCATTTCGTCATCCGATGATGAGTCGCCGCTGTCTTCGACATTTTCTTCTGCTTCGGCGGCGGCCTTAGCATCTGCTGCAGTTTTCGCAGCAGCCTCGGCCTCTGCTTCGGCGGCCTCTGTTTCGGCTTTTTCTTTTGCTGCGGCTTTTGCTCGCTCGGCATCGGCGTCTGCGCGGGCTTTGGTTTCGGCCGCCTTGGCCTCGACTTGGGCTTTTTCTTCGGCAAAGGCTTTTGCTTGTGCTAGCGCCTCGGCTTCGGTCTTGGCTTTCGCTTCGGCTGCGGCGAGGGCGGCTGCAATGGTGGCGGTTGGGCGTGTGGTTTCGCCAGTGGCGCGGGTTTCGGACATGGCGTTGCGAATGCGCGAAAGTTTCGCGGCAACGCTGTCGGAGATGGCGCCTTCAGTGCCTGGTGCGGTAATTGGCTGTGCGGGTTGGGGGCTACCTGCGTGCTGATCCTCAAACATCGCGTCGGGAGTTGTGCGGGCGGTCGGCTGATTTGGCAGCAAGGCTGCAGCGGGGGCCAAAGTGGCGCCCAAAGCAGACGGCGTGTTGCGCGACGGTGGCGCGTCGTTCCGCGAATCGGTGGCACGCAAGATCACACCATTGTCTTGGATTTTGGCTTCCACCCGGCGCTTCATTTCACGCTCGGCTATTTGGTGCAGCATGGCTGCATCAGGCGTAGGGGGTTCGGCCCCGAAATAGCGGTCATCTGCCGCCAGATCGCGGAAATACTCGGCAATCGCCTTCATCGTGTTGAAAGGTTCGTCGAACCCCTCCAGAGTGCAGGAGAAAGTGCCGTATGAAACCGTTAAGATTTTGCTCGCCCCGACCATTGGATGCTCGCCCTTTATTACCAAACTGATGCCTTACATGACTGCAAGGGATGTTCAATTCCGTGGACACTTAGGGGTAATTTCAAGGTGTGTTTGTGTTCACGCGGCAAGATTGTGCCTTAATCTGGATACAATAATGCAATGAAACACCCAATTGTTCAATGCCCCAGCGGGGTGACGCTGGTCGCAGGTGGGCCGGTTTTGGCGCGGGATTTGGCGGCGGCGCGGGCCTTGGCGCCGCATGTGGTGGCGGTGGATGGTGGGGCGGATCGCGCGCTGGCGCAGGGGGTGCGGCCCCAAGCGGTGATCGGCGATATGGACAGTATCAGTGTGGCGGCGCGCGCCAGTTTGGGCGACGTATTGTATGAGGTGGCAGAACAAGAGAGCACCGATTTTGACAAGGCGCTGCGCCATATTGCAGCGCCGTTTGTGCTGGCACTTGGCTGTTTGGGCGGGCGGGTGGACCATGAGCTGGCGGTGCTGTCGGTGTTGGTGCAGCGCTCAGGCGTGCCGGTTTTGCTGATCGGGCGCGAGGATGTGATTTTCGCATGCCCCCCGGTTTTGGACATTGCGATGCGGGCGGGGGATCGGTTTAGTCTGTTTCCCTTTGCACCCGTTACAGGGCGCAGTGAAGGCTTGGTTTGGCCGATTGAGGGTTTGGCCTTTGCGCCGGGCGGGCGGGTTGGCACATCAAACCAAGCGCTTGGCCGGGTGCGGTTGGCCATGGACGGGCCGGGGATGTTGGTGATTGTGCCACGGGCGCGGTTGGCTGTGGCGTTGGCGGCGCTGACCGCTTAACGCTTTTGTTTCGGTGGCGTGACGGTGGCGCGGGCGGTCACATGCTCTCGGTAGATGATATAGAGGCCGGAGCCGGTGATGATGGTGATGCCTGCCCATGTCATTGGGTTGGGGAAGTCACCAAATACCAGATAGCCCAAGGTGACGGCGGCGATAAGCTCGGCGTAGTGCAAAGGTGCGAGGGTGGCGGAGGGTGCGAATTTGAGCGCATAGGTCATGCACATATGGCTGCAAGCGGCCCAAAAGCCGACGCCAAACAGCCAGACCCATTCGATGCCCCCCGGCATGATCGCATCAAGTTCCTTGATGCCGCTGCCATCAAACAGCGCCATCAAAGGCAGGCAAATGGCGGAGCCTGCAAGGGCTGTGTGCAGTTGCATCGTGACCGGGTGCATCGTGCGCGACATCGCCCGCGTGATCAGCATATAGGCGGCAAAGGTGAAAGCGGTGCCAAGTGGGAACAAGGCGACCCAGCCAAAGGCTGAGATCGAGGGTTGGATGACCAAAATCGCGCCCAAAAAACCGACGGTCGAGGCGATGATGCGGCGTGGTCCAACCTCATCCCCGAACAGCAGGCGACCGAGCAGCAAAAGGATGAAGGGTTCGATAAACACAATTGCCAGCGCATCTGCGATGGGCATCACGGCCACGGCGGCGACAAAGCAATAGGTGGCCAGCATCAGGCATATCGTGCGGGCCAACACAAAGCCCATCATCCGGCGGCTCATCCGCCAATCCAGCCGCATCAGCACCACGAAGGGCAGCATCAGCACCGCTTGCACCACAAAGCGGGCCAGCACGATTTGACCGACGGGCAGGGTGGCTGTGGCCAGCTTGGCCGAGACATCGAGCAACGGGGCCAGCACGCAAAAGGCCAGCATCAAGGTGACGCCGGTCAGAATGCGGTCGGTGTGCGGAGGGGCGGAAATATGTGCCATACTAGGGCAGGGGTAACCGCTTGGGGCTGCGGCGTCCTGCCCGATTTGACCAGCAAAAGGGCTAAAAGCGGCACGGTAAGCTAAGGTGCAGGACAGAGGGGCTTGCGCCACACAGTCGGTTCGGGTTTGTAAGGATGGGACGGGATTAAAGGACGTGCTGTGCTGATACTGGGGATGCAAAGGCTTGTGGTGCTTGAGACACCTAAGACCGGGTCAATGGCTTTGCGCGCGATGCTGGCCCCCTATACGCTTCCGATATCAGACACGGCGGCGCGCCATACCGGGCACAATGGTTATTTGCTGAAACATGCTGCACCCTTGGCGCAGGCCTTTGGCGGGGCGTTGCAAACCGTGGCAGTGGTGCGAGACCCGCTGATCCGGTTGCAAAGCTGGTACCGTTATCGGATGCGGCCCAAGGTGGCGCATTTGAAGGTTAGCACCCGTGGCATCAGCTTTGAAAAGTTTGTGCTGGCCTATCTGGACGGGACCAACCCCGAAGTGGCGAACGTGGGCCGCCAAGACCGCTTTGTCGGTTGGACCGGGCAGATGGCGCGGGTGGACCATGTGTTTGATTATGACCGGTTGGACCGGCTGGAGGCGTTCTTTTCCGCGCGCTTGGGCGAGCAGGTGGTGCTGCCCGTGCGCAATATGTCACCGCAAGGTGATGCGGTGGAGTATAGCCTAAGCCCGGCGGTTTTGGCCCGCTACCACGATGAGAACGCCGAGGAGTTTGCGCTTTACAAGGCGGTATCGGCGGCGGGGCATTTGGTGCGACCCGGATTGGGTGCGGATGTGGCGGATGGTGTCAGCAGTTTGGCACGTTGACGGCAAGGCCACCCAGCGAGGTTTCCTTGTATTTTTCATGCATATCTTGGCCGGTTTGGCGCATCGTCTCAATACAAGCATCAAGGCTGACCAAATGCACACCGTCACCACGTAAGGCAAGGCTGGCGGCAGATACCGCCTTGATGGCCCCCAATCCGTTGCGTTCAATACACGGCACTTGCACCAGCCCTTTGACCGGGTCGCAGGTCATGCCTAGATGATGTTCAAGCGCTATTTCGGCTGCGTTTTCAACTTGTTCGGTGGTGCCGCCCAGCACGGCGGCAAGGCCAGCGGCGGCCATTGCGGCGGCAGAGCCTACCTCGGCCTGACAGCCACATTCCGCGCCGGAAATGCTGGCGTTATGCTTACATAGCCCGCCGATGGCGGCGGCGGTTAGCAAGAAATCGGCCACCTTAGAACCGCTCGCCCCCGGCACATGGTCAAGGTAATAGCGGATCACGGCTGGCACCACGCCTGCGGCCCCATTGGTGGGGGCGGTGACGACTTGGCCACCAGCGGCGTTTTCCTCATTCACCGCCATCGCGTAAAGCGACATCCAGTCATTGATGGTGTGGGGGGCGGTCATGTTCAGGCCGCGTTCGGCCATAAGCTGTTCATGGATGCCGCGCGCGCGGCGGCGGACCTTTAGGCCACCCGGCAAGATGCCTGTGCCTTCCATCCCACGATTGATGCAATCATTCATCACTTCCCAGACCCGCGCGATGCCAGCGTCCAGATCGTGAAGCTTGCGATAGCGCAGTTCATTTTGGCGTTTCATTTGGGCGATGGTGAGGCCGGAAGCTTTGGACATCGCCATCATCTCGGCCCCGTTTTGGAACGGATACGGCACGTCGGAGCGGGCATTGGCCTTGAGCGCGCCTGCGGCGGCGTGTTCATCGGCTGTTAGAACAAAGCCGCCACCGATGGAGTAATAGGTTTCGGACAAGATCACATCGCCTTGCGCATCGGTGGCGCGGATGACCATGCCATTGGCGTGGCCGGGCAGGTTGGGGCCATAGTCAAACACCAGATCGGCATGGGGATCAAACTGCAAGGGGCCAAGGCCGGGGGCGTTGATGGTTTTGGTGGCTTTGATATCGGCCAACACCTGATCGGCGTGGGCGGCATCATAGGTTTGGGGTACAAAGCCTGCGAGGCCCAGAATCGTTGCGCGGTCGGTTGCGTGGCCGACGCCAGTAAAGGCGAGGCTGCCGTGCAAGGTGGCGCGCAGGCCGTGGGCGTGGAACGGGCTGTCGCGCAGGGTTTGCAGGAATTGCGCTGCCGCCACCATTGGCCCCATTGTGTGGGACGACGAGGGGCCAATGCCGACTTTGAACATATCTAGGACAGAGAGAAACATGGGCGCTCTTTCAAACGGCGCTGCCCTCAGGCGGGCGCGCGCAATGGGGGTGGGTGAAGGGGGTAGGGCCAAGGCCTTCGGCGCTTGCGGCGGCAAGGGTGGCGGGGCGGGCATCAATCGTTTTGGCCATGGCGTGCAGGGCCGGGAAATCGGTGATTTTGAACCAGCGCTGGGCGGTTTTGGGGTAAAGCATCGGCCAGCGCATCAGGGTTGAAGTGTAATAGGCGAGCACGCAAGGGGCTGCAAACAGGTTGGGGTGGGTGAGGGCGGCTTGGTTCAAAAGCGTGAAGTGCTGGGTCATGCGGGTGGTCAGTTTGGCCAGATGCGAGGTGCGGCCTTCTTGGCCAACATATTGATCAGGGTAGAAAATTTGGCGCAGATCGGCATGGGCGGTGTTGGAGAGGAAAAACAACCATTTGAGAAAAGGGATGCGGGCTGCATGGCCGGGGGGCGGGGCAAGGCCTGCGCTTGGGTGCGCTTCGGCCAACCACAACAGGCAAGCTGCGGTTTCGGATATTGGGCCTGCTGGGGTGACGAGGGTTGGGATTAGGCCTGTGGGGTTCAAGGCGCGGTAAGCGGCGCTGTCTTGTTGGCGCGTTGCGCGGTTTACCAGTTGGGTGGTGAAGGGCAGGCCTGCATCGAGCATGACAAGGCGCAGGATGAGTGAGGCGTTGTCGGGGGCGTAGTGCAAGCTGTACATTCGGCACCCCCTTGGCTGGTTTGACTTTTTGAATAGCGCAGATGGGGCCAAGTATATGGGTGAAAAGCGACGTTTCCAACGGGTTCGCGGCATGTGCGCGTTAACCGGGTGCTAAGCTGTTTATGCGAGCTTTGCCAGAACAGGGGGCGGGATTGATGCAGCGTTTGGTGGTTTTTTTGCTGTTTTGGCCATTTGCGGCCTTGGCTGGTGGGTTGGCCGGGGCAACGGCTTTGGGCGGTACCGTGGCGCGCAATTTAGCCCAAAGTACGGCAAATTGCTGGGGGAAGGCGCGTTTTGGGGCAATTGCCCCCTCGCACCGCGCGGCTGGCTGGCCTATAAGCAAGGCGCAACAGTCAGCGGAGATGACACATGGCGGCAGAGCTTTCCCCGATCGACAAGGCCAAATTCGTGGCGGCCAAACGTGCGGTTGGATTTGTCGAAAATGGAATGAAGCTGGGGCTTGGCACCGGGTCTACGGCGGCTTGGATGGTGCGCTGTTTGGCCGAACGCATCCGCGAAGAGGGTTTGCGGGTGACGGGCGTGCCAACATCAAGCCGCACGGCAGAATTGGCGCGCAGCCTTGGCATTCCGATCACCAGCCTGGATGATGCGCGGTGGTTGGACCTGACGATTGATGGCGCGGATGAGTTTGACCCGCATTTGAACCTGATCAAGGGTGGTGGTGCGGCGCTGTTGCAAGAAAAGATTGTGGCCACGGCCAGCGATCAGATGATCGTGATCACCGATGCCGCCAAAGAGGTGGCGCAGTTGGGCGCGTTTCCGTTGCCAGTTGAGGTGATTCCTTTTGGCTGGCAGACCACCAAAGCGCTGATTGAAGAAACTTTGGTCAGCATGGATGTGATGAACCGCGAATGCACGCTGCGCATGAATGGTGACGCGCCCTTGGTGACCGATGAGGCGAATTACATCATTGATTTGCACCTGAAACGGATCGGCAACGCGCGGCAATTGGCCATGGTGTTGAACCAAATTCCGGGCGTGGTGGAAAATGGCTTGTTCATTGATATTTGTGACATTGTGGTTATCGGCCACGGCGATGGCCGGGTGATCGTGCGCGATATCAACTCGGGCGAGACTGAGGATGACCGGGTTGATTTCGTGCCGTCGGACAATATTTTCGCGGATCTGGGAGATTGATCCTTGGGTGTTGAGATGAAGCGCGCTGTTTTGGTTGGCGTGCCAAGCGGGGGGCTGCTTTGGCCGCGGGGGCGCGTGCGGCCACTGCGGCTAACTGGCGGCGGGAGTGGCCCGATTTGCGCAGTAGCACCTCCAATCCGTTTGAAGCATAAAGGGACCACCAGCCATGCAATTTGATTTTGATCTTTTTGTCATTGGTGGCGGGTCTGGTGGCGTGCGGGCAGCGCGGATTGCGGCGGGCACGCATGGGGCCAAGGTGGCGCTGGCCGAAGAATATCGGATGGGCGGCACCTGCGTGATCCGGGGCTGCGTGCCGAAAAAGCTGATGGTGTTTGCCAGCGAATACCCGAGGCTGGTTGAAGATGCCCGCGCTTATGGCTGGGATGCGCAAATAGGGGCGTTCGATTGGCCCGCGTTTCGCGCTAAGTTGGACGCTGAACTGACACGGTTGGAAAAGGCCTATCGCGGTGGGCTTTCGGGCGCGGGGGTGACGGTGTTTGACAGCCGCGCGGTGCTGGTGGATGCGCATACGGTGAAATTGGCCGATGGGAAAACCGTGTCGGCCAAGCATATTTTGGTGGCCACGGGCGGCGCGCCGTTTGTGCCGGAGATTGAAGGGCGCGCGCTTGCGATCACCTCAAACGAGATCTTTCAGATGGACGCCTTGCCAGCCCGTGTTTTGGTGGTCGGCGGCGGCTATATCGCGTCTGAATTTGCCTGTATTTTGAATGGCTTGGGCTGCAAAGTTTCGCAATACTACCGTGGGGCGCAAATTTTGCGCGGCTTTGATGATGAGGCGCGGGGCCATGTGGCCGATGCGATGCGCGAAAATGGCGTGGATATTCATTGCGGTACCGATGTGATGCGGCTGGAAAAGGTGGCCGGCGGCATTAAGGCCGTTGCGACCAACGGGTCTGAGGCGGTGTTTGACGCGGTGCTTTATGCCACGGGGCGCAAGCCGAATTCGCTGGGTATGGGGCTGGAGGCGTTGGGCGTGAAGCTGGGGCGCGGCGGTGAAATTGTGGTGGATGATTACAGCCAAACCGCCGTGCCGTCGATTTTTGCCGTGGGCGATGTGACCGACCGCATTAACCTGACGCCGGTGGCCATTCGCGAAGGCCACGCCTTTGCCGATACGATTTTTGGCGGGCAGCGGCGCAAAGTCGATCACAGCCTGTTTGCCAGTGCCGTGTTTACGCAGCCCGAAATGGGGACGATTGGCCTGTCGGAGGAGGCGGCGCGCGCGCAAGAACCGATTGAGGTTTATGCCACCGCCTTTCGCCCGATGCAGACCGCCTTTGCGGGCCGCGCCGACCGGGTTATGATGAAGCTGATCGTGAGTACCGCCAGCCGCAAGATTTTGGGGTGTCATATTGTAGCACCCGGTGCGGGCGAAATGATCCAGCTTGTGGGGATTGCGGTGACGATGGGCGCCACAAAAGAACAATTTGACGCAACAATCGCGGTACATCCGACGATGGCGGAAGAATTGGTGACGATGCGCAGTCCTGTTCGTACAGGATGAGCTTGAATTTCTGGTGAAAACCACCAGTTAGAACATAACAGAAGTAGCAATAGGGTATTCACATGGCAGGAAGCGGAGGCCCTTGGGGCGGCGGTGGCGGCAATCGGGGCGATGATGGCAATGAGGACAATGATCGTCCGGGTGATCGCCCGAACGATCGTCCTAATGGCGGGCGTCGTCCGGCCAATGATGGTCCACAGATCCCCGAAATCGAAGAGATTATGAAGAAAGGCCAAGAGCAGCTGCGCATCTTGATGGGCGGTCGTGGCGGCAATCGGCGCAATGGCGGCGGCGGTGGCGGCGATGGCAATGGCATGGGGCCGCTGTTTACCAAGCAAGGCTTTGCCTTGGGCGGTGTGGTAGCCCTTGGCCTTTGGGCCTTTGCGTCGTTTTACACGGTCAAGCCCGAAGAGCGGTCGGTTGAGCTGTTCTTGGGCAGCTTTTCATCCGTGGGCAATCCGGGCCTGAACTTTGCACCTTGGCCGTTTGTGACGGCTGAAATTGTGCAGGTGACCGGCGAACGCCAGACCGATATCGGGACGGGCAAGGGTGGGGCGCTGGACACGGGGCTGATGCTGACGCGCGACCAAAACATTGTGGATATTGAGTTCCAGATTGTTTGGAACGTGTCGGACCCGGCGCAATATCTGTTCAACCTTGCCGAACCTGCAGACACGCTGCGGGCTGTGGCGGAATCGGCGATGCGCGACATTATCGCCCGGTCCGAGCTGGCTCCGATTTTGAACCGGGATCGTGGTGTGATTGCATCCGATTTGAAGGCCGCTGTGCAAGGCACATTGGACGTTTACAAGTCTGGCATCAACGTGGTGCGTGTGAACTTTGACAAGGCCGACCCGCCGCGCGAAGTGATCGACAGTTTCCGCGAAGTGCAGGCCGCACAGCAAGAACGTGACCGGTTGGAGAAAGAGGCGGATGCCTATGCCAACCGCGTAACGGCGGCGGCGCGGGGCCAATCTGCCCAGTTGACCGAAGAGGCAGAAGGTTACCGCGCCCGCGTGGTGAATGACGCCGAAGGTGAAGCAAGTCGCTTCTTGTCGGTCTATGCCGAATATGTGAAAGCGCCCGAAGTGACCCGGCGCCGGATGTATCTGGAAACGATGGAAGGTGTGCTTGGTGGGATGAACAAGGTCATCATGGATGGCGTGTCTGGGGACGGGGGGCAGGGCGTTGTGCCGTACCTGCCGCTGAATAACCTGACGCCCCAAACCCGAACAGACGGAGGGACCAACTGATGAATAAAGCAGCTTTGTTGTTGCCAGCTTTGGCACTTGTGGTCGCGGGCTTGTTGTCATCGGTCTATATTGTGGACGAGCGTGAAAAGGCGCTGGTTTTGCAGTTTGGTGAGGTGAAAGCCGTGCGCGAAATACCCGGAATTGGGTTCAAAGTGCCGTTGCTGCAAAATGTGGTCACCTATGATGACCGGATTTTGGGCCTGTTCACCCAGCCGTCCGAAGTGACGCCGGCTGATGATCGTCGTTTGGTGGTGGATGCCTTTGCGCGCTGGCGGATCACGGATTTGGTGATGTTTCGCCAAGCCACGGGGACGGGCGGGATTAGAACCGCGCAAGCCCGGATTGAGCCTATCTTGAACGCGGCCATTCGTGAGGTGTTGGGTTCCGTCCCGTCACAGCGCGTGCTGTCCGAGGACCGGACAAGCCTGATGAACCTGATCCGTGATCAGGCCCGCAGGCAGGCGGCGTCGCTGGGTGTTGATGTGGTTGACGTGCGTTTGACACGGACCGATTTGCCCGAGCAAAACCTTGCCTCGACCTATTCACGGATGCGCGCTGAGCGGGAACGTGAAGCCGCAGACGAGATTGCACGCGGTAATGAGGCCGCGCAGCGGGTTCGCGCCAGTGCAGACCGGACCGTGGTCGAATTGACCTCGCAGGCGCGCAAGGAATCGGAAGTGATCCGTGGTGAGGCTGACGGTCAGCGTAACGCGATCTATGCCGAGGCCTTTGGGCGTGATCCGGAATTCTTTGCCTTTACCCGCTCGCTGACCAGTTATGAGCGGGCGTTGAAGGGGGAGAACTCTTCCATTGTGATGCAGCCAGACAGCCAGTTCTTTGACTATCTGCGCAGCGATAAGGCGCCTGTTCCGGGCAATTGAGCGCAAAATAAAATATCCTCGCCCGAAAGGGCGGGGCTTTTTAACACGCGGGTCTTGGCCGGGGCATGTGGTTTTACTTGAAAAACCCCTACCCTGCGCTGCGGCCGGCGTTTTTGTGTTCAGCCCACGCCAAGCCGTTCACATCCTGTTGACAAGGCGCGATGGGGATTGTGTTGCACTTCGCGCCGCCTAGATACAAACTGCTAGGGCAAAGACTGCTGCGCCTTTACGGATGGTCCGGACGCGGGGGTACGAAACACATGAAGAGGAGTTTCGAGTGCATTCGAAAAGCATAACAGCCACTCGGTTTGCGGTGGATCACCGCCAAGCCGGTATGATCCGCGGTTTGACCGCATTGGTTTTGGGCGCGGCCCTGATTTTGGGTCAAGCGCTGAGCGTTGAGGCGCGCGGTGCGCCCGATAGCTTTGCCGATCTGTCGGAAAGCATCAGCCCGTCTGTGGTGAATATCACCACCTCGACCACCGTTGCTGCCAGCGTGCAAGACGCGCCGCAAGTGCCGCCCGGATCGCCGTTTGAAGATTTTTTCAAGGACTTTCTGGACCGCAACGGTAACGGCAATGGCGATGGTGGCAATAAACCCCGCCGGTCTGAGGCGTTGGGGTCGGGTTTTGTGATTTCTGAAGACGGGTTTATCGTCACCAACAACCATGTGATCGACAAGGCCGATGAGATTGAGATTGAGTTTTTCTCAGGTCTGAAGCTGCCTGCGAAATTGATCGGGACCGATCCAAAAACCGATATCGCGCTGTTGAAAGTGGAAAGCGACACGCCGCTGCCGTTTGTGCCATTTGGCAATTCGGACCAGATGCGTGTGGGCGATTGGGTGATTGCGATGGGCAACCCCTTGGGCCAAGGATTTTCGGTGTCTGCCGGGATCATTTCGGCACGAGGCCGGGCGCTGTCTGGCACTTATGATGATTATCTGCAAACCGATGCGGCGATCAACCGGGGCAACTCTGGTGGGCCGCTGTTTAACATGGACGGGCAGGTCATCGGCGTGAACACGGCGATTTTGTCGCCCACAGGCGGGTCTATCGGGATTGGGTTTTCGATGGCGTCAAATGTGGTGACCAAGGTTGTGGACCAGCTGAAGCAATTTGGCGAAACCCGGCGGGGATGGTTGGGTGTGCGCATTCAAGATGTGACGCCGGATGTGGCCGAAGCAATGGGTCTTACTGAGGCGAAGGGCGCGTTGATTACGGATGTGCCGGACGGCCCCGCCAAGGATGCGGGGATGTTGTCGGGCGATGTGATTACCTTGTTTGATGGCGAACCTGTGGCCGATACCCGTGAATTGGTGCGCCGTGTGGCGGATGCCCCGGTGGGTGAGGCTGTGCGTGTGGTTGTGATGCGCGATGGCAAAACTGAGACCCTGTCGGTCACGCTGGGCCGCCGCGAAACTGCTGAGGGCGAGCCTATTCCTGCGGTTGCAACACCCGCGCCAGAACCGGCAACAGCCAACATTCTGGGCCTGACGGTAAAGCCGTTGACCGCCGAGGATGCCCAAAATCTTGGTCTTGCCGCCGATGCCGAGGGTTTGGCTGTGATGGAGGTGGATGAAGTGTCTGAAGCCTATACCAAAGGCCTGCGTGTGGGCGATGTGATCACCGAGGCTGGGCAGCAAAAGGTGATACGGGTCAAAGACTTGCAAGACCGTGTTGAAGAGGCCCGCGCCGCTGGCCGCAAGTCTTTGCTGTTGCTGATCCGCCGGGGTGGCGACCCGCGCTTTGTGGCGTTGGGGATTGAGCAGTAAAGCCTGTCAAATGGCATTAGATTGGGGGCGGCGGGGAAACCTTGCCGCCCTTTTACTATCCCAACTCGCGCAGCAAACGCGTGCGAAACGACCGCATCCACTCCACCCGTGCCAGTGCCATTTCACGCCCCACAGGGGTGCGCATGGTCAGGGCGATGGGGAAAAGCTTTACCTCTAAGTGATCAAGCGAAAAGCGTTTGTCATCCAACGGGCGGTTCAGCGCCATGGGGTCGTCGGCATCAAACAGCAAGCCGCCCATTGCCCCGCCCACATGGAACATGCGCGCAATCCCGATGGCACCCAACGCCTCTAGCCGGTCGGCGTCTTGCAGCACCTCGGCCTCAGGGGTTTCGGGGGGGATGGCGGCAGAAAAGCTGTGGGCGGCAATCGCATGCGCCACGGCAGGAATTTTGGCTGTGGGATAGTCGGTGGCCGCCAGATGCTCCGCCGCCCAATCTGCCGAGGCGCGAGAGGCTGACGCGCGGTCTGGGTGGTTTTTGGGCAGGTTGACGGCATCATGAAAATAGGCGGCAGGCAGCACAATTTCCAGATCTATGCCACCCAGTTCACGGGCGATGTCTTGCGCATTGGCCCAGACCCGATCGAGATGCCCCAAATCATGCGCGCCATCGACCTCATGCGCCCAATGTGCGGCGATGGCTGCGCGAAACTCAGCTTGGGTCATGGCTTGAACTCGGTTGCGGACAGGCCAAGCCGCTGTGCTGCGGCCAGCGACAAACGCTCGCTATCAAGGGCGGATTCAACCGGTCGTCGCAACACCCCATTTTAGGAGGTGTAGATGACAAAAACAGGCAGACGAAAATCCGAACGTTCGATACGGGGCAAATTAAACTCTCCAGGAAGGCCGCCAGTCTGGCA
>Ga0209390_10004521_pt1 | contig 20776 bp, 22 predicted proteins | sample BON01_FD_187212 | JGI IMG/M metagenome (GOLD analysis project Ga0209390, IMG submission 187212) | Freshwater microbial communities from Lake Bonney liftoff mats and glacier meltwater in Antarctica - BON-01 (SPAdes) (version 2) | ecosystem: Environmental > Aquatic > Freshwater > Ice > Glacier... | reverse complement strand
CGCGTATTATTAGATAGAATCCATAGAATAAAGTTTGATAATTTAACAATAGAAGAGAAGATAGTGATTGTAAATAAATACATATTGCCAGAGATAAATAAAAAAATGGGGTTCTCTGATATAATTGACTTGAGTGAAGATATTATACTAAACATAATAAATTCGTATACAATGGAACCAGGTGTAAGGAAATTGAAAGAGTTATTATTTGACTTGTATGGCGAAATTAATATTGAATTACTGAAATCAAATTCAGACATTAAAATATTACCTATAAAGGTTACGATGGAAGACGTAGAAAATAAATACTTGAAGAAGTATCTTAAGGTGCGCGAAACAATGATACCTACATATAGTAGAACTGGTATTATTAATGGTTTATGGGCGAATGTTCTCGGTAAAGGAGGTATCATTCCAATCGAAGTTTCTTTTTCTCCATCTAGTTCTATCCTCGAACTAAAACTTACTGGTATGCAAGGAGATGTAATGAAAGAGAGTATGAATGTTTCTAAGACAGTTGCCTGGAATTTGACTATTGAAGCTACCAAAACAAAATTATACAAACAACACGAAAAAGACAAATCAAAGGGTATACATGTTCATTGTCCAGCGGGTGGAGTATCTAAAGATGGTCCATCAGCAGGAACAGCAATAACAATTGCCATATACAGTGTATTAAATGGATTAACTATAAAGCACGATGTTGCAATTACTGGTGAGATAGATCTAATTGGAAATGTTACGGCAATTGGTGGTCTAGAAGATAAAATACTAGGTGGTATACGCGCTGGCGTAAAGAAGTTCCTATTACCGAGAGAAAATGAGAGAGAATATAAAGAATTTTGCGAAAAGAACCGATATTATGAAGGGATAGAATTCATAATGATAGAAAAGGTGCAAGATACATTTGAACACATTTTTGTCTAATAAGATATATATATATATATTAATGGAATTGAACTTAACAAATGTCATTTATTTATTTATGAGGTTATCGCCGTTCATAATTGTTGGTTATTTTATATTACAATCATTATTTGAATCGAGCACTAAGGGATTATTTTATTTAGCTGGTCTTTTGGCAACTACTGTAGTGACTATCTTAACAAGTCGGAATTCTATGTTTAAACCTAATGTAACAACTAGTACAACTGGCACATCGTGTCGAGGTGCCACACTAGGAAATGGAGAGATGTCTTATTTGCCATTAAGTCAAACGACATTAATGTATTCATTTATTTACTCATTAACTATTGTTTTAGAATATGGTACACTCAATATGAACATAGCAACTATTGTTATTTTCGTAAGTTTGATAATAGCCGATTGGTTCGGTAATAGGCGTTGTATTCGCGTTTTACCAAATCTAATTACTACGTGGGTTATTGCCATTGTTATTGCTTACGGTTGGACAAGTTATTTAATCAATACTGGTTACGATATAGTTTTTTTCCAGGGAATCTCTGATGCTAACGTATGTAAAATGAATACAAGTAATTTCCGTTGTCGATTGAAATCTTAACGTAGATTGACGATTGAAATCTTATCAAATGATATATGTAAAAATCAAATATCATTTATTCGTCAAAATACTCTTTATTAGCATTAAACCATTTGACCAATTCTTTCGAAAGTTGAGAACGATAAATGTCTTCGTGTATGAAACGATTGCTCGCGCCGCGGTCTTTGAATTTAATCAAAAAATTGTAAAACGTTACAGAAAGCACCTGTTCGCTGTATTTTTTATCTAAGTCTATCCTGTTAAATAATTCAAATCCTTTCCTGTTATTAACGGAGTTATGAAAGTCATATAACATGTTTTTTAAAAGGGATTTACTAGTAATCGCATTAAAATTCTGGTTATTAAAATAGTTTTTTGAATGTAACGAACAATCTGGGCATGGTAGGTTTGTGCAAATCGTAAAGATATTTTTAAATAAATCATTGCGTAATCTACTAAAATGTTCGTCTTTTATCTTTTCAACAATTGTATGTAGAAATGTCCACGTTGGACCTCCCCATGTCATACCACTACTCGAACCGCGGAACGTATTATTGGGTAAATTCATATAATTATTCGTCACTATATTCGTGTAATTCATCGTGGAATTTATTGCAGAATTTAACGGATTAGTTAATATGGTATTGTTTATTGTATTTGATTTTGATAGAACCATTTTCATTGAAGAAGATGTTCTTTTAGATTTTCTACTAAACATGCTGTTTATTATATACAAGCATAAAATAATTAATATAAATAATATAAAAAATATAACACGCTTCTATATAGTTATACTATGGAAAATAAACAATTATTAATAGAAAATATAAAAGAATGGGTCATATTAGACAATGAAATAAGAGAATTAAAGAAACAAGAAAAAACAAGGAAAAAAAAACAAAAAGAAATATCTAACGCTTTAATGGAAATAATGAAATCAAATGAAATTGATGAATTTGATATCAACCAAGGTAAAATTGTATATAAAAAAAAACACGTAAAAAAACCTATAAATAAAAAGAATTTACAAGAAATTCTATCTAAATATTATAAAGATGACCTGTTAAGTGCATCTGAATTAAAGACATTTATTATGGACAACCGTGAGGAAACTGTTATAGAAACTATTTCAAGAACTATACATTCGTAATGTTTATTTCATATATACCATTTATTAATTTATAATCTCCAATCACGGCAGGGTTCTCTTTTTGTATGATGATATCCTCCATTTTATATACATTTGAGTATTTATCCATATAATATATAATTCCATTAACATCCTCTCCAAATATTTCTACGCTCTGATTATGATTTTCGGAACTGACTGTATCATTTATTAGACCGTGTGGAACGCCCTTTGAATGCGTTCCGCAGAATTCTGTTTCTCCTCGTCTTCGTCTCGTGCATTGTTCACCAGCAGCTTTACACGCAGTACAACGATTTGTTACGGGTATTGAATTTTTTAATCTCTTTCGCTTATTGAAATCAACTGGTTTCAATATTAATTTTTGATAATCGAATATGAATCTCATAAGTTCGCTTGTTATATCATCTCCTAAATCCATACTTTTTACCTTATCTCCTATATCCGATTTAAATGCCCGGATGTAAGCAACAATTGTATTATTAATGCGTGATTCCATTTTGTCTTTAATAAAAATATATTAAATATATTTTCATTTCAATTTTATAAATAATGTTTACCCCCAAATGTCTAAAATAATTTATGTATTTTTATAAACAATAATTGGATATTGTAACACGCATCGCGTAAGTATTGCTTAACCATTGACTTGTCTGCTTTGTTAGTGAACGCAATACGAATAGTGCTCTTGTTGTCATGCGGATGAAACTTTTTAAACCCACAGTATGAGAGGGTTTTATCACCGTTGTAATGCTTATCATATAAAACAAACTCAATTGATTTACCCATTGTATAATCTTCGTCTTGTAATAAAATATCAAAACAATTGTCCATTGTGGTTTCTCCTGTATTTATTGTGATAACGTCCGCGTCAATATCTTTAATAAACGAAGAGAATTTCTCTGTAATAACTGCCGCACCTTGTTTAACAATTTCTTTGTTTTCGTAAGATCCGACAGTTTCAATCATAAAGTCATAACTATCTGGCACATAATGTCGTTGTGCGTCCAAAATATAAAAGTTCTTCTTAGAGAACTCGATATCTTTGTTAGTAGCGTCGTTAGATTTCATAATCTTTTCCTTTTCATTCCATTTTTCTACTACCTTTGCCATATCAGGTGTAAACCCGTATGTACAATTACTAACAACATTAAATTTCGCATCTTCTTTAGCATCTGAAATACAGAAATCGGCTACCAATTTAAGTCGTTCTCCTGGTATGTTATTTCCAATTTTAGGTCGTAATCTTGCAAAATCAATGTAACATTTGGTTATTATATTTGGTGGAAATATGCGCTTTGTCTCATCACTTGTTAGATAATTCCCGTTAATTTTATTTTTTATTTTGAAATCGGCAGATGTGACAAATTCTATATCATCTGTTTCATTCTGTTTATCGATTTCTAACTGATATTTATCGGGCAATAATTCTAATTCGTCTGGTCCCAAACAAATGGGAATACAACTTAAACGCTGTTTAAGTATTTCATTGTGCAATCGTGTAGTATTAATCTCGATATTACATTGATTACTTTCATAGGTGTCCGTTTTAATTGCTACAACTGGTATCTCACTTAAAATAGTTCTACGTAATGCGTTTGCTAAACTTACGTTTAGACCACTTAATGTGAATTTATAAACGCCAAACTCTTCTGATATATTTGATATTTTGGGATTCATGATTGTTATCTGTTGTTTTATAAACTATGATTACATTTTTAAATCAATTTTATAGGAAGATATTTTATTCGAAAATCGATTTTAACCCATTACAAATTCACCCAATCGTGCGGTTTATAATCGTCTAATACTGGTAGCCATTTCTTGTGTTTTGGGTGTCTATTCGCAAAAGAAGCAATGGAAAATGTTCGACCACATGATGAACCAAATCTCCCTTGGAAATTAAGCGTTTTTGCCAGGTCGCTATTAATCACTTTGCCGTCTGTTGCGCCATATGGAGCATAATCATACGTTTTGTCCACTTCGGAGTGTCTACATATACCTCGACAATTTTTGTGTGTCACATTTTCTTTACTATCGTAATGGTCTGATATTATATCCTTTGCTATTTTTAAGTTTATTTTGCCATAATGTTTGTCATTTAATAGATAATCTAAACGACAACTTCGAGAACCTAAACTAGTATTCACATTGGAATGGTCAATATCAGTTGTTTCTAAGTTTCGAAGTTCAAAACCTAACGCCGAGTTCATACCATATATAACACCATTGTTCATTCGTTTTATGTTTTGTATTTTGTTTCCCAATTCATGAACCATTATTTCACCAGTATTTACGTTTCCATATAACCACGAACACGCATAATCACCTGCACTGTCTTTCGACATAATGTCTATACAATCGTCTAGATTGTCTGCATATTGCATTAATTTTCGTATTCTACAAAAATAGGGTAAACCATATTTTGGTTTGAAGTTAATGTAAGCTATTGTCGTTTCGCAACCTACTATTCCATTAGCACATACAAACCAGTCTGAGGTACTGGCAACAAGTCCTGCAGAAGTTTGCATTTTAAATGTGTTTCCTATTTTGGGTTGTATCACCATAACAATATTTAACAATTGTCCTGTGAGAAAATCCGTATGTGTGTTATGAGCCATAACGATGTCGCCTTTCTCTGTTGCTTCTCCAGTTGCTATAAACGCACTACATCTTTCCGACCCACCATCTTTATAAAATGAATACATTGATAAAAACGAATTCCACGCTATCAAAAACCTTAGAGAAATCCTAACCCCTTTTTTTCTCGCTCCAGCAACAATTCCGCGTAACTCGTTATATATTTCCGGACATTTTGTTTTTATAATATTTACAATATATTTATCACAATCATCCATATATTTTTTGAAAGAGATATTAAAATGTTCATCGACCAAAAACGGCAATGCAATTAAAATGCGTTTAAGGTCTTCTGATAATAGATAGCCATGCGCATACCCAATATCATAAGGGTTACCGTATACTGTAATATGCTTCCATCCACCTTTTTCAAAGTCTATTTGTCCTTGTACTCTCTTATGTTTTAACGTTTTATTATACTTTATTTTTCTTGCCGATACAACCATATAGTATAATATAGTATTATACTATATGGTTCGTGTATATTAAACTGATTGAATCATCATTGATAAAATTAACAAAAACATAAGCAGGAACGGCAATAAAACTAATATCCATGCTATGTTTGTAAAACCCGATTTACACATTAAATTCAAAATCCAAGTCCAGAATAATATATATATTAGTTTCACCACAAATACCAATGGTGTACTTGTAACATCGCAACTTAAACTTCCTAGGCAATATACATTTCTATTACCAATATTTTGCATAGACGCAATAAATACGAAAACTAGTGAAATCGCTAAATAGAAATGCGAAGGACCGCATAGTTTTTTCATAGGATTTAAATCCATAATATATATTATGGATTTATAAAAATTGATTTATGACGTTTATTTATTTCTAATGTCACACAAAGTTACGCACAATAATGTTGAAAATGGTGACCATTGCTAATCCAGAGTTCGAGAATGATATGTTATGTTTTATTCAACCTGAATGTGGGGTTGCTTTTGATTGCGGAATTGCATTCTACAATCAATATGGCAATTTCATGGATGAAAAAATAAAAATATTTACAAATGGTTATACCACGAATCAAAGAATTTGTTTTGAACAGTTTGAAATTTTAATAAAGAAATATGATGACTTATATTTTATAGATTTGTCTCCGTCAATGCTACGAACCATCAACAGGAATTATTCTACGAATGAAAGGTCTCGTGTTTTGTTTTGTTTGATTCGATATCTAATAGACGCATAAATAATAATTATGCTAGCAATGGTGTATGTTCATTATTTAAATTTCCAGCTGGTTGTTTAGTGACATCCGGGGTGAATGGTTGATTAATCTCTTGTATATTATATAGCAAATCGCTTCCAACGCCAGTAGTCACGTTCACTTGTGGTCCATTAAAAAATGTATCCACAATTCCTCCACCATTCGTTCGTCTTACAGATTTATTTCGTTTTTTTTGCTTAGGTTTTCCACCTGAAAAATCAGCATTTGAAGATTTAATTCCGTATGACTCGGAAAGGTCACTACTGTGGTCGTTTAATGAATAATAATAACGAATAGGTAACGAGGTTAAATGTGGAGAACCTCCTTTTATCTTACGTTTATTTGTTTTTGATTTTCTGTTATTTTTATTTTTTCTTTTACCGCCAGTAGTTCCACAACCGCATCCTCCACCCTTGTGTTTAATCTTTTTAGTTCGAGGTCTCTCTTTCGTAACGCGTTTAGTCAATGTGCCCATTATATATTATACGTATATATTTTACTCTATGTCTACATGCGTTAACATATGACGTCTACAACATGGGCGGGTAAGATGCATATCATCTAAAATCCTTCCTTCGGAAGTTTTCTCCATATTATTTTTAGTCAAATATACAACTCTGTCAAGAGGAACGCCATCATTCATTTTCGCTTCTCTCACTTTCATTTGAAAATATCTATATTTATCCGCTAAAACCATCCCACACGTAAAGCATTTTACTGGAATAATCATTATATGTAAAGTATAATATATATTTATATAAATTTATTATAATCAATTTTACAACTTATACGCGATAAAGTATTGTCATAATGTATAATACAATATACAATGAAATCTTATAAATATATAATATTTCTTGCATTGATATCATTGATATCATTAACGATTGGTATGTCCTCTACTTTATATGAAGGCCAGTCGGTAATTAAGGATGACGGAGTCACGTATATAGTAGATGGTGATTACTCACAGGATGCTAATGGTTCTATAACAAAACGAAATGCTAATGGAACTATTAATACAACTGATTTTAGTAACATTACCGACAATAAGAATGTCGTATTGAATGCCAATAAACAAATTACTACAGATGATGCTGATAGGGATAATAAGGGAAATGTTACAAAAAACGAAGATTGGAATGCTGATACGGCATTCCCTGAATATAATAATTCTGCTAGTTTATCATTGTCTGACGACTCAAGTTCCCAAGGGAAAAATATGTTCGTCAGAGGAAAAGACGGTAAATTAATGGAAGTACCTTGGACTGGTTCAAAAACCGGCATTAACTACAATGAACCTGGTTATTTCCGGTATCAACCGTCTACGTTTGTTCCTAATTATGAAGACTCTGTATATCTGAGTCGATTGACTGGTTTGAGTACAACAAAACCGATCGAGGATACGGCATCAAAAAAAGGAGGATTTTGCGAATATCATAAACATTCATCGATAAAAATAGAGCAGGAGTGTGGCAAATTGGAAAAAGATTCTTGTGCTTCGACATCTTGTTGCGTTTTGTTGGGAGGTAGTCGTTGTGTAGGTGGAAACGAAAAGGGTCCTACCATGAAAGCGAATTACGGAGATATTACGATTTTAAATAAAGACCATTATTTTTATCAAGGTAAATGTTATGGAAATTGCCCACGTTAGTTTATTATAATTGTTTAAAAATAGATCACATATCTAACCGACTCTGTAAAAACCCAATGTTAAATACATATTGTGTTTTTTATTTATTTTATACAATTCCAGTCTGTTGAGTAATATTATCTATTACCTTACTTATTGTGTTTTCTCGTGGATGATTCGGAGTTAAATTCCGCTGTATAGAACTCTGAATCTGCGTCGTCATATTCAATTGAATGAATATCTTGTTCTTTTATTAACCTTTGAAATGTTCTCCCAGTTACTTCTTGAATTCCTTTCTTCAATATATCTTGAGAACCTTCTTTATCACATTCGTTATTTTCCTTTACATATAACGTCTTACGTTTTTTATCAGTACAATGAATAGGTCGTCTGTTCATTCCCAATCCTTGCAAATTTTCAATAAAAAGCTTGGTAATACCTTTTACGCAACCATTTTATGCTTGGTTCTCTAAATCTGCCAAAGAAACCTGTATTTGTTTTACAAATTCTGAAAAGTTAATTGCGTCTTTACAATTTTCGTTAAGAAATACTTGTATGTTGAATTGATTATTGTTAGTAGTAATATTGTTGTTATTATTACCCATTTTTGGAATGAGTTCTCTAATTGTAACAGTCTGTTCTACGATAGTGGAAGTAAGTTCGTTATTTCTTTTCACTAGTTCTTCATTTTGGAGAACCAATGCGTCCATTATTTCCTTATTTTGTGAAATAAATTCCATAATAGAAGGTTTAACTTCTAGGTTCTATTGGACAGTTATAGAATTGTTAATAATAGAACAACTGTTTTTATGTCTCGACAATCCGAAAATAAACTTGTATAGTTTACCACATTGACAGCAATATAGTGTGGCGTTTTTTGGCGTTTTTTTGTTACCATTTATTGCGTTTTTATGTTTTGCAGTCAATATATGTCTATCGAACTCACTTTGTTTGCTTGTCTTAAAGTTACATTTTTCACATATAAATATTTTAGGGTTTTCTGGCGTTTTTTTTGTTTTTTTTGTTATCCTAAATAATGGTAACAAAAAAACGCCTAAAATAAACGAACAAAAAATGAAATTTTCTTATGCTAACAAAAAAAATAAATAAAAACGAGATTTAAAGCATTATGCTGTAAATCACCTTTTCAAAAAAGTGGTTGAAAAAGTAATTCTTATAACTCCGTAAAAAATCTGGAAAAATGGACATTTATAAATGTCCAATTTATATAACTTCGTAAAAAAATCAAAAGAGAATCCAAATCGGGTTTTTTATAATTTTTCTAAAATTCCTGTATTTTGAGTGATATTGTCTATTACCTTACTTATTGTGCTTTCTCTTGGATGACTTGGAGTTAAGTTTCTCTGGATAGTAATACATTTTGTAGAAAACTCTGAATCCGCATCGTTATATTCTTCTGAATGAATCTTCTGTTCTTTTATTAATTGTTGGAATGTTCTCCTTGTTACTTCTTGAATTCCTTTTTTCAATATATCTTGAGAACCTTCTTTATCCCATTCATCATTTTCTTTAATATATAACGTCTTGCGTTTTTTATCGGTACAATGAATGGGCCGTTTATTCATCCCCAATCCTTGTAAGTTCTCAATGAAAAGCTTAGTAATGCCTTTAATATACCCATTTTCTGCTTGGTTCTCTAAATCCGCAAGGGAAACTTGTATCTGTTTTATAAAATCTGAAAAGTTAAGTGCGTCTTTACAATCTTCATTAAGAAATACTTGTATGTTGAATTGATTATTGTTAGTAGTAATATTGTTATTATTATTACCGATTTTTGGAACTATATCCTGGATGGTTCTATTCATCTCTCTATTTTGATGTAGCAATTCATTTGTTTGATGGTCTTTTGAAATGATTAGATTCATAAATTCACTATTCTGAGCTAATAAATCAAGTATAATTTGGTCTTTATTCACAGTTTTTAATATTTCAGTTTTTAATATTTCAGTTTTTAATATTTCAGTTTTTGTATGTGAACATGTGGATTTGTGTTTATATATAGACGACTTATGCTTATATATTTTACCACATTCACAATTGTATGTAGTGGGGTAATAAAGGGTAATTTCATTAGTATTCGTTCGGCGTTTGTGTTTTGCAGTCAATAAATGCCTATTGTAATCTTTTTTATTACTGCATTTAAATAGACATTTTTCACACAAAAATATAATTGGGTAATCTGGGGTAATTTTCATTAGTATATTTTAGGCGAACAAATTTTACCCCTAAACCAAACGTGCGAAAAGTGAAATTTTCTTATGCTAACAAAAAATAAAAATAAAAACGAGATTTAAAGCATTATGCTGTAAATCACTTTTTCAAAAAAGTGGTTGAAAAAGTAATTCTATAAATCTGAAAAATGGACATTTATAAATGTCCAATTTCTAGAAAATCAAAAGAGAATCCAAATCGGGTTTTTTATAATTTTTCTAAAATTCCGGTATTTTGTGTGATATTGTCTATTACCTTACTTATTGTGCTTTCTCTTGGATGACTTGGAGTTAGATTTCTCTGGATAGTAATACATTTTGTAGAAAACTCTGAATCCGCATCGTTATATTCTTCGGAATGAATCTTCTGTTCTTTTATTAATTGTTGGAATGTTCTCCTAGTTACTTCTTGAATTCCTTTCTTCAATATATCTTGAGAACCTTCTTTGTCCCATTCATCATTTTCTTTAATATATAATGTCTTGCGTTTTTTATCAGTACAGTGAATAGGTCGTTTATTCATACCCAATCCTTGTAAATTCTTAATAAAAAGATTAGTAATGCCTTTAATATACCCGTTTTCTGCTTGGTTCTCTAAATCCACAAGGGAAACTTGTATTTGTTTTATAAAATCAGAAAAGTTAAGTGCGTCTCTACAATCTTCGTTAAGAAAATTTTGTATATTAAACTGGTTGTTATTCGTGGTTGTAATTACGTTATTATTCCCAATTTTCGGAATAAGTTCTCTAATTGTATCAGATTGTTCTTTATTCTGTCTTTTCAATTCTTCATTTTGGAGAACCAATAAATCAACAATCTCTTTATTTTGTGAAATTATATCCATAATATATGGTGCTGGGTTACATTTAGCAGTTGGTCTTATTACAAAAGAACATAGCTGCTTGTGCTTCCATAATCCAGACTTAACCATATAAGTTTTACCACATTCACAAGAATATTCATTGTATTGTTTTACAAGTCCTTGATTCATATGCTTTGTAGTATCGAAATGACGATTAAGTTCACTTTGACTACTACAATTGTAGTTACAATTAACGCAACAAATAAATTTATTACTTATGATAGATTTCCTTGATTTCCTTGATTTCCTTGATTTTTTGTGTTCCATTGTATTTAAATGTATATTAAAATCAATTATGTCACTGCATTTATAATCGCAATTTATACAAGATAATAATGTCTTGTTTTTTTGTGTTCCATTCTGTTCCATTTTGTTCCTAAAATTGGAACAGATAAAAATCAAGGATTTGACACACAATGAAAATTGTAAAAAACTTATGCTAACAAAAAAAACAAATAAAAACAAAATTTAAAGCATTATGCTGTAAATCACTTTTTCAAAAAAGTGGTTGAAAAAGTAATTCTATAAATCTGAAAAATGGACATTTATAAATGTCCAATTTCTAGAAAATCAAAAGAGAATCCAAATCGGGTTTTTTATAATTTTTATAAAATTCCGGTATTTTGTGTGATATTGTCTATTACCTTACTTATTGTGCTTGAAACTAGACGAATTTAAAGTTATTTTTCTCTGGATAGAAATAAATTATGTAGAGAACTTAGAATCAACATCATTGTATTATTCTGAATAAATATATTGAACACCATCATTCGATGTATCTTGAGAACCATCTATATTCTATTCATCACTAAAAAACAAAATAATCACCATTTCAATATTTCGGGGAAATATTCATCCAATAAGTTCTTATAATATTCGCGTATTTCAGTAGTTATGACAAACTCTGTATCTTCTTTAGAATATAGGTCAAAATTATTGAAATTAATAACATTACGCATAATAACTTCATCTCCAGGTTTCATAAGATGAGTATATGAATTACCTGTATGCCAAGGATAGAATGAATGAAATCTAATTATTTGTTGAAATTTATCTGTAATTCGATGTTTACCTTGATTATATTGAAGAACTTGATATAAATATTCATCGTGACCGAACGATAACGTGAGGTTTTCAATTCCACAATTTTGTGTATATATTCCACACTCTGAAGAATACAATGGATTAATAAAATCAGCGTTGTCTTTCATAGTATCGTAATACACAATAGATTCAGGAAACTTGCAACCCACAACATATGTATCGCCAACCACCACTGAACTAGGTTCACCGAATATATACAGCACCTTACCCAAGTCATGTATCAGACCACATACCTGCATTTCTGTGTCGTCGGGGTATTGTTTGCGAATACGTTCAGCAGTCTGATATGCGTGAACCGAGTTACTAGAAGACGTGTCTGGGTCACTCGGGTCAACAAAAGTATCCATCATGTGCAAAGCTCTATGTATACTCATATCAATTTTGACGTTGCCTAAATTATGGTATTGTTTTATTTTAGAATTCACATATTCATATGTCTGTATTCGGTGCTGTTCTTTATAGAAATGATATTGTGGAGTATCAGTTAAATAGTTTCGTAATTGCATGATATACACAAAGACAAGAAAAAAATATAGTTCCAATAGTTTTCAAAATTAAAAAACCAATAATTACATATTCATTCTGTTTACATAGCGGTTTGATAGTGACAATTCACAGGTTCAAAATCTAAGTCGAAACAAATTGTATCAACATTATAATCTTTATACGTGTCAAATAAATCAATAACTTTCTCAAAGTATTCGTTTTGACTATATCCAATTTGCGAAGCAACACATGTTCCGTGTTTCAACCATTCGTGTTGATACAACGCAATAGTGTCTTCATATGTGCAATCATACCAATACTTCAATATACGTTCATATTTGGGCGATTTTTCCAATTGTTGTAAATCAAATGGAGTATCGTTGCAGTAACTTGGGTAGCTATTGGCGTTATAATCTGGCCACAATCCGTGTATTTTATAATCCGTTGAACACCACTTTTGAAATGCTAAACAGTAGAACGTATAAAATTGCATATACATAATGACATTAAAAAAAATACTTTATTTGTACCAATGTAAAATTATACGACAGAATATTGAATACTTCAACGGTCTAAATTCCCTATCGAAATGTGTTGTTGCTAACATTTTTTGAGTATATATCCATTAGTGGTCTTCTTACGTGTAAATTCAACATTGTCAAAAGAATGCATTAGGTCGTGACATTTTGTACATAAACTCATCAAATTCGCTTTATGGTTTTTATGTATAGAATCAATCCAACCTTTTTTATCTGCGTTTTCTTGATGAAGTAAATGGTGTGTATCCACTGCTTCATTATTTAAACAATGCTCACACATTCCCTTTATTTTTTTGGCGTTATAAGAGGATGTATCTCTATCCAATAAACCTTTATTGACTGGAAAGTATTTTTTACGTATGGTATATGCTTGCTCTAAAAACTGGCTATCTAAATGCAACGATTTACAAACTTCTAAACCATACATACGATTTCCGGGACCATCTTTTAATTTTCGGTCATATATAAGGGCGTCCTTTTCAGCATCGTAAGATACAGCCATATGTGCAATACGCAAATCAGGAATATTATTTATTTCGTCGAATTTTAAAATTTCGTGAAAATGAGTAGCGAAAATATAAGACACTTTTTTAGTAGAAAGACGCATTAACGCAGCAGTGAATAAACTGAGAGCCGATTCGGTTTCAGTTCCGGAACACACTTCATCTCCTAGAACTAAACTGTGTTCATCCGCCATCTTGTCGATAATCCGCAATTCAGACATTTCGACAGCGAATGTTGAAAGACCCTTGAATAAATTATCATTACCCAGAATTCGTGAATACACTGCTTTATAAGGTTTGAAAACAAACGAAGAACACGGAACAAACATACCTGATTGTGCTAACAAAACAGAAATACCCAATGCTCTAATAATACTTGTTTTGCCAACAGCATTCGTTCCGTATATAAGCGTCCCATTGATACCATCAACCCCGATAGAAATGTCGTTAGCTACATACAACTCGTTTGTTTGTAAATGTTCGATTAAAGGATGACGTATATCTTTAACTTGCGCGAATGATTTTACAGAATCACTACGGATGGTAGGTTTACAATAATTGTATTTATTTGCTACATAAACCTTGGATTGTAATACATCAATTCTAGATATAAACACAGACATGGTATCTATCTGGTCATGCCAGTGAGTTTCAAGTTCAGTCAAAAAATTATTATATTCAAGTTCAATCAACTTGTCTATTTTACTATTAATCGTATAAAGTTCGCCGACAACTGATTTAAGTAGATTAAATTGAATGGTGCTATTTGTGCTTGTAGTAGGTAGCATTTTGATTTCACTTAAATTGAATTCTTTTCCACAAACAGTAATGGTATCTTCGAAACCTTTAACTTTACACAAACCAAGTAATTTCTCACCTCGTTTCTTTGTAATGATCAGCGACAATCCGGATTTATCAGTTTCGTGTCGTTTCACATATTCAATAGAACCTGTCGTATCATTTTCGCTAATACGCAAAAGTTTATTAAGAGAGTCTTTAATTGCGTTAAATAAATCATTGTCGTCATTTCGTTTACGAACGGCATCATCGAGTGCCTCTGACACACCTTCCTTTATAATATTATTATCAAATGTATTAATAGAAGTGCAACCTCTACAGAATTCGACTACGACATTACTATCTATAAAATTCAAAATCTTATCGGTCTTTATTCTCATCTCATTACTTGTCGAAGACAATTGGGTAATGTCTCTTTTGCAGTGATCGGTTTTCAAAGCATAATCAATAATATATGGTTCACCAGATAGTAAATCATTAATCTCTTTTATAAGTGAGATACTAGAATATAAATGAAACACAGTATTTGGGTAAAGTCGCCTGGAAACAAGTTGTCGTAGTATCTTCTCAATATCCCTAATAGAAGTGAGTTTTCTTCGTAGGTCGTCAACGAGTTCGGTTTTATTGGCGGTATATTCAATTATATTGTATTCAGCATTCAACCAAGTTTCGTCGAAACACGGATTTACAAATTGATAGTTCATTAAGCGTTTGCCCATTGGGCAATTAGCACAATTAAGAAAGGAGCTAACAGACGATATTTTCCCAAAATTACCATTGACATTATCATTAATAATGTTAAGTTGTTTGAGTGTATGATTCGCAAGAACCGTTCTATAAGAAGAATTTGAGAAGAAAGGAATGTCAATTTTTTTAACAAGATTCGCACAATGTTCTCTAACAAAGTTTAATAGAAAACAAAAAGATTGAGTGGCTAATGTATTTTCATTAAATTCCGTACAAGTATTGTAACTATCTTCGCCAAAGAAACTCGCAATGATTTCAGTAATGTATTTTTGCCTTTGACATTTTACGATCGTATCGTTATCAGTTTTATCACAATTAAACATATGAACAACGCGAGCAGTAGATCCAACAAATTTCAAAATAGTGTCATTTGTAGAGTCATCGAACGGCGTAATAAAAAGCAACTCGTTTGGCGAAAAAACGGAAAAACAACGGTCGAGTTCATCAAAAGTAGTGGGGTTATTTAATATATAAGGACATTCGTATTCAAATGTAAATGTCTTTCCTGTATAAATATCAATAACAGATACGCCATAAACGAGATTCTCTTTCTTTGTTAGAAAACTACGAACGACGTTCATCCAAACACACATTATATTATTACTAACTTGTTGTGATGTTTCGGTATCGTAATTTATATAAGTTCCGGGGGAGACTACATTAAGCAATTCGCGCGTTATTTTGCCACAATCGTCTTTCTTTTGAACATAAACGACAGCGGTATATCCAGCATCGACCATTCTCTGTAAATATTTATCTAAACTATAATCCCGAAACCCTGCCATATAGACATTCTCATTTTGAACCTGTATTTTTTTATCACTGATATTGAGTTCGCAAACTCTACAAATGTCTTCAATGCGACTACCTTTGTATATTAAACTGGACTCCGTTTTCGTTCCATAAATCTCAAAAAATGCTCCTACTTGCATTAATATAATAGTGTTTTCTCCGTATTTTTGAATATATTCATGTGTAATATTAATATATTCTGTTATGATATTAGGTTTGTCAGTCATTGTGTTATACTAAAACTAACACAATGGTTTTATATAAGTTATGTAATTAAGTTTATACACCGATACGCTAGTAAGCAGTGACGTTATCATTCATGTAATTAAATATAACATGTTGTGGATTGTGGTTTTGTATTTCACCACACATCATAGAGGCGGTTTCATACATTTTTCTTAAAACGTCGACAGGAGAATTTGAACCAACCTTTATGAACCCATGATTTATAAGGTATTTACGTATTTCTTCTATGGGAATTTGTTTGAGGAGTTGTTTTTTTGTGGTAATATTATTACGAATGGTTCTATTTGAGATGAGAACAGAAATAGATGGTTTAACTTTAGAACGCCCAACGCGATAAGTCCTGCGTATAGTCTTACGTATCTTCGATGGTTTGTTAATTTTACGATTCAAAAACGGTTTAATGTTAGAACGCATATGATTTGCATGTGCCAATTTTATACTATCAATCAAAACTGGTTCCTTAGGTGTATATTTTATATCTGCTTGTTGGTCATTAATAATAGGCATTTTTTTCTGTGTAGAATTTTTCCAATTGTTATAAAGTGGTAGAGTTCCATTTTTCAAACATCCAAATTTGGGTGGAGGTGGTGGTTTATAATGGTCATAATGAACGATGGTAGGAGTGTCTATTTGAGAGGCAATAGACGAAAAAGGTTCTGAATATGCGTTGGATACATCATTCAAAGAATCTGGTAGAGTTAAATTTATTAACGGTTCTACGTGAGAATAATTTTTAAGTGTTTTATTTTGATATTGCTTTTGATGTTGCTTCTCATCATTTTTTTTAGTCAATTCTTCGAGAAAGGCGACACTTTCGTTAAAATCATTATTAAAATTAATAACGTCATCATTTTTACTAAATTCGTCTTTGGATACTGGGTCAAATGATGTATCTTTGTTATTTTTATCCGCGTTTTGTTTGTTGGTCTTCAATTGTTGATGTTTTCGAATCATATTTATAAGATTTCTCTTGAGGGTTTTATTATTTTTAGGTTTTTCTTTTGAACGAACCTTTATTTTGGGCAAATTGGTATTTTTTGGTTGTTTCTTTCGTGTTTTCGATTGAAATGCCGAAATTTTGAATAAATCGGGATTTATAGAAAAAGTTTTATTGTTACTCATTGCGTCTAGATATAAAATACATCTATTTTTATATTCAAATTCAAACAATGTATACATATATTGAAAACGTACTTCATTAGTTTACTCAACTTAACAACGACTGCGAAATTCCTTTCTCAATAGTTTCTTTTAACATAGTTAATAAAATGTTAAATGATTTGTCTTGAGTTAAATCATATTCACTTTCGAACAAAAGAGTGATAGTCGACTGTTCGGGATTTGCACTATCATCTTCAAATGTAATTTTTACATGAGTAATTGGTAAGAATTCTACTTCGCTAGATATACCCAATTTTATAGCAACATTTTTATCGAACCGAACAACTATATTATTAGCAATTTTATCTACGACTATAGAACACTTTGTAAATTTCTGACGAACATTCAACGATTTCAAAACAGGTTTAAATAATAAAGCAAAGTTGATGGTAGTGTCATTTATTATCTCGTAATTGTAATCCATTATAATGTTATTTATATTATCATTAATTATTTTAACTTGTTCATCAACAAACATTATGTTATTCATATCTATCTTAGTCATTAATAGCTTATCACGTAATGATTTGTTAACATTGAAGGTTAATGTATGAATATTGGAAGACAATTGAACATGGGTAATGTTAGTATTCATTATAGTAATACCTAATATTTTATTTTTGCCTAAAAATAAAATACATATAAATTTTCTAATGTTTTCAATATAACATAACCTCAGTTAATGTTTTATCTCGAATTTGTTTATTTTTAACGGCGTCTTTCACTAACATATCTAACGTGGAATTTAACATGGACATACCCATTGAATATTTTACAAAATCTAATTTCAACGACAAATTACTATTTTTTGATATATTCTGAATACTTTCAACGACGACGTGTAATTCCTTTTCGCCTATACTACCACGAACAGCTGAATTTATAAATTGATTAATAACGTTTCCCATATCATTAATCTGCGATGCAGACATTGTTTTTATATTAATATTCTGTTCGAATATTTCCAACATAGTTTGAGTGAATTTTTCATCGACAATTATTTCTTTTTTATTCATCACTTTGTTCAATACTATATCTGAGTATTTTTGTATTAAATCGTTCTTCGCAAGATTCATTCCAAAATCAATGACATTTAAATAAACGATATTATCTTTTATTTCAAAAAGAATATTGCCTGGATGTAAATCCATATGCAATAATTCCGAGTGATTATACGTTATAAATGTAAACAACCAAACCAACCTGCACAATTCTTCTTTATGTACATCTTCTATATTTAAACAATCATCGCCGTTCACCTGGTCCATTATTATAAAATCTGCTCCCAATTCGCTGTCTTGTGGTTTATTATAACAACAAGGGATAACAATTTGGTCTGTGTATTTTGATACAGTCGAACATATTTTACTCATTGCGTTCATCTCTTGACTGAATTCACATTGAGACAGCATATATGTTTGTGTATTTATCAAACTCTTAAAATTATATAACAGGGTTCTCAGTTTACAATTAAAATATGTTAAAGTATACAATAAATTTATGATTTTGTTAAAGAACACATAATCCTTTTTGATTTTATTCTCGATACCCAATCGCTTTAATTTTACGACTATCTTTCTACCGTTATTATCAACGCCTTTATAAACTAATGATACCATTCCAGCGTTAACCGGTTTGAAACTATCTAATTTAAGATTGTATTCTTGAATAATATACAATAACCGACTATAATCTACATCTTGTTCTGTATAACTTACTTTATTCATATTCTGTTTTACTATCTCTTTAACATCATCACTAAGATTGTCGACACCACCCATCATCTGTAGCACTTTAGTTTTTAAAACGTTGTTGCTGAATATACTTAAGAATTTTAATTGGATATAATCTGATATTTTTTGTTGAAATCGATACATAATATACATACTAAAAACATATTTTCAATCACTAAAAATTTTATTGTATAGTATAAAATATATATGTATTTATATATACACATATAAATGAATTCTAATATATCATCCTTAACTTTACTAAAACTAAACACACAAAGTAAAATGTACATATTAGCAGATATTAAGAAAATAATAGACATAATAACCTCAATAATTTTGTTTAATTCACCAAATAAATCATACATCCTAGAATTGGTGTCAATTATTATAGAATTAATTAAAATAGTAACTCAAGAAAACGACGATAATTTTCCAACATTAAAATGTGACAAAAATTTTATAAATATATTAAACAGATTTAACGAGCTACAAAAACAACAAGAAATCTACAGAAAAACCGAAATAGATAGAGTATACGAAGAACCAACAAACTCTGACGATACTATAAAGACAAATTAAAGAGATATATCATGTGAATTTGTTTTATAAAAAAATAACATACAATACAATTGATTATTGTATGTTATTTATTTGTTATCATGAATTAGTTTTGATTAACAATTAACATTTTACCTTCAATGGTGATAACGCATTTAAAATATCGCGCATTTTAGTTAAATTACTCATGAATTTTACTACATCCGCATCTTCATTGAAAAACTTAATTAACGTATCAATATTTACATTCATTTTACGCATTTGTTCTTTAACACCTGAAGTATTTATAAACTTTTCTATTTGAATAAGAGATACATAGGATGGTAAATTGGTCAATCCTACGATGTTCTGGATGTATAGTGCTTCCGGAGTTGTACTATTTAAACTTTTAATAATTTGGTCAAACGATTGAGATGATGGAATAATTGCTTTTATAAAACTATCAATGTTTGTAAATATATTCAAGCTTGGTTGATTATCTGCGGTTTTTAACACAAATGCATTAACTAATGTTGCAATTTTTAAAAGACTTTCATAAGTATTTAAAGGACCTCCTGTTGTAATAACTAACGCGATAGATTTTAACAATTCGATTGTTTCTGCAATATTACTAAATGCTATAGGTGTATCGCTGGTAACAACAGATTTAGTATCAACAGCAGTAGTGGTAACAGGAGCAGTAGTGGTAACAGGAGCAGTAGTGGTAACAGGAGCAGTAGTGGTAGTGGTAACAGGAGCAGTAGTGGTAACAGGAGCAGTAGTGGTAACAGGAGCAGTAGTGGTAACAGGAGCAGTAGTGGTAACAGGAGCAGTAGTGGTAGTGGTAACAGGAGCAGTAGTGGTAACAGGAGCAGTAGTGGTAACAGG
>Ga0209390_10004518_pt1 | contig 20780 bp, 14 predicted proteins | sample BON01_FD_187212 | JGI IMG/M metagenome (GOLD analysis project Ga0209390, IMG submission 187212) | Freshwater microbial communities from Lake Bonney liftoff mats and glacier meltwater in Antarctica - BON-01 (SPAdes) (version 2) | ecosystem: Environmental > Aquatic > Freshwater > Ice > Glacier... | reverse complement strand
AACCTTTGTAGGAACCAGTGAAAACGCTGTGAAATCGCAGATATATATAGCCTTGATTACCTACCTGTTGCTGCAACTCATTCAAAGAACCATGACCAAAAAGGCCTATTCCTTTTCAAATTTCGTGAAAAAAATAAGAATGTGTCTCTATTTTTACCTAACCCTTGACTACGCTTGTAATCAGGTGGGCGAAGGCGCCAAACGAGTCAAAACACAAGCTAAAATGGATTTTGATGTTGGTAAAGACTTATTTTCTGCTAAAAACTAAAAAATGCGCCTGTTTACAAGGGCTTACGAGTGATTTTTGAATTTTTCAAAAACTTTCGGATGCTAGTGATTAAAAGTATTGAATTGACCCTGCTTAATGGATTAATAAGCCTCCAGGTGGACTTCAATCTCAAACTCTGGGGTGCCGATTATCCGGATATTATTACCGTTAGAAAAATCTAATTCCACATTACTTAAGAGAGCATTACACGTTCTTGAAAATAATGACCCCATATACGGAGAAGCTGCTTTTCTGATTAAGGTAGTGCATAAGGTAGATGAGAATGCAAAACATTTTCAGCGCATTACGGGCTATAAAATCTATTTAACCAATCCCTCATTAAGAACTGCTTTGTTTTCACCCATAACACCAACAGATGATGAAGCGGGGAACTGTGTAGAAACGGCCATTTATGCACAATGGATGCATCGAGATACAGCCAAGCTGCATTATGCCAAATGGAAGAATGTCCGATTCGAAGGAGAGGTAGATATGATTCAGCTGGATGATAGCAAGCTAAAACCCCTTTGGGCATTGGAAATAAAATGGAGCAACCGTTATGTTGAAAATCCCAAAAAGCTAAAAAGTCTCCGGGCCTTTTGTGCCATAAATAATTTACAATCCAGCATCCTAACTTCCATCGACAAACAAGAACATGTTGAATTGGATGGCCTTGAATTGAATATTTACCCTGCTGCTGTCTATGCCTATGTGATAGGAGCGAATACCTTGCTTTTGAAGGGGAGTGAGGAGTGCGGAGAATTTCCGGTCCCTGAGCTTGTCGAAGGGGGGGTGGGGTGATGGGAGAAAGAGGCTTGGGAAAGCAACTAGAATCTGAAAGTCTATTTGTCTGACGGTCTGGCAATCTGACGGTCTGGCAATCTGAAAGTCTAATAATCTTATCGTAATTTGCCCCTGTGATTCCCGAACAGTTTAAAAGAAATTTTGAGCCCGCCTTGCAAGAGCTGCTCGATCAAGAAACGAGCATGCTTCAATTGGACAAAGGCGACGTACTTTTGGATCAAGGAGCTTTTATTACCCATATTCCAATTGTGCTAGAAGGACGGCTTAAAGTCAGTCAAACAAATGAGGATGGGAATGAGCTATTTCTGTATTTCATAGAACCGCTTGAATCATGCGTAATGACCTATACCTGCTGTGATGGCGAGGCAAAATCGAAAATTCGGGCGGTAGCAGAAATAGATTCGAAGCTAATGTTGATCCCAAAAGAAAAGCTGGAGGAATTGATGGGTTTCCGCACTTGGCGTAGCTTTATGATGAATGCTTTCCGCGAGCGATTTGCAGAATTGATTGATGTATTAAACAGCATTGCCTTTACCCAATTGGATCAGCGTTTAATTAAATACTTGAAAGAAAAAGCGGGAGGAGAGCAAGCCGTTTCCATGACACACCAAGCGATTGCAGAAGATTTAAATTCCTCACGGGAAGTGATTTCTCGTCTTTTAAAACAGTTGGAATTGCAGGGAAAAGTGGTTTTGGGTAGAAACCGCATTGAATTAATAAATAGCGGAAAGTGATATAAGTCACTTATAAGGTGAAGAATAGTTGCTTACTTTGAGTAACAAATCTTTCATATTATGAAAAAGAACGTTCATCTTATCGACCGCTACGTGCGCTATATCATAGCAATAGCACTGCTTGCTCTATCCGCCGCGGGTATTATTACAGGTGCTTGGATGTGGGTAGCATTTGCCGGAGTAGCTATTATGCTAGTAACTGGCTATTCGCAAACTTGTCCGATATACATGGGACTAGGTATGAGCACCCTCAAAAAAGAAAATAAATGAAAGAAGCCCTTAAATGGGGATTGGCCATCGGCATTGGTGCTGGATTAGGTTTCTCCTACTACTATTTTTTCGGCTGTCAAGGCGATTGTGGAATCACCTCGAGTCCAATTAATAGCAGCTTGTATGGAGCTGGCATGGGTGCGCTCCTCAAATGGGGTGGCCTAAAGAATTAGCGACAAGCTCTAAGCGTTAATTTTCTAATAAGTTCTGTTTATTTTTATTTAAAATTGCGGAAATTTGTTTTCCTATGATGGATTGGGGTGTCAAAATCTTGGTAAATTAACACTGAGAGAACTTGACATTCCGTAAATTGTATAGAATTTGAATTTCCTTGGCAGGACTTTTACTAATCCTTCCTGTTGAGCAATTGAATGAACCGAAGAGCTAATATCCTTTTTAAAGGCTTATTCCTGCTATGCCTTTTATGCACTGCTGAGTTTCTCTCTGCTCAGTGCAGTGGCGTTAGTGCGTCTTTTTCCGTGAATGGAACAGGATGCGGAATTCCCCGGAATTATAACTTTACGAATACCTCTACAGGCTCCTATTCCTCGAGCGCTCGCTATATTTGGCGACGAGGATCTACTGCCGTTGATACAACAACGGGAACAGGTACGACTCCCACCATTTCCATCACCACTCCGGGCGCTGATACTATTTGGATGGTGGCCATCGATTCGAATGGTTGCCGGGATTCTGCATTTCAGATTGTTACTACCACCACTTCGGCAAATGCGGTCTACGACCCAACAACAGGCACCTATAATTATTCGCCCTTGTGGCAAAACTGTATTCTCTTTCTTGCCTCTCCTGATTCCTTCCGCATCTATATGCAGTCGAATGGAGCACTAAGCAATTACCGTGTAGTTTGGGGTGATGGAGGAGTAGATACGGGTTCTAGCCTTGCCGCCTATACCGATTTATCTCATCTATATACCGCCCTCGGAACCTATACGGTTTATATCATCTCCCAAAATGGATCGTGTACTGACACGGTTCAAGGACGAGTTATCAATGAGCGAATTCCTACCGCAGGAATTATTGGTCCACCAGCAGGAGGAAACGTAGGCTGTGCACCGCATACCGTGCGTTTTATTAATAATTCATCCAATGTTTCTTCTAGCACCACCTTTGTATGGAATATGGGCGATGGAACAAGCTATACCTTGCCTTATAATACGGCCAACGATACGATCTATCATACTTATACATCAGGTTTATGTAATGGGGTCGTCTCCGTGCAGGCCGTCAATGCCTGTGGTAGCTCTACGGCAACCTGGACACCTATCTATATCAACGATAGAGATGATGCCAATTGGACCATGACAACGGTCAACTGCAATCCTACCTTACCTTTTACCTTCTTTAATAATTCAACCAATAATTATTGTACCCCCTCAACGAGGATATTCAATTGGAATTTTGGCGATGGCACAACAACGGGCTGGATTAATACAACCACTCCTCAAAATCATATCTTTCCGCGTTCTGGGCGTTATACCGTTACCTTATTGGATTCGAATCTTTGTGGGGTTGATACCTTCCGCCAAGATGTAATTATCAACTTTACGCCAGATGCAGGCTTTCTATTCACTAACCCAAATGGATGTGGTCCACTGACTGTTATTGTTACCGATACAACGGATGGACTTGGCAACGTACGTATTTGGAATTTTGGAAATGGAGCCACTTCTGGAGATAGCACTGATACAGTTACTTATACCACCCCAGGAACCTATAATCTTCGTCTGTCGGTAGTCAATAGCTGTGGGTCGGATATGGCAAATCTAACAGTGAATGTATGGGCACCACCCAACGCTTCGTTTACCAATATTACCAGTGGCTGCTCACCGCTTACCGTCAACTTTAACAATACCACCACCTATTTTAATGACTCAACCATCACTTGGCGCTGGGAATTTGGCGATGGAACGGATACGTCAATAAAAGACCCTCCTTCAAAAGCCTATACTGTTCCTGGAACCTATACCGTTTGGCTGTATGCGTATGATACTTGTGGGTCGGATTCAATGAGTCGAACCTTTACCGTGCACCCAAAACCGGTGGCGGGATTTTCAGCGGATACGGTATGTTACGGACAAAATACTTCCTTTACAGATACAGGATCAGTAAGTTCTGGCACATTAACTCAATATTCATGGAGCTTCGGTAACCCGGCTCAAGGAGCAAGTAGCTCAGCAAATCCTGGTTTTGGCTTTTCCTCTGCCGATAGTTTTGATGTGACTCAGATAGTCACCACGAACCAGGGTTGTAGAGATACCCTTACTCGGGAAGTTGTTGTTTTGGGCATTCCATCCTTATCATGGGCCGTTAGTCCGAATGATTCGGTATGTATTGGAACTTCCCAAACCTTTGATGGTACTGCCTCTTCGGGTTCAGGAACGATTCAGTCGTATGCCTGGGATTTTAATAATGGAACCACTTCCTCCCAAGAGGATACCAGTTTCATCTACCCTACGGCCGGCAACTATGCAGTTTCTTTTACCGTTACAAATAGTTTCGGCTGCGTGGATTCTTCGCTAGGAAACATCGTTGTATTGCCTTTGCCTACCATTGCCTTTACTGCCGATACAGCCTGCGTTGGCGGTATAACAAGCTTCCAAGATAATTCAACGGTGAGTCCGGGAAGCATTGCATCGCGCCGTTGGGATTTGAATAATGATGGCACCTTTGATAGCACCACCGCTGTCACCACCTACGTCTACCTGAGTCTTGGTAGCCGCTATGTGCGCTTGGAAGCGACTTCAGGTTTTGGTTGTGTGAACCTTGATAGCAATCAGATTACCGTTCATCCGTTGCCAGTTCCGCTCTTAAGTGTGGACTCAAGCGTGATTTGCATGGGTGATTCCATTAGCCTGAGCAATACCTCGACCGGAGCCGTTTCGTATACCTATGATTTTGGCGATGGAAGTAGCTTGACCACCACCAGCTCCGCAGCTATTCGCCATGCCTATGCTGATTCTGGTGTCTATGCGGTAAAAATTATTGCTTACTCAGATCGAAGCTGTGCGGATTCAAATTCTTTAACGGTAACCGTTCGCCCAACGCCACTGGCTCAATACACGGTGAATCAACAAGTCGCCTGTGCGCCCTTTACATTTGTATTCACCAATAGCTCGGAAAGAAGCACCGATTATACCTGGTTTAGTGATGGAAACTTTGCCTCAACAGCCATAAATCGCCCTGACTCCTTGGTGTCGGCAGATAGTCAAGCCTTTCGCATTGCATTGGTTGCCTATAATACCAATTATAGCTGTCCGTATGATACCTTTTTCCTCGATATAGGAACTTCCCGTAACCCAATCGCAAACTTTGTTACAAACCCCGATTCCGGTTGTGGTCCTCTGACCGTAGCGTTTGGCAATACCAGCCAATATGCGTCAAGTTTCTACTGGGATTTCCGCAACGGACAAAGCAGTAGCGCTCAAGATACGAGCATGACCTTCGCAGCCGCTTCCATGGTGGATAGCACCTATATGATTAAGCTCTATGCTTATAATTGGCAAGGTTGTGCGGATAGTGCGGAGAAAGATATTGTGGTCCATCCAAACCCAGATGTGACCTTCACCCAAACGAATACTGATAGCTGCGGCCCATTAACGGTGGCCTTTACCAATACCTCCACCCATTATCCGGGAGGAAGCATTACGGATATGACTTTCATCTGGAATTTTGGAAATGGAAATACGGCAACTTCTCAAGATTCAACGGTTCAGTTTACGGCGAGTCAAAACATCGATAGCATTTATTCTGTTCAACTTATTGGCTTAAGTAGGTATGGATGTCCGGATACCGCAATAAGCACGGTTCGGGTTTATCCAAATCCAGTAGCGCGCTTTACAGAAAGTCAGGCAGATAGCTGCGGACCGATGACGGTGGCCTTCACCAACACATCATACCCCAATGATACAGGCACTATTGCCAACATGACCTTTAATTGGAACTTAGGCAATGGGGTAAGCAGCACGAGCCAAAGTCCATCAACGAATTATGGTGCGAGTCTGATTCAAGATTCTATCTATAGCATTCAACTGATTGCTTTTAGTGAACATGGTTGTCTGGATACGGCCACGAATACTGTTCGTGTCTATCCAAAACCAAGCGCTTCGTATACCCAAAGTGATACCAGCGGTTGTGGACCCTTAACAGTAAACTTTACAAATACTTCCGTTCCATATGATACCAGCTCTATTGGCGATATGACTTTCATCTGGAATTTTGGAAATGGTATAACAAGTTCCGTTCAAGATACTTCGGTTCGTTTTATATCAGCGGCTTCGAGTGATACCGTTTATACGGTTACTTTGATTGCTTATAGCGAACATGGATGCGCCGATACTTTTACCAGCAGCGTGCGGGTGCATCCAGGTCCTGTTGCTCAGTTTGGCGTGAACCAGTCAATCGCTTGTGCGCCCTTCAATTTCATATTCACCAATAACTCCATCAACTCCAATAATTTCTTCTGGGCAGTGGATGGGGTATATGGATACAATCAAACCACAAGGCCTGATACACTCATCAGCGCAGATTCGCAAAGGGTATTAATCACTTTGGTGGCCGAAACATCTTTTGGTTGTCCGAATGATACGAGCTCCATGGTGATAGGAACCTCGCGAAACCCAATTGCCGATTTTGTAACCAATCCCGATTCCGGTTGTGGTCCTCTGACCGTAGCGTTTGGCAATACCAGCCAATATGCGTCAAGTTTCTACTGGGATTTCCGCAACGGACAAAGCAGTAGCGCTCAAGATACGAGCATGACCTTCGCAGCCGCTTCCATGGTGGATAGCACCTATATGATTAAGCTCTATGCTTATAATTGGCAAGGTTGTGCGGATAGTGCGGAGAAAGATATTGTGGTCCATCCAAACCCAGATGTGACCTTCACCCAAACGAATACTGATAGCTGCGGCCCATTAACGGTGGCCTTTACCAATACCTCCACCCATTATCCGGGAGGAAGCATTACGGATATGACTTTCATCTGGAATTTTGGAAATGGAAATACGGCAACTTCTCAAGATTCAACGGTTCAGTTTACGGCGAGTCAAAACATCGATAGCATTTATTCTGTTCAACTTATTGGCTTAAGTAGGTATGGATGTCCGGATACCGCAATAAGCACGGTTCGGGTTTATCCAAATCCAGTAGCGCGCTTTACAGAAAGTCAGGCAGATAGCTGCGGACCGATGACGGTGGCCTTCACCAACACATCATACCCCAATGATACAGGCACTATTGCCAACATGACCTTTAATTGGAACTTAGGCAATGGGGTAAGCAGCACGAGCCAAAGTCCATCAACGAATTATGGTGCGAGTCTGATTCAAGATTCTATCTATAGCATTCAACTGATTGCTTTTAGTGAACATGGTTGTCTGGATACGGCCACGAATACTGTTCGTGTCTATCCAAAACCAAGCGCTTCGTATACCCAAAGTGATACCAGCGGTTGTGGACCCTTAACAGTAAACTTTACAAATACTTCCGTTCCATATGATACCAGCTCTATTGGCGATATGACTTTCATCTGGAATTTTGGAAATGGTATAACAAGTTCCGTTCAAGATACTTCGGTTCGTTTTATATCAGCGGCTTCGAGTGATACCGTTTATACGGTTACCTTGATTGCTTATAGCGAACATGGCTGTGCGGATACGACAACGAGTGCAGTCCGCGTTCATCCAAAACCACTTGTCGCTTTGGCCAAAGACGATTCAACAGGCTGTGACCCAGTGATTGTAAACTTTACGAGTACCGGAGTGAATGTGGCGACTTATCACTGGCATTTTACGGAGGATGATAGCAGCACCATTCAGAATCCAAGCTTTAGTTTTCGGGCCGTTCCTTTTGACGACACCACCTATTTGGTGAAGTTGGTGGGAGAGTCTCCTTATGGATGCTTGAGTGATACGGTCACTACCACAGTAGAAGTGCTTGGAGGGCCCTATGCAGAATTTTATCCATCGCCTGATTCAGTTTGTGCCACAACAGCTTCTCAAATGATTAACAATTCCCGCGGTGCGACTTCGTACTATTGGGATTTTGGCAATGGAGATACCTCTTCGGTGGTTTCTCCGCAGGCAATATTCTCCCTAAACCCGAGTGCGGATACAGCCTATCATATAGTGATGGTAGCTTCGAGCGGCAATGGATGCAGAGATACCGCCGATGCCTATGTGGTGGTTTCTCCAGTGCCAACTGCGGGCTTCACCATAGATATCGATACTGGCTGTTCTCCTTTGGCAGTTCAGTTCACCAATCAATCTGTCTTTGCCTCGCATTATGCTTGGTCTTATAGCAACGGACAAGCGGATACAGTGGCTAATCCAAGCTTTAGCTTCCGAAACTCGGGGACAGTTGACTCTGTGTTTACAGCCCGATTAATTGTTACTAACCTCGGAGGATGCACCGATACAGCCACTGATTATGTTCGCGTTTACCCTGATCCAGGTGCTGATTTTGTGATTACACCGTCTTCGGGCTGTGGCGATTTGAGTGTAAGTTTTGGCAACCAATCGACGCCAAACGACACGGGCTCGATTGCTATTATGAGCTTTAACTGGAATTTGGGCAATGGAAATTCTTCCACCGCAACAAACCCATCTTCCACCTATATCCGCGCCCTTACTCAAGACAGTGTTTATTCGGTTCAATTAATAGGTGCGAGTGAGCATGGTTGTTTGGATACGATTCAGAAAAATGTACGGGTATTCCCGAAGCCTTTGGCCAGTTTCACTCAGAGTGATACCAGCGGTTGTGGTCCACTAACAGTTTTTTTCTTCAATACCTCCATTCCGTATGATACCGGCTCTATTGCCGATATGAATTTCCAATGGAGCTTTGGAAATGGCTTTACCAGCTATGACCGTCATGATACGGTTACCTTCTATCCAGCCCTTGTAAATGATACGGTTTATACGATTCGCTTGATTGCCTTTAGTGAGCATGGATGTCGGGATACGATGTATTCAAGGGTACGGGTTCATCCTGATCCCAGCGCCTTGTTTTCGAGAACACCTGCCTCAGGATGTGGCCCTTTAAGTGTCTCGTTTACTGGCTCTGGAATAAATGTGGCCACGTATCAATGGAATTTCGGTAATGGCGATACGGGTAGTGGTGTTAGTCCAACTGCCCTATTTGAAAACCCTTCCGATATTGATTCTGTTTATGTTATAACACTTTCTACGACCTCTGTTTATGGATGTGTGAGCGATTCTATTCAACGTACCGTAACGGTTCGCCCTGATCCAGCTGCCGCCTTCACCCAAGGCGATGATTCGATTTGCGGAACAAGCACCCTCGTGTTTAGTAATGCTTCGACTGGGGCCAACTCCTATGCATGGAACTTCGGCGATGGAAGCACAGCAACGAATACGCATCCGCAGCACAGTTTTGCCATGAACCCAACAGCCGACACCACGTATACCGTGCGCTTGATTGCTACGAATTTCTTCAATTGCCGCGATACAGCTTTTGGAACAGTAACCCTATTCCCATTCCCAACTTCTATCATAAGCACGGATACAAGCATGGGCTGTACTCCTCTGACGGTGAACTTCGGCCATCGCTCTTTATTGAGCACGGGCTATAGCTGGAATTTTGGCAACGGACTAACGAGCACAGGTCAAACGCCAAGTTCTATATTCACAAATACCACATCATACGACACCATTTATTCAGTTAAACTGAGGGTAGAATCCGTGCATGGATGTTTGGATTCTAGCACGACCAATATCCGCGTATTTCCTCCTCCAACGGCTGATTTTGTTGCACAACCAGCGGCAGGCTGCGGCGACTTAAGCATCAACTTCGATAACCAATCCATCCCAAATGATACCGGCTCAATCGCTAGTATGAGCTTCAACTGGGATTTGGGCAATGGAAATACAGCGACCACTGAAGACGCTTCAAGTTTATATATACGCTCATTAATTCAAGACAGCATCTATACGGTCACCTTAATTGGAACGAGTGAGCATGGCTGTTTGGATACGTCCATCAAAACGGTGCGCACCTATCCAAAACCCTTGGCGAACTTTACGCAAAGTGATACCAGTGGATGTAGTCCTTTAATCGTGAGCTTCACCAATTTGTCCCTGCCTTACGATACGAGTACGATTGCCGATATGAGTTTCCACTGGAATTTTGGAAATGGAATTACGAGCACGGCGATTAACCCAGTGCCAACCTTCTATGCTTCTCAAATACAAGACACCATCTTCACCATTCGTTTGATTGCCTTGAGTGAGCACGGTTGTAGCGATACCACCTATTCTACTGTTCGTGTCAACCCTAATCCAAGGCTTGCTTTTACGAATAGTGCGCAGGCGGGATGTGGTCCTTTGAATGTACAATTCACAGGAAATGTATTGAACGTAGGCTCGCATTATTGGAATTTTGGTGATGGAGATACGAGCTCGGTAGCGAATCCATCCCATGCCTTTGAAAATCGTCCTGATTTAGATACCAGCTATACCGTTCGTTATTGGGCGGAAAGTCAGTATGGATGCTGGAGTGATACGCTTTCCACGACCATTATTGTTCGTCCGGATCCAGTTGCGAATTTCAGTCAGAATTTAGACTCACTCTGCGGAGGGGGAACTATCCAATTCAGCAATAATTCAATGCTGGGCTATACTTATCAATGGACCTTCGGCGATGGATCCGCAGCGACAACGGCAGTTAATCCGCAGCATATTTTCACAGAGACGGCCTTTATCGATACTGGCTATTTGGTTCAATTGGTGGCTACTTCTGTATATGGATGTCGGGATACGCTCATCAAGCCAACGACCATTTTCCCATTGCCAGATGCGCAAATTACCTTCTCACCAGATTCAGGATGTAGCCCGCTTTTGGTGCAGTTTGGAAATACCTCAACCATAGCCGCTAGTCACTCATGGAGTTTCGGGGATAATACCACAGCAACAGGCGATACGCTCTCGCATCTATTCGTGAATCAATTGGGCATCAACCAGGATTTCCAAGTGATTCAAGAGGCGATTACCGCGCATGGCTGTATTGATAGAGATACGGTGAGCATACGTGTGCATCCATTACCAAGACCCAATTTTGTATTCACGAAGACCGGCATTTGCGATACGAGTGAATACAATTTCACGAATATAAGTGCGGGTGCCCTTTTGTATGAATGGGACTTTGGCGATGGCACAGGAAGTTTTGTGGACAATCCGAGTCATATCTTCCCTAATGCACTGAATAGTGATACAACGTTTATTACACTGCTTACTGCCACTACCAACTATGGTTGCGTGGATTCGGTCAGTAAAACGGTTAGCGTAACACCAATTTTAATTGCTCAGGCGGCTACTCTTGGAGCGATGGGTTGTCCGCCACTTGCGGTCAACTTCGTCAATAATTCGCGCAATGCGACCAATTTCTATTGGGACTTCAATGATGGATTTGTGAGCACGGCCTCATCGCCTTCTCATACCTTCATCAATTCAAACCTAACGCCGGAGGTATATAATGTTCAGTTGATTGTTAGCAACGCTTTTGGTTGCGCGGATACGGCCATTGTTCCAGTAAGGGTGCTTCCTAATATCTCAGCAGGATTTATCGCTTCGAAAACCCCCGTCTGTGATATTGCTGAATATACGTTCACTAACCTTTCTGTTGGAGCTGTAAATTATGCTTGGCACTTTGGAGATGGAAGCATTTCCGCGGCTAGTAGTCCTGTTCATACCTTCCCTACAAGCCTAATACAAGACACTACTTTTACGATTCGCTTAGTTTCAAGCTCTTCTTATGGATGCTTTGATACAGCTTATCGCACCATAAATGTTCATCCAATTGTTACCGCTTTATTTACGCTAGATAATTTGGAAGCCTGTGGGTTTATGTTGGCGCAGTTTACCAATCTATCCACCAATGGAAACTACCATGTTTGGGATTTTGGCGATGGAAGCGGTTCGGCACAGTTCAGTCCGAGTCATCCATACGGTCAGATAGGCACGTATTATCCGAGCATTGAAGTATTTGATGCGTATGGCTGTTCGGCGAGTTATACTTTGCCAAATCCTATCATCATTTGGGAAATTCCTCTAGCGAATTTTGTGGCTCTTCCGACTACTCAACGTTTACCAAATTCAACTTTCAACTTCACTAACTTGTCGATAGCCATTGACCCGCTCAATTATGTATGGAACTTTGGCGAGCCTGCCAGTGGAGCAAATAATAGTTCAACCATTCAAGACCCACAGCATACCTATGCCGATAGTGGTACCTATATCATTCAACTTATTATAACGAATGGCCATTGCTGGGATACTATTATTCGCTCGGTGCGGGTAGAATATTATTTCCCAATTGCATCCTTCCGTCAGAATCCTGATACGGGATGCATGGAGCATACGGTTGTGTTTAGCAATGAGAGTCAATATGCAAATTCCTACCGTTGGTTCTTTGGCGATGGAGGACAGTCTACCGAGGAGAACCCAACACATACCTATATCAACCCGGGCATCTATACAGTCACGCTGATTGCATATGGAGCTGGCGGAGTGGATGACTCGACCAAAATCGATCAAATTGTAGTGATTCAAAAGCCGTATGCGAATTTCTATACAACCCCTACTGTAGCTTGGTTGCCGAATACGAGCATTCAATTCGTGAATATTTCCCTTTTAGCGACCAGTTATATCTGGGATATTTTTGCTCCAATTGGTCCCGATTTAAGCTCTACTGAAGAAGCACCACTTATTGAATTGACCGAAGAGGGCGACTATACTATACGCCTGATTGCCATCAATGATTATGGGTGCAGGGATACTGCTTATAAGGAGAATTATATCCGCATCAATGCAGGGGGAGTATTGCTTGTTCCTGATGCCTTTACCCCAAATGGAGATGGAATTAACGACAACTTCAAACCGGTATTTGAGGGGGTAGAAAGGGAAGGATATACTTTCAGAGTCTATAACCGCTGGGGAGAGCTTCTCTTTGAAACGCATGATGTTGATGAGGCTTGGGATGGAACCTTCCACGGCGTGATGAGCGAAAGCGAAGTATATGTATGGCAAGTTCAAGGTCATTATTACGGAACGGACCATTTCCAAGAGCGCGGTCGAATTATGCTACTTCGTTAAGCCGCATAGTCTTGCTGAGGGATTGATTGAGCATAAAAAAAGGCTCCAAACGCAGAAGCCTTTTTAAACGTAAATAGTTTTGTTAAGGTGTGTTGTTTTCGATTTTTACCTCCTTTCTTTTTTCGGTTATAAGTGCTTCTTCAATCTTCCATTTGAGAAGCCTTATCAGCTTGAACTACTCTATAAACAGAATTCAGTACCAAGAGGTTGCGTCATTTTTGTAAATAGGTGTTTTTTGACATTTCCATGACAATTGAAGGAAGCTCATTGATAAAAGGAAATATGCTCATGAAACTTTAAATTCGCCGCATGACGCGAATTCTATTTGTTTGTTTAGGGAATATTTGCCGATCGCCTTTAGCAGAAGGGCTATTTATAGATAAGCTTAAGGCAGCCGGACTTTTGGAGAAATACACCGTTGACTCTGCGGGCACATCTGCCTTTCATGAGGGCTCTTTAGCTGACCCTAGAACAAGAGAAAATGCCGAAGCAAACGGGGTGAAACTGCTTTCTCGCTCCCGCCCTTTCAGCAAAAAAGATTTTGTAGACTTTGATTTAATAGTTGCAATGGATAAGAGCAACTTCAAAAACGTGAAGGTTTGGGAGCCTGGTTTTGTGGAGCAAATTGCTCAAGTTAAGATGATGCGGGATTTTGACCTCCAATCCCCTGGCGCCGACGTTCCTGATCCGTATTATACGGGGGATCAAGGCTTCCAAAATGTTTTCGATATCCTTGATCGCTCTACCGATGAGTTGCTCAGACAGCTGGAAGAGGGTGATATATTTTAAAGTGGAGAAACGGCTTCATACTTAAAAAAGGTGAAGGATATGCGCCAATACCTGATTTGTTTCCTTCAGTTTCTTTAGGTTTTCGGGAGTTGGATTATCACTTAAATCTTCTTGCATTGCCATCCATTTACCTTCTACTTGTTCATTTAACTGCGAAATGAATAGAACTGTAAAATAGGCGTTATCACCCTCTGGTTCAAAGGAATTCACCAAATCAAGCAGGGTTATTGCCACTTCTGGATCGTCATTGGATTTTAAGTATCTGCCGATTATAGCGACCAAATAAAACTTGCCACCCTTCTCAGCTTTCCAGGCGTCTACAAAGGAGGAAGCATAATTATCATTACTCTGAGCCAATACCGCAAGCGACTGATATTTGATGGCATCATTCGAACTATGTGCCCATTCTACTGCCTTTTTGAGTGCGGCTTCAGGATCTACCTTATAATAGAAGGAGAGGGCGGCAGCATTCACATCATACGATGAATCATTCAGTCCTTTTTGAATCGTGCCATCGAGTTCGGTGAGTGGATTATAGGTGAACAAATTGAAGGCAGCTGCGCGGGTGGATGATTTGGGATGATTCTCGGCAATGTCTACCAAGATGGTTTGAAAACCGGCGATGCGATCTGGAGCGAGTCTGCGCATCAGTTCCATGCTCTTATTGCGAATTTTATAATACGGGTCGGCTAGCCCAATACTGCATGCCTCTTCTAATAAGTCAATGCTCTCTCCTTCCTCATTCAAATGAAGCAGGGCCGATTGACGATCCTTGAAAAGCTCACTGTACCTGAGTTGCGCCAACCACTCATCTTCCGTTTTTACCTCACGCACTTTGGCCAAAAGCATATTTTGTGCATCAAAGCTTACCCAGTCAGGCTTCACAGGCATCTCCCAAAAGAAGCTTTCCTCCGAACTGCGAATATCAAGCAGTTGGGTATAGATACTGTCACCAAATTGAAAGCGGATTTCAACAGGCAAGCGATAGGCGCCGTATTCAGCGAGGTCTTGAATTTGGTTGACTTCCAAGGTATAAAAGCCACCCACCTCTTCATACGAATGGAAAACCTCGAGGCTAGGATGGCCAGCCTTCAAGAACCATTGATTGAAGAACCAGTGGAGGTCTTCGCCAGAGGTTTCCTCAAATGCTTGGCGGAGGTTGTCAATCTCGGCAGTGCCAAATTGGAATTTCTGGAGGTAGAGGTGTAATCCGCCAAAGAATGCTTCATCGCCTAAGTACTTTCTAAGCATGTGAAGGATGAGCCCGCCCTTCTGGTAGCTATGTGCATCGAACATTTCTTCTGGCGACGAATAATCATCCCGAATCATTTTTACATTCTTGCCATAGGACTCTACAAAATACTGTTGTAGATAGCCAAACAAGTGTTCGTCGGCATTGTCTCTGCCATACTTATACTCGCGCCAAAGGTATTCGCCATAGGTGGCAAACGACTCATTCAAAGGAAGCTGTCCCCATGCCTCACAGGTAACCAAATCGCCAAACCAATGGTGGAAGAGCTCGTGGGAAATCACATCTTCATAATCATGATCCAAAAGTTCGCGGCTGTCGAGCTTAAGCATATCGCCATGGACTGTGATCGTGGTATTTTCCATCGCTCCTGAAACAAAGTCATCCACCACTACCTGGTCGTATTTTGGCCAAGGGTAAGGGTAGCGAAGTTTCGTAGAGAAGAACTCAATCATCTCTGGGGTATTGGAAAAAATGGCATGGGTACTATTTTGATATTTCGCGTCTACATAGTAGTTGACAGGGATATCGTTCCACTCATCTTTTTCTACATAAAATTGTCCAATCACCATGGCTACCAGATACGGAGCATGCGGTTTTTCCATTTTCCAATGGTCGGTTCGCATTCCATTTCCTTCTTGACTGCTCATCATAAACTCTCCATTGGCAATGGTTTGCAGACTGTCGGCCACGGTAATAAAAATATCGTGGGTCATTTTTTCATTCGGAGCGTCGATGGTTGGGAGCCAGGCAGAAGTGCTTTGTGTTTCGCCTTGTGTCCATATCTGGCGGGCTTTATTTTTATCGGTGCCAAGCGGATTGATAAAGTAAAGTCCTTTAGCATCCGTAATGGCTGCACTGCCCTCATTTTCTACTTCATTCGGACGCGCTGTATAATCGATGATCAGTTCAAAAACATCTTTTGGAGGGTGTGTTTTATTTAATCGAACGAGAATTTGACTTCCATTATAAGAATAGGAGCAAGGGATATACTTCGAATTTTCTTTCAGCTGTACGGAGTGGATTTCCATTGCAACAGCATCTATATAGAAAGAATCAATGGGTTTCGAATAGGCATGCAAACGCAGACTTGCTTCAGCATGTGCTTCTTGTTTTTCCCAATCGAAGCGGATTTTGACGGTGGTATGTTCAAGGTCCATCACTCTGGTAGCAGAACCTTTGTATTCTGGGGCTACTGCGAAGTCAACGCGTTCCTTTTCCCCTTCGGCTTCGTCGGCATATACCTCTATTCCATTTACTTCGAAATAGATGCCGTCTTCTGTTTCTTGGGAAGCTTCTTCTTGAACAGGACGCGTAGTTTTACACGCAGAGAGGCAAAATAAGGCAAGGGAGAATCCGAATATGTATCTTTGCAGCATAGATTTGAGTTATGATACGCGCAAAAGTAAACGATAAGAATCAGTTTGACCTGCTGATTAAAGACAAGCTGGTTAAAATCAACGACAAGGAATTTGAGTTGGATGCTCTTCGTATGGAAGAAGGAGCCATGCACTTGATTATTGAAGGAAAATCGTATCGGGTGCGTATTCAAAGCTCGGAGCCAGAAAGTAAATCCTACCAACTTAATGTCAACGGAAACGCTTATTCAGTAGCGCTGAGCGATGAGATGGACCTATTGCTTAGCCGCATGGGATTGGCTGATTTGGCCATTAAAAAAGTGAACGAGGTAAAGGCGCCAATGCCAGGACTCGTTTTGAAACTCATTGCCAACCCAGGCGATACCGTAGCTAAGGGAGATTCTCTGTTGGTATTGGAAGCCATGAAGATGGAAAATGTTATCAAGTCACCGGGCGAAGGAGTGGTGAAAGCCATTCGTGTTACTGCTGGCGATAAAGTTGAAAAGAACGCCGTATTGATTGAATTTGAATGAGGCCACTGTTTGGCATATTCCTTTTTATTGGCTTATTGCTATCGGTTTCTTTTATCTGGAGCCCAGAGACCTCTTCGCTACTTGATTTTTCGAATCGTCCGGAGCAAATCAAATACGACTCCACCCAGAACGGCAAATACAAAGCATTTAATGAAAGCGGCCAGCTTCTCTTCGTCGGCGGCTATAAAAACGGCCAGCGCCAGGGCATTTTCAAAGAGTATGATGGCATGGGTTTATTGACCCGAAAAACCCGCTACAAAAATGGAAAGATGAAATGGATGCAGGTATACAAGGATGGAAAAATCATCGAGTATATCGACAAGAATGGCAAGATCCGGAAGGCGAAGAACTGTGGATGTTAATAGTCGGTGAGACGAATGTTATCAGTCACTTCGAGCTTGTCGAGAAGCGAGAACCGAGACTGGTAGACTGATCGACTTGTGGACTTGTCGAAAAAAGTCGGTGAGAGAGTTCCGCCTTCGCTTGAAATAAGCTATGGCGGACGGGGAAGACAATTCCGCCGTCGCTGAAAAAGCTATGGCGGACGGGGACGAAAAATATCAGTCAGTTCGACTGCGTGCGCCAAAGCGAAGGAGTAGCTTAGCCTGTCCTGAGCTTGCATTTATCCTGAGCGGCGTTTATCCTGAGCCTGCCGAAGGGCCGAAGGGTCGAGAAGTTCGAGCATTCATAGCACGCGTTGTCGGTTCTCGACAGGCTCGAACTGACTTCAATTTGGTATACCCTAACATTCTGGTGTCTTGCCCTCTAACCCGAAACCCCTAACCTGAAACCCCTTACCCTAAACCCCTTAATTCATTCTCACGGGCACCAACATCGTAAACTCAGGAACAGCTACTTCGAAGGTTTCACCATTCTCGAGTCGTTCGAAAAGATAGGTTCCACTCATTTTTCCCATATCGCTGCGCAGGTTGCAGGCAGAAATATAAGTATGCGTATCACCTGGTCTGAGGATGGGTTGAACGCCCACAACGCCTTCTCCTTCTACCTCGCGGATTTCTCCGTTTGAGTCGGAAATATACCAGTGGCGGCGCATAAGTTGAATGATATGCGCGCTATTATTTTGAATACTGATGTGGTAAGCGAATAGGTATAAGTCGTTCAAAGGCTCGCTCTGTTCGTCTTGATACTGTGTTTCCACATGCACACGGATTTCGTTGGTGATTGCTGTTGGCATGATGTCGCTTTTCTATATAGACGCAATTAAAGGCTTTATAGTTTCCTCAGTGGAAAAGTTTTTTCAGGTTAAGGTTTCCGCCGTCGCTTGAAAAAAGCTTTGGCAAACGTAGAAGGTTGAGGCGTCTTTTTTTTCTTATTATCATCCTTAACCTTAGCCTAAACCTTTTCCTTATTTTCGTGCAATGGAATTCTCCTCCCGCATTATTGAACAGGCTGTAAACGAGTTTTCCCGCTTCCCAGGGATTGGGAAGAAGACTGCCTTACGTATGGTCTTGCATTTAATCAAGCAAAATGAGGAGGATATTCGTGGGCTTTCAGGCTCCATCATCGCTATAAAGGAACAGCTTAAAACCTGTCAGGAATGTGGCAATGTGTCGGACGAGGAAATTTGTAATATCTGCAAAGACCAACGTCGAGACAAAACCATACTCTGCTTGGTAGAAGATTTACGCGATGTAATGGCCATTGAAAACACGTCACAATACCGCGGATTATATCATATTCTTGGCGGCTTAATTAGTCCTATGGATGGCATTGGTCCCGAGGATTTGAACATTAGCAGCATCGAAGAACGCATAAAAAAGAACGAAGTAAGCGAGGTAATTATCGCTTTGAGTGCTACCATGGAAGGAGATACCACCGGATTCTATCTATCCCGTCGCTTTAAAAACTTGGGCACCAGAGTAAGCAGTCTCTCACGCGGCATTGCTATTGGTGGGGAACTCGAATACGCCGATGAAATCACTTTAGGCCGAAGTATCGCTTCACGGATACCTTTTGAATAGGGGGGGTATGGGTCACTAATATCTAGTTCCTTAAAAGCGCGAACAGCTTAAAAGAATCCACTAGCTTGGGTATCCATCCAAAATTTCTAACTTCTCCGTTCTATGTCAGAATCAAAGAAAATGGGTTTTAATGCCACCTGGTCGATGGCCGTTGGCGGTATGGTTGGTGGCGGTATTTTCTCCGTTCTGGGTGTCATCATCAGCACTGCCGGTGAATGGGCGTGGTTGAGCTTTGTTATTGCCGGACTCATCGCCCTGATTTCTGCCTATAGCTATAGTCGGCTTTCTATGAAGTATGAAAAGAGTGGGGGCTCCTTCACCTTTTTGAATGAAATCAATCATGAAGGCTTAGCGGGCAGCTTGTCGTGGGTATTGATCATCGGCTATACCCTGACCATCTCGGTATATGCCTTCACCTTTGGCCATTATGTGGCGCATGTCTTGAATTGGGGCGCTTGGTTTCCTCGGGTATTGGCGTTTTCTATTGTGGCACTCTTTGCAGCCATTAATCTGCGCGGAGTAAAAGATTCCTCCATGGTGGAGATTATCACCGTTTGGGGAAAGCTCTTTGTGCTTTTGGGCTTATCCGTATTTGGTCTCTATCAATGGAATCCCGAACAACTCACGGCCGGTATTGAAGTCAAATCATGGGATGCAGCCATTCTTGGTGCCGCCACTATTTTTATGGCCTATGAAGGATTTCAACTGCTTTCGTATGATTATGAAGACATCGAAAACCCACGACGAAACCTGCAACGCGCAACCATGTCGGCAGTTATTGCAGTAATCATCATCTATATCTTGGTTGCTTTGGGAGCTACCATGTTGGTTGGGGCCGATACCCTGATTGCGAAGAAGGAAGTAGCCTTATCCATCGCCGGACAAAAAGCCTTTGGAATGCCCGGACTAATCTTGATAACCATAGCCGCGGCCTTTTCAACCGGTTCAGCCATCAATGCCACCCTTTTTTCTACCGCACGACTTACCGAAACCGTGGCCAGAAAGAGGGATTTACCGCAGCTTTTTTTAAAGGAGAATCATGCAAAAGTCCCCGTTTATTCCATCCTCATCATATCGGCAGTCGCAGCAGTACTCTCCGCCATTGGATCATTGGGAGCCTTGGTTGATGCAGCTAGTCTGATTTTTCTCATCACCTTTGGAACCGTAAACTTTATCGCTTTCAAGCAGAAGATCAGGTATAGATGGTTGCCATTGATAGGAGCCCTTGCCTGCTTGGCAGCAATCGTTTTGGCGGCTAAGGAACAATTTGAGAAAAGCCCATTTGCCTTATTGGCCTTGGTCATTTTGATTTTCTTGGCCTTGGTGATGCGTCCTTATTTATTGAAAAAGATGGAATAACTTAGTGAGATCATGCAAGGTGGTTGAAGTTTTCAGTGTGTGTTAGCCTGAAATTGGTTGACGGTTTGTATATCAAATGTAAATACAACGCTAGGATTCAGGCTCCGTTAATTAGAGGGGCAGAGGGCAGAGGGCATGGGGCAGAGGGCGGAGGGCAGAGGGCATGGGGCGGAGGGCAGAGGGCAGAGGGCGGAGGGCATGGGGCAGAGGGCAGAGGGCAGAGGGCGGAGGGCGGAGGGCAGAGGGCATGGGGCAGAGGGCATGGGGCAGAGGGCATGGGGCAGAGGGCAGAGGGCAGAGGGCAT
>Ga0209390_10004513_pt1 | contig 20795 bp, 15 predicted proteins | sample BON01_FD_187212 | JGI IMG/M metagenome (GOLD analysis project Ga0209390, IMG submission 187212) | Freshwater microbial communities from Lake Bonney liftoff mats and glacier meltwater in Antarctica - BON-01 (SPAdes) (version 2) | ecosystem: Environmental > Aquatic > Freshwater > Ice > Glacier... | reverse complement strand
GCGGTCGTCACGTCGATAGACGGAGCCGTTCGCCATGGGTGCCTTCCGGAGTAAAGCAGGAAATTCTGCTACCCAAACAGCTGATTCCCGTAAATCAAGAATCGGCTCAAGCCATCTACCAGGTGTTTTATAGCGCCCCTGGCAGGAATCGAACCTGCGACACACGGTTTAGGAAACCGTTCCAAGCCGTCCTTTCAGGCTCGATGTGTCCGCCGAGTGCCGTCTGAACAGGCCATTCGTCCGGCTCGTGTTGGACCGTGTCATTCAGCGGCGGGCAATATATGGGACAACGTATGGGACAAACGCGTTCTCGCTGGCGCCGTACCACTCGGATCAGAAACCGGGTCTCACTTCAATCGGCTTGCAACCGGTGTCGTTCATTCACCGAAGCGAGGTTGCGAACCGGGCATCCGTGCGCCGAATCGTGCCGACCGGCCGAATCAACGTGTCGGCACCCGAGGTCACCGTGCTCGACCTCGTCGAGGCACCAAACTTGGGAGGCGGACTCTCCAACGTCGCCACCGTGATCGCCCAGCTCCTCGAGAGCAATCAACTCGACACCGCCGCACTCACCGAGGAGGCAGCAAACTACTCGACCGCCGTGGCGCAGCGCGGATCTCACGTTATCGACCAGATGGGTAACGCCACAGATATTCCGATTGATCTTCAACCGTTGCGTGAACAGGTGGTTGGGGCTCAGGTGGTCGACCTGTACCCCGGCGCCGAGCGGACCGGCGAGCGCGACAGGCGCTGGAACGTTGCTGTGAACATCGAAATCGAGCCCGACCTGTGATCACCCAAGCCGAACTCGCCCCACTGGGGCACGGCCGTTCCGTGGACTCGCGACAACCAGGTCGAACAGGACCTCGCACTGTCGCGCTTGATCGTCGAGTTCGCACGACACCCACTCCTCGGCAGCAAACTCGTCTTCCGGGGCGGCACCTGCATTCACAAGCTCTGGCTCGATCGACCCTGGCGGTACAGCGAAGACCTCGACTACGTACGACGCACCGGCGGAGGAGTCGGCGAGATATTCGGTGCCATCGGCACCGTTGCCACCGACGTCGGCTTCGACAAGATCACCACACAAGTCGGCCGCCACCCCAAGGTGAAACTCCGTTCGACCCTCGTCGACGGCGACGTCCTGCACGTGAAGGTCGAGATGAACACCTTTGAACGCTCACCCGCACGACCAACCGTCACTCGGCCGTTCGCCGTCGACAGTCCGTGGTTCACCGACGTACCGACATTCGCAATCGAAGAACTCACCGCTACCAAGATTCGTGCGCTGTTCCAACGCCGAAAAGGTCGTGATCTCTTCGATCTGTGGCTCGCCGTCGAGCATGGCGGAGCGTCGATCGACGTCATCGTCGAGTGCTTCGAGCCCTACCGACCCGACGGCTGGACCCCCGACAGAGCGCTCGACGACGCCGAGGCGAAGCTCGCTCTCACTGACTTCACCCGGGACCTCGACCAGTCGGTCGGCACCGGTCCCCGACGGATACAGCATTGAGGCCGCGGCCGAAGTCGCTCGCCACATCATCCGGCGTGCCTAATTCGTGCCTAGAACAACACTCAACAGGGAGCAACCAGGCACAACAGCGCACAACACCGGGACTACCGGAACCCGGCCTTGACCAGGCGAAACACCCCACACGTAGGCACGATGCGTTCAGCCTCGAAGCGCTTCCCAAGCTGAATACGCGGGTTCGATTCCCGTCATCCGCTCTCAAGAAACACCTTGCCAGAGGCCTTTTTTGTCGTGTGTTCCTCCGGCTTCGTGCCTTGCGGGACTGTCAGAAAAAGGGTGGAACTGGTCTGGCCTGACACGCTGAGCTGAAGAGCTTGGCCGGCAGGACAGACAATGACAGACCATGATGTGGCGGTGGCAACACCGCCCAACAACGAAGACGCGGAGCGGCCTGACAGGTCAATCGCGGAGCAGCTTGTTGAGCAAGCGCGAACTGACGGGGTCGACCTCGTCGGCCCTGGCGGGTTGCTGAGCAACTTGACCAAACAGGTCCTCGAGACCGGCTTGGAGGTCGAGATGGAAGAGTATCTCGGCTACGAAAAACACGCGGCCGAGGGCCGCAATGGCGAGAACTCACGCAACGGGACTCGATCGAAAACGGTGATCACCGAGGTCGGCCCGGTCGACTTGGACGTCCCGAGAGATCGTGACGGCAGCTTCGAACCTAAGACGGTGAAGAAACGCCAACGGCGCCTCGACGGCGTCGATTCGATGGTGATCTCACTCACCGCCAAGGGTTTGACGACCGGCGAGGTCGAAGCTCACCTGATGGAGGTGTACTCGACGGAGATCTCCCGCGAGACGATCTCGAAGATCACCGGCCGGGTTCTCGACGAGATGGCTGATTGGCAGAACCGGCCGCTCGATCGCGTGTATCCGGTGATCTTCATTGACGCGTTGGTCGTGAAGATTCGTGACGGGCAAGTCGCGAACCGCCCGGTGTACGCGGCGATCGGTGTCACTGTTGACGGCAAACGCGACATTCTCGGGCTGTGGGTTGGGACCGGTGGTGAGGGCGCCAAGTACTGGCTCCAGGTGCTCACCGAGATCAAGAACCGTGGCGTCGAAGACGCGTGCATGGTCGTGTGCGACGGATTGAAAGGTTTGCCCGAATCGATCGAGGCGGCCTGGCCGTTAGCGATTGTTCAGACCTGTGTGTTGCATTTGATCCGAAACACGTTCCGCCTCGCCAGTCGTGGCGATTGGGACAAGATGGCCCGCGATCTGCGACCGGTCTACACCGCTGTCAACGAGGCCGACGCGGCGGGGGCCGGCTCGACGAGTTCCATGAGGTGTGGGGAACAAAGTATCCGGCGATCAAGGGCCTGTGGTCGAGAGCGTGGCCCGAGTTCGTGCCGTTCTTGGACTACTCGCCCGAAATCCGGCGTGTGATCTACTCGACCAACGCGATCGAGTCGTTGAACGCCCGGTTCCGGCGGGCGACCCGAGCACGCGGGCACTTTCCCAACGAGCAGGCCGCGTTGAAATGCCTCTACCTCGTCGTCAGATCGCTCGACCCGAAGGGCACTGGCCAGGAACGCTGGATGAACCGCTGGAAGCCCGCCCTCAACGCCTTCGCCATCACCTTCGAAGGCCGCCTCTTCTGAGGCCCTAACATCGCCAACAACAATGAGCCAGACCAGTTACACCACTCGTCTGACAGTCCCTTCTTGGGCGGATTGGACTCGTGCGTCCGGATGATTTTCCGATCGGGTTGACCGACCGCTGTGAGTCGGTACGGAGCGCCTGCCAACGTGACGCAGCTCCAACGCGCCGTCTGCACATTCTCGTGCACGTGCCCGAGCGCGGAGGTCACCATCCTCAGTGATTCCTCCGGAGATCGCGATGTGCGTTTCTGAGCCGATCTCACGCGTTTGCTGGGCCGACAGTTGGTTCAACTGCGGGTGACCCGCTCCGGCGATGACGTTGCGCAGCGTGAGATCTCTCAGCGGCTGAGTTCGGCGAGGGCGCGTGCCGCGGCGTTGGCGCCGCACATGCCGTGCGCTCCGGCCCCGGGTGGGGTGGACGCGGAGCACAGGTACGTGCCGGGAATGCCCGTGGCGTACGGGTCGATGGCGACCCGCGGGCGAAACACCGTCTGCCTGAGTGAGGCCGCTCCGCCGACGATGTCGCCACCGACATAGTTCGGGTTGTACACGGCCATCTCGGTGGCCGACCGCACCGCCGTGCCGACCACCCGTTCGCGGAAACCGGGAGCGAACCGTTCGATCTGGCCGATGATCGCTTCGGTGGCGTCGCCGGTGTAGCCGTTTGGTACGTGGGCGTAAGTCCACAGCGGGTTCACCGTGCCCGATGAACGACTCGGGTCCGCGAGGTACTGCTGGCCCACCAATACGAACGGCCGGTCCGGCATCTTGCCGCGCTGCACGGCCAACTCGGCTGCGGCGACCTCGGCGTCGTTCCCGCCGAGATGCACGGTGCCGGCACGGCGAGCGATCTCGGCGGTCCATGGGACCTCCCCGTCGATGGCGAAGTCGACCTTGAACGCTCCGGGCCCGTGCTGGAACTTTCGGTACGCCTTCGCGACGCGCGACGGCAATCGGTCGCCGAGGATGCCGGCCGCTGCCGATGGCGACACGTCGAGCATCAGCACGTCATGCGACGGCAGATCGGCCATGGAGCGCACGCGTGCGCCGGTCTCGATCGTTCCCCCGTTGCGGGCGAGGTCGGCGGCGAGCGCGTCAGCAATGGTCTGCGAGCCGCCCTCGGCGACCACCCAACCGTGGGCGTGGGCGCCGGCCGCCAGCGCGAACCCGATCGCGCTCGTCAGCGGTCGGTCGAGACGCCAGAAGGCGTGCGCCGCCATCCCGGTCCAGAGCGCACGTGCCTGCGGCGTCCGCCACGCATGGGCGAGAACCGTTGCCGGCATCGCCGCCCGCAGGCCGAACCGGGCGAGGGTCACCGGATGAGACGGCACCCGAATCAGCGGTTGGGAGATGTCGGCGAACAGGTCGTCGAAGCGTTCGGCGATCGGCTCGAACACCTGCCGCCAGCGGCGTCCGTCGGCGCCGAGTGCCCGCTCGGTCTCGTCGAAGGAACGGAACAGCGCGCCGGCGGTGCCGTCATCAAGGGGATGAGCGCACTCGACCTCGGCGCGTTTCCACACGATCCCAGGGAGTTGGAACTCCTGGAACGCCGGTGATGCGATCGCCATCGGGTGGGCGGCCGAGCAGTGATCGTGCAGGAGCCCCGGTACGAGGTACTCCGAACTCCGCGTGCCTCCGCCGATGGTGTCGGCGGCTTCCAGCACGGTCACGTCGAGCCCAGCGCGCGCCAGCCTGACCGCGGCCGTTAGGCCGTTGGGTCCGCTGCCGACGACGACCGCTCGCGTCACCCGCTGACCGCGTTGGCGGCGGGAACAGCGCTCTCCGCCGCCGGTCCGCGTCCGCCGGAACCAGGGTACGGCAGCCCGGAGGCGACGTACCCGTCACGGGTCCAGGTGATGACGTGCGCTATCCCACCGTTGGGCAGCCAAGGCTGTTCGTTTGCGGCATCGTCATTGTGATACCACCCCTTCTCGACGACGCCCAATGCGGAATCGATCACGCGGTACTGCACACGCTTGTCGAACATTGGTTGCGACTCAGTGAACACCACAACGAGCTCGCCCGGCTCGTAGTTGCAACGCTGTTGGACGGCTTCCACCAGTCGTTCGTCGTGGCAGTGACCGTCACCGAAGTTCCAGCCCGTGAGCGTGTTGCTCAAGAACTCGCCATCGCGCAGGACGCGTCCGTCCATGTCGTCGTTGTGCCGCATCTGGAGGCTGATGTGGGCGCGACCCATCGGGTGCATCATGCGCCACGCGATTGCCTTCTGCATGAAGATCTCGGAGATCTCCCTCCCGAACAACGGCTCGAGCTGGTCGATCTGGTTGTCGGCGGCCTTGACGATCCGCTCGTTGAGGCGGTCTTCCTTCTCGGAGTCGCTGAACGACCAGGTGGTGGATGCCCAGTTGCCTGCGTACTGCTTCATCCCGATGAGGAAGGAGACGTACTGCGGTTTGAACGCCCCGAGCACGATCGGGCCCAGCGCGACGAACAGGACGCCGGCAAGCAACAGGGGATGCATGTCGAAGACCCCGTAGCCATCGCCAGCCGAGAAATTGCCGAAGAGGAACCCAGCGCAGAACATGAAGAACACATTCCACTCGAGCGGCACCGCCAAGGGGATCGTGGAGATGATGAAGGTGTGGAGCATCCAGATCGACACGATCGCGAGCCACGTCAGCCACGGCCACGGTGAGAACAGCAACGTGAGCGGTACGATGATTTCGGCGGTGGTCCCGCCGATGTGGCCCACCATGTGCGTGAGCTTCGATGGGCGAAGGTCGTTCGGGTAGTCACGGACCGACGCCAGGCGCAACTTTCGGAAGACGTTCCACGGCGTGTTCTGTACCATCGCCGCCACCGTGGCTGAAAAGCCGTGTTGGAGCTTCGACACACCCGCACCCATCCACACGATGGCGATGAAGATCTTCGCCCCGATGATCGCGTCGTTGAAGTCCAGGAAGAACGCAAAGCACAACATCGTGCCGACGTACTGCTCCGGTCGGGAGGCGAGGAACACACACTTGTCGCGGAGCCCCATCAGCACGATCAGGCACGCATACACGATCAGCGGCCATCGCGGCATCACTCCGGCGACGTCGCCCGGCATGCCGTCCATCGTCGTCCCAGACAGAAACAACATCATGACGAGCCAGAACACGATGAGCTTATAAAGGCCCGTGTCCCACGGTGTGCGCCGATTGCCCTTCGTGAATGGGACGTGGTTCGGATACGGCGGAATCCTGATCGTGTCGTTCTGCCACCAGTAGAGACTCTGGCCGATCAGCGGATCGAAGTGGAACGCCATTGGACCACACGTTGCGGCCAAACCGAGGATCTCGAGCAGAATCGTCCAGATCATCAGCTTCTGATAGAGGATCGGTTCGTCCCACCAGCCCCCGATGTCGTTGAACTCGAGTCCCTTCGTAAACGCCCCGGCGACGATCAGCCCGAACAGCACGTAGAAGAAAATCTTCCACACATAGAACATGGCCGATTGTCGCGGCGTACCGAAGCCCGACTCCACCCAATGGAGTTGGAGCAGTTTCATGCGTTCCAGAAACGGAATGTGAGCGAACTCGTCGATGTCGACGGGTGGTAACTCGGCGGTGCGATAAGCCATTCGGTGGTCCCCTTAGTGGTAGTAGTAATAGTGGTTATGGTTCAGTACTTGCGACCGCGACGGACACGGATCTGCCAATCGCGACGATGTTGCTCGCGATCGAGGAGGTCGTCGTCCTCGGAGGTGCGCCGGCGCGACACCTGCGTGCCGGTAAGCCGGCGCAGCTCACGCTCGCGGACGCGCTGTCGACCCCACTCCCGTCGGACATCCTTGCGACGCTTGCGCTCGATGTGATCTTCCTCGGTCTCGGAGGTGCCGGCCAAGTAGGCCTCCTCGATCTCGTCGAGTCGTGTCAGCCCCTCGGCGGACGACATCTCCATCTGAATTTGGCCCCGCGACATCAGGTACATGCGGTCGCTGCACTTGAGTGCCTTGCGAGCATGTTGTTCGACAATCAGCGCACCGATGCCGCGCTCGTCGGCCGCCTGACGGACGGCCCCGAGGAGGCGGTCGACGATCTTCGGCGCGAGGCCGAGTGAAAGCTCGTCGGCGAGCAGGATCTTGGGGTTGCGACTGAGCGCACGCGACAGGGCAACCATCTGCTGCTCGCCACCCGAGAGCATGCCCGCCCGCACGCCGAGCCGGGGCTCGAGCTCGGGAAAGAGCTCGAGCGCCTGGTCGACGTCGCCGTCACCAATCCGCAAATTGTCGCGCGTCGACATCCTGGTGAAGATCAGGCGTTCTTCGGTGACGAGCCCCATGCCCTCGCGCACCCGTTGGTACAGGGGCGTGAACGTCGGCACGTTGCTGAACATTACGATCCCGTCGACGGGAGCGAGCTGGCCGGCGAGGGTGAGCAGGGTCGTTGTTTTGCCGGCCCCGTTGGGACCGAGCAGCGCGACAACTTCGCCCGGGCCGACCGTGAGGTTGACACCCGAGACGACCTCACGGCCGAGGTACCCCGCCTTCAACATGCGGGCTTCGAGCAGGTTGGGTGTGTGAGTGATCGCGTACGGGGTGACGTCGGCGATAGTGGAGTCGTTGCTCATGGGTCTCAGATCCCCGCTACGAGCGCGGCGGGCGTCGGGATGTCAGCTGGTCTGATGTCGAGGTCGTCGTCGGATGCATCTCCGAGGTAGGCCGCGATCACGCTCGGATCATTGCGGACCTCGGCCGGCGTGCCGTCGGCGATCTTTCGACCGAAGTCCATGACCACTACTTGGTCGCAAACGTTCATCACGAAGTTCATGTCGTGCTCGACGACCAGAATCGCCATCCCCCAATCGTCGGCGAGGCGGCGGACCACCCGGGCCAGCTCGGCACTCTCGACCGAACTTAGTCCGGCGGCCGGCTCGTCGAGCAACAGGACACTCGGATGCATGGCGACGGCGCGAGCGATCGCCAGCAGGCGCCGCTTGCCGTACGACAGATCGCTGACCTCGCGATGGAGATCTTCGTCGAGCTCGAACTCCTCGATCGCTCGGACGACCTCGGGTCCGAACTTCGGAATGACCGGCCAGACGAGATCGCGCAGGTAGGAACGGAGATCGTTCGGGTCGGCGGCGACGCTGAGGTTCTCGAACACGGTCGTGTCCTCGAACAGCTCGAGCGACTGGAACGAGCGGGCCATCCCTGCCTTCACTCGAGTCGCCGGACCGCGATGAGTGATGTCCTGATCACCGATCGTGATCGTTCCCGTCGAACGCGTGAAGCCGGTGAGTGCATCAATCAACGAGGTCTTGCCGGCTCCGTTGGGCCCGATCAGGCCGGTGACCTTGCCAGGCTCGAGCGTGAACCCGACCGCGTCGACCGCCGTGACGCTGCCGTAGCGGACAGTGAGATCGTCGACCTGCAGTGACATCGCGGGAACGCGCTGATCGTGATCTTCGTCGAACGGCTCGGACACGTCGGAGAGCTTGATGAAGTACGACTCGCCAAATTTCTTGGTGCGTTTCATGAAGCGGAACGTCTTGGCCCACTCGGCCGCGACACCGTCGGGGTTGTACAGCACGACGAGCAGGATCGCGATGCCGGTGATCAGTTGGGTGTACGCACCGACGCCATCCCACGTCGACTCGAGGACTTCCTGGTTGAAGCCGGCGGTGGACATCATTGCCCCGACGAACGCGCCCAACACATAGCCGACGCCACCGATGAGAGCGAGTCCGACGTACGTGATCGACGTGAAGTTGTCGAACGACCGGTAGCTGATCGACGTCAGGCGGAACGCGAGCAGGATGCCGCCGAGCGCAGCGATCGCCGACGCGAACGCGAACGCGAACAATTTGGCAGCAATGATGTTGATGCCGAGCGCAGCCGCTGCCCGCTCGTTCGTTCGGACCGCGATCAGACGGCGGCCGCTCCTGCCGCGGCGCACGTTCGCCACCACAATCACCGTGAGCAGGGCCATGGCGAGGACGAAGATGCCGTATCTCTCGGGGTGCCGGATCGCACTGATGTCGAACCCGAACAGGCTCGGATTCCCGACTGGCGTGCCCCGAACCCCACCGGTGTAGTTGCCGTTGTTGAACAACATCAGCTCGACCGCCGTGCCGAGCCCGAGCGTGACGATCGCGAGGTTGATCCCGCGCGTGCGCACGGCGGGCAGTGCGAAGAGCAGGCCCAGCGGGACAGCTGCGGCGACGCCGGCGACGAGCCCGACGAGGAATGGGATCTCGTACACCGCCACGAGTCGACCAGCGACCCATGCGCCGAATCCGGCCATCGCGTACTGGCCGAGTGACAGCTGCCCGGCATACCCGGTGACGACCACGATCGACAGCATCACGATCGAGGCGCACAACGTCACCGTCAACGCGTCGATCCACTTCGTGTCCTTGGTGAGCATGAGGAACACGACGGCGCCACACAGGAAGACCGTCCAGTCCCATGACATCCGGCCGTTGCCGATCGACGGGAGCTTGCGGAGGAACTGGTCGCGCAGTGGGATCGAACGACCTCCCAACACCAGCACCACGATGATCACGAGAAAGGGAAGTGACTGGCCGACACCCTGCTGGTCCCAGAAACGACTGATGAGCGTCTGGCCGACGCCGAGCAGAAACCCGGCGAGCGTCGCAATCGGGAACGACCTGAAGTCGGCGACCAGCGCAGCGGCGAGCGCGGCGAGGACCAGACTGGTCATCGCCGTGACCTGGAGCGTGATGATCGGGACGACGAGGATGCCGCCGATGCACGCCACCGCCGAGCCGAGCGACCAGTTGAGGACGGCGATCTTGTTGGGTGACACACCGACGGCGGCAGCGGAGCGCTCGCTCTCGGACACCGCTTCGGTCTGGATTCCGAACTGTGAAGAGCGGTACAGCAGCCACAAGAGGAAGGCCGAGGCACAGCCGATCGCCAACAGGATCAGGCGGTCGACCGTGATGCTCACGTCGCCGTAGAGGGTGACCCGACTGGTCGGCAACTGACTCGGCACCTGCCGCGGCTTCGAGCCGTAACGGATGACGACGCCGGCCTGCACGGTGATGAGCACGCCGAGTGTCGCGAGCAACTGCACGAGGGTGCTCGCCCGCTTGCGCTGCAGTGGCCGCAGCACGAGCCAGTGCGTGAGGGCGCCGAGCGTGGTGGACAGCAGGACGCCACAGACGGAGGCGAACCAAAAGTTGTGGCCGCGCTCGTACTGCAGCTCGTACTGCAGGAAGACACCCGCGATCGCCGTCGCACCGAGCGAGAAGTTGAGCACCCCGGTGCCACGGAAGATGACGATCAGACCTTGGGAGGCAAATGCGTAGAGCGCGCCGATGCCACATCCCAGCAGCGCAAACCTAATGACTTCGTTCATGATCTGGGTCTTCCCCCGGTGGACGTTTCCGCCGACTCCCCGAGCCGACGAAGTTACCTTAACGCACTTTCAGGTGATGATGTTATTGGAGGTCACGATGGTGTACGTTGCTTCCACGGGCACCGGGGGTGCTCGCATACTTTCCAAAAGGGGGAGAACATGAAGATGTTCAAGAATTCCATTGCATTGATCGCAGTACTCGGCCTCGCCGTGACAGCGTGCGGCGACGACGGCGGCGGTACGTCGACCGACGAGCCGTCCGCCACTACCGCGGAACAGGGCGACACGACCGCCGAAACGACCGACGAAGCGACCGCCGAAGCGACCGACGAAGCGACCGACGAAGCGACCGCCGAGCCGATCAAGCTGATGACGGTCACGACACTCAACGCCAACGGTCCGACGTACGAGAACATCGCGATCACGGCGAACCTGGCTGCCGACTTCATCAACTCGAACGGCGGCATCAACGGTCGGCTGATCGAGGTCGAGGTCTGCGACGAGCAGTTCGACCCCGCCATCGCTGCTGGGTGCGCACGTCAGGCGGTCGAGAGCGGTGCTGTCTCGGTTGTCGGCTCGTTCACCTACTTTGCAGAAGCCATCGTGCCGGTGATTGCCGAGTCCGACATCACGTGGTTCGGGTTCTGTTGCTCGATCACGCCGTCGGAACTCTCCAACCCGTACTCCTTCCCGCTCGGCAACCAGCCGATGTATGCAGTAGGTGAGGTGAAGCGTGCCGTGGAAGATGGCTGTGAGAACATCAACGCCGTCATCGTCGACGGTGGCGAGGCGGTATTCCGTCCTCCGATGGAAAACGCCATGAAGGCGTACGGGCGAGAATTCGGCCAGGTGGTCCTCACGCCCGCCGTATCGCAGGACTTCTCCGCTGACGTGGCCCGGGCGACCAACGGTGCTGACTGCGTCGTGACCGTGATGTCCGAGACGCCGTACCTCACGTGGAATACAGCGTGGGCCCAGGCCGAGACCGACGTGAAGCTGTACGGAATCCAAGGAAACCTCAACGCCATCTCGGCGAAGGGAGCCGAAGAGGCCACTGACGGCAGCATCATCGCTGGCATGTACCCCGACATCATGACCGCACCGTGGGACGATTACCGAGCGGCGCTCGACGCGGCCGGAATCGACCAGGAGGCGAACGACTTCAACAGCCTCGGCGGCATGGGCACATGGGCCGGATACATGGCCTTCGCTCAGATCGCCTCAGGAATCGAAGGTGAAGTCACCGCACAATCGTTCTTCGAGGCTGCCAACAACACCTCGAATCTCGACCTCGGTGGCATGGTGCCGGTGCTCGACTTCACCCAGGAGTGGACCGACGGGATCCCGGGCTACAACCGCCTGTTCAACCGCAGCGTGGTGTTCAGCCAACTCGAGAACGGCAAGGTCGTACCGCTCGACAACGAGTTCGTCGACGTTAGCGACCTCGCTCTCGGCGTGCCACAGGACTGACCCGGACACGACACGAGCCGGCTCCGCCAATCCACTACGGATCGGCGGAGCCGGCTCGTTCGCGTTTTGGCGCCAGTACTCAGCCGAGGGCGCGACGTTCAGCCGACGGCGCGACGTTCAGCCGACGGCGCGACGTTCAGCCGACGGCGCGACCGGCGTCGTCCCAGTACCGGGCGCGCACGGCCTTCTTGTCGAGCTTGCCTACGGCGGTGATCGGCAGCGTGTCGACGTAGTCGATCGATTTCGGCGACTGCTGCGAGCCCTTCGCCTGCTTGACCATGGCCTGCAGTTCCCGGGTGAGATCCTCAGACGGCGTCTCACCGGGTTGGAGCACCACAACGGCCTTAACGGCTTCGCCCCACTTCGGATCGGGCACACCGATGACCATCGCGGTGTTGACCGCGGGGTGCTGGCTGATCACGTCTTCGACCTCGCGGGGGAACACGTTGAACCCGCCCGTGATCACCATGTCCTTGGTGCGGTCGACGATGTACAGGAAACCGTCGTCGTCGAAACGGCCGATGTCGCCGGTGTGCAGCCAGCCGCTCGAGAGTGCCTCGGCGGTCTCGTCGGGCAGGCCCTTGTAGCCCGTCATCACGAGCGGGCCGCGTACACAGATCTCCCCTGACTCGCCGGGACCGACCGGTTCGTCGTCGCCGTCGAGCAGGGTGACGTGCATCCAAGGAACGGGGCGGCCGCACGACGCCAGCCGCTCGGGCTTGGCGAGGTCGTGCTCGGCCTTCTTCAGGTGAGTGATAACCATCGGCGCTTCCGTCTGGCCGAAGAACTGGAAGAAGATCGGTCCCCAGTGCCCGATCGCGTCGGCCAGCTTGGTCGGGCTCATCGGTGATGCCCCGTAGAGGATCGTCTCCATCGACGACATGTCTGCGGTCTCGTACCGGGGATGGCCCTGGAGCGCGTAGAGCATCACCGGGACGAGCATGCAGCACGTGATGCGGTGCTGCGCGACGAGGTCGAAGAACGCGTCGGGGCTGAACGACTCCATCACGTAGAACGCCCCGCCCGACAACAGCACGGGCGCCACGACCGACAGGGCGGCGTGCGACAGGGGCGTCGGCAGCGCGATCCGGATCTCGTCGGGGAACTCCCACTCCGACATCTGAATCCAGGTCATCGACTGCCACACGCGGTGGCTCATGAGGACACCCTTCGGGCGACCGGTCGTACCGCCCGTGTATATCACGGTGCACAGATCGTCGAGGTGGACGTCCGGTGCGACGAGCGGTTCCGGAGCGAATCGATCGGCGAGTTCCATGAAGTCGTGACCGACTTGATTGTGACCAAACCCGAGGAGGATCAGGTCGGGAAACCGAGCGCGCAAATCGCTCGCGCGATCGGCGAACATCTCGCTGTCAAACACCAGGCAGTCGATCTCGGCGTCCTCCACGGCGAAGGCGTGGTCACTGAGGGACCCCATCGGATGCAGCGGTGTGAGGATGCACCCGTTGACCAGCGTGGCGAACGCGTTCAGGAGCACCTCGGGTCGGTTCTTGGAGAGGATCGCCAGACGGCTTCCCCGCCCTACGCCGACCGAGCGCATCGCCTGCACCATCTGACTCGTGCGGTCGTTCGCCTCGGCATAGGAGAGAACCCGATCACCGGTGAAGATGCACGGGTCGCTCCGGCGGCCGGCAAGCGCTCGGACGACGAGATGTGGCAGCAGTGGTTGCTCGTGGAGGACCGGAGTCATCGTCGGGTCGCGACTCAGTCGACAACTTGGCTGACGATTAGTGCGATGAGACCGATCGTCATCAGCACCATCACAAGCGCAGCGGCGCCGTCGCGGGCAGCGGAGCGCTGCTCGACCTGGTCGAGCGCAGGCGGAATGATGTCTTCGTTTTTGAGTTGATAGGCCATGTTCGAAACCCCCGGATCGATCTTGTTGTACCTTAGTTTATGTTAACCTAACCTATTCAATGGGTACAAACGAGACTGAACGAACCGCTGAACTGCGTCGATTGCTCGAGGCGTTCATGGACGAGCACATCTACCCAAACGAGGAGCGCTTCTACCGTGAGTCGATGGAACTCGGGCCGTGGGCGGTCTGGCCGGTCGTCGAAGAACTCAAGCCGATCGCCCGTCAGGCCGGCCTCTGGAACCTGTTCCTCCCCGACAGCGAGCTCGGCGCCGGACTAACGAACCTCGAATATGCGCCGCTGTGTGAGGTGATGGGTCGCTCACATCTGGCGCCTGAGGTGTTCAACTGTGCTGCGCCCGACACCGGCAACATGGAGACCCTCGTGCGGTGCGGCACGCCCGAACAGCAGCAGCGGTGGTTGACGCCGTTGCTCGACGGCGAGATCCGTTCGGCGTTCGCGATGACCGAACCAGACGTCGCCTCCAGCGATGCGACAAACATCGAGTGCTCGATCGTGCGCACCTCCGAGCGTGGTGTCGACGAATACGTCGTCAACGGGCGCAAGTGGTACACGACCAACGCCACGCACCCGCACTGCGAGATTTTCATCCTGATGGGCAAGTCCGATCCCGACAATCCCGACCGCCATCGCCAGCAGTCGATGATCCTCATCCCACGCGACACTCCCGGCGTCGAAGTGCTGCGGCCGTTGCCGGTCTTCAACTTCTACGGCATGCCCGATCGCGCCTCGGAGGTACAGTTCACAGATGTGCACCTGCCCGCTGCCAACATGTTGTTGGGTGAGGGCCGCGGTTTCGAGATCGCGCAGGGACGGCTCGGTCCGGGCCGGATCCACCACTGCATGCGCCTGGTCGGACTGGCCGAGCGAGCCCTCGAGCTGATGTGCCGGCGCACTCAACACCGGGTCGCCTTCGGTCGACCCATCGCCGAGCACGGGGTCACCCTCGAGCGGATCGCCGAGGCGCGCATCGCCATCGATCAGACCCGCCTACTCACGCTCGAGACGGCGCGACTGATGGACACTGTCGGCAACAAGGAAGCACGGCGAGAGATCGCGATGATCAAGATCGCCGCTCCGGCGATGGCCTGCAAGGTCGTCGACTGGGCGATCCAGGCCTTCGGCGGCGCAGGGACGAATAACGACTTCGGTCTCGCCGCGATGTACGCGACGGCGCGCCTCCTGCGACTCGCCGACGGTCCCGACGAGGTACACCGAGCCCAGCTCGGCCGTCTCGAGCTGAAGCGCCATGCCCATCTCGGCCCGGTCGAACCAAGAGCGCCGTATGCCCCGAGCTGGTAGTCCACGGGACGTAGCCGTGAGCGCCCGGGGCGGTGAGGTGTTGTGGACGCCTGCCCTCGACGGCACGAGTGCACTCGAACAGTTCGCGGCGGCCCACGGACACGCCGACTACGAGTCGCTCTGGACGTGGTCGGTCACCGACCTGGAGGGGTTCTGGGCGGCCGTCTGGGACTGGTGCGACGTGCTCGGCGGTTACGAGCGCGTCCTCTCCTCGCATGAGATGCCGGGCGCCCGCTGGTTCGAAGGCGCCGAGCTCAACTACGCAGAGCACGCGCTGCGCGGTGTCGGAGGCATCATCGGCCGGTCGCAGACCCGCGGCCGAGTCGAGCTCTCGGCCGACGAACTGCGCCACCAGGTCGCAGCGTGCCGTACTGGCCTCCACCGGCTCGGTGTCGGTGTGGGTGACCGTGTCGTCGCGTACCTGCCGAACATTCCCGAGACGATCGTCGCCTTCCTCGCGACGGCCAGTCTCGGGGCGATCTGGTCGTCGGCGGGGCCCGAGCTCGGGCCGCAGGCGGTGATCGACCGGTTCGGTCAGGTCCAGCCGAAGGTGTTGTTCACCGTCGACGGCTACGTCTACGGCGATCGAACGATCGACCGGTCAGCCGTGGTTGCCGCGATCACGGCCGGTCTGCCCACGGTCGAACACGTCGTCACGGTGCCCTACCTCGGCTCGCAGGGCAACTGGAGCGACCTGCTCGCCGAGCCAGGACCACTCGAGTTCGTCGAGGTGCCGTTCGACCACCCACTCCACGTGCTCTTCAGTTCGGGCGCAACCGGCCTGCCGAAGGCGATCGTGCACAGCCACACCGGCATCATCGTCGAGCACCTCAAACTCCTGACGTTCCATTTCGACCTCCGCCCAAGAGATCGGCTGCTGTGGTACAGCACGACGGGCTGGATGATGTGGAACGTCCTGGTGTCCGGACTGCTCACCGGTGCCACGGTAGTCACGTTCGACGGTGATCCCGTCAGCGAGCAGACGCGTTCGATGTGGCGTGTCGTCGCCGAGGAATCGGTCACGTACTTCGGAACGTCCGCACCGTTCATCATGAACTCCCGGCGCGTCGGCGTTGAGCCGGGTGCAGAGTTCGACCTCTCCGCCCTCCGCGCCGTGGGCTCCACGGGAGCACCGCTGCCGGTCGATGGATTCCGTTGGGTGTACGAACACGTCAAGGGCGACCTACTGCTGTCTTCTTCGAGCGGCGGCACCGAGATCTGCTCCGGATTCGTCGGCGGGAACCCCACGTCGCCGGTGCGGGCCGGTGAGATCAGCGATCGCTACCTCGGAGCCGCGGTGGACGCCGTCGACCACGAGTTGATCGTGACCGAGCCGATGCCCTCGATGCCGATCCGCTTCTGGGCCGACGACGACGGTTCGCGCTACCGCGAGGAGTATTTCAGCGAGCGTCCAGGCGTCTGGACCCACGGCGACCAGCTCGAGTTCACGCCGTCGGGTGGGCTCATCATCAGCGGACGGTCCGACGCCACGCTCAACCGGGGTGGCGTGCGCATCGGCACCCCGGAGGTGTATCGAGTCGTCGAGGGGGTGCCATGGGTGACCAATTCACTGATCGTCCACCACGAGGACGGCGATCGGTTGGTCCTGTTCGTCTCGACCGACGGAACGATCGCCGAGCGTGAGGTCTCGAGCGAGTTGAAGCAGGCGCTTCGAGTTCAGCTCTCACCGCGCCACGTGCCCAACGAGGTGTACGTCGTCGCGTCGATCCCGATCACGCTGACGGGCAAGAAGCTCGAGGTCCCGGTGAAGAAGATTCTCGCCGGTGCGGATCCGAGCACCGTGGCGCATCGCTCTGCGCTCAGCGATCCTGGGTCGCTCGACGCAATCGTCGAGGTCGCAGCAGCGCGGAATCGACGGTTGCGGTGGGACGAGGCGTCCCGGGCGTTCACCGGCCACGATGCCCCGCGCCCAGTGTCGCAGCGACGCGAGGAATTGCTCGAGATCGCGGCCGAGAGGTTCGCCAAAGAGGGGTTCGCGGTCGTCACCGTCGACGGTCTCGGCGCAGCTGCAGGCGTCTCCGGTCCTGCGCTGTACCACCACTTCGAGAACAAGGAGGCGATGCTCGGTGAGATGCTCGTCGGTACCAGCCACCACCTGCTTGCGGGCGCCCGGATGCTGCGTGACACGGTCACACCCGACCGCCTGCTCGAAGAGCTGATCGCGGCGCGCGTGGACTTCGCTGTCGACCATCGTGCGCTGATCTCTGTCATGTACCGCGATCTCAACAGCGCGACGGCCGACGATCAGGAGCGTGTGCGGGTGTTGCAGCGGCAGTACCTCGAGATCTGGATCCACGCGGTCATCGGCCGCCGACCGGACCTCGCGCCAGCGATCGCCCGGCCCGCCGTGCACGCCGTGATGAGCTTGATCAGCTCCACTCCATTCAGCCCGCGCACCCCGCTCACCACCATGGTCCCACTCCTGCGGGCGATGGCGGCTGCCGCTATCGACGCGATCGTGGCCGGCGAGCCGAAACCGTGACGCTGCTTCGGTTCCAGCGCTCGGTGCGACGATCGCCTGCACGCGTCGCCTCAGAGCGCAGCGCGCCAGACCATCGCCGCGCTCGATATTCGCGTCGACGCGGCAGCGTTGAACCCGCTCCTGATCCGGCATTATGTGGGTAATCAGGTGCTCGATATTGCTCGAAGGTGGTCTGTGGACGGCGGTGCCAGCCAGTCCGTGATGACGGGTCACGCTGTCGGTATCTCGTTGTCTGTTCGGCATGTCAATATCGCACTGAATACGGTACGGTATTGACATGTCGATGAAAAGTCTGGCGGAGACGCACCGTCGAGCGCTGCGCGGCTTGTCGTTGGATCAGTACGGGTACGTCACCCCGACCAATGCTGAGGCGCTCGGGGTGCCAGCGATCGAGCTCCGCAAGATCGCACAGCGCGGTGGGCTCGTTCATGTGGCCTATGGGCTGTATCGCTTTGCCGACATTCCCATTACCGAGTTCGACACGTTCATGGAGGCCGTGCTGCGTTGTGGACCCGACGCTCACCTCACCCGCGACGCAGTCCTCGCGCTCCACGGACTCGCGCTCGTCAACCCACGACGGATCCGCGTCGGTTCGCCACACCGAGTCCGTCGGACACTCCCCGACTCGATCGAGGTGATCCGCGAGCAGGTCGCTCCCGACGACCTGACCTCGTACGAAGGAATCGCGTCGACGACAGTACGACGGGCGCTCCTCGACTGCCGCGACATCGTCATGATCGACCGACTCGTCGAGGCAACCGAGGAGGCGGGTCGTCGCGGACTGGTTCCGCGCCACCAACTCACTGCGCTTCTCGACGAAATCACGACAGGCCGATCATGACCGATCCGCACCCGGCACCGACCAACCTGCGCTCGCTCACAACCCGACTCGACAACCTCGCCCGGCAGACAGCGCGCCCGATCCGCAGAGTTCAGCGCACCGTCGCGAACACCGTGGTCGGCCAGATGCTCCCGTCACGCGTCATGAAGGGCGGAGCTGCGATGAGCGTGCGCGTCGGCGAAGCTGCCAGTCGTTTCACAACCGATCTCGATGCAGCGCGTCACACCGATCTCACCCTCGACGACTATCTCAACGAACTCGCCCGACGTCTCGACGCCGGATGGGGCGGATTCACCGGAACGCTCGAGCAGCTCCCGCCCGCCGAGCCCGAGGGTGTCGTCGAGCAGTACGTGATGCAGCCGTTCAAGATCCGACTCCTATATCTCGGGCGGTACTGGCTCACCGTTCCGTTCGAACTGGGACACGACGAGATCGGCAACACCAAGCAGCACGACCTCCGACTCGCGCACGACATCGTGACACTGTTCGAATCACTCGGACTCCCCCAGCCACAACCGATCCCGCTACTCACCGTCGAGCACCAGATCGCACAGAAGCTCCATGCCTGCACCTCGGTGCACCCACGAACAGGCAACAACGACCGCGCCCACGATCTCGTTGACCTCCAGATCCTCAACCACGAGGAACCAATCGACAAGACGGCCCTCGCAAAGATCGCGACCCGACTCTTCAGAGCCCGAAACGCGCACACCTGGCCACCGGTCGTCGTCTCGCATTCGAGCTGGCCGACGATCTACGCCGACGCGGCAGACGGCCTCGACGTGCTCACCGACATCGAAGACGCTGTTGCGTGGACGAACAACTTCATCACCTCACTGACCACCGACTGAACACGCCACCGGCGTGCCTAGAAGAACACACAACAGGGCGCAATACGGCGCACCAGCGCACAACAACGGCGCTCGAAGAAACCGTGGCTGAACAGGACAAATAGCCGATACGCAGGCACGATGGAATCCGCCTCGAAGCGCTTCCCAAGCTGGATACGCGGGTTCGATTCCCGTCATCCGCTCCAAATTTTGGAGCTGAATAAGACCAGCTCATTGACTGTTTCCTAGTCTTCAGCTAGTCTGGAAGTGCCTCGCCGACAGGTCTGTCGTGCCCCCAACGTGCCCAGAGCACGGGACAACAGGAGGCACCTATGGGCACGAACGGATCGTTCGGGTCAGTCCGCAAACTTCCAAGCGGAAAATTCCAAGTCCGCTACTTCCACCTCGGCAAACGCATCGCAGCGAACTCAACGTTCGCCACGAAGGCCGATGCGCGAGCTTTTCTTGCCGGGGTCGAGACCGACCTCAATCGTGGCAACTACATCGATCCGTCAGCCGGGCGAATCACCTTCGCCGAGTACTCAGGTTGGTGGATCGAACAGCGACCGCTGCGATCTCGAACACGCGAGACGTACGACTCGCAGCTGAAACATCTGCTCGCCGCATTCGGGCCGGCACAGCTCAGCGTCATCTCGTCGGCCGACGTCCGCACCTGGCACGGCCGGCTCTCCCAAACGAGCTTGCACCCGAACACTGTGTCGAAGATCTACCGACTGCTGCGGACAATCCTGACGACGGCCGTCGACGACGGCGTGCTGTCACAGAACCCAGCACGGATTCGCGGCGCCTCGAAGGAACGCGCCGTCGAGCGGCCGCTGCTCACGTGGGACGTGGTGGTTCGCTTGGCCAGATCGTGTGGGATCGGAGGTCGGGTCAGGCAGGTCGTGTGTCGGGGTGTCGGGAGGGCATACACCTTTGCAGGTTCCCCTCCGGGGAACCTGCGGAGCGGTCGGGGACCGCTCGAACGCTGTTTGCGCGATCGTTTCGAGCGACGGTGCCGTCGGCCAAGAAATCGGTCGGGTTGGTGTGCGATCGTGCGCGTGACGGTGACCCCGCTCGGAGCTTCGGGACAGAATGTCGCGGGCGTGGCGAGCGCGGTGGTCGACTACCTCGAAGGCGCCGACAAAACCCCCGGTGCTGCGCTCGTCGGCTCGTCTGCTGGGTCTTCGGTGTCGAGCTACTACGCCGACTCGGTCGAGGGTCCGGGACGGTGGATGGGTGCTGGGGCCAGTTTCCGGGACCTTGAAGGCGTCGTCGACAGGGACTCGTTCCAGAGAGTATTGGAGGGTCGACACCCGGAGACCGGTGAGCGACTCGTGACAGCACGAGGCTCGTCTCAGCGTTCGCACCTCGCCGTGGGCACGGCGGCACGGCTGGACGAAGAGAGCAATCCGCTCTACACGGTTTCCGATGCCGCTCAATTGCTCGGAGTGACCCGCAAAGAGGTCGTGGAGATGGTCGAAG
>Ga0209390_10004511_pt1 | contig 20809 bp, 13 predicted proteins | sample BON01_FD_187212 | JGI IMG/M metagenome (GOLD analysis project Ga0209390, IMG submission 187212) | Freshwater microbial communities from Lake Bonney liftoff mats and glacier meltwater in Antarctica - BON-01 (SPAdes) (version 2) | ecosystem: Environmental > Aquatic > Freshwater > Ice > Glacier... | reverse complement strand
TAATAATTCTCTTACGTCAACGTCTAAAACTTGAGAGATATCCGTTAAAACTTGAATGCTGGGTTGTGAATTGTTATTGCAATAGTTTGTAACTATTACATAGCTTTTTCCGATTTTCTCAGCGAGCCAAGTTTGAGTCCTTCCTTGTTCTTTTAAAACCTTCTTTATTCTGTTCATTGGTTTTATGTCTTTACGTTTTGACTATAAAGTTCAAAGATACATTAAATTATCCTTTGACAATATAATTATGTATTGAATAATAATATATATTTTTCAGTTTGGGTAGGGGAAGAACAGCTCTTTTGGTTTTTCAGCGTTGGCTGTCGTGTCGGCAAAAAAACTAAATGTGCTGTTTGTGCGGTTGGCTTTTCGGTATGAAACACAACTCACTTATTGGCGCAGTTTATCTTCACAGTACAACCGTATTTTGTTAACTTAACGCGGTTTTACCTTCTTTTATATTTTTATATCCATGTCCTCTATCGGACTCCGGATCTCTTTAATTTCCCGGTTGCTTACGTGTGTATAAATCTCTGTGGTGCTACTGCTTTGATGTCCAAGTAGCTCCTGTATATACCTTATATTAGTCCCCCCTTCATGCAAATGGGTAGCATAAGTATGACGTAACAAGATACAAACTTTTCGGATTTTTCCCCTAAGCAAATCGTTGAAAGACAATTATTTGAAACCTATTCCATGGCCCGATTCAGCTGTTAGGTCCCTCTCTGCCAACACCCCTATGTCCAAAAAACAGCTCCGGCCAGATGCCTTTAACCCGGATTCCAGGACTTGTGAAAAATAACGTTAGGTTGCTAAATTGGGTCGTGATTTTATCAGCATTGTTGCTAAAAAGAAGGAATCAATACCAGATAAGCAGAAGATGAAAATTACAAAGTCCTCAAAGAAAATCACACCTTTTGGTGGGTTTAATTTTTGCCACAAGTTACTCAATGATACCTGTATAGGTAATTTGATAGATGAGCGTAGGGGTTCCCGAGTCAAATATGCCGGGTTCGATTATTCGGATATTTTTATGAATCACCTGGCCATTTTCCTCATTGGGGGCGATAGCACTGAAGATATCCAAGAGCATCGGGGAGACCACCTACGCCAGGTACGTTGGCTGTCTGTCCAAAAAAACCTAAAGTGTTACAGGCTATAAATGCGATTGGCATTCTGCTGATAGATTTTCAATTTTTCATTTTCAGTTAAGTTCTGGGTCAGTTTTTCAAAAGCAGTAAACCAGTCCAAGTAAGAGCTTACCAGTAAAACCACACTCCAATCGCCACCATAAACAAGCCTGTTGGGTCCAAATTTGTCGATAACATGCTCAACATAGGGCCTCAAAGTCTCGATATCCCGCTTTTTGCCCGCTTTGGTCACAATCCCAGATACCTTACAATTCACATTTGGCATGGCTGCCAATTTATTGATCCCTTCCTTCCAAAAATGGAATCCTCCTGCATTTATATCTGGGTTACCCATATGATCCAGAATGAAAATATTTTCAGGACATTTCTTTACGAGCTTTGTTGCATTTTCCAGTTTGTTAGGAGAAACCAACAGATCAAAAGTAAGATTATTGGAGGCCAATAGACCCATTACACTGATGAAACTTTCCGATACATGTGAGTTATTGAGAAATGTACACCTAATACCCTTTAGCATTTTTAGTTTGGTCAGCATCTCAAGGTTGTCCGAAACCTCCAGGCCCTTGCTGAAGTCAAGATTTGCAACGATCCCTTTTATGCGAGGATTACTTTTGATCAACGAGGAAACCCACCTTGCCTCTTCGCCACCCAGCCCAGTGGCTGCCCCACTCTTAATAACTATTATATTTCCAACATTGGCTCCTTTTGTAGCTTCTTGAAAGTCATTAAGCGAGAACGATCTGTTAATTGCGGGTACATTTTTCAACCAATTGTATTTTAAATTATTCAGTTAAGCGGTAATTAACTTCTTGTCTACTGTTATAAATTATTTTATGCCCCAAATAGATATAACCCAATAGACACGGCTGCCCCTACCAGGTCCGTTCCTTAAAAAAATCGTCCAATTGCTTTCTTGTCATTTTTATTTTGGACGGGTTTTCATCCAACCAATTGAGGAATTCATTTTTTATTTCAGCAGTCCACCATTGGTCTGTTTGAATGGATCATTTCCCATTCTCCACTAAATTGGTTTTTGTACCCATTGTTTCTCAATACAGACCAGGCTACTTCTAGTCTCACAGACTTAATCCTGTTCAAAATCTCATCAGAAACTTTAGGCCTTCCGTCTTCAAAACGCTCTCCGTTCCAGTTTGGAGTAAGGGCAACTATATTGTCTTTTTTATTCACTATCTCTTGCGCTCTAAGAACTATAGCGTTGCTGCAAAATAGAATTGCAAAAAGCGGTATCAATGATCTGATTTTCATAACTTTTATTTTCTTAAAGTACAAATTCTCTAGTTTTTTTTTAAAAATTAAGCAGCTGTCTTTATTGTATAACCCATTTTAAATTGTATTTATCTTATCATTACTTCCCAATACCTCGTGCGCTTAGATTTACCAGCAGGCCCTTCTACCTTCAAGGTCACCACTTTGTGAACTCCTTTTTCAGTAAATTGATGGACCGGATGTTGTTTATTCGAGTAGTTTCCATCACCAAAATCCCATTCCCATTTCAAAATCTCACCTTGTGATTCATCTCTGAAGGATACACGCTTCTTTTCCATATCTATCACTTCAAAGGACCATTCTGCCTTGATCAAATCCATCAATTCACTTTCTATTGGCATCAATTTAAACTTACGTAGGTAGCTTGCGTCTTTCACCATGCGTGTATCATGGGATAAATTGAAATGACCCTCTCTTTCCCCTCCGTCAAAATCCAATATAGACCAGGAGAGCCCAAGGCTATTGCCCTGAATGAGTTCTGATTCAATAGCCTTCTGAGGGCCTTCAAAAGGGGCATAATCATAAGGAGTAACCCAAAACTCCAAAACGAGCTTTCCTCCATCCCCATGGTCAAAGTTGTAGTCATAAGCATAATTTGATTGTGGGAAATCCCCTATCCAATGTTGATTTCCCCAAATCAAAACCCATGCGTTATTTACAGGCGGGGTATAGATATGGTAATTTTGAGCGTGCACGCCACTAAAAGTGAAATGATTTTCTAAATAGGAGTTCGTTTTGCTATCCCACTTTAGGTCATCTTTATTATAAATCGGGTTAAAAATAAACGGACCACCAGAAAGGTCACCATCAACCACTATTTCGAAAATATCATTTAGGTACCCCTTGTTACTAAACCTCCCAAAATCCCAAAAATCATCAGTAGCTTCATACAAAAAGTATAGCCTGTTCAAACCCTTTACCCAACCTACCCTTATGCTTACATCCAAATCGCTGGTATCATCAATAGGGCTTCCAAATCCATCTTCTGTATCTTTCAACATTTCATTGCCATATACATACGAACTTGGTATCATTTCCCAGTCATCCGATTTTCCATCTATACGTGGTATCTGATTTTTAGGGAACTGAAAGATTTTGAACACTTTTTCATTTCCGGATGTATCATTAACTATATCATTTTGCGACTTCACCAAAGAAGTACAAAAAACAGCCAATATAGTAAACAGACAAGTTTTTAGTTTAGTCATTGTTGGCCATCTATCGAAAAAACATATACTACTCATAAGAATGTTCATTTATCTTTATTTGTTAATAATCCAAATTCAGAATAAACCTAGTTATGTCTTTAGCCTGGTCTTCTGTCAGCAATGGATTAGCGGGCATTGCGATATTACCATTCCAGTTTCCAGTTCCCCCATCAATAATTTTTTTTGGAAGATAGGTTTCTGCTGAGTCAACATTTGCATAGTGTTGAGCTACTTCTTTAAAACTTGGACCCACGATTTTTTTATCAACTTGATGGCAACTCATGCAGTTATGACTTGTCAATAGTTTCCATACTTCAGTATTTTCTTTTTCTATAATAGGAGTACCATCGAGATCTTCGGCCTCTGGGTCTTCCATTGATTTGGGTTTTGGTTTTCCTTCGGCATACCTTACTCTCTTTAAACTGGCATCAGCATTTGCCTTGTAACCACTACTCCCATACTCCAACAGATATAAAGTCCCATCATCACCAAACTTCATATCTATGATTTTATTAAATTCATGAGTGGATAAAAATGGTTCAATCCCAACCAGTTTGTGATTTTCATCCAACTCTAAAACATTAATCCAATTCCTGACCCAATCGTAAACAAATAGCTTTTCATTATAATAGGATGGAAACCGAATGTTGGATGGCTTAAAGTCATCCCGGTAATACTTTGGCCCTATCATAATGTTCATTCCTCCTGTTCCAAGGTATGGGAAGTCCTGGCTCTTCCCTTTTGGGTACCAAAGTATTGCTTCCCGAGCAGGCATCAATTTTTTCTTCCCTGTATTGTTAGGCGATTTATTCATCAGATTGTCAGGGTCAAAGAATGTTCCTAATGTATTACTTCTATAATTAAAATCGCTGTAGGGTTTATTGTCTGCAATAACGTAAGGCCAACCATAATAGCCTGATGATCCGGCAATATTTAACTCATCATATCCCTTAGGACCCTTCTCTCCATCTTTCCAGGCATCAGGACCCACATCTCCAAAATATAATAGATCAGTTTTTGAATCAAGTGTAAACCTATATGGATTACGACAACCCATTATATAGATTTCTGGTCTTGCAAAGCTGTCCTTTTTCTGAAAAAGGTTCCCTTCCGGAATAGTATAAGTACCATCCTTTTCAGGGTGAATTCTACTTATTTTCCCTAGTAAATTATTAGGATTTGATGAGGTTGCCTGTGAATCGTTACTGCTGTTTCGTTCGTCAATTTGTGCATATCCAGCTACCTCTCCTGTTTGAATGGTAAAGTCTCCAATAGCAAAATACAGATTCCCTTTAGAATCAAATTCAATGGCATTGATTCCATGCCAACCATTTTTTATCGTGACTGAATGCTCTAACAGAATTCGCTCAGAATTAATAGCCAACGAATCTTCTATGATTTTAAAACGAGATATTCGATGATGGCCTGGATTTGCCTGCGGTGTGTAAGAGAAAAAAATCCATCCGGTATTTTCAAAATCAGGATCCAAAGCAATACCGCTGATCCCATTGGACTGAGAAGAAACTACAGGAAGTTCTGCAATTGTTTTTATCGATCTTTTATTAGAATCAAAAAATTTTATATTCCCTTTCCTTTCAATAATTAAAACATCACCATTTTTTAGAACTTCCATTTCAATGGGTTCATCAAATGACATTGCCAAAGTATCTATTTCAAACCAATGGTCAGGAGGAACCAAGGATGTGGCCAAATTTCCATACACAAGAGTAACCTTATCAGCCACCACTTGCGCGATAGCCTTTGAAATCAAACGCTTTTGCACCTCAAGTTCCATAGGTTCTAACTTGGCCAGAACTACTTGGCCTTTGCCAAATGAGTCCGACATCAAATCAGGTCTTAATTGTTTGGCTGATGGCAATATTCCGCTAAGTAATTTATGGAATTTGGACCATTTGTATTGATTGTAAGAAGTATCCGTTGGCTCAATAATCACCACCCTTCCTCCGGAATCAACATATCGTTCCAATGCGTTGATTTGAAAATGACTTAAATCATTCAATCTAATGTTATTGAAAAATATACTTGAATAGAGCTTTAAGGTATCTTCATGAACAGATGTGAGGTTTGCGCTTTTTTTCAAAAAAAAATCAGCTGATAGTGCGAACTTGGCAATTTCTGTATTTACTAAATTGTCTTTTGATTGTTTTGAAGAAATAATCAAAAGCCTGGGTTCCTTAGTATTCTCACAACCAAAAAATAGCACGATTATGAGTATAACAAATAGCGGATTCAAAGTTTTTTTATGTGGGTTTCGGTTCATCAAGAAGATCTATTGATTAAAGGTTGGGAGATATTGTTAGTGCAATTATGCCATCATTTTTGAGTAATGTCATGCCATGGAAAACGATATGAAGGATCATTACTAAATCTATCAAGGCCCATTTCCAACAGAATGGATGTAGAGGGGGGAAGTATTATTTTCACGTATTTCCCCTGAACAGCCTTGGATTTTTTTTGACCATCCGAAGGTTTTATTTCACCTTCTATGGATTCATGATATTGGATATTAGTAAACTGATGTTCACCAAATACGCCAGCCTGAATGATTAGTTCCTTTGATTCAACAGGATGTAAATTGACCAACCTGATCACAATCATTTCATCCTCTAGTTTTTCGACCAATGCCGATACATTAGAAGGTAACCCCGGCCGTTTATCTGCAACATCATAATATCTAACCGTTCCACGGGGCAGACCTCCAAAATAAATTGTTTGTGGGGTTCCCATTGTAGTTTGTTGCAAGGCCTTTAAAATCACTGGGTTGTTTGGATAGGTGTCATCTTTATTGATGTCTTCAATGGCCCTTGGGTCGTTGCGCATAAATTCCATGCGATTGGTCATTTCCTGATAGTCAGCCTTTAAGGCCTCCAAAGGCCATTCGGGATTTTCTCCAGCATAGTACATCAACCTGGCATATTCACTTTTCCCCATAGTCCTATCCCCTTGTATCATTTCTTTTTTCCAATCAAATGGCTCAGAAGGTTTATACTTTAAAGTGTCTAAATGGCCTAGTGTATTTTGCCCCCAAATACCTTCTCCATTCAATGGCCTAAATTTTTGTCCTTTTCGAACTGTTTCTATCTTATTCCAATCCTTTTCATCCATTGAGGCATGCCAAAGATGCGTCAAATCCCTTATCATCATCGGTCTATAGCTGTGCCAGCCATCTTGATTCCTCCGATAAGGCACCAAAACCTGTCCTTCTTTGGTGGTGATAGATCGTTTCATCAGCAGATCAATTTGATTCCGAAGTAGGGCCAGGTACTTTTCATCACCTGAAAGCAAATAGGCGCATTCGGTTGCCACACTTAGTGAGGCAAACATCATCATTACCCCATACCTTCCATACCAACCATAAAGTCCACCCCACCACTGACCATTTCTATATTCCCCAATTTCACCGTTCAGTCCTATGTTGTCCGGCAATATGCCTTTGTTTTTGTCTATTCGTTTCATCCAGGCATCAACATAATCAAGCACCCATTTTTTGTATTTTTTGTCCCCTGTATAGAGATAGGCATTTGTGATTAAGCCAGTCGCACCCAGATTTACTGGCACATCAGTTCTCGTTACTGTACTATCATAAAGTGCCTGTATTTCAGCTTTCCGAGAGGGGTTTTCGTGCCACTCTGGCTCTAGGTTTTCTATGACAGGGTACAATGAAGCATGCCCATACCTGAGGTTATATGTGGCATCAGAAGACGCAAGGGGCCCACGGCTTCCTGTGAATATTGAGCGCATGAGGACTTTGTCCTGATCAAAGTTTGGTGCTTCAGGATCTTCATTCAGATAAAAGCCTGCAAATCTCTTGGCCCTTGCAATATTTTCTGGAATAGCTGGGTCTCCCAATGCGAGGTTGTAAAACAAGGTCATCCCTTCACTGATATGGAAAAAATCATCGTGAGGGGGAAATTCTTTATATAATTTATGAAGATAGTCCCCTTTGTCAGGAAAGTGGGGGGTGTTTTTACGGGTAATCCCATTGTAGGCAGCAAGCGCTCGGGTGTACATGCCCCTTTTTGCGCCAATCATATAAAACTCCGGCCAATTGTAGAACATTTCATATAGGTCGTCATAAGGCCCTGATCCGATGGTGGTTCCTCCCTCGTTCATGAACCTCTGCCAGTAAAAATCTCCTGCATCCTCCATAGAGCGGATAAGCTGCCGCTGCATTAATGCCCAATCCGGGGGTGCCGCTATAGAAGTGGCCTTGATTCTTGGTATAGTTTTTAAAACATCTATTTGCCCGATACAGTTAATTGAGTATAGGACAATTATCAATACTGCTAATAAGTGTTTAAAATTCATAAGGCCATGGTAATTATTTATCAAAGTGTTTAACCTGAATTATTCAATTTAACCAAATTCAAAGAGAATAGGATAAACTTGCAACTATACAATTTATTCTTTCCCTTCAGGAAACAATTCTTGCAGTGTTTTTTTATTTTAAGGTTATGTCTTCCCATTTCTATTTTCTTATCATTTTTTTATTTAGGGTCTGCCCATAAACTCCGTGGTTTAAAAAACTTAGAAATGAAAAATTCCAGTACCATCACTCATATAACAAGTTTTTAGAAATAGTGACATGGGTAAGGTTGCAGTCTGCATCAATTCCAAAAAGCTACTATAGTAAACTGTTTCGGGGAATGAACTTTCATACGTTTTTGGACATAATAAATATAAAAGTGTTTCCTATTTCTGAACCCTCCGGGTTAGCACATAATCATGATCGTGATTCCCCAGCTCCGTTCGCTCGGCTTCGGCTTTCGTTTTATCATCTCTAAAGGCCTTCAATCTTTTGTACAGCATTCTTTTCCAATTTCATGGAGTTGATTCAAGACACACATGGTTTTCAATTACATGAAGTTGGCGATTTCCCTGCCTGGCCGACAGGCAGGGAAACACTAAACTGTCTGCCACCACGACTTGTCCCGCCTTTGCGGGAAAACTTGATACGAAGCACGACCTGTCCCGCCTTTGCGGGAAAGCTTCACCTGCCTGCCGGTAGGCAGGTTTAACCACTGAACCGCCAATTTCTTGTAGGTGCTGTTAGCGGTTCGTGCTATTTTTTGTCCTGCTACCATCTCTCGTCAATTCTTAAATATTTTCTAATTTCATTTTTTAGCTTGTCAAGAGTTGGTCTGTGATGAACACGACTATGATTGTAGCTATTGTAAATACCAACAGGGTCAAACTTTGGTGCATTACCTTTTTCAAAATACACTTTGCTAAAGTCAATCATGAAAATCTCCAATTCACCCTTTAATACTATCTTAAGGTTATTATTTATGTCGTTAAATAATTCGGTTAAAGTCTGATGTATAGAAGTAGGCATGAAAGGGTCGCTTTTAAAATCCAAAATCAATTTTACAAATTCTGAATGTCCTTTGGTAAGGTAGATTTTATCAATGTCAATTTCACCCTTCTTTAAGTTATTGAACTTCTCAACTCCATATTCATTCTCCTTTTTCTTTTCAGTCTGTTCGGCAAAAGCTCCAATGATTTCAACATCTTTTAGAATGTTTGTTCTTCCACAAGGTGTCCAACCAACAACACTGTCCTTTATTTTCTCGAAAAGTTCTTTATGCTCCTTAAAAACAAATCCATAATCTCTCAAGGTAAGCATGACATTTATTTGAACAAGGTTCACATAGTCAAGTCCAACTTCAAATGATTGATGGTTTTCGCTTAAAGTTTGTAGGAACTTTGATAAAAGTTCAGATTGTTTTTTAATTACTTCAGTTCTTATGGGTTGAAGTATGGTAGCTCTTGCTCGTCTATAAGTCAAGATTGCAACAACTGTTGCTGTTCCGACAAATAAAAGAGTAAATAGGTCTTTTAGCCAACTGATATTTTCCTTTAAGTATTCAATCATTTTTTTGTCTGTCGGTTATATTTTTTTTGCAACATGTTCTGTTTATCACGGTCGTACAGCATGACCGCTAACGTTCGGTATATGGTTTTGTGGCGGTTTTGAAATACAAATCTTTCAACTTACACCGATGTTTATTAATGCCTAAAATGCTCATAATTAGCACTTCATCCGCCATAAACTATATACATTGTTACCAACTGGCCTTTCTTTTCTGTCATTAATTCTGTAATATTTTCCAAACTGTCTATCGTTTTTTATATGTCTATTCTAATTTTGTCAGGTTGTGCGTTTGCAAAGTTTTATTTTTTAAAGAATAGGTCAATTTTTTGTTTTTTCTTCGGGATGGTGAAAGCATACTCTTTTGCAAGCTTTGGATTGTGTCAAGGCTTGTGGGGCTTGTAAATGTGTATGCTTTAGCGGTGGCTTTCATTTCTTTAACATTCTTAGTTCAGGTTCAACTTTAATATAGAATGAAAAATCCTTGTCAAGTTGTTGTAAATATTGTTTCACTTCATTATCAATTTGAGAACGATTTAAAGCATTTTTATCAGTTATTATTATCGTATGTCGTTTAGCCCGACTTGAAGCAACATTAAAAAGACGGTTTTCCAAAGACCTGTGATAACTCGAATTTGGAACAAGGAAAATGCAAATGTCTGTTGTAAGTCCTTGAATTCTTGAGACAGTTTCAATTAGTAGATTCTTATTGTACCCAATGTTTTGATAAATATGTTTTTGCAATGCTTTTGTTGTTTCAACGAAATAGGATAATACTGATATATGTAAATCCTCATTTAATGTCAAAAGATGTTTTACAATTTCTGCTGTAATTTTTAGACCTGCTTTTGGTTTTAAATTCCCAATTAGTAAATCAGTTTTAATAAGAACTGGTCCTCCTTTTGAATTTAGAAATTTGCCAGTTTCTTTAAACAAATCATTAAAACTTAAACGAATATTTTTTTTCGCCTTGGATTTTAAAGTGTCTTTGTAAAAAATCCCTGTATATTTTACCGCCCGTTCAGGTAAACGATATGATTCTGAAAGTTGAAAAATGGGTAAAGATGCATTATCGGATAAAGCTTTTAGCCCATCAACCAATGCCCCATAATTCTTTCTGTTTACCTTATCCTCACTTAACGAAACTACAGGTGGTAATTGTTTTGTGTCACCTATCCAAATATTTTTCTTACCGAGTAAAGTTGCACCAGCAAACATTGCCAAAAGAGCCTGACTTGCTTCATCGACAATTACATAATCGAATGGTGATTCATTTTTAATCTGTGATGCTTGTCCGCTTGTAATATAGAAAGTTGATAAGATTACATTTCCCGGTTGTGGACTTATTTCTTTTGTTTGTTTTAAATCTGTATGTATTCTCGCTTCATCAACTGATAGCTTGGTTTTAAAAACTCTTTGCTCTTTTAAATGATTTATTAAAGCAGGTTTTTCTACAATCTCTATCAAAGCACGATTAGTCAAAGCTGTAACTAAAACAGATTTGTTTTCATTTGTGAGTTTTTCGATTAATTCTGCAATAAGATGAGTTTTCCCTGTACCTGGTGGACCCTGAATAATAATAGAATCTTGTAATTGTAGTTGCGTTTGAATGAATTGAACAATATTTGATTTTCCATCAAGTAAAGAAGGTGTCCAATCTGCAAAATGAAAATCTTGGTCGAGTATATTATTTACGGCATTATTTGTTTGATTGTTAACTATCTTTTGAAGGTTTGCGATATATTCAAATGGTGGTTTTTTTGGGCCTAAAATTAAAATCATTCCTTCAGCATTCTGAATATGAGTTGCAAATTCTAATTCAATACCTCTGAAACCTGCTATAATAAAATTTTTTTCATTTGATGGCGCTTGCCAAATACAAACAACATCTGTAAAATTATCTTTAGTTTTAATTATTTCACCATAGGTTCTATTATTCCAATTCCTGTAGTCCCGAATTTCTTTTGGCACGGTAATACAATAGAGATATTCACCCTGTCTCGGAATTCCTCTTTTGTTAGAAAATTTAAGTATCATTTCTCCGTCCTGAAATTTCAAAAACTGTGCAACAAACATCTCCTCTCTTTCCTGCAAAAGGAATAATGCAGAAGATTCAAGTTTTTGCTTAAAAGCTTCTGTTTGCGCTCGCAACTCTTGTTCCAAGAAGTTAATATGCTCCTCTCTTGAATAAATCATTAATGCAATAAATTTTTATCATCTGACGTGAGAGTGTCTGCTGATGGGTTTCTTTGATTTAAGCCAAACTCCTGTAAATAATCCGTTGTGCTTTCGGGCGTATCAAAAATAAAATGGGTATAAGGTAAGTATCTGAAGAAATTAGCAAATGCTTTTAGGTTTGTGTTAACCGCAAATGACTGTGTGTTAAAACGCATATGGAAAGTATCATTAAATACTTCAAGGTCATTAAGTGTAACATTCCTAACAATATTGCCTCTTGTTACTACAAATAACTGTGTATCTGACTCTGTTAATGCAAGCCACTCATTCGGGTTGAAGTATGTTTTCCCAGCCTTCCCACTTTTTACAACAATTTTGATTGCAACACCTTTAGGATTTTTAATTCCTTTCACGACTGTATAATTAATATCCAAAGTATCAGGCACATCAAATCCTTTAGCTTTTAATGTGTTAAAAATGGTTTCTTTAGCATCTTGACTAATTGAAATCCGTGACCTTTCATCAGAATTATCTACTAAATCATAGGACTGTTCAATATCGTCTTCTGAATTGTACGATTTTACCTTCTCTAATGATTTTGAATATTCAGGCTTTTCTTGAAGTTCTGCCAATTCAAATCCTTGCTTCGAAAACCATTCTTTAATTTCATTTTCATCAAGTTGAAGAATTAGATTCAATACTTCATTTAAGTTTTTTATTTCAAATAGCTTTACTAATTCTGGAACTAATGCGTATAATGTTAATGGACTTGTCCATTTTCCTTTAAAATAAAGTTGATTATCTCCAAGATAGGAATTTAGTGATGGTCCTGAAATTATTTCTTCTTGGTTTTTGAATGATAAGATAATTTCAGAAGCATTATAGAACTCAGCGTTATCAATAATTTTTGAAATCCTATCATATTCATCAGTAAAGTTGGCATATTGTTTTTTCTCAATTAAGGCAACAAGATAGGGCAATACAATTTGCAGTTGAATTTTTAAGGTAGCATTTGGTTCTGCATCCTTTATTTCAGGAATAAAACTATCAATAATTTGAACACCAAATAATGATAGTAATTTTTCAAAATTATCAGAATCTGTTTCACAATTATCAGGGATGAATATTGTTTTTAGTTGGTCTGATGTATTTGAAAATCCAGATATTTTTACCCATTTTAATTCATTGGCATTTTCAAACCTTTCTGTTGAAGAAAGAAGTTTGTTTTCTTCTGCCCATTCTGTTATTTTATTTTTCTTTTCAGAAGATATATTTTGTAATAACTCTGTTAGCTTATTGTAAATTTGGCCAACCCTTTTTTTATTAATATTCTTTAAATCTTCGTCCTTTTCTGTTTCTTCTACTATGCTATTTAAGATAGTCAGGTAGTCATTTAACTCCAAGTTTTGTTTGAATGGGATTAAATCAAGCCACTCGTCATTTGGAATAATATCACAAGCAAAAACTGGAAGGTATTTACCTGCAAGTTCTTTTGTTTCAGCAAGATTAAGGTATACCTCAGAAGCTTTTAAACAAACTATTGATGTTGTAGGGAAAATTTTAGAATTTTTTAATGACCACTGAAAATAATTATCAACAGTTTCAGAACTTCCATAATAACCCCAAGGCATTAAAGCGTAATTATTAACGGTTTCTGGGAAAATAGTTTCTAAAGCAGCTTTCCAAAATTGTTTTGAGAACTTATAATTATTAGCAAATTCACTATACCTGATTTTTTCTAATTTAATACTATTTGTTGGGCCAACTAAATGAGGATAGCTATGATTATCCTTTGCCATTTTCCCCATTTCATTGAAATAATCATCCTCTATGCCACTTGATTTACTTGAGTATTTACTTGTTTTAATAGATTGAATTGAAATGTTTTCTGAAACTCCAATTTTTAGAAAAAACGTTTTCCATTCACTTGATAAATCACCTTGTGCTTTATATTTATTAGAGACAAACTTGCCAGCCTCATTTATATTTTCAAGCTTTAGCGCAGGTTCAAAAACATCTGAAAGATAACACTGCTTTGCAGGAATCAATTCTTTCTTTGTCGTAAATAATTTAAAATCTTGAAGGCTACTGTAATGCCATTCTTCAAGATTCCCTTTTTTATGTTGATTAAGTAAATACCTTGTTACTTTTAAATAGTTGGTTTCATTAATACAAGTCTCAATATTTCCAATTATCTCATTTTCAATATATGCTAAATCAGATGGTTCTTTTACCCCAAGGCTTTCTAACCAGTCTTTGATTCTTGGCTCAGTTTCAATTTTCGGATATACTTTACCGTGTATGACGGAAACCCCTTCTCCAAAATCTGTTTGATAATCAATTGAAGGAAAACAAACTGTTTGTGGGCTTTTAAGATTTTTTCCTTTTGCGTAGATAAAAGGGATTGATTTTAGTTTTTCATGTAATTCTCTTGAATCAGATTTGTTTGATTTATTAAAAAAATATTCGATTAATTGAAAATTATCAATTGGCTGGTGACTTGACTTAAATAATTCATCTGTGAAGAAATCCTCAAGATTTTCTAAGTCAAAGGTTATTGCGCCTAAAATATTTAGTTTCCATTTCAATTCAATCTTTGGATGGATAAAAGCATCATTGTTGAAATGTTTATCTTTTTCTCTATTTATGTATCCTATTAAAGATTCGGTGGAAATAAACTCTTCACCTGATAATCCAGTTTTGTCAATTAGAATATCTGATGCCTTTTTTAATTTATTATTTTTATTTGGAACAAATATTTTTGATGTTCCGGATTTTTCAAAAGCATTATCAAATGAAATCTTCAATTCATTTTGAAGACTATTAAATTTACTTGGCAGTAAATGTAATATTTGGAATTTGTATTTACTGGATGTAAGTAATTCCAGCCAATCAAATATTTTTATTCCGATTACTTTAAATAGCCATTGATTCCAAAATCTGTCTTCATGTATTGCTTCACGGCTGGCATTTGTTAAAAAGTTTCCATTTACAAGGAATGGAAAATCAAAGTCAGTAACCTTTGTAGGTAAATAAGTAAAAACTAGACTTTCTTCTCCTTTCAATGCCTTAATTCTATTTTTTTCAATTCTTGCAGCAAATGATACTTCTGTGAATTCTGCTTTTTTGAGTTTGTCAGGGGTTTTATCATCTTTCCCTAATTCCGCTTGTGTCTCAATGTCAATAGGTATTTTTTCAAAAGTTGTTACAATCCATTGTGTTGTTTCTTTGTTGTTTTTTAGCAACGAGACTTCATCATAATATTTTTCCTTATTAATAATTGATTTTTTAATTACAAAATTGCGTTCTCCATTTATTGATACTGAAATCTTAGTGATTCTTCTTAAAAACAAGAGAATCTTTCCATTGCTAAGTAATTCATTCAGTTCATTTTGAAGTCCGTTGGTATTCTTTAACTCAATTACAGTTGAGACATTGTAACCACTTGATACAATTGATTTAGCAGATTTTGGCAATTCATTTTCACTTGTCCAAATAGGAATTATTTGCCAGGGCATTTTTGCGCCATTAAAAGATTGTTTTATAGATTTTCGGTCAAACCTGAAATTGAATCCATCTGAAAAAACTGAAACTTTATCTGATTTACCAAATACAGATTTGAAGCCAATGCCTTTATATCCAGTTTTTGAGTGGTCTGCTTTTTTTGTTCCACTTCCTATACTTGTTATAGCTTCTATATCTTTTTCATCAAAAGACCTTCCATTATGCGAAATTATTAGACAATCCGAATAAAAGTCAAAAAGCATTTCATTTTCCGTACCTGATGCAGCATCATCGGCATTCTGAATCAATTCGAAAATAAATCGTTGGCTTTCTGAATAAATATCACTTGAAATAGTATCAAGTGATTCTGCTTGATTTTCTGCCTGTTCGGGATATTTGTAATCTGAACGCCTTGTATAAAGGTCTTGTATGAAATTATTCTTATTCATATCGTGAAAGTCAGCGTTGGTAAAATTGCACTCTTTGGTAAGCTTTGGTTTGAGGGTTGGCTCGTGTGGCTTGCCAATGTGTGCAATGTGCGTTGGCAAAACAAAAAATATGGGTCGGCAAAAAATAAAACTTTTTCTGTTTGGCTGGTGTAGTCAGCAGTCATTCCGATTAGTTTTTCGTTTCTGTCTTTATCTTTTGTACTATTAATCTTCATTCTGTTGTTGTCTTTTTTTAGGCTTGTTGGTAACTCGTTTATAAGCGCAGTTTTTCCCTGCTCTATTGCAGTATTTTGTTGACTTGGCGCGGTTTTACCTTCTTTTATATTTTTATATCCATGTCTTCTATCGGACTCCGGATCTCTTTAATTTTCCGGTTGCTTACGTGTGTATAAATATCTGTGGTGCTACTGCTTTGATGTCCAAGTAGCTCCTGTATATACCTTATATTAGTCCCCCCTTCATGCAAATGGGTGGCATAAGTATGTCGTAACAAGATACAAACTTTTCGGATTTTTCCCTTAAGTAAATCGTTGAAAGACAATTATTTGAAACCTATTCCATTGCCGGATTCAGCTGTTAGGTCCCTCTTTGCCAACACCCCTATGTCCAAAAAACAGCTCCGGCCAGATGGCTTTAACCCGGATTCCATGATGTGGAAAAGTAACGTTAAGTTGCTAAATTGGGTCGGGATTTTGTTTTCATTTTCTTACCACGGGCTAGCACCCGAGGCTATGATATTTCCGCCCCGTTGGGGCTGGTGCCTTGAAAACAATTTAACAGTCTTCATTTTTCCATGAGCCGATGTAAATCTATAAAGCGTTAGATGGAATTTCTATTGCATAATTCTGGTTTGACATTGTTCTGCATCTTGCATAATCTGATAACTGCCTCCTGGCAAATCTGCTGAATATAAAATGGTATTGGCGTGTAAAGCATCTACCCCGTAACCCCAGCCTGGAAATGTCCTTTTATTGGCCTTTTCAAACAATACCTCTGCTGTCTAAAATCCATCAAAACATTTAGAATAACTTTTGTACCAACTACTCCCGCATCAATAGGCCCGTTCTTACTGGCAATTGGCTGAAATAATAAAAAAAAGCAGTGGATAAAAAGGGCCCCTGTGTGAGGTTTTCCAGTTGCTTGTTCTCCCGAGTCCCAAAGGTCTGCTTTTCCAATTATTAAATTCTCAGGTTCTGTTGCCACAAAAATGCGCTAATTTTGTTGGAAGAAATCCCCAATAGCATCCATCTTCCAACTAAAAACAGGATTGTCCTCCAAGCCTAGGGGGGTTGTAAGGTGGTTGGTTTTTAGCCCGCTGACTTTATATGCTACTTTTGGCCTACAAGCAAGAACCAGCCCCACTAAAAAACCCATAACTATTTATGCAAAGCGAATCATATTTTATTATCTGTAGACATGATATACCTGTGTTCACCAGCTATATGGGTAAATGGTTCATATTTGTTAAGCCACCACATTTTTTCGCCAGGCATTTGTAATATCGGTTTTTGATCGACCCTGGAGATTTCAATATTTCCAGTAAGTCCAATATTGGTGAAATACAGACCGAATCCACCACTAACCCCATCATTAATATGCCAGGTTCCCAAGTTGATCACCAACCTGTCCAGATTTGATAGGTCTATGCCTTGGTTTTCGTAATCTTTGTACCAATTGAGCTGTGCCTTTTGCCAGGTTTCCAGCTGACTATCCAATTCGAAATGTATAAATGGGATGTCTTTTTGGTCGGAAAACCGGTCTTTCAACAAAGGAGTCCCTTTGCCAATCCAATAAGCCATGTTCAACAATTTGGTGCTTCCCATAAATCCTTCAAGCCACACATAGCCCCCTGTCCATGAGTCGGATAAATTAACAGATGTCTTATCCAGACAATAATCAAGGCTTATGGATTTTGGCCCACCGTCCAAGGAAACTGCCTGACATAAATGGTTGATGGTTTGTGGGAGTCTGTCCTGACCTGGTACCGAATATGCCCTTTTCGATGAATACAAATAAAGGGCTTGGTAAGCACCAAATCCCCTGACTTCCATATGATTTGAAGGATTTTTGTCTTCTTTATATACGTAGCGACGGTGCCATTTATCCAAGCCATTCGAGAAATCACCGTTCTTAATATCCTTTCCCGCCTCAAGTTCCCATTTGTAACTGAGCCAAAGCGGAAAAGCAGCAGTAGAGAATTCAGGTAGCTTTTCAGGAAAAACATGTATTTCTTCCGTTACAGTTTTAAAATAAGCTTTGCCGATTTTGCCGTTGGCATTAAAGACCAAAAACCCCTGTGATGGTCCACCATGAATTTCCTCTTCTCCAAAAGCCCTCGGACGGTACCCTGCTGCAGGAATATTGATCATTTTGATCCCTTTATAAGTTACCGCCGTCTTTTGCGAGGCTATAATCGGTAGGTGTACATGTCCGCTAAACATAAATCTTACATTGTCCTGTTTCGATAAAAGGTTTAGCAACAACTTTTTTACAGCAACAGATTCAGCATAATTGATCAGGGGATCAATACCTATAGGATGCGAAGGAACATGCTGAAAGAATACGGTAGGCTTTTCTTTGTTCTTCTCCAAGTCTGACTCCAGCCAATCGAAATAATGCGGATGGGTTTCAAAAAAATCTTCCCTTAAAGGGTCTGGCCAGACAATAAAATGCCAGTCTCCTAAATCAAAGCTATAAAGCAACCACTCCATTCCATTCTGAGCTTTTTGCGCACTAAAATAATGGTTAAACTCGTCCATTTTATACCCGGGCTTAAAAGTAGCATTGTACCGGGTCTCGTGGTTACCTATTGCCAACAAAATCGGTGAATTCAAATCTTTTAAGTATTCCCGCATGGCTTCAAAATGTGCCATCTCCCCTTGATTGTCCACCAAATCTCCCAATATCAAGGTAAGCGCAGGCCGTATAGGCAATTCATTTACCCTTTTAATGGTGTCTTCAGCAAAAGCATTGTGAATTTTCACCCGGGTCGGGTGGGCTTTGGGTACCTTAGGGTCACCCCCTTGAGGGTCTGCCAAAATCGCTATATCGAAATTATTTCCCTGCCCCTGTATTCCCAAGCTCTCGGGCTCTAAATGCCCAATTTCTAGGTCCAATAGATAATTGCTAGAAACTTGTAACTTTCCTTCCCTAAACAAAATGTCCTTTTTCTCTACCAGCTCACCTAATACCAAGCTTTTTCTTATCCCATTTAGGTTAAATGATAAGACTGTTTCAGGCAACGGCTTTCTAATCCATATTGCAAAAATATATGGAAAAGCAGCTCCAACCTGAAATTGAAACTGCCTGCCGTCATAATTTATCTTCGCCTTATGGTTGGCAAAAGGATAATCTTTAATTTTATAAATTTTTTCCTTATCCCCTTCAAATTTGATCGTTACCTCTTGGGGTAATAGGGTTCCAAAAGACAGGCATTCAAGCCTAAGCATAAATTCACCATCCTTGTTTAGCACATCAGTAAAATACCCAGGTTGAGGGTAAGCAAAAGGAGGAATTGGGGTTTTATTTTTCCCAGCCAAACTCGGTCCTATTAAAACCAGGGAAGAACTTGTGCTTAATTTTGAAATGAATGCCCTTCTTTTCACTTTTTACCAATCCATTTTAAAACCGTGGTCCTCTGGGTTAATATTCCATTTGTCTAATAAACCTTTGGCAGCACGTAGATCATAATGGTTCCGATTCATTTCCCCTAAATTGCCTATCATATCCAGCACTGACTTGTGGATGTTTTCAGAATCATCCTCGATGCAGTCGATTACATTTAAGGCATGGGTTCTGGCAAAAGGGTTTGGCGTCATCAATATTTCTGCCAAAGCCTGCCTGGCTTTATCCTTGTACCCTAGGTTGTACATGGCCTCTGCAGCTACAGCTTTTACATTTGGTGATGGGTCTTTTAAAGCTTCTTCAAGTTCATTTAGTGCTGGCTTTGCCTTTTCCCCTAATATTAAAAGGCCTGTTGCCCCCCAGTATCTTTCCGCTGCTTCCTGAGAGGCCAATAAACTTACCAGCTGAGGAATATCTTCCTCTTTTGCGGTGGACGCCATATTGGCTCCATCTATTAATTTCTCCAAATCCAGGTTAGACTCACGCATATAATCATAAGCGGTAGTACCTTCCGTTCTGTCTATTAATTCTGCCTCAGGTATAAACCCTGTATCGCGAATGCGTAGCATCCATTCCTTGGCAGCCTCTCGCATTCTGACAAGGTCCTCCATGTATTTTGGATCATTGGCCAGGTTATTCACTTCCCAGGGATCATTTTCAGTATCGTACAATTCTTCAGCAGGCTTGGTATTCCAGAAAACAGATTGGACCGCATTACATTCGCCCGCTTTATAGGCTGCTTCCCAAGACCTTATTGATGGTGCTCTCCACAAGTACTCCAAATATTGCCCGTATACCCTGTAAGGAATGTAATTGTGAATGTACCTGAATTTTTTATCCCTCACTGCCCTACTCATGTCATAACGCTCATCCATTCTCCCCCGAAACATGAACACGTACTCCGGGTCTGCCGTTTTCTTCTCTCCCAAAAAGGCTTTCCCCTGCAAGTATTGGGGAATATCTGATCCGATGATGCTAAGGAGTGTAGGAAACAAATCAACAAAACTGATCATCCGATCCACTTTATCTCCAGGTTTCTCTGCAGGAAACAAATGCTTGTATTTTTCAGGTATTCTAACAATAAATGGAACCCGCGTACCTGTTTCGTATACATAGCGCTTACTTCTAGCCAATACTCCACCATGATCACCATAATAAAAAACGATGGTATTTTCAGCTTCTCCGCTATCTTCAAGCTCTTGCAATAGTTCGCCGATTTTCAGGTCCATGTCTTCTACCTTGTCATAATATTGCGCCCAATCATGTCGCATTTCTGGGGTATCCGGATGGTAAGGAGGCAAAATTACCTCCTCAGGTCTATGTCTAAGTTCTTCTGTTGGAGTGGACTTGTGTATGGAGCTTTCGTGGGAGATGGTGGTGTTAAAAACGGCAAAAAACGGTTTGCCTTCAGGCCTGTTTTTATAATGGGCATTTTTACTAGACTCGTCCCATATGTTCACATTTTGTTCCGGGTTTATATTGTAATCTTCTTTAACATTGTTGGTGGCATAATAC
>Ga0209390_10004510_pt1 | contig 20814 bp, 18 predicted proteins | sample BON01_FD_187212 | JGI IMG/M metagenome (GOLD analysis project Ga0209390, IMG submission 187212) | Freshwater microbial communities from Lake Bonney liftoff mats and glacier meltwater in Antarctica - BON-01 (SPAdes) (version 2) | ecosystem: Environmental > Aquatic > Freshwater > Ice > Glacier... | reverse complement strand
TCAATGACATACATGATTCTTCTCCCTCTTCCTGACCTCATCAACCGGTTGGTATTGCTGGCGACAATCGAAAACGAAGTGAAAATTTAAACAGAGTCGGACTACTAGCTGAGGACGCTTTTTCAGTCTTCTTTTCATTCATTTGTTTATATTTCTGTCTTGAACTATTAACAGCATCCTAATCAATCTTTCGCCACAGATTTGGGGGATCTAAAAACTTCCTTCTTCCATTCGAAGCCTCTCATTTCATTCATCTACCTACTAACTCACAGTCGGCCAAGCCTCACCCCTTTCCCCTCCATCGAGATCAGTCAACTCATACCGCATCTCTCTCTTCTATCTTTCTCTCACCGAGACAGCCAACGGGCACCGGTCATGATCAGTCAACTCATGCCGCACCGCCGTAATCCCCCTCCCAAACCGATCCCCCCGCTCCCTCACCTCGCACTGCCTCCCCTTGTTCACCGTCACCTCTTTCTCTTTCCCATTCTCACCCTTCCCTTTCCCTGCTGCAGCAGTAGCAGCAGTAGCAGCTGCAGGTGGTGGGGGAGGGAGAGCTCCATCCGTAGCCGCAGCGAGGGAAAGGAGGCTGGGATCCACGAATTTGACGCTACGTTCGTAAGGTGGTAATGAAATGATTTGATTGGGAAACCCTTGGGAGGAGGGGTCATAGCCGAAGGCACGCAGACTGCCCCCTCCTAGCTGGGATACTTCTTCGATCAGCGTTGGGGAGAAATAGTGTGAGCTGGCTCCGATTCTCTTGTTGGCGCCACTGGTGTTGCTGCCGCTGCTGGCGCTGCTTTTGCTTGGAATTTTGTTGGTGGTGCTGCTGTCGGAGCAAGGCTGAGGCGAAGGGGTGGTGGTGCTGCTGCTGCTGCTCTCGTTGCTACTGCTGCCGCTGCTGCTGCTGCTGCTGCAGCTGCCAGCGGCCGAAGGCTTACCATCCGTATTTGTGGAAGCGGAAGGGATAAAAGATGCGTCTGTCGAAGACATGGAAGGTGAGGAGGGCAGCGGTCTTTTGACAGCAGCAGCGCTTTTGCGGATCCGTGCCATGTAAAGCGCCGAAGCCCGCACAGCCTCCGGTGGAGTCTTCTCCAAAAAACTCACCAGACGCACCAGCATCTCCTCCGTGTGCAACAGCAAGTCCTCATACCTTAGCACCAGCACGGGCAAACCACGCGTAAGCCAATGGGTGTTGAATTTAGCCCAGACCTTGGCCTCGTTCCGCGCCATGTCCTCCCACAGCTCCCCCAACGAGGAATACAGATCGTCCACCAACCTCCCCTCGTGCGTGTTGGTCAAGCCCATATTGAAGTACGAGTGGATGGCATCAAACGGGTTGCGAACCAACAGAATGATCCGCTGGGTCGGGAAGCGTCGGTAGCCATACCGCTCTGGCCAATGCGTCTTGACCACCCACGCCCGCTCGTCCACCACCCCCTCCCCCCGCAAGCCCTTCTTAAGCAAGCTCCGGCTCAGCACACGGTCCGGCCGAGTGTCACTGCCCGTGACCACGCCCGTCACGCCTTCTAGGAGTCCCCGCAACATGGAGTTGCCCGAGCGTGGATAGCTGACCAAGGCCACCGTCTCCCCGCCCCGTTCCCCAGGGTACAGGAAGCGCGGCCGGTCCAACCCACCTAGACCAAACGATGAGGGGCCTTTGCTGCCGACACTGCCGCCGCCGTTGCTGCTGCTACTTGGTGGCTTGGAGACGGTCGGCGTCGTCATGGTGATTGTCGTCGAGGCCACGCCGCAATGTTGGAAGGTGTGGAGGACCAGGAGATGGTAGGAGTGGGCCAAGGCGAAGCTGCTCCGATCCCGCGCATCGAGAAAGCCGACCACCACCGCCAGCAGGTCCAGCGTACAGTCGTGGAGCTGGAAGAGCGGCGGCCCCATTGTCCTCCTGTGAAATGTGACGGAGGGTTGGGAACGGTGAGATGGGATCGTGGCATCGATGCGGTGGCTCTGATTTCTGCTCATCATCGACCTCCCCACCCTCTTCCCCTACCCCTCTCCGCAATTCTCACACACCACACACCTACACACTACACGCAACAGGGCGAGGATGAGGAGGATCAGGGCGCAATCATCTTTCCCAGCAGCAGCCACGGCGGCGTGGGTTGCTTTGGCCCTCCTTATCTGCCTCTCCATGCTGTCTCCCATCACAGCCTTCGCGTTACCCTCCAAAGCCACTCCTCGAAAGCTGTCCATCTCCACGCCCTACCTCGTGTACGTGACGCCAACTATTCCCACGGAAACAGGACCTCGAGAAGCATGGTTTGAGAGGGTAAGTCTGGCCAAATCTCTCAGACATGCAAACCTCCTTACTCACTCCCTCTGACATTTCACACACGACAGGTGCAGCAATGCGCCCAGGCCGGCGTGCCCATGGTGCAAATTCGGGACAAGGTCTTGCCTTCAGAGGTACGTGAGGCAAGTAGAGGCAGTTCAAGCGGCATTACCCATCCTCCCGCTTGTTCAATCCCACACCCCTTCATCCATCCCACCCCAGGCCCTGGCCTCCCATGTGACACGATGCCGACAGCTCCTCGATAACGCCGCAGTCGAGCAGCAACAAGCACAGTCCAAGATCCGCCTCGTCGTCAATGGGCACCCTGACATGCACGTGGGCGTGGATGGTGCTCATTTTCCTGAGGCTCTTGTTGACCGCATACCGGCAGTGCTTTTGAGAGAGCGGCGGAGGGAGGAGCAGCAGGGGCAACAGGAACAGCCTTTTCTGACGGGCGTGTCGGTGCACAGTGTGGTGCGTTCAGTAAGAAGGTGGCATCATGTTGGAACAAATTGTCGTTGACGAAATGCACCATTTACATACATATACCCACACACAAGGAAGCAGCCGTCAAGGCCACCCAGATGGGGGTCGACTACTTGCAGGTACGCACGCTCACAGGGAGGAAGAAAAGTCATGTACGAGCCGCACTTACGATAGCCAAATGATTTCTTACTTAATATTTCACTCGCATACATTCAATTTAGGTGGGCACCATGTACCTCACGGGGAGCCACCCGGAAAAGCTGAAGGTGGAAGGCCCGGCCTTGATGACGGCCATCGACACGGCCCTCCGGCAAGCCCATCTTCGGGACCGCATTCGTCTGTGTGGCATTGGAGGCATCACTCCCGCAAATTGCGAGGCTGTCCTGCGGGCAGGTGCGGACGGCGTGGCCGTCATTAGTGGGATTGCGGCGGTGGACAACGACGTGGTGCGCACCGTGGCTGCTTTTCGCGAGGTGTTTGCGAGAGTGAAAGGGGCTTGAGTGAAAAAAGTGGAGAGTAACATGTGAATAGACGAAGTGAATGTAACAAGACCCAAAACAAAGGCAATGAAACAAAGGCAATAAAATTGTCTTGAAAAAGTTTGCTTTTGGTTATCGGATCTGGGCTGGGGCGTCTGGGGTAGACCAATGTGATCGAGGGCAATAAAGCATGATGGCCGCCTCTCTCTTCTCCTGGCTGGCTTCCCAACCCACGCCATGCCACGCGCTCACATTTATATATATACCCCTGCCACCACGCACAGCACTACCACAAGCCTTGCCTGGGCGTTTGTGAGCTAGACCTGGAAATGTGCCGGGCCTTTGGGCATCGCATCAGCCACTTCGTGGCTCCCCTCCCCTCCCCTCCCTCCTCCGCCTCCGCCTCGCGCCGGTGATGATGCTTGCTTCTTCTTCCGCTTGGCCTCACCCAGCCCTCATACCACCTACGATAACACAGGGCCTAACTACAAATGGAAGGAGGCCCGGAAGCCAAGAGGGCGCGCGGCGCCGATGGAGGTGCCCTGGTGTCGGTCCCGCAAAGCTCAGACACACTTGCCTTATCCAGCGCTCCTCCTGCGCCGGGCCGGACATCGCATCTGGCGGCCTCGACCATGCTTTTGACAGGCCATGCTGCTGCCGTCTACTGCTTGCAATTCAACCCGACGGGAGACGCCTTGGCTTCAGGCTCGTTCGACAAAAGTATTCTGCTATGGGACGTGTACGGCGAGGTACGGTGTTTTGCTTCTCCCCTCACATCCGCTGTCCTTCAACGCCATTTGCTCACGTACCACTTCCTTCTTAATCCGATACACAGGAATGCAAAAACTACAACGTGCTAACTGGACATACAAACGCCGTGCTGGACCTCAAGTGGTCACGCGACAGCAGCAAGATCGCCTCGGCCTCCGCAGACAAGACTCTCATGATCTGGGACACCAACAAGGGCACGCGCCTCCGCAAATGCACCGAGCACACGGGCTGCGTCAACAGCGTGGCAGCGGCGGGAGGCAGGGCCTCTACGGGCTCGGTCGCCACCTTGTTTGCGACCGCAAGCGACGACAAAACCGTCAAGCTGTGGGACACGCGCAGCCGGCGGTCGGTTGAGACGATGGAGCATCCTTTTCAACTACTGGCCGTGGCGCTGTCGGCGGATGGGAAGAAGGTGTATGCAGGGGGAATTGACAATGGCATCTTGATGTGGGACTTGAATAAAGGCGGGGGAAAGCCGGCGGACGTGTACGAGGGCCACTCCGAGACGATTACGGGGTTAAGTCTGAGCCCCGATGGGAAGTACTTGCTCTCGAACGCCATGGACAACACCCTTCGGCAATGGGACGTCCGGCCGTTCGTGACGGGCGCGCGGCAAGTGCAGGTCTTGCAAGGGGCAATGCACGGGTCGGACCGCAACCTCTTGCGGTGTGCGTGGTCGCATGATGGGGAGATGGTGTCGGCGGGCTCGGCGGACCGCGCGGTGCATGTGTGGGATGTGCCGTCGGGGCAGGAGCTGTATTACTTGCCTGGTCACAAGGGCACGGTCAACGAGGTGGTGTTTCATCCTAAGGAGCCTGTCATTGCGTCGGCCTCCTCAGATAAGACATGCTTCCTGGGGGAGCTGGCTGGGTAGGGTTCAGGGATAGGTAAAGGAAGGGGGGAAGGATGCAACGCGCGAAACAAGAAGTAAAAATGTGTACTGAGAGCGAATCGCCCATCTTACATTTCGTGCTTTGTTTAGATTAAGTTGTGTTCTCCACATTCGTCAGTCAAAGTTAGACTGGTCTATTCCGTCGTTTGAAGTTCCCGCCTCCTCGCTTATCTGCTGCATCGCCCCCCTCAATTCCCTTGTCCTTCCCTCACCACAAAGAGAGAAGCGTCCATCGGCACAGCATCCGCAGCCACATCCGCCGGAGGATTGACTCCCATTGACCGAAGCTGCTCTCTAAACACACCTCGAAGATGCACCAGCGTCGCTCCCACATTATCTCCCTTGAGCCCTCCCCCACTGCCGGCGTCAAACGAGGCCAACAGTTCTTGCTGCCTCTGCTGTTCCTGCTGCTGCTGGTGCCCCTGCTGCATTCCAAGTGCTGCTACCGCCACGCCAAGGGAAGGACTATCTCTGCTTCTTTCTCGATCAGGATTTTTCCTTTCCAGATCAATGTCAAAATCGGCCTTCTCCAACCCATGCAAGTACTCATACAAGGTCACCTTCACATCTAGACTCTCGCAGCCCACAGCAATCTTGCACAAGGCCCCCAGAGCCATAGACCGAGTAAAACAATCCGAAAACACACCGAGCGTCTGTAAACGAAGGATAATCATGCTCAGGCGGTCCGCAGGAAAATCTAAAGCATGCTCCCCCAAGAACCAACAGGCGAGACGCACAAGGCGAATGCAGGCAGCGCGTCGTTGGACAGGGCTCGGTGGCTGGGGCTGACCTTGTGCTTGCCAAACGGGAAGCTGGCGAACGACCGAACCAGCAGCAGCAGCAGCAGCAGCAGTAGAAGTAGCAGTGCTGCCGTTGCATTGGTTGGGGCACTGTGCGTAATCCAGTACTTGGAAAATGGCGGCCAGCACCTCTGTCTGGTGGGCTGGTTGTGTGGACAGTAACCTGAGCAGGTTTTCCCAAACCTTGAAGACTGTCTCGGAGATGTTGTCGCTCGGAACGGCCACCACGTAATTAAAGGCAGTGTTTAAAAGGAAAGGAACCAAGACCTGGCGTGTGGACACCGACGACGACGAGACAGCTTGGACCTCGAGTCGTTCCCTGCCATCCGCCAGGAGAAATGCAAGTTGAGCATCTGTCAGGTTGGCGGGGGCCTCGCGCAATCGTCCTTCTAGGCCCTGCCACATGCTCGCCTCGGGCGACATGCCCGCGGAAAGTGGAGTGGCTGGTGCTGCTGCTGCTGCTGCTGCTACTCCTCCTCCCCCCGTGCCCGACAAGGACACAGTGCCTGACAATGACAAGGCGGAAAACAATCGCGTCGTGCTGCTGCTGTACATGGCGTTGGTGTTGTTGCTAGTAAAAGTGGGTGGGGGCATGGAAGGCACGAGCCAAACGAGGGCTCGCAGGACAGCCAGACGCAACGGCGCGGAGAGCAATTGACGAGACTCTAGCATACCCGACTTGTGCAGGACTGTCTCTCTCAACTGCTTCAAGACGCCTGTGTGCACGCGGTGCGTCCCTCCTCCCGCGGCCAAAGTTGTAAGAGACACGTTGGCCGCGGCATGCTCCTCGTCCTCTTCCTGATGCCGCACCAGCCATTGGGCTACCAGGTGCGTCGCGCGGAGGACGGCATCGATCGGCGTAGAAGGAGCTGACTTTTGTTGGAGGGCTTGACACAAAAGACGCGCGATGGAGCCCACGTCAAGCAAGCGCTTGAACTCGGCGCGCATGTTTTGTTGGTTGAAGGGTTGGAAGAGAAGGGTGATGGCCTCCAGGGTCACGCGCAGACGCTTCTCATTCAAGGCCCCCTCTAACAGGATACGGAAAAAGGTTTCTCCTACGATGTGGGACACCCCCGCAGTGGTAGAAAAAGCGATGCAGGCACAAAGGCGGAGGTAGTAGACGCTGGCTAGCTCGTCCTGAATGACGGCAGTTGGGCTTCATGTGATGGTGATGTGGGGATGAAGAGGAAGGAATAAGTATGTGATAAGGTTGACGGGACGAGGGATATTGTATCAAAAAAGGAAAATTTGCACACATAGCATAAATGAAAGGGCCGGCAGAGAAATGTACCGCACCTCTCCTCTCCATCCACCCCTCCTCTCATACGGCACGTCCGCCCTCCCTTCCCCCCTTCCAGCAGTACGTACAGTAGCTTTTTGTTCGAATAAAGGTGAATAGCTATCTCGGTTCTGGTACCCTCGGATTTTGACGCCAGCTCCAAGAGTGCGGCGTGGCCTGCGCGGGCGCCGTCAACATTCACCTCAAAGCTCTCCGTTGCAAAACAGACGGTATAAAGGTACGCCATCCATTCCGGTGCACCACTTTCACTTCTCGTGGCGGCAAGCACTTGCCGAATCAAAAGGGCTAACGCCCCTGACAATGCAATGCTCTCCGTGAGCACCTTTTTCTGCTTGCTACTTGCCTCGCCGCCGCCGCCTCGGAGCAAGGCAAAGGGCAGGCGTTGCAAGTCCACATTCGACTTTCGAACCAGGTCAAGAGTGGACCGGTAAACCTTCTCTTGCTGAAGCACCACGCTTAAACCGTACTGAGTATAATAGTGGGTGGAGAGGACCCCAATCGATTGGATGGCAATAAGTTGCCTGGGGAAGTAGGTGGCTGCGTGCAGGTCATCCAAGACTACCTCCAGGAGACGCGCCGCAACATTTTTTGCTTCTGCGTGGCGCCCAACTATCTCGGTGATGAAGAAATGCACCAAGCGAGCAAGCTTGCGGCTGTCGTTGTCTGTGTCACGAAGCTGCGGCAAGAGCCCCGCCAAGGCCGCAGCAAACGCTGGGGTAAAGGACGTACCCTCGGTGTCCTGGTTGAGCTGCAGCGAGAGCTCCCGCAGCTGTGCAAGAAGCTTGGCGGGCTTGGGCGGCTTGCCCGCTTCGAGCTGAGCTAGAAGCACCTCACTCATGCCTGTCAGTGTTTTTAATGTGTGAGATGTGGTGAGTGGGATGCGCCACAGTGCAATCACGTGACAAGGGAGCACAGAGCAAGAGCAAGACGGCGAACACAATCGATTCGCCGAAAGAGCACACGTTCGTTGAAACCGGAGGCAGCATGTTCCCGCCCATGCTCCCTTGACTCAGACCGATCAAGTTTCACCAAACAATGCGCTTCAGACAAAGCGAGGCCGCGCATTTACAAGAATACATATTATGCCCTATTGTGGCCATGCAAGGAACATGACGGGGGTGGCATTTAAGCCACACAACCTCCCCACCCTCTCTCGAGCCCCTCGCCTAAATCGTGCACCCGTCACGTTCCACAGCCACTGTGGCCCCGAGACCAAATGTCAATGTCTGACCTTGAACACAAAACCTACCCCCCTCCTTCTTCAGAAACCCCTACATTCTTAGCTAGATTTTCGGCGCGCAGCCTGGAATGCACGCGGGCGTGACATTTGGCCCCGGCAAGAAAGAGGTCGAAAAGCAAATGTGTTCGCGAGGCAAGAGGTCAAGACGATGAAAATACTGATGCATGATTGATTACTGCCGAATGTCGAGCTTGACGCGCGGTTTCCGAAACACTGCCTTGCACAGCCGGATTCGCTCGTGGGGTCACCAAATAGCCCAGGGACCGAGTCTCCCAGCTCGGACACGAAAAACAGCAGCAGCTCGATCGAGCTTGTCCGATTTTGTACCGGCGTGCTCAAACGCTCGGTCCTAGATACAATTGCGTGCCAGGCTCCACGAGATGCAGGCAAACAAGCACGTTCCCATGCACAGCATACTTTGTTACACAATCGGCACTAAGCGCACGTGCCACGAGGAGTTTCCCGTCGCAAGGCCTCGCAAAAACGCCGCTGCTTCAACTCGCCTGTTCGTCGTTTGGCATAGCCCCCCCAAAGACATACAAGACGCAGAGGAGAGGCCTCGGACGCTCAGGCTGCTGTGTAGAGGAGCAACCACTGAGTACATTCCTGCATTGCCGTTGTGACCTGCATGCTTCACAGCATGAGCAATCGACCGCCTGCGGAGAGGAAAAGGGTGCCCAAATCCCCTTTTGCAAGGCCAGAAACTCGGCCAACCTCAGTCCCCAAGCCATGCGCGTCAAACCTTCCTAAGAAATGTGGCATCAAGGTATTCGGCAAGGTGTATATCATGTCGTTATGTGGGTGTGCAAGGGACGAGCCGGAAGTGGCATTTAGGCAACCTCCCCACCCACCCCCTCCTAAATCGAGCCCCTCGCCTAAAATCGTGCATCCGTCACCTTCCACAAGCACTTGACACCACTTTGTGGCCCCGAGACGAAAAGCCTGTTTTGGCCCTTCGAACACAGGTTACCCCTCCTCTTCTTCAGACGCCCCTACTTTCTTAGCAAGAGTTTCGTCCCGCGGCCTGGAATGGAGTCTCTCGCCTCTTTATCGCGTGCACCCGTCGATCCGTTCTTGAAATCGATCTTGTGGAACGAGCGAATTCAACGTGGAAGAATTTATCGTGTGAAAGCACTCATTTCTTCATTGAAGTGACCGGATTTGTTAGCATGTTTCCTTGTTTCTTTTTGAGTTGGCGCGCGTTTGCTTTTTTAGCTCCTGTGGAGCATGACCTCTTTGATTCATTCTGCCTTTTACTCTTTCCCTACCTAATTGTGCTGTGGAATGAAGGAAGGACGTTGGCGACGAGTGAGGCAGTTGACCGCGTTATGATAAGCGGAACCATCTTCCGTACCCTACGTATCGTATCTCCTTCTTCTTTCCCTGTGACCAGAAGTCGATTGCAAAACCCCACTGCACCCGTTACCCTTTAGCAAACCTACTCGTACACACACACAACACACACACAAACGTTGCGTTTCCTTCTCTCTCACTACCATACAGTGTTCCGCTCCTTCATTTTCCACTCAACCAACCTCCACTATCGCACACACATTCAACCGTGCTTAAGAGGAGGTGTCCATTGCCGTCGCTGCTCCCCCCTCGCCCCCCGTCACCCCCACAACCTCCACTTCTTCCTCCTCCGCAGAAGCCTTGGCGTCTTTCTTCGAAGAGGGCGAGGACGAGGACGCAGAAGCTTGTGACGACGAAGCCGCGCCGGCATTAGCTCCTTGGCTGTTCTCGTCCGTCGCGCCTCCACCGCCCTTGGAGAAAAACTTGGTCAAACTTGGCGTTCCCTTGAGCACATCCTTCCCCGCCTTGCCCGGGAGACTATTCCGCGCCTTCTTCGCAGGGGGACCCTTGGCTCCACCCTCCGCCTCTTCTGCCCCACCCACAGCAGAAGCAGCTGCCGCTCCTTCCGTTGTGGTTGTCGCTGCCGCTGCCGCCGCGGCCTTGACAGCCGTCGGCGCTGTGGCCGGAGGCGGAACGGGCGCTGCTGCGGCAGTAGCAGTAGTGGAAGGAGCGGTGGGTACAGAAGCGGCAGGAGTAGCAGCGGTGCCAGCTGGGGTAGCGGTGGCGGCCTTGGCCTTCTTAGGCGCGGCCTTGCGCTTCTTGGTTGCTGGAGCGGTAGCAGCAGCTGTCCCTGCACCACCAGCAGCAGGAGTAGCAGCAGCCGCCGCCGCTGCGTCTGCGGGAGGGGCGGGGGAAGGGGTGGGAGGCTGGTAGCGCTGGAGGTTGTGCTGGTCCAGGAGCTCCTGCTTGACCACCCAGAGCATCTTCCCAGTGGTGCTGCCAACGGTGCCCTTCTGCTTCTCTGCGCTGCTTTCAATCAGGGCCTTGATCTGGAGCTTGGAGGCTGCCCCCGGGTGGGTCGTCAAGAAGGCATCGATTAGCTTATCCTTCCCCAGCCGGCTCCCCTCCACCAGCTTCAGCAGCTCCGGGACCAATGTCGCGTCCACTACCTTGGGACCACGGCCTGCCTTGGCGCCTGCCGCGTCTCCATCCCCCCCCTCCGCACCAGCAGCAGTCCCCCCACCACCCTCCCCATCAGCAGCAGCCGCCTTCTTCTTCCCCTTTCGAGAAGGACTCGACTTGGGCGAAGCTGCCGGCGTGGCAGCATCCCCGTTCTTGGCCTTGACCGCGCTCTCCTCCACCGGCGCGCCAAAGTAAGGCAGCTTAATAGGAAATCCACCGGGCTGGGTGCAAACGACACGATACCCCGCAAGGGCAGGACGGATGCGCTCATCCACAATCGGCCGCTCCGCTTCAAAATCGACATCGAAAAAATGCAACCCCAAACGGACAAACCCCCTATCCTCCGCTGGCCCCGCCGCCTGTCGCCCCCCCCCGCCCTCCTCCCCGCCCTCCTGCCCCTCCTCCTCGTCCTCCCGATCCACCTCATCATCCCTCGCCAGCCACCCATCCGTATAATCGAAGCCATCCTGAGGGTCCTGATCCTCCTCTCTGTCATTCTCAGCCGTCACCGACAAGTTCTCCCCATCCCCGTCCTCCTCCCCCTCCTCCCAGTCCTCCTCCGAATCATAGTCATAATCCAACAACTTCGACTTCCCCCAGAACCGCCTCGGCTGCACCTCACGGCTCCGTCGGGACCAAGTCCCATAATAAGGCGGACGCACATCCTCAGTAAACGACAAAAACTTCATCGCGTTCCACAACCGCTTCTCCTCCAACACCGCGAATTCCGGCTGAGCCCACATCCCTCCCTCGGCCGCCTTGTGCGTCACCGTCACATGCACAGTCTGGAAACGATGCGGCTTATACTTAGGATTGCGCGGCGCGCTCAAACTCGCCTTCCCCCACACCCGCAAGTCCTTCAGGAGCTTCTCCCTATCCATGGGGCCCGCCTTAAACACCGCATCCATCGCAGCGACCTTCGCCGCAATCGCAGCCTCCAAAGGACTGACTCCCGCCGCCGCCCCCCCACCCTCCTCACCAGCACCACCGCCCGAGCCTGCCAGAGCAGCCGCAGCAGCAGCAGCAGCGCCGGCACCCAGTCCGGTTAGAGACAAGAAGGACCCTCCCACCCCCATCATCAACCCCCCGGCCGCCTTCTGCGCGCTCTCGGGCACGGGGGCCTTGGCCTTGCTAAAGAACGCAGAGATGGCAGGCTGCTTCACGTCCAGGACAACAGCACCCTTCTTCTTCCCACCACCACCACCCCCCTCGCTCCCATCATCCCCCGCCGCCGCTGCTGCGGCCGCCGCCTCTTCCTTCCGCCGCTTCTCCTCCTGCCGTTCCTTCTCCTTCTGCTCCCGCTCCTCCTTCTTCTTGTTCTTCTCCTCCTCGCGCTGGCGAAGCTTTTCGGCCTTCTCCGCCACGGCCCGCAATTTCTCCTCCTCCTTCTTCTGCGCCAAAGCCCTGCGTTGCTTCACCACCTCGGCCTGTCGCTCCAACCCCAGCACCTTCTCCTCCGCTTGGCTGATCGCCGCTGAATCCGCCGGGTCCTTCCGAATAGTCTTGATCAAATGCGACAGCGCCTTCACATGCTTCCCCAAATTACTCCTCTCGCTCCTCGCCTCCTTCACGGCATTCTTCCCCTCCATGCAGCTCGACAACAATTCGCCCTGCACTACCTCCCACCTCCAGACCGCCTCGCCCTCCATGTCTTCCGACACGATCGCCGCTCGCGGCTTGTTCCCATACGGCTTCCTCTCGGCCAACAATCGGATTTTCGTCTTCAACACGTCCTCAGGCAACTCCCCCACGCACGACACCTTCTCCGTGGTCAACAACTCGACAATGTCACGCGTCAGCTGCGAGAGCGGCAATGGGCTACCCTGCACTAAGCGTGCCAAGAGTGGGACCAGCCCCTCGGGCACTGTTGTCGTCTCCTCCTCCTCCATCGGCGCAGCGGCGGCGGTGGTGGTGGTGGTGGTGGCTGCTGCTGCTGCTGCTGTCTCAGTAGAGGCCTCGGCGTCGGCCGCCTCCTTTTTATCACCATCCTGTTCTTGCCTCTCTCCTTCTACCGCCCCAGCAGGAGCTACTGCAGCAACAGCAGCAGCAGTAGTAGTAGTAGCCTCCCCCGCCTTCTTGACCATCACCTGACATGCCCTTGCCGCCTCCAGCACCTCCTCCACATCCAACCGATAATCCGCTTCCGCCGTGCCCTTATGCGCAAACGCCACCAGCAACTTCTCCAACTTATCCTGACAGGAGGCCTCCAACGGACTGACGGGCTTCTTGCTCTCCGCTGCTGCGGTTGCTGCAGCCGCTGCTCCACCCGCACCAGCCTTGGCAGCAGCCGTTGCCTTGCCCTTCCTCTTCGCACCAGCGCCCCGGTTGGCCGGTGCCTTTTTCGCTGCGGGTTTGGTGGTGGCGGTCGTGGCAGCAGCAAAGGTGGTGCTGTCGGCTGGAGCAGCAAAAGCAGCAGCAGTAGCTGCAGTAGCTGCAGCGGGGACCCCATCCTCCGCCTTGGCTGCCTCGTCGTCGTCGCTGTCCGCAATGATCATCACGTCCGAGTCTTGCTCCTTCTTCTTCCCCTCGCCTTCTCCTTCTCCACCCTCAGCCGCCGCGCCCCCCTCCCCGTCCACCACCACAACCTCCATGTCCTCCCCCCCCTCCTCCTCCTCCCTCCCCTCCGCCTTTTTCTTCTGCTGAGACGACGCCGTCCCTCCTCCATTCTCCTTCTCCGCACGACCGCCAAACTTGCTTGCAGTCCTGCTAGCCCGCGGTATTAGCGTCGACGTTGGTGTAGCAGCAGAAGCACCGGTAGCAGCAGCAGCAGCAGCAGCAGCTGCGGCAGCGTTCCTGGCCGCGGTAGCAGCAGCCTTGGACGCACCCCGCTTCTTGGCTAAGGGCTTGCCTCGAGAGGTGCTGCTGGGTGCGCGCGCGCTCGGAGCAGGCGTCGTCTGCGGCTGCGACTGCTGCTGCTGTTGCTGGTCTAACACGGCGGCGTCCTCCCCCTGCTCCTCCTGCTCCTCACCCTCCGCGGAGGGCTTGGCTTGCTCCTTCGCTGTTTCATTCCCAGCAGCGGCCGCTTCCTCCTCCTGCTGCTCCTCCTTCTCTTCCACTTCAGAATCCTTCTCCTTTCCCGCGGCCTTGGTCGCCGAGGCCGTCGTCCCAATAGGCGACATCAGCATGCCCCCACCGTCGCCCGCCCGCACGTTGGCACTGGGCGTCGCAGCCTCCTTCAAACTGCTACTGCTGCCACCACCGCCGCCGCCATCCTCACCACCCTTTTCGGGCTTCTTGGCGCTGCCGAAGAAGGAGGTCAAGGCCACCTGTCCCTTGGCCTGGTTTGGTTGTGAGGGTGGGGGGGGGCGAAAGGGAGGGGAGGAAGGGAATGTGAGTGTGCCGCGGGCCTGAGGAACGAGAGAAAGGAGGACATGAGACACACAGCCCTAGGCCTAAATAAGCCCTGCCCCCCCAATTTATACACAGCCATCGGAAGCGAGGCCCCGCCACCTTTCCCTCCTCTCCCCTTTTTCCGTGGCGAAGGAGGAACACAGCACATTGACGAATAGACCCTGCCTCCCTCACCCCCACCAAACCACTTACCGGTCCCTTGGCCTTGGCCTTGCCTCCCTTGTCCTTGGCGACGGCCACGGTCGCCCCTCCTGGTCCTCCCGTCATGGCTGCCTGGCCAAGCTTGGTGGTGGCTTGCCGTTGCTTCCAGACCTGTGCAAATTGTGTAGGGCGGGAGATGGGGGAGGGAGGGAGGGGTTCGATGAGGCGATGAAGCAAGGACATGCAGAAAGAGTCCAGGACGCGGGATTCGATGGGTCGCGACACAACGGACAAGGTCAGGCACGTTTGTTGCCTGTGTTGCGCGCGTCTCCGCAAGGGAGGGTGGCCAAACGCGGCGCCACAAAGGCAGAGAAAACCCCAAAAGCGGCGAAGGCAGCGAGGCGTTCTGCAGGCGGGAACGTTCCTCCAAAAGCACGCGACCGCGCTCAAACCATGGAACCAACAGGCACGTAACAACAAGGAGGACGTGCAGAGCTGGTGACCGCCTTTGCGAAGCGTGCTACAGTGGGGAAGTGGAATAAAAAGCACCGGCGCTGTGGCACAATGCTTGGCAAGCATCATCGTCGTCATGAAGAATCGCTTCCTTCGCGCCTCCTCCTCCTTCCCTCTTCCCTCCCTCCTTCCTCCTTCCTCCTTAGTCGTGTGACCAGTGCATGAAGCAGTCACGTGCGCGCGCCACAAGCACACAGTATTGTTTGTTAATCGACATCTTAACGTCCTCCCTCCCTCCTCTCTCGCCCTTCACAGCCCCCTCCTCCCCACCACCATCATCGTCATCATCAGATGGAGAAGACGACGCCCACCCCCGCGGCCACGGCCAGCATGAAGCACCTGCGCAAGCTCTTTGTGGACAAGCTCCTCGAGAGCACGGTCAAGCACCTGTGCACCACGGACGTGCCGGTAAGTCAAGGGCGGCGCGGGAGGGAGAGGGGTTGGTGTGGCTTGTGTGCAGACGGTCGCCGAACGAGGAGGGAGTGAAGGGTAAAGGAGACGTGTGCGATGCGCGGAGGAAGGCCTGATGCTCTGGCGGCAACGAGACGTCATTGAGCTAGCGTGCTGGTGGTCAAGGGATGCGGGGAGGGGTTGCAGGCGGCTCGCGAGTGCCGTCACTCCATGGGTGTGTATGGGTGTAGGGGTGCGTGTGCGTGTTGGTGGGAGCTCCTTCCCTTCATACTTGCATTCGTGCCATTCGCTTGGTCGAGCGGCGGCACCACGCCATGGTCCGCCACCTTCTCTCCTCACCCTTTTTCCCTTCTCATCCGCATTCCAAAGCATCTGTCACACGCGCCTTCCCTTTTGCTCCTTATCACCTCACGCCTCCCTCCCTCCCTCCTTTTCCCCCCTCTTCTCAATCCAGATAACCTTCGGTGAGCTCAAGGGGCAACTCGACGGCCCGTCCTTCAACATCCTCATGACACTGGTCAAGGAGAAGATGCAGGCCTTGGGGCCCTTTGCCCAGAACGAATTTGAAGAGCTGTGTGCCGAGTTGAGGTTGGAGGATAAATTCCGACAAGTCGAGACCCAGGAAGCTGCGACGGTCGCGGCCGCCCAAGCAGTGATCAATGCGGCTGAGAAGAAGAAGGCTGCTGCGGTTGCTGCTGCACTGGCTGCTGCGGCGGCGGTGGTTAGGAAGAAGGCGGCGAAGGCGGGGGGGAAGGGCAGCAGTGGTGATGGGCTAAATAGCATGACTCCTGAGGACTTGGCTCGGCATCGACGTATGGTGATCAAGCGCAACGAGCTGGCGGAGCTGCAGGGGATGCAAGAGAGGGTACGTCATTGTTTTTGAGAAGATGGATGGTGGGGGGATGTGCGTGATGCCTTGGGGCGGAGTTCTGAGAGAGGTGTTAGTGTAAGGGATGAAATTCCGGATCATAGAGGTAGATATGCGGCGGTTGAATAATCAACGTCTTCCCCCTCTCACAATTTCTCTACCACCATTCCCCCTTTTTCGCACATGACAGGAAGTAGCGTTGTACTCAGAAGCGGAGGAGAACCTGAAATTGACCAAGAACAAGATGAAGGAGGTGTACAACGACTTGAGCACCCTAGCGCCCGAGGCCCAGAAGCTCTTGCAACGCTGTGTCGAGAACTGAAGAAGGACGATCACCTGACTGTGATTGAGATGTGTGTGTGGCTTGGTGCGAATGAGTGAAGTAAAGGGAAATGGAAGGGGGGGCGCAATCGTTGTGTGTGTACGTGGGTTACGGGAAACAAGAAAAGTATGAAAAGGCAAAGAGGAACGAAGGAGGAGAGGATCGGACGATGAGTGATTTAGTAACAGTAAAGGACGCCGCATCTTCCCAACATGTGTATAGTGGATAAGAGCCAGCAACTAAAAGAAAGAAGAGAAAGAAAAGTACGCAGAAGCCACAAACAAACAATAAGAAACACGGCGATTTTCGGCTTTCGTTTTTGATTTTTACCGTCTGATTTTTAAAACATTTGTCTTCACATACACGAGTAATACCCCTACGCTGTACTTCTATATGTTGTGTCTCTCAAACAAAATGAAAGCGCGGCTTTTTAAAACAATTGTCTACACATACACGACTAATACCCCTACGCTGTAGTTCTATATGTTGTGTCTCAAACAAAATGAAAGCGCGGCCTCACCCAGGCCTTATCTAACACTATTCCTCCCTCCTCCTCCCGTCCGCCTCCAACTCTCTATCTCACCAGTCTTCTCAAGGCAAGCGCTCCGCCAAAGCTCGCAGCTCGCCCCGCATCTCCTGAACCTCCATCCGCAGCGCTACTAGTTCCGCCACAACGTCTTTCCACTGCCTTGCCGTCAACGCAAGAGGCATTCCCGTCTCCACCCCCACTCCTCCCCCTGGACCAATATGATACGCAGAGGGCAGCACCGCATTGAGCACAAGGCGAAGAAAGTAAAAGAGGCAGGTGAAGACAAGGACCGCAAGCACAAAACGATCCCATTTGATCCGCTTCAGCAGGTCGAGTATCGGCTCCAAAGCCATCGACAAAGCCCCTTCCCCCGCACCCGCTACGCGCGCATGCCCTCTTCCTCCTCCCGCTGCTACCGCTCCCCCTCCTCTTCCTCCTGCACCTCCTGCTACTTTTCCTCCACCAGCAGCAGCAGCGCCGACAGCCCTTCGCGGCGCGTGGGTAGGCCGGCGGGCGTGCGCGTGCGGCCGTGAAGGCGCGCGCTCATGGTGCTTGCGGGCGGCCCGCTTCTCAATCATCTCAAACCACCGTCGGTGATACTGCAGCGTATCCGACCGCGAGCGACTCTCGATGACTTTTCGAAAGAACGTGCTCTTGACGAATTTGACCTCCAACGACGTCTCGATCGAAAGCCCTCCTCCGTCTCCTCCCTCGCCGGCGGGCAAGGGCCGGACGATCCACCGGTCTTCTAGGGTAAAGCAATCCCCGGCAGGGACTTTTTCCATGGAGGAAGACGTTTCAAGGATCATCCCGTGCTGGCCAAAGACACGGACACGCTGCATCTGCATGACGAGCGCTGTAGGGGGGCCGACCGGTAGACCCTGAGAGGAAGTGGAAAAGGGGAGGGAAAAGGGGAAGTGAGTGGGTGTTGGGAGAGAAGTGGGGTAGAATAAATGCAACCGGGTGTGAGAAAGCACAAACCAAGCCTGTCCTCCGAAAGCCATAATATGAATAAAACAGAAGAATTCAAGCACGCCGCATGCATGCCCACACCCTCTGCTCAAACGTACCTCTATACTGGTCACAAAGTGGATGGTGCGCGTGGCCCCCACCCCCTGATTTACCTCCTGCCAGGGTGTCACTTCTATCTCCGAGTCGCCTTCCCACTCTGTGTGTAACAAGCGGAGAGAATGGGGGGGGGGGGGGGGGGATGAGTATGCCGCACAGTCGCCCTCCAATCTGCATCTTATAAAACCTCCTCCCCTCCACACCCTTCTCTCTCCCTCCCCCTCTTCTTCTTACCATGGTACTTCTCCACGCCCAATGCCGCCTTATCCGAAATGAAATCCTCAAAGAACTCTTGCACCGTCACCTTCGGCAACACAAACTCCAAACCCCGCTCCTTCAAGGGCTGCCCCTCCAGCGCCTGTGCAAAAGCCGCCCCCCAATCTCCCTCCGACACAACATTCTGCGTCCCTTCCCTCAGGTCATCAAAATCCAACATGTCATCCTCCTCCACCGACCCCAAGCTATGGGGTCCCTCCGTGACTGAGGGCACGAGGACTCCCTCCTCGCTGCTGTCATGAGAACCTCCACCTTCCTCTCCACCTGGGGAAGCGTGGGCGTCGGGCGGCGGAAGCTCCAACGGAGGAGGGATAGCCACGACCCGTGGCGAGGTGGACGCGGCGGACACGGCCGGAGATGGTGCTCGACTATTCGACTCTTGCGACTGCTCCTGCTGCGGACGCATAGGCGGGGTCGCCGACGACGAAATGGGCGTTGGCGTCGTCGTCCATGACCCCGCCGGATCGGCTGCTGAGGCAGCGGCGGCAGCAGCAGCGGCAGCAGCAGCAGCGGCAGCAGCAGCGGCAGCAGCCGTCTCGAGATTCCCTGCCCGATCGACGGAGCGGCATTCCATGATGGCTTCCCGGGAGACGGGAGGCATGCGGTGATATGCGCGGAAGCATTGCGCCATCTGCAGGAAAACCTCGTCGCGGTCCCAGAACGACCGAAAGCAATATTCCTTCCCCATGGTTTGGATGTTGATGCCATTGGGGATGAGCAACGCCGTGTTGCCCTTGCTTAGAGTGCGGACGTGCGAGAAGGGGATCTTGATCTTCTTCTCAAAGCCGAAGAAGTTGCTGTAGAAGCTGAAGGAGTATATGAGGGAAAGAGAGAAAGAGGGAAGAAAAAAGTAGGGATGTTAGTAACAAAGAGGATAGAGAGAAATTGGACGGCGTCCCCGACAAAGACATCGAACAGTACCATAAGGCCAACGCTGGCAGCGCTTTCATCGCTTTCGTCGTCTTAGTCGATGGGCGCATGGTGCTTAAAGCCAAACAATTAGATTAGGGCTAGTGGGGCAATGGCCTTCACCACGTACGATCTTCTACCACGCACAATGGTATCATCCTTTGCAATTTATGGTAGGAATGAGACCAATGAACGGGGCAAAGTAATCGCGATGAAGGCGATATCCCGCTGGCCTCACTCAGGATGTAGGACTTGAAGACCGCGCAGCTATCGAAATTTTCATTGTTAGCACCACCCACAAAACACATCGCTTACCCTCTCCCTATAGCAACCCTCCTCTCTGCCCGTGTCTACTCTCTCGCTCCACACACACACCCCCCTTCCTTTATCCCTTTCCCTCCCATCTACCCCTTCCTTACCAAACGAATTTGTCTGTTATGTACATGCGGCCGTGCAGCAAGATCTTGCTCTCCACCGCACAGGATGCGTCGTCGCGAATGCACCCCAAGTTCTCCCCAAATATCTGCCTGACAATCTCGTCGCGAAACGTGTCCTCCGTCCTACGAGCAGAGCCATCTTTGGAACCAGACCCGCTGCCAGAAAGCCGCCGTGGTTGGTGCTGCGACTGCGGGGCGAGTGGTGGGGTGGCGGGTGGCTGGGTTGATGAAGAGCCGCCAATGGAGGTGTCCCCGTCCATGGAGCGCTCTCGACTCCGCCGCCGGCCACCCAAGGATTCTCTGCTGCTGCTCGCGGACATGGCATTCGAGGGCGACGGGGGTTGCACCATGCCTGTGGGTGGGGTTTGGGAGAGGAGCATAAGAATATCATCAAGACGCTGGCAAGGAGACGACGGCGGCGCTCCTGCTGCGGCCTCTGCCGCGGACGCCGTGCCTTGGGACTGGCAACGGCTGGGGTGTCAGGGGAGAAGCTTTATACAGCGGTGGCAGGGCACACAGGAACGAGCTCTGCTTTTGTGTTGGGTGTGGGGACTCGAAGTATAGAACAAGAAGTAACCTTACTCTTGCTTTCGCCCCGTCGGCCTCGAGCAAAGAGCGGCACGCGCAAGTCATAAGCTGTAAAGACGCACGCCCGCAAAGACAGACGCCTTGCTAAGCAAGCATACCTTAACCAACTGTGGCACATGTCAGCTATTGGCGCTGCACGTGACCGGCACACGGCTGCAAGAGGCACGCGGCACGTCGTGTTGTATTGAGCCGTTGGGCAATTTCGGCAACCTCCCCACCCTTGTCCAGACCAGTTGCGGGTGTTTGTAGGCAAGTGTGCCGGAGATTTGTTGGTTTACAGTTAATGGATTCGGTATGCGTGGGAAGAAACCATACTTGACCAGCCAATTTTGGATTTTAGCCAAAGCGACCGCAATGCAAGCATCCTTCCTCTAGTGTCGACCCACTTCCTATTGTTCCGTCTACAGAGCCGCGCCACGCATACCCACATAATCAATGTGATCAACGACTAATAAGACCTGTGTTTGGATTGATAAAAGCAAACCATTTAAATTCAAAATTTCCCTTCTTGTGATTTCTAGCAGTGCTTTAAATTCTCTTTTTTTCCCCGACTCCCTCCCTCCTATCTACGTTGCCGCTTGGCCGGCGCCGGCAGGCCCCGTCCCTTTCCCCCTCCTATTTTACTCTCCTCGATCCCACCAAGACTGTCCTCCTTGTCGTCGTCCTCC
>Ga0209390_10004500_pt1 | contig 20852 bp, 14 predicted proteins | sample BON01_FD_187212 | JGI IMG/M metagenome (GOLD analysis project Ga0209390, IMG submission 187212) | Freshwater microbial communities from Lake Bonney liftoff mats and glacier meltwater in Antarctica - BON-01 (SPAdes) (version 2) | ecosystem: Environmental > Aquatic > Freshwater > Ice > Glacier... | reverse complement strand
GGCGACACCGCCGATTGTGACAAATACCTGCGGAAATATCCGAGTGGCCGCCACGCGGGCGAGGCTCGACGAAGGAAAGAAGCGTTGGCACCGGCATCTCAAGTCCCCATTACGATAGTAGAAAATACTGCAAAAATACCCGACAACATGGTGCGCGTACGCGGCGGCACCTTCACCATCGGCGATATGTATGCAGAAGGCAGCAGCGATGAACTACCCACCCACAGCGTCACAGTAGATGATTTTTTAATGGGAAAAACAGAGGTGACGTTCGATGAATTTGATGCTTTTTGCAACGCAACGGGCCGTGAAAAGCCCAGTGATAGGAGTTGGGGACGCGGCACGCGACCTGTCATATATGTTGACTGGTATGATGCCGTGGAATACTGCAACTGGCTGAGCCAAAGACAAGGCTTAAATGTTGCCTATACCATCGACAAAACCCGGAAAGACCCCAACAACAGCAATACCTCCGATACAAAAAAATGGATGGTGACGACCAACTGGAACGTCAACGGCTATCGCCTGCCCACAGAAGCCGAATGGGAATACGCCGCCCGGGAAACCGGAAAAAAAGTACGTTTCGGCAATGGAAAAGACATCGCTGACCCGGCGCAAATTAATTTCGATGCTTCGGCATCCAATAAAAAGGACTACTCCGTGGTGGGCGAATATCGCAGCAAAACGGTTCCCGTTGACGAGATCGCGGGTGCTGCGAATAACCTGGGTCTGCGGCACATGAGCGGGAATGTGTGGGAGTGGTGTGGAGATTGGTATGATGAGAAATATTACAACAGCAGTCCATCAAAGGACCCAAAAGGGGCAGATTCCGGCAAGTATCGTGTGCTTCGTGGCGGGTCTTGGAGTAGCGATCCAAAGTTTGTCCGCTGTGCTTATCGCGGCAGGGACGATCCGTCCAGTCGTAACGTCAATATCGGTTTTCGGGTGGCCCGAGGCTATTAAACTTGAGTTCTTTTAAACTTTTACCCTTTAACTTTTATTTTTTTCTTTTTTTACCGATCGGCGAAGCCGAAAAATTTTTTTCAGAAAAAGGGCAAACGGGTAAGGTGTTCGTGTGCTTCGTGGCGGATCTTGGAATAACAATCCAGAGAATGTCCGCTGTGCTAATCGCAACAGGAACAATCCGAACAATCGAAACAACAATATCGGTTTTCGGGTGGCCCGAGACTTTCTGGGTGGCATATCCACTCGCCAGAGTCTGCACCGTCGCGGTGGCGATGCAGAGCGTGCAAGTTTGATAGTCTGCCGTTTGTCCTGTCCCCGACCAGTGAGGCGCGGGGCAAATACTTCGATAAGGAGGCGGGGCTGGTACCCTGGATTTTCGGGAGAACGTCCCTCCTTCTTTTATTTCAAGCTTTTAATCCACCCACCCACCATGCGCCCGATTTCATCCGTCCGTTCTGCCAGGTCTTTGTACTTCAAGGAGTTATAATGCCCCTTTTCATAACAAAGTCGAAAATAATGGCGGAGCATTTCAAGGCGGATATTGGCGCGGAGCAGCAGTGGCCGTTTTTCAGCAGCAGGCAAGTAATAGGCTTCGATGAGTATTTCAAGCAAATCGCTCAAGTGGTTTTGAATCCGGTCGCCCAGCGTGAATTTTTGGCTGCGCGGCAGTCCATCCAAAATAGGCAACGTGTATTTGAGCAAATCATAAGCTTTGGCGGTAATAACTTCTTTGGCATGTTCCATGAAAACGTCAGTTGGCTGGGGCACATCCGGTTTGGGCAGCACGATCGCCTGGAATATCGAGTATTTTGGCGGCTAAATCATCAAAAACTTAATGTTGTGGTGCATCCACGCAACTCATGGAGGGTTTTTTGAGCATGCTGAAACGCTCGCCCTTACCCCAGCACCCACGCCAAGCGCGACTTCCCGAAAGTTTCAAGACTTTCGGGAAGTTCAAGCAACGACGAAATGCCGAAGGTGAAACGAACCGCCGCCCACCTATAAGCTGACTTTTTTAGATTTCGAAAGGGACACTTCATCCCGGGGGCTTGTCAAAAGTCAATTGCCCGGGGTGCGAAAAACAGCATTTCAAACTATGTTTTGGCATCGAGTCAAATTTGTCAACTTGAAAAAAAAGTTGACAAATGCTCACTCCGCTCAGTCCAATAATTAAATTTTATTGGTTGTCGTAGGAAGGGTGCGCAAATGCATACGCTTGTTTTTTGGGCATTATTAGATACCGTTCCGCTGGAACGGGCGCAATATCCTTTGCCATTTTGCACACCAAAGGTAAAGCCCCGATGCGGCTTGCGGTGGCGAGCAGGCTTTTTAAAGCAAAATCAACCGCCCACACGCGCCCCCCGCCCCCTTCAACTCCACCCAATAAACCCCTGGCAACAACCCCTTCAACGACACCGTAATCATGTCAGAAAGCCCATCGGATTGCTCCCACACCACCCGGCCCATGCCGTCCAATATCCGCAAACGCTCCGCCGCGCCATGCAGTGGATTGGCGATTTGAAATGTCCCGGAATTGGGGTTGGGAAACAGGTGCAAGGAAGCTTGTTCAGACGCGCTGGCAATGGAACTGCGGTTTAATTCAAGTGCCTTAATTTCATCATTATCAAGGGTATATGCCTCCGGCGACAGTCGCTTTCGGCGCAGCTTGACGGCAGATTGGATATCGGATGCCGCAAGCCCAAGCAAGTTGAGCGTACACATTGGCGCATTACCATCACCGCCAAACAAGGCATCATCCCAACTGACCGACAGCCATTTTCCATCCCGCAGCGCGACGTTTTTTTCATTCAACAGGGCCGGATTGGGAAAATCAATACTTTCCACCAGCACTTTTTCGGTGTCGAATTCCAATTCAAATTGAAAACCCGACAAGTTGCTCCAATCCGGTATCGCTATCGGTACCGCGATTTTTTCTCCGGCCTTCCAGGTGCTGGTGCCCAAGTTCAGAAACAAGGTGTCTTGAGGGCTTCGGGCATTGGCCGGGTCGGTGGAATTGTTCACGTCGCCGATTTTTAGCGCGGTAAAGTTGTTGCCCAATTGGTTGCCATTCAAGCCTTGGAACGCAATTTCTTCCGGGAAAGCCGCGCTGAACGGGTTAAACTGGTTGACAAAAACAAAGTTGGAGTCAAGGAAGCGCCAGGAGGTATTTCCCGGCACCGTGTCCAGTATGCCGAGCAGTACTTTGCGGAGCAGTACAATATCGAACGTGGTAATGGAATTGGATTTGTTGGCATCGGCAGCGATCATCTTCAACGGGGTGTTGAGTGGCTCGATGCCCAAAATATGTTTGCTAATCAGCAACAAATCGTAGGTGGTGACCCCGTTGAGCCAGTTCGCGTTGTTTATCGGACGAATGATACAACTATCGCCCGCTGGTACATCCTGGAAAACATAATGCCCCATGGTGTCGCAGTCGAGCGTTTCCGATACCATGCCCAGCGTCATTCGAACCGGGATATTGCGCAAGGGAAGCCCGGTTGGGGTACGGATGATGCCGTCCAATGTGAAGCCGCCGCCGCCGCAAACGTGGTCGTTGTCTTTTACCAGCAGGAAGGTATTGCAAGTGGCACTGTTGCCTGAAGTATCCTGGACACTGAGGGTAATGGCTTGCAAGCCAAGGGTTTGGCAGTTAAATGTGTCGGGACTGATGCTGTAAATCAAGCTGTTTTGTGGGGAGCAAGCATCCGAGCTTCCGCCATTGAATCCTGATGGGTCAGGCACTGCGATGCCGCTGGCGGGAAGCACCAATGCCACACCTGACTGGCAAACAGCAATCGGTGGGGTTTCATCTTTGACCGTTATTTTGAATGTTTGGCTGCTGCTGTTGCCGCAAGCATCGCTGGCGATAAAGGTCACGACATGCACGCCAGTAGGGTAGGTGCCGGAAGCATTGAGCCCGGAAGCATTGGCGAAAGGGCTGTTGTTTGAAACGCTGATCATGCTGCTGCAATCGCTGGTAAATACATCACCCAGCAGCACATTGACGGAACAGTCTATTGGGTCCGCAATCAGCGTAATATCTGCGGGTACTTCCAGGTATGGCGCTGTATTGTCCTTAATATCAATAATTTGCGTCTGTTCCCAGATGCCCGCACTGCCGCCATTGGGATTGTAGATGCAGTGATCGACCACGATCCAGTCGCGCAATATCCGGGCGCAGAATGGTGGTGCGCCGGTAAATACATGGTCGGTGTAATCCATGGAAAGCTGGGAACAAGCTTGGCCGCTCAGTGTTGGCCAGCCAGTGGCGTTGGGCAGTACTGCATCGGAATTGGGGCAGCCATTCACCAGGTAATTTGCCGGAAAAGTGACCGTGGTGGTATTGATTGCGCTGAGGGTGATGTTTTGGACGCAAGTCTTTACATTGATTTCAGCATCAACGGCTTTCCATACCCGTGTGACGCTGCCGATGTTGCAAGCATTTAAAGTAATATTATCCAGAAAATCAAGGCTTTGCAGGCTGCAATTGTCTGTGGCTGTTGCCTGGCCTGTGATGGCCAAGTTGCTGTAATCCTGCAAACAATTGAGCGTCACAGCGGGCGGACACAGGATGTTGGGCTTCAGGAAGTCGCGCACTATGACCTCTGTTTCACAGAAATTCTCCAGCCCTACCACATCGGTCACCTGGAGCGTGACCAATACCGGTTGGCCAATATCGGCGCAGGAAAAAAGCACCTGCGCGGTATAATTTACGGCATCGCGACTGGCTGTCAGCACCACAGGCCCGCAGTTGTCGGAGCTGTTCGGCCCCAGCGAACCGGCATTCAACAAGGCGCCACCGCCCGCCGACAAGGACAGTTGTAAACTAGAGCTGCATATTGCCTGGGGTGGGGTAGTGTCTTCCACGGTGACCCGCATGGTTGTACTTGAAGTATTGTTGCAAGCATCTGTGGCGGTGTAGGTGACGATGTGGGTACCAAGAGGGATGCTGGTAAACGGCCCATACCCGGTTCCAAAGACCCAGTTTGGGGCAATCGTAAAGGCAGAGCAGTTGTCCGTTGCCGAGGCTTGTGGCAGGGTGAGGCTGCCGCCGCAGGTAAAACCATCGGTGCCAATGGTAAGGTCGCTTGGCGGTGTAATTACCGGAGCGATTTTATCCTCCACCTTAATAATTTGGATGCGCGTGCTGATGGCGCTGGTGCAAAAATCAATGATGGTCCAGGTGCGCAGCACGGTAAAGGAGGCGGGCGGGCAATTGTTGATGGTTTGATCGGTATGGGCTACCCCGATTTCACAGTCGATGGAATTGTCAAGTGGCATGCCGGCCACGGATGGTGCGCCAGTCAGGTTGAGGTCGGTAGGGTCGCTGCCGCAAGCAAGGGCAGGCGCGGCGATATTGTCGCGGTTTGGGGGAAATGTGACATCCGTGGTGCTGATATGCCGGAGCCAGATTTTTTGCGCACAAGTACTGGAATTGTTGTGTGCATCCGTTACGATCCAGGAGCGATCGATGCGTTTTAGCACAGGGAACCCATTTTGCATTACGCCGCAGCCAAGAGTAGTTTGGCTGTCGAAATAATGGAGCGTCAGGTCATTGCTTGGGGTGCAATTGTCGGTAGCCGTGGGCACGCCAACTTCGGAAGGTTCTGAATTCTGATTGCAGAAAATAAATTTGTCGGGGCAACTGACACTTGGGCTGAGGGCATCAAAAACCTCCAAATTGCCCGTGCAAAAATTGCCTGAGGCAATGTGCCGTACCCTCGCGGTGATGCTTTGCCCGATGTTGTTGCAGGTCAACGGATTGGGTATTGTTTGACCTACGTTATTCAACAGCGTTAGCTCAAGCGGCCCCGGGCAAGAATTGGAGGCATTGGGTGCTATCAATTGCGTGGTAATAAGCGCCTGTCCAGCAGGATCGAGGGAAACCTGAATGCCTTGATTGCAAACAAGGGTGCACTGGGCTGTTACGCCTGGGGTAAGTCCAAGTAACAGGAACAGGAGCGCCAAGCTTTTTAAGGCTGGCGCATGTGGGCAATGCGTTGTAAATCGGATCACAGGATGTAAGTTGCACGGATTAAAAAAAGAGGTTACTAAGGCGGATAAGTGCAAAATCCTTGCCACAAAAGTGGCTAGGAGCAGAACGCAAAAAAAACAGGTGAATTGTCTATCTTAACGTCCTAATATACAACATGAGTTGTCCCTTTCCCTTCCAGGAACCATCTTTTCCCCCAATTTTGTTCTTCCAACAAATATCATTCGCCACGAATCCCTACTTTTGCCCCCCCCCAACCCCCAACTCATCTCTCATAACTCATAACTCATAACTCAAAAAGTGGATTTCCGACCGTCCGAAATAGAGCCAAAATGGCGCCGCTGGTGGCAAGAAAATCAAACCTATAAAGTTGATATTCAACGCGATAAGCCTAAATATTACATCCTCGATATGTTTCCGTACCCTTCCGGTGCGGGGCTGCACGTGGGGCATCCGCTCGGCTATATCGCCAGCGATATATTTGCCCGTTACAAGCGTTTGCGCGGCTTCAACGTGCTGCACCCGATGGGCTATGACTCCTTTGGCTTGCCTGCGGAGCAATACGCCATCCAGACGGGTACCCATCCTGCTATTACGACGGAGAAAAATATTAGTCGGTACCGGGAACAACTGGACAACATCGGATTCTCCTTCGATTGGAGCCGGGAAGTACGCACCAGTGAGCCAGCTTTTTACAAATGGACGCAGTGGATTTTCATGCACCTGTTCAACCATTATTACGACCTGACGGAAGACAAAGCAATGCCCATCAGCCACCTGGAAAGTCAATTGGCGCAAGCGGGCAATGCAGGGATAAAAGCGGCTTGTGATGAGGAAACACCTTTGGTAGCAGCCGCCGATTGGGCAGCTATGGCCGACCGGGACAAGCAGCTTTTTTTGCTGAAATACAGGCTGACTTACCCTGGGGAGGCTTATGTGAACTGGTGCGCTGGCCTTGGTTCGGTATTGTCGAACGACGAGGTGAAAGACGGCCTCAGCGAACGCGGGGGATTTCCGGTAGAGCGGAAACTGATGAACCAATGGAACATGCGGATCACGGCCTACGCCGACCGTTTGTTGGATGGACTGAATACCATTGATTGGCCGGAATCCATCAAAGACCAGCAGCGCAACTGGATTGGAAAATCTGTAGGTGCCTCTGTGAAGTTTGCGGTTGACGGATATGCCGGCGTTCACATCGAGGTTTTTACGACCCGAGTCGACACCATTTATGGCGCCACGTTTATGGTACTGGCACCGGAACATGACCTGGTGCAGGGCCTTACTGCGCCAGCACAACAGGCGGCGGTAGAATCTTATATGCGCTGGGCAGCATCCCGTTCCGAGATTGAACGCATGTCTGAATCAAAAAAGGTCACCGGAGCTTTCACCGGAGCTTTTGCGATCAACCCGTTCAACAACGAAAAGATACAGATTTGGATCGCGGATTATGTATTGGCGGGCTACGGCACCGGCGCGGTCATGGCCGTGCCTTCCGGCGACCAGCGCGACTGGAATTTCGCCACCCATTTCAAGCTGCCCATCGTTGCCATTTCCGATGCTCAAACAGCCTTGGATACAGCCGCCGATGCCAGCAAGGAAGGGCGCTACATCAATTCCGGCATGATCAACGGCATGACTTACGAAGAAGCCGTTCCAACCTTGATCAGCCACCTGGAAAAAAGCGGCTTGGGCAAAGGCAAAACCCAATACAAATTGCGCAACGCGGTGTTCAGCCGCCAACGCTATTGGGGCGAACCCGTGCCAGCTTACTGGAAAAACGGGGTGCCTTACCTGATTGAGGAAAACGAATTGCCGCTTTTGCTTCCCGAAATTGACAAATATGAACCCACAACAGCGGGAGAGCCGCCACTTGGGCAGGCAGAAAACTGGAACTACAAGGGTTATGAGTACGAATTGAGCACCATGCCCGGTTGGGCGGGTTCTTCCTGGTATTTCTACCGCTACATGGATGCTAACAACGACGCGGCTTTTTGTTCCAAAGAGGCATTAGACTACTGGCAGGATGTGGATTTTTACATCGGCGGTTCCGAACACGCCGTGGGTCACCTGCTCTACAGCCGTTTCTGGAATCAATTCATGTATGACCTGGGCTTGGTGCCACATCGGGAATTCGCCAAAAAATTGGTAAATCAAGGTATGATCGGCGGTCGATCAAATTTTGTGTTTCGCGCCAAAGAGCTGTTTTTTGAAGAATACCTGCTCAACAAGGTGTTGATGCCTTTCTTCGCTGAATTGGGGCCAAAAGTTGTTTCCAATCCCAATTATGAAGAGGACTACACGTACGACTTCAGTTTTGAAAATAGCGACCTGGTCATTGAAACAACTTCCATAAAACAGGAGGAGAAAATAGAACGGATTCATAAAAATGCCCTGGCAGAAGGAAAGCGGTTGCTGTTATTGTATACCGAAGAAATCGCCGATTCAGTCAATGAACCGGAGGTTACCGCTGAAAAAATCCGGGCGGCATTGGCAAGCACTGCCGAGTTTATCGTCACGCAAGAAAAACCGGAGAGCGAGCAGCTCTACGTTTCCCACAGCTTGCTGTACAAATATAGCCCGGCTGCTTTTACGCAGTTGCATGTAGATGTCAACATGGTGGAAGCGGATGTCCTGAATATAGAGAAAGCACGCCTTACCCAACAGTTTGACAAAGCAAATTTCAAGCTGGATCCGGACGGTAAGTTTACCTGTTCCTATGAGTTGGAAAAGATGTCCAAATCAAAGTACAACGTTGTGAACCCCGACGATATGGTGGCGGAATACGGCGCCGATTGTTTCCGTATGTTCGAAATGTTCCTGGGCCCTATCACGGATGCAAAACCTTGGAACCCCCAGGGAATCAGCGGGGTAAACGGGTTTTTGAAGAAATTCTGGAGCCTGTTTTTTGACAAATCGGGACAGTTCGCCGTTTCCGCCGAGGCACCAACCCGCGACGAACTCCGCGCCCTGCACACCTGCATCAAAAAAGTGACCGACGACGTGGAGCGCATGAGCATGAACACCTGCGTGAGCCATTTCATGATCGCGACCAACGACCTTCGGAAACTGGATTGCTCCAAACGGGCGGTGCTGGAGCCGTTGGTGATCATGCTGGCACCATTCGGGCCGCATGTCGCCGAAGAGCTTTGGCAAATGCTGGGGCATAAAACGACGGTCTGCGATGCTACCTGGCCGACGCTCAACGAAGAATGCCTGAAAACGGATACCAAAGAATACCCGATTCAGATCAACGGAAAGCTGCGGGCAACACTGGAACTGCCCACGGATATTTCAGCAGCGGATGCAGAAGCGGCAGCGCTGGCTTTGGAGCAGGTGCAGAAATGGCTGGAGGGTGCCACGCCGAAAAAGGTGGTGTTTGTGCCGGGGCGCATGATCAATATTGTCCTTTAATCAAGGACGGTTTCAGGGTTTCAGGTTTCAAGGTTTCAGGTTTACGCGATTTGTAGTTGCCTTGAAACTGTATTTCAAATGTGACAACAAACCGAGTAAACCTGAAACCTTGAACCCTGAAACCCTATTCGTTTTTTACGTAAATTTGTAGAAAAATACGACATGTCTACCATTGCACAGATACAGAAAGAAGCAGAGTCCCTACCCAATAGTTTACAGCAAAAGGTGCTGGTTTATATTGAGTTGCTGAAGTATCAAGCGGCGGTAAGCCAAACGATAGACTAAGCTAACCAGGCTGGAGGTATTCAAACAAATGAACAAGAAACGATGGAAGATATTGCTGCTTTGGCGGGAGAATCCTCCATAAATAATTGGTCTTTGGAAGAAATCCATAAAAAAACATTGCTGATTGAGCAAATTAATGGGGCACTTACGCGTGCGAAAGCTGGTGAGCGGGGACTTTCTACCGAAGAATTACGGAAACAGGTACAACAATTGGCAAAACAGTAATCTGGGATCCAAGTGCGGGCGACGACCTGCATCAGATATACGCATTTTTACAGGATGAAGCCTCTGAAAAATACGAAGATGCAGTCCTTGAAGCCCTTTTCAAAGGCGCAGAACTCATTGACAATTTCCGTTTCTTGGCAGGGTTGTACCTGAAACCAATTTGCCATCCCTTCGGGAATTGGTAATTCAGGGTTACCGCATTATTTACTTTATATCTTCTTCGCCAGAGATAAGGATAGTGGCAGTTCGGCATTCCGGGAAGCCTCTATCCACAATTCAAGGTGGGTTTATAACACTCTGCGATAGATGCTAACACCGACTTTACTCAAGCTTTTCCCGAGCTCAGGAAAAACTCCCGCATCAATGCCACCATTTGATTTTCCGTGATGTAATCAGCAGGGAATACGCCCACCAGTTGTGGTTTGCAGTGCTTTATAGATTCAATCACCTTCTTTAAGCCCGCCTTTGCTTTAGCTGGCCCATAAATGACAATTTCGTTTGTGTCGTTAGGAATCATGGCCATGATTTCCTGGAAATACTGTTGCTCGGCATGGTTTGCCCACTCTAAGGAGGTTTCATCTGCGGGGGAATACTGTGGCTCCCAAGGCGTTTTTGAGCGTGTGCCACCCTTTTACTTGAGGGTGCGTTACTTTTGAAATGAGATGCTAGATGATACCAAGATTCCCATCATTAAACTTACTGATATAGGCTTCTTTAAAGTCGAGCCAGATGCCGATTTGGATATTTTTCATGAATAAAAGTTTTGAACTGCGTTATTATTAGTTGCCTCCCCTGGTTTTTTCTGATTTGCTAGGGCTTTTAGGAACCCTCGTATTCGGTTCTATCTTTTTTTGAGGCTGCGTTCTTGGAGCAGGAACAGATTGGGGTTCGCGCTTTTGTTCAATGCGCTTTGTTTCCTCCCATTGTTGACGGTGATAGTCTTTGGCATCTTCTGCCGGGCGCGCGCTTGGTTGTTCCGTCCGCTGTTTTTCCGTATTGGGCCGCTGTGGATTTTCTGAGGGTTTTACCGGCGTGGTCGGCAACACCCTGGGCGGACGTTTGGTATCGGGTTTTGCCGACGGGGAAATATTGGGTTCGCGTCCCGGTTCGGTTCTTTTCACTGCCGGGGCGGGTTCTTTGCGCGGTGCCCATTCGGAAGGCCGGGCTTGCGGCGCTTCCTCTTCACGCCTGATATCTTGTGTCGCTTGCGTTTTTGAGCGTTCCAAATCAGGGTATTTCCGCGCGTTTTTGTCCAAATATTCCGCTTGTGTAACAGGATTTTTCGGATTACGGGCGTTGTAGTTTTGCCGACCCGCTTCAAACTTCCCAAATGCTTTCATGCGCTCTGGAAGACGGCCTTTGTCGCCCAGCCATTCCTCTGAAATGACCGTCCGGTTGCGCTCGCGCCAGGCGCCCACGCCTACGGAAATAGTAGTGCCGGAGCGGCGATGGCCGTTGTAGTGGTTCACGAAATGTGCGGATAAATGGCTGTATTGGCTGTGGTGCTGTGGATGGTAAAAATACCAGTCCATAAAATACCAAGAGGGCATGTAAACGGCCTGAAAGCGGTTGTTTTGATAGTAAAACCCTGAGTCGTACCACCATGGGTGCGGCTGCCAGTAGGGTGCCGGATACCACCAGGGGTAGCCTAACCACCAGGAGTAGTGGTAGTCCATAACATATCGGCGCTGAGCATACACATTCTGATAATACAGATCGTCCCCGGCATAATAGTCGGGCGTGTACCCATATTCAGCAGCATACTCCTGTGAAGCAGATTCCAACTCTTTTCGAGCTTCGGGATCCTTTTCGATAGATTCTTTCCATTCCGCCAATTCTTCGGCGTGCTGGCGGGCGACCACAAGATTGAGCGAGTCAGTCATGTGGATCAACCCTACAGGGTCTTCTCGGTAGAGGTCGCCGACCAGTATGGTGAATCGAATATCTTGATTGAGTATTTCCAGCACTTCCGGCAGTTCTATCAACTGTCGAAATGCCTGAAGCGCCGGTGCCGGATAACCTTCTACCATATCCTCAAAAGTATTTCGGGCTGTGTAGTCCAAGTCATCAATCTTGAGGACGGTGGGCATCTGACTTTGTACAACGTCGAAAGTCGCTGCGCGCTGGTCTTCAGGCAACTGGGTCAAAATCTCGCGGATGGCTGCTGGAGATTCCCGTTTTTCCGCGATTTGCCGCACCAAACCGGGATAAGCGGCAATGTCATAAAAAACCGTTTGGGTCGACCGTGGGAAGTCTTCAATGAGCGTGCGGAATGCTGCAGCCGTTTTCTGGCGGGCATTGTCCATTTTTATCAGCAACTCCGGATGTTTCGCCGCCTCCAGGATGGCTAAGCGCGTTTCCGAAGGGTAAAGCGCTAGTGCCTCCACGGATTTTTTGTTCTCTTCGGCGAGTTCACGTAGCAGTGCTTTGTCACTTTGAGCCGACAAGGCTGTTGAAAAAAGGATCAGCAATAAACTGTGTCGAAAAAGATGGTATAGGCGCATGAGTAGGATTTTGAAAGTCTCTTGACATGAAAAAAGCAAAACTGCTTTGTACAAAGTTCAGTCAAAAACCTATTAAAAACCATGATGTATGTCAGTTCAGGCATTGATAATGGTCACTATAAGGTCATAGCCACCACCAAGCATATACTCCTCGTTGTGTCGTTGTGTCGTTGTGTGAAATAAAAATGTCCAGTGCCTACTGAAACAACGCCAACACCTTCACTACCGTCTCCATCACCCCCCAACAGGCAGGGATTCCCACAAAAGCCCAGGCCAGCCAGAGCCGAAGACCGGAACTTTTTTCAGCATTTTTCGCCGCTGTTTCCTGCGTGCCGTCGCTTTGTTTTGAAGGAATATTTGCAGCAGCGTCTGCCTTATATCGATACCGCTCCGCCACCGGCTGGACACTGATATTACACACAAACCCGATCAGCAACAGCCCAGCCATAATATACATGGTGGTAGAATAGGCATTCGCCGCGGGTATGTGCAGGGTTTGAATCTGATATGCGCGGATATTGTTTACCAATTGAGGCCCCAACAAAGCCGCCATACTCCAGGCCAAGAGCAATCGCCCGTGAATGGCGCCTACTTCCATGGTGCCAAACAGGTCGCGCAAATAGGCAGGAATGGTCGCAAAACCGCCGCCGTACATGCTCATGATGACACAAAAAGCCGCGATGAATAGCACGAGGTTCGCAACTTGACCCGTCATCGGCACCAGGAAATACAGCACAGCGCCCAGCAGAAAAAAGACGGAATAGGTGTTTTTGCGCCCAATTTTATCGGACAGCGACGACCAGAAGAAACGCCCTACCATATTGAACAGGCTGAGCAATCCGACAAAGCCACCTGCCGCTGCCGCCGTCACAGCTTTGCCAGCGCCCAGTATTTTTTCTGAAAACATTTCCTGAATCATCACCGATGCTTGCCCCAGCACACCGATGCCTGCTGTAACATTGAGCATTAACACCGCAAAAAGCAGGTAAAACTGTGGCGTGCGGATGGCAGTATTGGCATCCACGTCGGCACCCGCAGGCTTTGCCGTGGAACCAGGTTTTGGCCCCTTCCAACCCTTGGGCACCCACCCTGCTGCCGGGATGCGAATACTCAGCACCCCGAATAGCATAAATGCAAAATAGAGCGCGCCCATCACCAAAAACGTGCGCTCAAGCCCCGTTGATTGCGCTGTCTGAAACCAGTCCATCAGCCGGATCGACAGCGGCGAGGCCAGCATGGCACCCCCGCCAAAACCCATGATGGCCATGCCCGTTGCCATACCGGGCCGGTCGGGAAACCATTTTATTAAAGTGGAAACGGGCGAGATATAACCCAAGCCCAGCCCAATACCGCCCAAGACCCCATGCCCGAGGTACAATAACCAGATTTGATGCGTCCATACCCCAACTGCCGCTACCGCAAACCCACTTGAAAAACAAAGCGCCGACACAAACATGGCCTTGCGCGGGCCCACGCGCTCCAGCCAGCGCCCAAACACTGCCGCCGAAGCACCGAGGCAAAACAACGCGATGGAAAAAACGTACCCGACCTGCACCAGCGACCAATCGCCCGGCGCGGATTCGGTGATTCCAATCGATTGGGTCAGCGGCTTGTTGAACACGCTGTACGCGTAGATTTGGCCGATGCACAGGTGAATGGCCAGGGCAGCAGGCGGCACCAGCCAGCGGTTGAAGTTGGGTGGTGCGATGGTTTGGGATTTGTGGAGGAAGGTGTTGAGCATGGGTATCAAACTTTTTTGAGTGGTTGCGGTCATTCAAACGCTTAGTTGTTTTGTTGGTTCTGGCACCAAGGTAAAATAAGGATTTTTGTGTTTTTGAACAAAGTAGCGTAAACTTGCGCACCAAAAACAGAATCTGGAACCCCGGTGATAAAATACTGTTTTGGCACTGCGCTGCAAGACACTCAACACAGTGTTTGGGGGTATAATGGTAGGTTTTATGTGGAAATAAACCATTTTTTTAAAATAATAATAGGCATTCAGTGTAATAAAGGCTATCATTACGACCAAACAATAAACTGATATGAAAAAAGCAATTATTACGACGATTTCATTGCTTGTATTAATTTGCAGTCAAGCAATTGCTCAAAATATCTATCAAGACAGTCTAGGCACCACGCCCTTTTCAAGTGCCCAATTTTATTTGGGGCTTGGCGTATATGTTCCGGCACCAATAGGCGGTGTTTTTGCGGTAACGGCATTTTCCCAAAAAGGCTGGGGAGGCTCCTGCACCATTAAAATTCAATCACCAAATGCAAAGAACCTTCCCGCTGATTTCAGTCCCGGGTTAATCATTTTAGGCGATGGCATACCCGATGAATATATAAAGACCGTCACTTTGCGCGCATTGAAAGAGGTTCCAACAGATGCTGCAAGTATCCGCTTTGGCTTTGAAGTAGGACCCGCTTTTGAGTCAAAGAGAACGCTTGAAAACTTCCGCAAGAAAACCGAGTGGTTAAGCGCAAACTATTCCTATGACCAGGTAACCCATAAATCCCTTGGGCTTTCCATCAAAGGGAAAATGGAGTTCCCTATCAGCAAGTATTTTGGGTTTGAATTTGGGCTGACATCCAATTTGTATGCCCAACGATCCTACTTCGGCTTTGATTTATTGCTTACACTGGGCCAACTACGGGATTGAGTTAATCCAAGGTTAGGGATGGTGCGTAATTGCCTAAAAGGGGAATACGCCAAATTCAAAGTGCTAAAATACCACATTTCAGCACGGAAAATCAAAAACATCTTAGCTACCTTGCCGGAAGAACTTCGCCCATTGTACAGCGTCGAATGACGTAAATCCATGCGGTCAGGACGATTTCCAACAACACCTGTGAACCTTACCATTTTTATGCAACAACCATTCGTTCCTATTGCACTTCCCACCCACCCACCCCTGCCAGAAAGCGCGCACATCCTTGCCGCCGATGTTGGCGGTACCAAAACAGCCTTGGCCCTGTTCCACAAACATACAGGCACGTTGACACTGTTGAAGGAAGCGGAATACTCGTCCAAAAAATTCGGCGCGATGGCCGATTTCATCCGGCATTTTATGCAGGAATCGCCCATGCCCGAACGCCTGAGCATTGCTTTTGCCGGGCCGGTGCTGCACGGGAGGGCCAAAGCCACCAACCTGAGTTGGAGTGTAGACATTAAGGCTCTTGGCCAAGAACTCGGCATCCCGGAAACCTTTTTGCTCAACGACCTTGAAGCCAGCGCTTATGGCATTGCTTTTTTGACCCCGGAAGATTTCAGGGTAGTACACCCCGTAAAAGCCCCAATGGAAGGCAATGCGGCCATTATTGCACCCGGCACGGGTTTGGGTGAAGCGGGCCTGTATTGGGACGGCAGCAAGCTGCACCCTTTTGCGACAGAAGGCGGGCACACGGATTTTTCGCCCCGAAGCCTTTTCGATTGGGAATTGCTGCACCATTTACAAAAAATATACGGCCACGTGAGCTGGGAACGCTTGATTTCCGGCCCAGGCATCCATCAGATATACCTTTTTCTGCGCGATGTGAAAGGCTTCAAAGAACCTGATGGCATGCCAAAGCAAATGGAACTCCTGGACCCCGCGGCCGCCATTGCCCTGGGCGCAAAACAAGACTGTGCCTTATGTGTAGAGACCCTGAACTTGTTTGTAAAATACCTCGCGGTGGAAGCTTCCAACCTCGCACTCAAACTTAAGTCCACCGGCGGCATCTTCATTGGCGGTGGCATTCCGCCAAAAATCTGGAACGACGATTTACAGGAAGTTTTCCTGCAATCTTTTTTTGAAGTGGGGCGCTTGCGCGCGCTGATGGAATCGTCGCCAGTGTATTTGATAAAGAACCCTAAAACGGTGTTGTATGGGGCGGCGCATTACGGTGCATAAGCATGGTGCAAGGAGTTTGGCAGAAATGCCCAAATCTTTAAATTGAACATTATGTGCAAAAGTGCTTATTTTTGCAGAAACAATACCAATGACGGACATTTCTAAAGAAGCGCTTAAATCTGCACTGATAGAGCTATCTCAATCAGATAGGGCCTTTTTTGTATCCTTATTCGAGGATATTTTGAGTGGATATGCATCCGAAAGTGATTCAAAACCGCCATCTAGTACCGACATCCTCTCTGAAAAAATAGCGCCACCCTATCGCAAAAATATAGACGCGCTCCGGGAGAAATACGCTATGGATAAAACGGTACTACGGAAGCTTGGGGACTTGTTTGAGGATGGGCCTTCCGCTGAGGAGTTTTTGCAAGGCACTGAAAAGTAGGATAACTATCCAGCCGCTTGCGATGCCCAATCGGCTGACTTGGTTGCCGTTGCTTATGGCTATCCTAGCTTTCGTTGGAGGCTCCACTTCCAGACTTTTTCCTTACCCTGAGTTGTCGTGCTGTAGCATCCGTCCACGTCACAAGGGAAAAAGCAAAGCAAGATGTTGCAGTATTTGTGCATTCAACGCACTTTACATGGACGGATGCTTACAGCAGGACGACTCAGGGTAAGGGAAGCGATTGACACTGAAGTTACCTGGATAGCTACATTTTAGCGTGGAATTCAAGATCGCGCATCCACCCCCCCAGGCGCACAATGCCCCTTCAAATACCGCGTAAACATCGTCTTCAAATGCTCCGATGTCCCCTCCCCCTCAAAAATACCATGCGAGCGATTCGGATAAGGCATCACCTGAAACTGCCGGTTGTACTTCACCAACTCATTGATCAGCATTTCCGCGTTTTGGTAATGCACATTGTCGTCGCCCGTGCCGTGGATATAGAGCAGGTTGCCGCGCAGGTTCTTGGCGTAGGTGATGGGCGAACCCGCCACGAAATCTTCGCGGTTTTCCTGGGGAAGTCCCATGTATCGCTCCTGGTAAATATTGTCGTAAGTTAATTGGTTGGCCACTGCCGCCACAGAGATGCCTGTTTTGTAAATCTCCGGGTATTGGAACAAAAGATTTAGTGTCGCAGAGCCGCCGCCGCTCCAGCCATGCACGGCTACGCGGCTGGTATCGATCCATGGGTAGGCTTCAAACATGGCTTTGGCGCCCATCGCCTGGTCGCGGATGTTGACAATGCCTATTTTCCGGTAAATGGACTTGCGCCAAGCTCGGCCTTTGGGCACTGGGGTACCGCGATTGTCGAGCGAAGCGTATATGTAGCCGTCTTTGGCCATGTCGCCCTGGTACAAGCGGTTGTTGCCAATGCCGTAAACATCGCGCACCGTTGCTCCTGCCGGCTCGGAGTAGACATTAAAAACGATCGGGTATTTTTTAGTCGGGTCGAATGGGACGGGTTTTACCATCCAGCCGTCCATGGTGACGCCATCTTCGGTTGTCACCTGGAAAAAGGATACCGCGGCATCCGATGGTACTGCTATTTGCGTGGGAATGGCCTTTTCGCCTTCAAGCGCGGTGTGCCCGGGCAAGCTTACCCACTCCGTGGCACGTTGGGTGTAATGGTTGTTAAATGTATGGAATGCGTACTGCCCGTCGGGTGAAATCTGGTAGGCATGCGTGCCGCTCTGGCCAGCTGGGGAGACAAGTTTTATGGCGCTTTTGCCATCCTTGCGAATCTGGTACAAGTAGGATTGTGTGGCATTATTGGGCGAAGCCATGAAATACAGCAGGCCGTTTTTGTCGTCGAACAGTTTCAGGGCAATCACATCGAATTCGCCGGGCGTGAGCAGGTTCTCCGTTTTTCCATCCGCAGAAATCTTGTAAATATGCCGCCATCCGTCCTTTTCACTGGTCCACAAAAAAGCGTTGCCGCCGTCTGTCCAGTCCCAGTAGCCATCCGCGCCATCGGCTTGCAGGTCGATCCAGGCAGCGTCTTTTTCTGTATAAATGGTGCGCGTTTTGCCCGTTGTAGGATTGCACAACATCAGCTGGGTTTCATTTTGCTTGCGGTTGAGCTGCTGGATCATAATGTCTTGTCCGCCGGGTGTCCATTCCATGCGCGGCACGTAGGTTTGGCGCGGGTCGCCGGGGATTTGCATCCACATTGTTTTACCAGATGCCACCCTCACCACACCGATTTTATACGGCGATGGCGCTTCACCAACCTTTGGGTATTCCACCGGAACATTAAAGGCGTAGATCGAATCGGTGTTGTTGATCATCAGGAAATCGCGGATTTTCCCGGCATCTATTTGCCAATACGCGATGCTCTTGCTATCGGGCGACCAGCGGAAACCGTCGCGGCAATCAAACTCTTCTTCGTACACCCAATCGAAAGTGCCGTTGATGAGTTTTTTTGCGCCCTTTGTTTGGGTAAGTTGCTTGATTTTGCCCGAAGCCAGGTCTTCCACATATAGGTTGCGCTCGCGCACGTACGCGACCTGCGTACCGTCTGGTGAAAACTTGGCGAACATCAGCGTGGATTCAGGACGGCCTTTTCCCAATTGGCTGAGCTTGTTGTTTTTTAGGTTCAACACCCAATAATCGCCCCGGGTATCGTAGCGCCAAACGCGTTTGGTATTGGTGTAGAGGAGTATCTTTTGGCGGTCGTTGGAAAAGAAGTAGTTGCGTAATTTCAAAGGGTTTTCCTGACCAGCGGGGGTGAGTTGTGCTGCCGTCACCACCGCTGTTTTCTCCAACCCAGGTAGGGTTGATTTTATGATCTGGCCTGATTCTTGGCGGAAAAAGCCATCGCCTTCGGGAGTCCATTTGAGGTCTTGGGAATGAAGTGAGATGCAGAGGGCGGTGAAAATGAGGAAGGAAATGATGCGACGCATAGGTAAACTGTTAAATAATTTAGACGGGTGAAGATACACCCCTCTTTCTCAATATATAAACATGAAAACGTTCTTCTACATAATATTTTCGTTGTTTGCCATCCAGCTTTCGGGTCAAACAATTCATTACGTGAACCCATTGGCTCAAGGCCAAAATAACGGCAGCTCTTGGGCCAATGCTTTTGCCAGTTTGCATGAGGGCCTTTCTGCCGCCCAGCCTGGGGATGCCATTTGGGTCGCGCAGTCAATCTACCGCCCAACAGCCGGAACCGACAAAACCATTCGTTTTGAATTAAAGTCCAACGTAAAAATGTATGGCGGATTTGTCGGCGGCGAGTCTATGCTGGCTGAAAGAAATTGGGAAGTACACCCAAGCATCATTGATGGTGATATTGGAACGCTTCAATATGCTGAGACTCATTCCAATTTGTTATTTGTTGGGAAATTAATCAAGTGATTTACTTCTATTGAGGCCGCTGTGGCTTGAGAATAACCACAGCGGCTTCAAATGGAGTCTGTACAACACGTTTTATTCTCCCCCCGCCCGCGCTTCCAGCGTCTTCCTCCCCAACGTAATCAAATGCCCCATCTCCTTCCCGTTCCGATATGTAACCACCCGCAGCGTAATCGGCCCATCCGGCAACGCCACTGGATTGGAATACTTCGTGGAATGGTTGTCGGGCATGGTGTCGTCTATGGAAAAATAGATATCCAGGTTGGGTACTTCCGCTTCTAATTCCAGCCACAGTTTTCCATCCTTCCACATCGGTTTCACCATCGCATCGTACACCGCGCGGCTGTAGTTGATGTCAGCAACATCGGCGCGGGTAAAATGGCTTTCCATCCGGCCCGCAAAGTTTTCCCAGTTTTTGGCGCTTTTGGGCGACCAATACACTTCCGACAAAGCCCAGGCTCGTGGGAAAGTCATGTATTCTGCAGCGCGCAGGGACGGGATATGCTCTGTCCAAAGGTTGCCCTGTCCGCCGAGGATGTACTTGGGGTCAACGCCTTCAGGCACGGGCTCATAGCTGTAACTCTTTTTGCAGCGCAGGTTGGCATAAATGGGCGGGTCGACGGATGGGTCGCCCTGGGTGTAATCCAGGTAAGCAAAGGTAGTAGGCGTCATCACGACTTCATGGCCCATTTGCGCCGCTTCAATGCCGCCTTTGATTCCCCGCCAGCTCATGACCGTGGCTTCCGGCGAAATACCACCTTCCAGGATTTCATCCCAGCCCAGCAGTTTTTTGCCTTTGGCTTTCAGGATACCTTCAACTCTGCCCATAAAATACCCCTGTAAATCTTCCACATGCCGGATGCCGAGTTTTTTCATCAATGCCTGGCAACCGGGGTCTTCTTTCCAATAACCTTTGTAGCACTCGTCGCCCCCTACGTGGATGTATTGGTTGGGAAACAGCGCCGCCACTTCGGTAAATACTTTGTCCAGAAAAGCATACACCGCCTCATCCGAAGGATTGAGCGTGTTTTCGATCTTCATTTTGAAGGTGCCGTTGCCGTACCAATCCGCAAAGTTTGTCCCAGGGTCCACGAAGGTATTCGGGTTTTTGGTGCAGCTCAATTCTGGGTATGCGGCAATGGCAGCCATGGAGTGACCAGGTACATCAATTTCAGGCACTATGGTCACATTGCGCGCTTGAGCGTAGCGGATTACCGCTTTGATATCTTCATGGGAATAAAATCCGCCGTAGGTAGCCGCTTCGCCGGGTTTAG